>JAABUQ010006032.1_pt1 | contig 18739 bp, 19 predicted proteins | sample 5560001 | NCBI WGS metagenome assembly JAABUQ01 (sample SAMN10711888, study PRJNA513371) | rock metagenome | isolation source: Antarctica rocks | place: Antarctica: Victoria Land, Finger Mt nord | collected 2015-12-18
CTCCCAATCGGCAGCTGGTATTTTTACTCCATACAGATCGACTTCTTGGCTCATGCACCTTATCATGTCTCAAGAACTCACCCTGCAATCCTTAATTTTCGTAACACCCTGGGACGCTTACCTATAGTTAAAACTGATTCTTTTAGCTTAGGCCAAAGCATATTAGATTTTTATGCTACTTTTTTATTAAGTTGCCTTAATATTAAACTTTCGTAAATCAGCTAATTTCCCCCTAATTATTCAGCGGATACAAAAGTTACGTACTCCAAGGCGTTCACGCATGGCACCGAAAGACTTGGCTCATACAGAAATTCCCCTACATCTTGCTATCTCCGAAAAACTATGTGAGCAGATACGCAGTGGTAAATACGAACCAGGGGATCAGCTACCAAGTGAAAATCAATTAATGCTGCAATTTGATGTGAGTCGGATTACTGTGAGACGTGCACTTGCTAACTTAATGAGTCAGGGGTTAGTCATATCATACAGAGGGAAAGGAGTTTTTGTTAAAGAGCGAAAGAAAGTCACACGTTCCTTGTCTAATCCCCTAATTTTCTTTGATGAAGACATGGCTCATCAGGGAGTAACTACTAGTATTCACAGTCTCTTTTATGAAAGAATAGTGCCCTCTTATAGAGTCGGTAAGAAGTTAGATCTTCCCAGAGACGCACTTCATGTTTACTGTCAGAAGAAAATCATTTTTACTGACCAGATTCCTGTTGCGTTGGATATTACTTACATTCCTGTCGATTTGGGAAAAGCTTTTGCGGATCAGCTTCAATCTAGCCTAATCTACCCCACTCTTGATAGTAATGGAGTCTCTATTGAACGAGTGGAAGCAACTTTAGAGTGTACTCATGCGACTCATGAGGTAAGTCAGCAGCTCGATATCTCGTTAGGAGCACCGCTACTAGTAAATCAGTACGTGGCTTACACAACTGGAAACCAACCTGTTATTTGCGGTGAAACTCTCTCTAGAGCAGATCGACTTTGCTACTCGGTCGTTCTGACAAAACAATCCAACCAGGAATAGAAGCAAACCGAATTCTAACGTGAAATCTCTCCTAAAGAAGGAGAGGTGAATATTGAGCTTGCGAGAGCGTTTCGCCGGAGGTAGCTCCGATGGACCGTTGAGCCACGAGGATAAACCGAAAACCAGGCGGAAATAGTATTTTAGGATACAGTTTTCTGAATTGCTGAGAAGTAGCTTGTTATTACAAGCGGTGCGCGGCTGGTAGCGTTCCGTTCAATTGATCAATTTTAGGAGGAGCGATCCTTGTGTGGCATTGCTGGAATCATCTATCGTAGCCCAGAGTATTATCAGAACCTTGGCTTGGATTTACTGAACTTGATTAGACCATTGGAAAGCCGGGGACCAGATTCTTGCGGTGTTGGACTCTATGGCAACTCGGTGAAGCCACAGCAGGTCAAGATACTTTTACTTGCTGAGGGGGATGTGCAATGGGAGGAAGTCAGGCAATCTCTAGGTCAACTAGCAGAGGTTGTGACATTTGAGGGTATCGGGACGGGGTGTCGTGCGATGCTGCAATCGAAAGATGATAAGTACTTCAGCTTCCTTGAACTGAGGGCAGAGTTAGCAAAAAGTTTCCCTCAGGTGCATCTAACAAGTATGGGGCAGCAACTGGAGATTTATAAGGAAGTCGGTGCCGCCGCCAATCTATTCCAGAAATACGATCTACAAGGATTTGCTGGGAGTCATGGCATCGCTCATACCCGTATGGCAACAGAATCGGTAGTGGACACTTATCACTCCCATCCCTTCACATCAGCACAGGATTTGTGCATTGTCCACAACGGACAACTTTCTAACTATTACAAGTTGCGCTTTGCGCTACAGCGGCAGGGAGTAGTGTTTGAGACAAATAATGATTCAGAAGCGATCGCGCACTACCTCCATTACCAGTTACTACAGGGCAAGTCCTTAGAAGCCGCCCTCAAAAGTCTCCTCAATGACTTTGACGGCACCTATACCTTTTTAGTAGCAACATCAGACCAAGTTGGACTCGTGCGCGACAAGTTTGCTGCCAAGCCAGCAGTGATTTACGAGTCGGAAGATATGGTTGCGGTGGCTTCAGAATACCATTGCCTGATGAACCTGTCTGGATTTGACCCCAAAGCAACGATTCGAGAACCTGACGCTGGGGAGGTGAACGTTTGGTCTGTGGCTGCCTGGAAGAGAGCAGGGGGAGCTGAGGGAGCTGAGGGAGCTAAATTGCCCTTGATTATAAGATAGATCGAACTTTAAAAGAATTTCCCTGTCTCCTTGTCAATATGCAAGAACAACTGTTAACAGAAATAGTATTAGACTGTGCCAGCGTCAGTACACGGGAAATCAATCAACAGCTCAAAGCTTTAGCCGCTGAAGGTGTCCTGGCTGTCAAGCTGCTGAACCCATCAGGGCTTCATAATCTGGCAGTCGGGATTGAGCAACCCATCAACATCACTTTCACTGGAGTAGTCGGCTACTACTGTGGCGGCTTAGGCGATGGCCCCAACATCGAAGTGTTCGGCGCTTGCGGCTGCTCAGTGGGTGAAAACTTGATGGGCGGCAAAATTATGGTTCATGGCAATGCTTCTGCAAATGCCGCCGCTTCTGCACATGGCGGTAAAGTTTGCATTCTTGGTAACGCTGGACCACGAGCAGGAATTTCGCTTAAAGGTGGCACCCTGATTGTTACCGGCAACGTAGGTTACGGTAGTGCTTTCATGATGCAGCAGGGATGCATGATTGTCTGTGGGGATGCTGGCGAAAATCTGGCAGATTCTATTTACGACGGGACAATTTATATTGGCGGAACTGTGAGTTCTTTGGGCGCAGATGCAAGGTTTGAACCGATGTCTGCCGAGGACTGGCAGCGGATAGACCAAGAGTTATCACCTCTCTCAATTGCCCCGCAAGAGCATAACTTTAAAAAAATAGTTTGTGCTCAACAGTTGTATCACTTCAAAGCCAAGGATTGGGCGAAATGGAAAGACGCATATTAGAAACTAGCGACACTTATTCTCCTAATGCCATCAAGGCCATCCAAGACCGGGCAGAACTTGGTCGTTATATGATTCGGGGATATGGTGCTTTTCGCAACGTTCCCCGGTTTGACGATTTGGTCTTCCTCACTGCTTCCATGACAAGGTTTCCGTTGGAAGGCTATCGGGAAAGATGCAATACCAAGACAGTGTTGGGAACGCGCTATGCTAAGCGCCCGATGGAATTAGAGATTCCAATTACCATTGCGGGGATGAGTTTTGGGGCGCTTTCGAGGAATGCGAAAGTGGCTTTAGGACGGGCGGCAACAATGCTAGGAACTTGTACGACTACTGGTGATGGGGGGATGCTGCAAGCGGAACGAGAAGCGTCAGCTAAATTGGTTTACCAGTGTTTGCCTTCACGCTATGGCTTTAACCCGAAGGATTTAAAAAAAGCTGATGCGATTGAAATTGTCATTGGGCAAGGCGCAAAACCTGGCGGCGGTGGGCTGCTGTTGGGACAGAAAGTGAGCAAGGTAGTTGCTGGAATGCGGACATTGCCGGAGGGGGTGGATCAGCGATCGCCCTGTCGCCATCCTGACTGGATTGGTCCGGATGACCTGAGAATTAAAATAGAGGAATTGCGAGAAGCTACAGATTGGGAAATCCCGATTTACATCAAATTAGGTGCAACTCGTGTCAAGGATGATGTGAAACTAGCAGTGAAAGCTGGTGCGGATGTCATCGTCCTCGACGGGATGGAAGGGGGGACAGCAGCAACGCAAAGTATTTTTCAGGAACATACTGGCATTCCTACACTTCCAGCGCTGGTACAGGCAGTTGAAGCACTCCAGGAAATTGGGGTCTATGGTCAGGTGCAGCTAGTAATTTCCGGTGGGATTCGTTCTGGTCCCGACGTGGCGAAAGCGATCGCACTAGGGGCTGATGCAGTCAGTTTAGGTACAGCGCCTCTGATTGCCATGGGCTGTAATAAACCCATTTATATTGAGGACTACCAGAAGTTAGGCACAGAGCCTTACCACTGTCACCATTGCCATACGGGACTGTGTCCAGTGGGGATCACCACCCAGGATGAGGAGTTGGTGGCGCGATTGCCAGTGGAGTCAGCCACGACATATGTGGCTAATTACCTGCAATCTCTAGTGATGGAGATTCAGAGTTTAGCAAGGGCTTGTGGTAAGTCGGACGTACACAATTTGGAGCGAGAGGATTTGGTAGCGTTGACGCTGGAAGCTTCGGCGATGGCGAAGTTGCCGTTGGCAGGAACGGACTTTGTCATGGGGCAGTAGCTTTTTGGAGATTATAGCCAGAAAGATGCAAGCCGCAGCGGTTCCCAAGAACGCTGCCATAAACAACGGATTGCTCACCGTGATATTGATGGATTGCATGGCGGCAATGCCCTGTGCTGGCTGAAATCGGGCAAGGGCGTTCATCACGAAGGACGAGAAGGCGAAGAAGACTCCGGCTATCAGCCCGCAGCCCAGTGCCGAAAAAAGCTTCAATGCGAAAAAGCGGTCAACAATTGCCATAAAACCTCCTGGGGATTACCGTCCAACAATGTTGTTGAGCCAAGCTATCGAAAGAGTGAATTTGACCAACAACTTATGGCAGGAGAACCTCTGCCTAGCGAAGGATTTAGCTGCCCAGCCAGATGAAGTAGAAATTACAGCGATTTTCAGATTAGTAAGCCACAGGTGTAGTACCACACAGTGGCTTTCTCTGACAGATTGCGTGGCTTATTCGAGCGGCAACCGCTGTAAGAAGCAGGTGAAGATACGATGAGCGAATCGGCTAGCCGCAGCGTCGATGAGTTTGAAGCCAAAATCGAACAGCTTGGTAATCTATTGAGCGAAGTAGGTAATTCCCTTAAGTTCTAGTGGCTGGGTTGATTGCTTTATGCTGACTCAGTGTTTGACTTGACTGCTTTCGCATAATCAGCAGCGAGTTTTACAATGCCGAAGGTTGTTTAACATAGGAATTCCATCATGGCAGACTTGGGTCAAACTGCGGATATTGATAAGACGATTGCGGCGCTACAGCAGGGAATTACAGCAATTCCGGTTGACCAAGCGATCGCCACGATCGAAAGCTGGCAGCACCAGCTTCAGGGATTGGATATTGCAGATGATTTGGGTGAACTAAAACGGGCACTTCAGAAACAAAAAAGTGCCGACGCTATTGCGAATCTTCTGATCGATTTGGGTGAAGATACTGCCGGAGAATTAGCGATCGAAACTTCAGAAGATGTTACTGTCAAAATTCGACAATTAGCAAGTTTGCTGACTCAAGCAGGCAGCGCCTTGAGGGGATGAGAATATTTAGGTGATGCTACAAGCCATGACTCAGCTTTGGGCGCTCTATCCAGACGCTAGCTTATCCGCTATCCTCGTTGTTTCTGGCAACCTATACTTCGGCGTACAACGCAAAACATACTCAATCGCTGTTGGTAGACTCACCCGATGTCCGGTGGAGATATAAAGCGGCTTTGTTTTAGGGCGCGTCCGTAGCACCGCCCCAATCATTTCACCCCGATCTACTAGCGGTTGCCAGCTAGCCCTCTGCTCTGGTACTTCCTGATGTTTTCCAATCAGTAAAGATTTGGCGACGCCAATGGTAGGGATATCAATAATTATACCTAGGTGGCAAGCTATACCGAATCGCCGAGGATGGGCAATACCCTGACCGTCGCATAATATTAGGTCCGGAATTATACTAACCTTTTCCAGAGCGTCTAGTATGGCTGGGATTTCCCGAAATGATAGGAAACCCGGTACATAGGGAAAAGAAGTGGGACGCCGCGCGATCGCTGACTCTTGTAGCTGCAAATCCGGAAAACTCAGCACCGCCACTGCAGCACGGCTAATGGTACCAGATGCCTCAAAGCCCATGTCAACCCCAGCTACATACTGCACAGGTTCGAGCCGATCTGTGGTGGTAACTTCACTTCTAAGCTGTTGTTGGATGACGATCGCCTCTGCCACCGTCAAAGGCCAAACATGACGTTGAGAAATTTTCATTTTACTAGGTGACAAGCTGTTAACAAAGAATCCAAAAAAGTCTCAATATTGCTATCAGATAAATCTGGTAGAGCCAGCGATCGTTCCACCCTGGCAAAGTCCCGATGCATCGACTGGCTATAGGTGGGGTCGTAGTGGTACTCCAGCATGTCTTTAACAAAAGCTTCCCACCTCCCAGCATCAATCATCTGGTACCACTGATTTAATTTCTGCCGCCCGTGGCGAGATTTAAGTAGCTCAAGCTTGGCTTTTAAGACATCTTTGTGAGTCACCAAGTGCGGATATTCTTGCAAGAGGAACTGGATTCTAGCAGCTATGGGCAGCTGAATTTCTACACAGCTAGCCTGTTTCATCTTTTGCCAGAGAGACTGAGGTAGATAAACTTGCCCAATTTTATTACTTTCTGATTCTACCCACACTGGTTGACTGGAGTCAAAGCTTTGCAGTTGTTGCAGCAGTAGGGATTCAAAGTATTTTTGCGCAGGCTGAGGTGAAGGTTTGCCCTCCCATTCTTCACCCAATAGAGAACCGCGATGGTTAGCCAAACCTTCCAGATCCAGGAATTGGACTTCCCGCTGACTCAATCGGCGTAAGATCTGCGTCTTGCCACTCCCGGTTAGACCACACAACACCTGATAGGTAAACCGTTCCGGCGAGTATTGTAGTTGGTCGCGGACATAAGCTCGGTATGTCTTGTAGCCGCCTTCGATCACTGTGACCCGCCAACCAATCTGCGCCAACACTATAGCCATACTATGAGAGCGTTGCCCACCCCGCCAGCAGTACACCAAGGGCCGATAGTCCTTTTCTTTTGAAGCGAAGTGTTTAATTAGATGCTGGGAGATGTTCTTGGCTACCAAGGCAGCACCAGTTTTCCGGGCGGTGAAGGGGCAAACTTGTTTGTAGATCGTCCCCACCTCAGCGCGTTCAGCATCATTTAGCACTGGTAGGTTAATTGCTCCGGGGATGTGGTCTTCCGCAAATTCGCTTTCGGAACGAACATCAATGATTTCGCTATGGGTCTCTGCCCAAGGCTGCTGGGTATATACAGGGGAAAGCGGCATAACAATATCTCCATGTTTTTCGATCTTGCCACGCTCACGACTTAGGAGGGGGGATATTCCGGTTTTGCCTTCCGAATTTGAACAAGCTCCTTTAGAGAAGTGGAGAAAAGAGCCGTTCAAAAGCGGATTAAATTCATTAGTGAAATTTTTCGAGTAGCTGCATGTGCCTTCTTCACCCTTATCCCTGGAATCTATAAAGAGCCTGAATTAATCGGCTCAAGCAATATCGAATGGTGGCAATGCGCTAGTAAAGTGAAATATACAAATACGTCGAAAATGTCTCATAAATCAGTTGCTAGTAGTTATGTCCGGATTCAAAAAGCTTGCTAACCAGCCGTTGCCGTGGTTCCGGATTGGGCTGGCTGTGGTGTTCTTACTCTGTATAGCCCTGCGGTTTTGGGGGCTGAGCCGGTTTAATACCCTAGTGTTTGATGAAGTTTACTACGCCAAATTTGCCAACAACTATCTGACCCATACCCACTTTTTTGACGGTCACCCGCCTTTAAGCAAATACCTGATTGCGATCGGGATGTGGATCGGTAGCCATCTTCCGTTTGGGCAAGATTCGCTGAATAGCCTGACTGGTTCCCTCCGTTCCACCTGGAGTTACCGGTGGCTCAATGCTCTGACTGGCTCTTTTATTCCATTGGTCATGGCGGGAATAGCTTATCAACTGAGTCATCGCAAGAGTTATGCCTTCATCGTTGCTCTGCTGGCGGCATGTGATGGCTTGTTTCTAGTGGATTCTCGCTATGCTCTGAACAACGTCTATTTAGTGATCTTTGGGCTACTGGGGCAGTGGTTTTTCTTAAGGGGATTGGAGCGCCAGGGACTTAGGCGTGGGTTTTGGTTAGCTTTATCTGGCATTGGGTTCGGTGCCGCAGCTTCTATTAAGTGGAATGGACTCGGGTTTTTGCTGGGGGCTTATCTAATTTGGACGGCGGCTTGGGTGCTACGGTTAGTGCAGTATTTTCGACCTACAGACACCTCTCGGCAATATGAAACAGCACAGCAAAAAACATCCTTGGCATACCTGACCCAATTAAATGTTTTGCACCTGCTGTTTTATTTAGCGATTATCCCTGCCTTGTTCTATAGCCTCGAATGGATTCCTCACCTACAGCTCAACCCGGAGTTCAATCTTTGGGAAGTGCAAAAGCAGATTTTGGCGTACCACGAACGAGTCGGCGATGGTCCAAAGACACATCCTTACTGTTCTCATTGGTACACCTGGCCTTTGATGCTGCGACCGGTGGCTTTTTTCTACGCTACAGCGCATTCGCTCGCCGAGCCTATCCCAGTTATGGGACCACCCCTCCCTGCTAATGACGTGAATCTGGTTTACGATGTCCACGACATTGGCAATCCCGCTTTGTGGTGGGGCTCAACAGCCGCCATCTTACTGATGTTTTGGATGCTGACGCAGCGAATCTGGGTCTGGGCAAGTGCCTCTTTTCGTTTCAACGTTTCAACCATAAGAGCTAGTTGGCAACCTGCCCAAACCTGGATTGCCCTTTATCTGCTGCTTAACTGGTTCGCTAACTTGCTGCCTTGGCTGAAGGTAACTCGTTGTACATTCCTATACCACTACATGGAATCTTCTGTATTTGCGGAGCTAGGGCTCGCTTTGCTAGTTGACCATTGGCTTTCTAGTTATCGGCGCGAACTCCGGGGTCTAGGCGTTACCCTGATCTTTCTCATCCTGCTAGCTTTTGTCTTCTGGATGCCTATCTATTTGGGTCTTCCCTTATCTCCAGAGGGCTATCACATGCGGCTGCCAAGCCTGAGTTTAAAGATGTTGCCTCCTTGGCTTAACCGCTGGTTACCCAACTGGCTTAACGAGTGGTTACCCAACTGGATCTAGAACCAGGGACGTTTGCCCCCGCCTGGTCTCGGCGCGCTGCACCCGATCTTCTCTGAGTTGATGCAATCGAGCTGCGTGGGAGATGTAGATAGCACTCAAAAGCTTTTATTGCTGGTGCCTTCATAGACTTGCCAGTGATGCTCCAAGTTTTCTCCTTTAGCTGTTTTCCAGGTTTCAATCAAGACCTCATCCTGCCATCGCGCTTGATAACCCGTCCTTGCTTGTAAGGCCGTACCGACACGGCTAGGATCGTTGGATAGTAAAATTTGCCAAGGAGCTGCTTCACCTGTGCGCTTGCCGTAGTCAACTTGGAACTGCATTAATCGCTTGAGCTCTGTAGCAGACAGTTGGACTGGGTCAGGAGCTGCAAATTCAGGAGGATAATTGCGATCATCATAAACACGGATAAAGTGTTCTCCAACAGCTACAAGGAGAGCACAAGGGTGTGTCACGGTTTGAGCTTGCTCAAGGAAGTCGCCGGAGCTTCCTCCGGCGAACCCTTGAGTGGCTTGATTAACCTCCTGAGCTAGCTCTAGTACCAAGCAATCAGTTGGACCAGCGATTTGGGGTACCCATACTTCTAGGTACGATTGTGCGTCACCGTTGACAAAGAACTCGCCAACTTCGATCAGGTTCTGACCTTCAAAATGGACTTTGCCTTGATCGACGCGGCTAGGATCGGGCTTGAAGTCAATCTTCCGGTTCCAGCGAATCCAGCTTTCAGTTGCATCTATGGTTCCGGCAAAAGCTTTGAATTTAGCGAACTCAAGTAATTGGGGTAGAGTCAGGTTTAGCAAAGACTGCCCTGATGGCAAAGACGGTTGACTGAGGGGAATGCGAATATCGGCGAAATAAGTCTGAGCCTGTAGCCACAAAACTGTAGCATCCTCATAAGGTTCCGAATCACCAATTTGGATAGACTGTCGTTTCCAAAGTCCGGTGAAAACTGAGGACATGAGCAAAACTCCTGCGATCAAGTGAAATACCTGCAGCAATTCGATGCAGGGGAGCTGACCCTTCAAACATGCCGATTAGGCTCCACAAATTCGGTCAAACGAAATACGCAACGTCATTTATCCTTTCGAGACATGCAAAACAGCTTTGCCCACAAAGCGCCTGTCAAGCAGTTGTTGGGCCAAATCAGCCACTTGCGTCCAAGGAGCTTCTACATCAATGTGAGGACGTAACTGCCCTGCTTCCACCAAACTCACAAGTCGTTTCAGACCCACTGCTGCCGATTCGCGTCTCAGCTCGTGGAATAGGAATAGACCATATAGGCTTGCACCACCAGTGCCATAGAAGCGCGAAGCATTGAATGTGACCTCAGCCCCTCCTGACGTACCAAACAGCACAACTGCTCCATCGAGTGCCAGTAAACCCAAGGCCGTTGATAGCGTCGCTCCCCCTACTGACTCCACAATTAGGTGATAGGGTCCGTACTGACTTGCCGGTGAGAGGTCATCCACAACCACTACCGATTGTGCCCCTGCCTCTCTGACCAAAGCCTCATAGTCTGCTCGACGAATGTGTGCTACAACCTGCGCTCCTGATAGACGTGCCAACTGGATAGCGAAATGGCCCACACCCCCCGATGCGCCTGTAATTAGGACAGGACGACCCAAGAGAGAACCACCTTTTAGTAGAGCATGATAGGCGGTTAGACCCGCTACAGGCAACGTAGCAGCTTGGGCAAAGGAGACCGACGGTGGCAGTTCAGCAAGAGCATTGGTGGGAACAGACACCAGTTCCGACCAGGCACCAGAGCGGAGCAAGCCGACCACCCGCGTCCCTTGAGAGGGACCCGACCCATCGACAGCAGCAGTTTCGACGATACCAGCAAAATCCCAACCCGGCTGCCAACCTGCCTCTGCACTTGTTGAGCGTCTGACTTCACCCCGGTTGAGGGAAATCGCTGCGACCCGCACCAGTGCCTCATCGCCTGCAGGCGTTGGTGCGCTCACATCATGGAGTGCCAAACGCCCTGGCACGTTGGGGTCAACAGTCACAGCAAGTATTTTGCTCATATTGTAAAAATCATAATTAACCGCCACGATTGGCGAGCGCTGTTTGAAATTCCTCTAACGCCTGAACACTTCCCACTTGCCAAGCCCCTTCTACTGTGGCAGGAATGATTTGAGTCAGAAGAACATCTGGGAAGGTAGGACTGGTATCAGATTCAATGTATTGTCCATCTCTGAGCAGATAAATGGTGAGTTTACCACTGTCGAAGAGCCATAGTTCTGGGACGGCGATCGCTTCATAGGCATTGAGGGTGGTTTTAGAGGTAACATCCGTCTCGATTGCCAGATCGGGAGGAGGATCGTCAGGTTCAAATCTGCGACGACCAATCATGCGCTGGTAATTCTGGATATAGAAACAAGCATCTGGTTCAACTCCTGCTGTATTTTCTCGCTTGAAGGTGGTTGAACCAAAAGGTTCATACCTTCTAGCTGTCATTTTTAGCAGGATTTTTACAATGTCTGAAATTAAATCTTTTGGCTTTTCATGCTCCGGTAAAGGAACCATCATTTCCAATGTGCCTTTGCTGTAGGCAACTCGTGCAGATCGCTTTTCTCCCAGTTCTTGTAAAATCGACTCAAATTCTTCCCAACTCACATTCGGGATAGTGACTGCACTACCGGGAGCTAGCCACATCTGGCTGATGGTTTTGACAACGGGGGATACAGCAGTCATAAATCTGAGACTGGATAGTGCGTTAGTTCTAGCCTAGCGTGTTCAGCTTTTTTTATAAGAAATTAGCTTGAAAACCTTGGGCTTTAGTCCAAGGGACGCCAGTTCCCTGCGGAGGGAGACCCTCCTTCAGGACTGGCTCATGAAAAGCAACGGCAGAATTAATTCTGCCGTGCGCCTATTCTGAATTAGTTTCATTCAAAGTATAATTGACAACATTAGTGAACGATTGTACTATTAAATGAGAGGTAAGGTAATCAACCTCTCAAAAAACCTAGTAACCTAAAAGGTTAACGCTGAACCTTGACAATTAGAATCTATGGGGTTCTACCTTGTTGCTCCAGTAGTGTGTCTAAGGACGCACACCTGAAAGTAGGTAAAAGATTCACAGGAACTGGACGAATAGCACGCTCTCGCAAGTTCAAATCAAACAAAGTTGAGCCAGTGCGGTCTTGGGAGAAGCCCAAGTGAAGCAACTGGCGTTGCATTCTGCAACTACGGTCGGGTAGACCGGAAGTAACGCTTGGGGAGAATCCACCTCTACTTGAAGTAACGCAAGGCGCTTCAAGCAAGTGGGCTCGTTGAACCAAGAATCCCCTCGGCTTTAGCCAGGGGAGTGTCAATAGACGCTTTTCTCTCCGACCTCCCTAGATTCCCTGTAAAGCAATTCCTGCTCCTGAGTTTTTAGACATAGCGGTATTTGCAATTCGTATTGGCGCTATCTTCAAGCTTGTATGTGTCAAGAAATTAGTTATGTTCATTGGATAGAGAAGATTATTCAAGATTGAATATTGGTTGACTTATAGACTAATTATCCCCCTAATTGTAAAGTTTTGTATAGGGATTCAACGTTTCTGGCTTAATAGCTGTAGTGTGACTTGCCATACCTTCATCAGAACCTGAACTTTCAAACATGCTACACTCTACCAAAAATCAAGGTGAAACATTTACTACAGATGCAGGTTGCAAAGATCTCTTATCTGTTGCTGTAAGCAATTTCTAATCGAGCCATTTAACTTTGTTTTCACCTACAACACAGTTTTGAGCAGGAAAGCTCCTCATGTTAAGGATGAACTTAAGTTCTTCTGTTATAGAATTCACCTAATAATTCAATACTGGTTAGCTTTTCAGCCCGGTAAGGGTTCCAATCAACAAAATAACCAAATTCCAAATCAGTATGGTTAACACTTTAGCAAACTATATTAATGGTCAGTGGAGCCCTTCATCTGCTATTCAAACATTGGCAGTTTTGAACCCGGCAACGCTAGGGACTCTGGCTCAAGTTCCCTTATCTTCTGCTGTAGAAGTCAATCAGGCAGTGGCAGCAGCGGTGGCAGCCTTTAAAGATTGGCGTCATGTGCCTGTTACTGAGCGGGTGCGTTATCTATTCCATTTGCGAGAACTTCTGGAACTACATCTTGACGAGCTAGCCCGCGTAATTACACTTGAGTGTGGCAAAACACTGACAGAATCACGCGCAGAAATACAGCGGGCGATTGAGAACGTAGAGGTAGCTTGCGGGATGCCAATTTTAATGCAGGGCTACAACTCAGAAGATATTGCTCGCGGCATTGATGAAATACTGATCCGCCAACCCTTGGGAGTAACAGCAGTCATTGCTCCCTTTAACTTCCCAGGTATGATTCCCTTTTGGTTCATGCCCTACGCGATCGCTTGCGGCAATACTTGCATTATTAAGCCTTCAGAAAAGGTTCCCCTAACTATGCAAAAAGTGTTTGAGCTATTAGATCAGCTCAACCTGCCGGCAGGGGTACTCAATCTTGTTAATGGGTCTAAAGAGACTGTAGATGCAATTTTAGATCACCTTCAAATCCGAGCCATTAGTTTCGTAGGGTCTAGTCCTGTAGCCCGTTACGTCTACAGTCGCGCTGCTGCTAACGGTAAGCGGGCTCAGTGTCAGGGTGGAGCGAAAAACCCGGTGATTGTTCTGCCAGATGCCGATCTCAAGACCACGACTCGCATCGTCGCAGACAGCGCCTTCGGTTGTGCTGGTCAGCGCTGTTTGGCTGCATCGGTTGCTATTACTGTGGGGGAGGCACGGCATAGTTTTACAGAGGCAATTTCTGCCGCTGCCGACTCGTTGGTGGTCGGTTTTGGTCTTGATGAGGGTGTGCAGATGGGAACAGTGATTTCTGCTCATAGCAAATCTCGCATTGAGGGGTTGATTCAAAAAGGAGCTGATGAGGGAGCGAAGCTTTTAGTAGACGGACGTAGTCCTCGCATCCCAGGATATGAAGATGGCTACTTTGTTCGCCCTACGGTTCTACAAGATGTAGATCCAACTGGCGAGATTGCTCGCACAGAAATCTTTGGACCAGTGTTGAGTCTGATTCATCTAGAGACCGTTGACGAAGCAATAGACCTAATCAACCAAGGACAATATGGCAATATGGCTTGTCTATTTACAAGTAGCGGTGCAGCAGCGCGCAAGTTCCGCTCTAGAGTTGAGGCAGGCAACGTTGGGATAAATATCGGTGTTGCAGCTCCGATGGCCTTCTTCCCTTTCAGTGGTTGGAAGGAAAGTTTCTTCGGCGATCTCCATGGCCAAGGACGCCATGCCGTTGAGTTTTTCACACAAACTAAGGTAGTTGTGGAGCGGTGGCCACAAAACTGGTCTCGCCAGTTTTAGATAGAGAGTCAAAGCGCCCTACACCCCGTTCTTTTTGACCTCCAATGGCAGGATTACAATAAACCGTTGCAGAGATGCAACAGATCGCACCTCAGCAACAGGTTCAATCTGAGCAAGAGTTGTTAACCGATCGCAACAACTTCCACTAGAGCATCTCCAACTGCTGCAGCATGCCCCATATCCGCAAATGTAGCTGCGGTTGCTGCATTGATTGTGTTGCCTGCATGACTGAGTTTACGCCAGTATCCAAGAGGAGCAACCACAATACCGGGTCGGGTATTATCGCTGACTTTTGCGGACACCTGGAACGCTCCTCGGTCGTTGAAAACCTCCACGACCTGTCCCTCAACAATCCCCCGTTTAGCAGCGTCTTCAGGGTTGATAATCACCCGTGGTTCTCCCTGAAGCTTCAGGTGTTTGGGTAGGTTGGCAAAGCAGGAATTAATGAACTGGTGTGGCTTTGCTGATAACAAACTCAGGGGATAGCGCTTTGCTAACTCAGGATTGCTCTGCACCGACTCCCGTTGTGGAGTGTAATTTGGCAGTGGGTCGATGGGTTCTCCTAGTGGATACTCTTCATATCCCTGGCGGAACACGGGGACAACATAGTTACTGTCTACCTTCATTGAGGAGAGGAACTCGCACTTGCCTGACGGAGTTGGGAAATTCCCCTCAGCGTGAGGAACGGCTTCGATTTTCAACTTGGCATAGCCCTGCTGTTTGAGCAGAGCCATATCAAGGCCCTGCATCACAGGAGTTGACCAATCCAGTACTTCCATCGTCAATTCCTCGTCATTGAGCTGAAAGCACTCGTCTTCAAACCCCATCCGGGCAGCTAGACGACGGAATAGCTCAGTGTTAGGAATAGCCTCTCCCAAAGGGGCAATTGCTGGCAGATTCAGCGTCACATAGGTATGCCCCCAGGAAAACATCAGATCCAGGTTCTCAACCTGTGTAGTTGAGGGCAACACGAGATCGGCATAGTCAGCCGTATCCGTCATGAAGTGTTCGCTCACCACAACGAACAAGTCTTCACGGGCTAAACCCGCCACAATTTTGTCTTGCTCTGCGGACTGGGTCACTGGATTGCAGTTGTAGACAAACAATGCCTTGATCGGAGGGTTGAGTTCGAGTTCTCCGGTTAGTGCCCGACCGAGTTGCCACTGGTTGACAACCCGCGTCCCTGGCTTAATGAAGTGAGGACGATGGACGACCTCTCCCCGAATCGGGAAGGGCCACATTGGGGCTTGCAGCATTCCTCCCCCCAAATGTCGCCATGCGCCGACCAATGCAGGTAGACAGCTAATTGCCCGGACTCCCTGACCACCGCCAGCCTGCTTTTCTAGGGCTACTCCTATGCGGATCACCGATGGCTGCGTTGAAGCATATTCCCGCGCTAGGGTGACAATGTCTTCAACAGGAATACCTGTGATTTCAGCAACTTGCTCTGGTGGATACTGATTAACCCGCTCTTTCAGTTCTTCGTAACCGACGGTGTATTTCTCTACATAGTCAGCATCTATCAGATTCTCGTTGATGATGACATTCATCATCCCCAAAGCCAGGGCTCCATCAGTACCAGGGCGGACAGGGATGTGCCAATCCGCCTGTTGGGCGGTACGAGTCCGGACAGGGTCAATTACGACTAACTTCGCTCCGTTTTTGCGAGCTTCTTTGATAAAGGGCCACAAGTGGACGTTTGTGCTGAGTGCATTACAGCCCCAAAGAATGATGTACTTAGAATGACTGAACGTATCAGGGTCAGTTCCATGCGTAGGCCCATAGGTCATGAGATAGGCTGTGCTAGTACAGGAGATGCAGAAGGTTCGTTCAGCAATGGTGGCACCTAAACGATTGAAGAAGGCATCACCTACAGTCAGACCATTTAGCAGACCTTCATGCCCTAGGTAGCTGGAGGGCATAATTGCCTCAGAACCGTAATCATTGACGATCTGTTTGAAGCGAACGGCAATTTCATCGAGGGCAGCATCCCAGCTAATCCGTTCAAACTGTCCACTGCCTTTAGGTCCAACCCTCCGCATGGGATACAGGATGCGATCTGGGCTATAAACTCGGTCAAGGTAGTCGCTAACTTTACCGCAAAGCGTACCTCGCGTGAAGGGATGGTCAGGGTGTCCTTCTACCTTAATGGCTCGACCATTATCCACTGTAATGAGCATTGAGCAAGTATCGGGACAATCATGGGGACAGGCACCATACACGACTGACTTTTCGCTAGTCGAACTGACCATAGCTTTTGCCCTACTTAACTGAACTGTTTTTAGTTCATCTAATTTAAGCAGTGGCTGATTGATGAAACTGTCAAAAGGCTTACAAAGCTTCTAGCAGTTTCAGCGTATGGTCCCGATAAAAACAGAGTTGCAACCCGGAACGTATCGGTTTAGTCAACTCGGACGCCGCCAAGTCGTTGCCGACGTTATCTGCGCATTGCTGTCAAATCCCAAGCGATTGAGCAACTGTTGATTGACTTGTTCTTCGACTTGTCTGGTCTACCTCCAAAGAACACCTTTATTGACATGGATGTGACGGATGCTCCTACGCGCACCTATCAAACCAGGCAATTTTTGCTCGATTAATGAGTTAGTTAGTCGGAAAATTCCACCCAATTCTTAAAAAAGCGAAAACCAAACATCAAGTCAGTAAACTTGGTTGATTCCCAAAGGTTTGTGAGAAATCCGGGCGAAGCGCGAGTATCTTCCAACTTTGAGCGCAAGAATCGGGTAGAACGTCACCTGGAGATATGTCTAATCTAGGGTCACTCAGAAAACTAATGGGATGACCAACATGCAGAAACAAACGATGGGCCTTTCCGAGTGGATACTTCTTATTGTGCTATCAGTGTTATGGGGCGGGTCATTCTTCTTCATCAAAATTGCTCTCAAAGACCTACAGCCATTGACAGTCGTGCTAAGCCGGGTGAGTATAGCAGCGATCGCACTCATTTAAAAGGATGGCTGCTTAGGTGGTTATCGCTGGGGAATCAGTCGTAAACAGGCACTGCTTAATCTTGAGGAGTCCGAGGCGGTGGTACAAGTTGGAGGTCAGTATCTGGCTCATGCAAGTCGTACGAGGCGTAAAATTTATTATTATTAGTAGTCTGGCAACGGTCACTTTGACCACTCTCTCAGCCGCTACCTCAGAAACTCCTAAATTTTTGGTGGAGTGTCATGCCTTTGTCGCTGCCAAGGGCGATATTCCCAAGGACTACGCTTACCATCTGAATGCTGTTGGCTTCCCGAAGGAAGTAACGAACGGGATTGATGTCAACTTGGATGAGAAAAATATTTTCCTGGCGGTGGGTAGCAGGCAACCGAAAACAGAAGCATACAGTGCGCTCTACACCAACTTGCCTCTGGTGATGAGTTCTAGACAGCCTTGTGCAGATGGGAAGTGCAAGCAAGTGGAATATGAGCCGAAGACTTTTAAAGGGAAGCTCATCGTCACCTACGACAAAGATAATGGGGTAATGTTCATCAAACATGTACTCACTGCGGCAACTACGGTGCAAGCCCGTGGCGGTTGTTTGTTTGTGCCGCTGCAATTAAATAAATCCTTAGTTTGAAAACACCTCTCATTTTTCATTCCCTGACTACTGTGAAGCGAAAATTTAGACTCATATATTGATTGGTTTACACAACTCCTGTCCGTCTCCATGATGCATTAGATAACACTGGTGAGACAATAGTAAGCTATAATAAGGTATTAAGTCCAACTTAGAAAGTAGGTACGTCATGAGTTCAAAGCAAACGCCCAAAGATCAAGCAGAGCAAGTACAAGCTGAAGCGCCAAGCCAGGAGCTAGAGGACTCACAGTTGAAAGCAGTCGTCGGTGGTAGCAGTGACTCTGCTATAGACGCAGACCACCCATTCCAAGGTGGAAACCATCAAAAACCTCAAAACGTTGATTAGCTGGCTGTTTCAGAGTTCAATTACGAGTAAACACATTGCATTTCAAGAGGGAAAATATCATGTCATCTGACAATACCGAAAACAAACAATCGCCTCAAGAGTTGACCGATGAGACGTTAAAGTCTGTGGCGGGTGGTAAGGGATCACTGACAGACCCAAACCCGCCTGCTGAAAATCCATCGCCTAGCGAAAGCTCTCTAGATCCTAGTAGTGCGAAGCAACCCTCTCAGTACTAGGCTCGAATGTCACTCAAGCTCGGTCGAATTCCACTTGAAGAAGAGAGATGGGGAGGTTTTTAAGTACAAATTGCCCCATCTCATTAGTTGTATTCCTTGATGGATTTTTGTAACAGAACCAAAAGATTAGGCCATGTCTAAAGAAGCTGTTATTGCTTTAGAAAGGGTTTATAAATAAAACATTAAGCAGCCTTGAAAGTTCTAGTACGACGATTGTTCCCAAGGCGACGCAGCATTAGCCGAATCGCCACCACACAAATCATCCCTTCATGGTTTTCAGGT
>JAABUQ010006033.1_pt1 | contig 18738 bp, 16 predicted proteins | sample 5560001 | NCBI WGS metagenome assembly JAABUQ01 (sample SAMN10711888, study PRJNA513371) | rock metagenome | isolation source: Antarctica rocks | place: Antarctica: Victoria Land, Finger Mt nord | collected 2015-12-18
AACGCCTCCTGCTTGTGACACTGGGCCACCCCTGTGGCCGATTGGGGAGCGCCGAACCCGCTTGCGCTCGTCACTCCCGTCACATGGCCGGTCGTGACCGGCGGGGTCGGATTGCCGCGGGTTAGCCAGCCGACGCCGCCCCGACGGCGCGGCCCTCGATCAAGGTAGCGCGGGTGAATCCCCCCGCCCCGACGGCGGGCAGGAACGCCTCCTCGTCCAGGACAAGCCCGCCGCCCGGGGCGTCGGGGACCGCGGCCTCGCCGTCCGTCACATGGTACCCCAGCGCCTCCACGCCGGGTATACTGGCCTCATTCCATTCGACGTACTCGAAGCCGCCGATCGCCGCCGCGAGCCGGTCCGCGCAGAGCGCGTGTCTGAGATCATCGGTCACCGCTCCCGTCGATGGAGACGCGACGTCCCGACTCGAAGGCCGTGATCGCCGCCTGTGCCAGGGCGAGAGCCCGGCGGCCCGCGCGCGCGTGAACCGGGGGCTCCTGGCCGGCTTTGAAGGCCGCCAGGAGAGCGTCCATATGGGTGTCGAAGGTGCGGTGGAATGCGCGGTCATCGTCGTTGAAATAGCCGGCTTGCCAGACCTCCCCCGTTTCCTGGCCCGCCGGCTGGAACATATAGCGCCGCACCGTGTCTTCGACCACCACGCGCCCTGCTGTCCCGTTAATCTCAAGGAGGTGCGTGCCGGGATAGGCATAGGAGGAGTCGTAGCTCCCCACGAGGCTCCCCACCCCCCCGGTGGCGAAATGCAGCGCCAAGACCAGGGTGCTGTAGCCCTTGCCCGTCACGTCCGTCATCTCGGCCGACACGGCGTCGATCGGCCCACACAGGTGCTCAAGCATGTCGAATCCGTGGCACTGCGTCTCGATCAGGTTGGCGTAGGGATGGTCGCTCGCGCCCTCGCCGCCGAAACGCCACGTCGCGAACACCATGTCGCCGAGCCGCCCCCCCTCGATGGCTTGGCGCGCCAGGCGCACCGGGCGGGCGTAGCGGTGGTTGAAATTGATGGCGAAGAACAGGTCGCGCGCGGCGGCGGCGGCGAGGAGCCGGTCGGCCTCGCCCAGGTCGAACGCGAGCGGCTTCTCGACCAGCAGCGGGTAGCCGGCCTCGATGACGCGCAACGTGGCGTCGAAATGATCCCGATTAGGCAGGCACAGGCTCACCAGATCCGGCCGTTCCCCCTCCAGCATATCCCCGATGTCGAGGTACCACCGCGTCCCGAACTCCTCGGCGCGCGCCCGCGTCTTCTCCGGGGTCCGCCCCACGATGGCGCGGAAATCGACATCGGGGCGGGCGGCGAAGATGCGGGCATGCTGCAGGCCCCAGCCCCCCGCGCCGACGAGCGCTACCTTCACGCGCTGTCCCGTGCTCATTGTTCGATGACCACCTTCCCCGTTTCCCGCCCCCAAAACACCTCGAACGCACCCTGGAGTTCGCCGACCCCAAACCGATGGGTGATGATCTGGGCCAGGTAGGACCGGTTCGCGCGTAGCAGCTCCAGGCTATCAGCCAGTTCGTCGTACCGGAAGTACTCGCTCCCCAGAACAGCGCGCTCAGTAGCGATGAGATCCGGCGATACCTCAAGCCTGAGATCTTCCCCATGGCCAACGCAAACAAGCGTCCCGCGTTTAGCCAAAACGTCCATAGCAGTACGGCGCGCCACGGCTTTGCCGCTCGTGTCGATGGCCACATCGACCGTTCCTGGTCCCCACCCGCGGACCGCCGCCATCAGGTCTGTCTCCCCGAGGTGGATCGGCCGCCCCCCCAGACGTTCGGCCAGGGTCAGACGACCTGCCGCCGGCTACGATGGGGATGGCGCGACCGGGTTAAGGAGGGGCGCATGACCAAGCGGTTACCCCACGGCCACCGCGCTGGCCTCGTCCAGGCGGCGGACGTGGTCCGCGTCCAATTCGAGCGCGGCGGCCGCGAGGTTGTCCCGCAGTTGCGCCGGGGTGCGCGGCCCGACGATCGGAAAGACGCCCTTGGCCAGCGCCCAGGCGATGGCCACCTGGCCGGGATTCGCCCCCACCTCGTCGGCGACGGCGAGCGCCGCGTCGATGACGGCGGCGCTCCGTCCCGCGTCCTCGTGGCGGACGCTCGCCGTGAAGTCCGTCGCCCGGCCCGTTTCGCCCGCGCGGTATTTGCCCGTGAGCAGCCCCGCCGCCAGGGGCGAATAGCCCATGACACCTAGGCCGAACGTCTCCGCCATTGGCAGCAACTCGCGGTCGGCGGTGCGCGCGAGCAGGCTGTATTCGACCTGCAGCGCGGCGATCGGCGTCCAGCCGCGCAGATCCGCCGTGGCGGCGGCAGTCGCGACGCGCCACGCCGGCGTGTTCGAGAAGCCGCCATAGAGGATCTTGCCCGCGCGGACGAGATCGTCGAACCCGCGCGCGATCTCCTCGACCGGCGTCACGCCGTCGTCCATGTGAACGAGATAGAGATCGATGCGGTCGGTCCTGAGACGCGCGAGGCTCGCCTCGACCGACTGGACCATCGCCTTGCGGTGGGCGCCCCGCGCGGCGATCGCCGGCTGTGGCCGGGCGGTGCGGCTGTATTTCGAGGCGATAACAAATCGTGCGACTCTAGGCCAATGCCGGCTCGTAGTCGACCTCCCTGATACTGACGCTCTTGCGCGCCGAGAGCCGGCCGGGGTAGGCTGCGGTGTAGACGCCCGAGGTCGGGGCGACGTCGCCGTAGTCGCGCCCGGCCGCGACCGTGACGTAGCTCAGGGTCGTCCGGCGGTCGTGCAGCGGGTCGAAGGGGACGGAGACCGCCTCGCCCGTCCCATCGTCCGCGGGGAGCAGCACGTCGACCCAGGCGTGCGTCCCGCCCTCGCCGAGCAGATGACCGGACACGTAGCGCGCCGGAAGACCGCAGTGGCGGCACAACGCGAGCATGATGTGCGCGTAGTCCTGGCAGACGCCGCGCCCGTCGGCGAGCGCCTCGGCCGCCGTGGTATGCACGTCGGTTATCTCGTGGGCGTAGCTCATAGCGCGGTAGACCCAGGCGTTGATGCGCTCCGCCAGCGCCAACCCACCCTCGCCCTCGGTCAGCAACTGGGCCGCGACTTCGCGCAGGCGCCCGTCCGGCGTGGTCAGGCGCGTCGGGGTGAGGAAGCGCGGGTCGGCCAGGGCGGGGGCCGGGAGGCGCGCCGGCCCGAGACTGCCGGACCGCTCGACGACGATCCAGGCCTCGAACTGGATAACCCGCTCGATCGCCGGGACGCGGACCGTGAGGAGAGTGTTGTCGAACGAGTCCTGCTCTTCCATCGTGTCGTGGTCCACGGCGCCGTCGTCGAAAGTCGACACGTCCAGCCGGTACACGACGCGGCGTTGGTCGCCGCGGCGCTCCGGCGGCACGATGACGAGGCGCTGGCGCAGGTCGCGGATGGGGCCGGGGTACTCGTAGCGGAACGTCTGGTGAATCAGGTAAGCCGTGCGTCGCACGCGGCTCCAGTCGACATCCCGTGGGTCGACCATGTCGAGGGCCGCGATCTCGGTGTGGTCGAGGGCGATCGGGCTATCCGTGTTGCCGTTGCTCATCCAGTCACCGCGTCTGCTTCTCGTAGGCGCGGTGCGCGGGGCCGTCGACCGTCGCCGCCGCCGGGTCCACCGGATTCGCCCCGTCCACACCCTCCTCCGCTTTGTCCGCGCGCACGACCATCTCGCGCAGGCGCGGGCCACCGTAGGTCGTGACCATGGCCACGTCGAGCGCGTCGCGTCCGCGGCCGATCACCACGCGTCCGACGCGCGGCTCGTTGTTGCGCGGATCGAAGGTGTACCAGCGGCCGCCGAGGTAGGCCTCGAACCAGGCGCAGAAGTCCATCGGCGCGTCGGGCGGCGGAACGTCGATGTCGGGCAGGTAGCCGAACACATAGCGGGCGGGGATGTTGAGGGCGCGGCAGAAGGTGACGCCCAGGTGCGTGAAGTCGCGGCACACGCCCACGCGCGTCTCGTAGACATCGGCGGCCGTGGTCAGCGGGGTGCTGGTGCCGTACTGGAAGCGGATGTTATTGTGTACCCAGTCGCAGACCGCCTGCACGCGCGCCCAGCCGCCTTCTACCTGGCCGAAGAGTTCCCACGCCGCGTCGGAGAGCACGTCGGAGAGGCAGTAGCGGCTCGGTAGGGTATAGAGGAGCGCTGAGTCAGGCAGATCCTCGACGGGGACCTGGAGCGCGTCGGGGACGACCGCGTCCTTGCTGTCGGGGACCTCGACGAGGGCGTCGTAGCGCAGCAGCAGGTCGCCTGGCGGCATCACGAAGCGCTGGCAGGTGTTGTCGTAGATGTCGCGGTACTCCTGGAAAGAGAGCGCGGGCATCGTTTCCCATGTTTCGTGGCGCAGGGTGTGGCCGCCGTCCCCGTGTGGCTGCACCTGCAGCACGGTCGAGGTTGGGTAACCGACCTCGTAGGTGAAATCGCAACCGACGCGAATATACATAGATCCCTCCTGACCGAGCGGCTATCGCGCGATAGCCGTCGACGGTACCTGACCAACGCATGAGTGCAGGTTTTGGGCCGCACGAGACACGGCGTTCGCACGTCATCGGCGGGAAGGGCCGCAACGCCCTGGGGTGCGAAAGACAGACGGAGTAGGCGCGCATGGGTCATGGGAGCGACGCTGCTCACGAGCATATAGATGTGATGCTATGATAACACAGCGCGAGGCGCCGTAGTCCGATTAGGTGATGGTGTTTGTCGCCTATGCCCGTTTATAATGCGTGTTAGTTATACGTATTGTGTACTACGGCTGCCTGTTATGCTCGCGGCCCGAGTTGTCGGCGCGACAGACGCGCCCCTCGTACCGTCCGATCCATTTGTAAAGAGCGGGGCGCGAGCGTTACGAACGTTAGAAGGGACGAGACACTCGGTGAGCCCCACACCGCATCGGGAGGGCTATGCGCTCTGGCGAGGCGGCGTCTTCATCGCGGCCTATAATGGCCTGCTGCTCGCCTGGTTGCTGGTCAGGCCGGGGAGCTACAGCGTATTCTCCGCGGTGGACAACATCGCGCAGTTCCTCGGTCCACTGCTCGCGCTCCTCCTATTCTTGCATCCCTGTAGGGCGAGGTCTTGGTCCGCGGGCGGCGACGGTGGAATAGGCGACGGGGGGGCGGACCGGCGCTGGGCGCCTCTCCTGTTGGGCCTGGGAGTACTCGGCTTTGCCGTGGGCCAGGCCATCTGGACGTACTATCAGGAGGTTATCCACCAGCCGCCCTTCCCCTCCTGGGCCGACGCCGGTTACCTGGCCGCGTACCCTTGCCTGTCGCTTGGAATCCTACTGCTGTCGCGACGGGGTCTATCGCCGGTCGTGCGCGCCCGCGTCTTCGTGGACAGCCTCGTCATCGTGGTCGCGGCGGTCACGTTCAGCTGGTACTTCGTGCTGGGGCCGACCCTGCTGGAGCCGGGCCAGACTCTGCTCGGCAAGGTCGTCGGCACGGCCTACCCGCTCTGGGACCTGGCGCTGATCCTCTGCTTGCTGCTGGCGTCGCAGGGCCGGGGCGCCGCGCCGCGCCGCGTCGTCCTCCTGCTCGCGCTCGGCCTGGGCTCCGTCGTGGTCACGGACACAATCTTCGACTACCTGAACCTGCAGGGGACCTATCAGACGGGCGTCGTGAGCGATGTCGGATGGCCACTGGGGTACATGACGATCGCGCTCGCCGCCCGGGCTATCCTTGTCGCACGCCCCGCCGCGACTCACAGTGATGGTGAGAGGGTCACTGCCGACAACGTGGCCGGCGTGCGGCGGCCCACATCGTCTTGGACGACGGCCTTACCCTACGTGCTCGTCCCCGCGGTGCTCGCGCTGGTGGGCTACGAATGGCTCCATCGGGACGCGACGAACGACCTGCTCGAACCCGGCCTCTTCGCGGGGGCCGTCGCGCTGATCGGTCTGATCTTGTTGCGCCAATTGCTGGCCCTCACCGAGAACAAGGCGCTGTACCGGCGCCTGAGCGACACGTACGGCCAAATGGAGGCGCGCAATAAGGAGACAGAGGGACTCAACGACCGGCTGCGCGAGAGCGAGGCCCGCAAGAGCGCCGTCCTGGAAACGGCCCTGGACGCCATCATCTCTATCGACCACGCGGGCGTCGTGATAGAGTACGACCCGGCGGCGGAGGCGATGTTCGGCTACACCCGCGCGGTGGCGGTGGGCCGGCGGATCGCCGATCTCATCGTGCCGGGGCGCCTGCGCGAACAGCACAACCGTGGCCTGGCGCGCTACCTGGACACGGGGCAATCGCGCGTGATCGGGCGTCGGGTCGAGTTGGCGGCGATGCGCGCGGACGGAACGGAGTTTCCCATCGAGCTCGCCATCACCCGCGTCCCTGGCGGACGGCATCCGACCTTTACCGCCTACGTGCGCGACATCACCGCGCGCAAGCAGGGCGAGGAGGCGTTGCGCCACCAGGCCCTGCACGACGCCTTGACGGGGCTGCCGAACCGCACGCTGCTGCAGGACCGCCTCGAGCAGGCCCTCACCGCGCGGGGGCGCGACCGCCGGCCACTCGGCCTGCTGCTGCTGGACCTGGACCGCTTCAAGGAGATCAACGACACGTTCGGCCACCACTACGGCGACCTGCTGCTCCGCCAGGTCGGACCCCGCATCGAGGGAGTGCTGCGCGCGTCCGACACCGTGGCGCGGCTCGGCGGGGACGAGTTCGCCGTCTTGCTGCCGAGAAACGACGAGGCCGGCGCCGTGCGGACGGCGCGCAAGATCGGCGAGGCGCTCGACACGCCTTTCCTGGTCGAGGACCAGTCGCTTCAGCTCGGCGGCAGCGTCGGCATCGCGCTCTGCCCCGACCACGGGACAGACGCACGGGCGCTGCTCCGCCACGCCGACGTGGCCATGTACGTGGCCAAGCGTGAGCGCAGCGGCCACGCGCTCTACGACGAAGAGCGGGACCGGCACAGCGTCGACCAGTTGGCCCTCGCGGGCGCCTTACGCCAGGCCATCGCGTGCGACCAGTTGCTCCTGCACTATCAACCGAAAGTCGAGCTCGCGGGCGACTGTGTCCGCGCCGTCGAGGCGCTCGTGCGCTGGCGCCACCCTGAGCATGGCCTCATCCCGCCCGACCGCTTCATCCCGCTCGCGGAGCAGACAGGCTTGATCGCGCCGCTGACGCTGTGGGTCCTCGACACAGCCCTGCGGCAGAGCCGGCGCTGGCGGGACGTGGGCCTCCGGCTGGATGTCGCCGTGAACCTCTCGATGTGGAACCTGCACGATCCTGGGCTCGTCGATGCCCTGACCCGCATGCTGTCGTCCTACGCGGTCGCCCCAGCGTCCGTGCGGCTCGAGCTTACCGAGAGCACGGTCATGGAGGACGCGGAGCGGTCGCGCGATGTGCTGACGCGCCTGGCGGCGCTGGGCGTGCGCATCTCCATCGACGACTTCGGGACGGGTTACTCCTCGCTGGCCTACCTCAAGCGCCTGCCCGTGGACGAGCTCAAGATCGACAAGTCGTTCGTCAAAGGGATGGCGGACGACGAAAATGACCGCGCCATCGTCGCCTCGACCATCAACCTGGCCCATAGCCTGGGCCTGCGCGTCGTAGCCGAAGGCGTAGAGGACAAGCCGGCGTGGGACACGCTGGCGCGCATGGGCTGCGACGTGGCGCAGGGCTACTACCTGAGCCGCCCGCTCCCCGCGCCGGAACTGGAACAATGGCTGCGCGACTCACTGTGGTCCGTGGCCTAGCCCCCCGCCCCTACGCTAGCTCTTGCCGCGCGGACATCCGGCAAGCAAACCTCTCCCGCTCGGTGGGCTAGGAGCTATGTGTTGCTCGGCCGAGGGACAGTACCTCGCCGGCGCGCCCGATAATTCTGCCTTCAATCAGGCGTTGGCGGATCTGTTGCTGCTCCGGCCCGGAGTGAGCTTAACGTACTACCCGGACAGGTGGGAGCCGGCCTTTGCCGCCCTCTTGGCGTGTACGTTCGCGCGCGCGTATCCTCGCCGCTACTATACTTTGCGGCGATTCCTGCTGCCCCAGTGGCGGGATCGGATACCGCCGGGCTATGAGATGGCCCGGATCGACCTGCGGTTCCTCGCCCGGCAGGATCTCGTGAATCTGGACGACGTGCGCGAGCGGACCGCCGCGTGGACGGACTTCGGCCGGGGAGCATGCCGCGGCCCTGGCGCTCCCGCGCTGCGTCACCGACGGTGGGGTGGCGCCGCCAGGGTGGGACTCCTGGCTACAGGAGAGTTGGGAGTTCCAGGGCGTGCGGACGGAGCCCGGTTGGCCGGCGCTCCTCGCGGACGCGCGACAGCGGGCGTCGTTGGAAGAGTACGTTCCTCGTCCGGCCGCGCCGGCGATCAGCGCGCGTCGTAGGAGGTGATGGGCAGGTGGTAGACGGCGCGGCCGGGCGGGGAGCGCAGCATCTCGGCGGCGAGGGCGGCGTAGTTGGGGTAGCGCCCCGTGACCGCGGGAACCCTGACCATGCGGCCGCCGCGCACGGCGACCGTGGCGGCTTGCGCGGGGACGTAGGCCAGGCGCCACGACCCTGGGAGGCGCGCCGCGATGGCCGTGGGGTCGAGACGCGCCACGAGGCGCATGTCTGCCCGCGTGGGCACGCGCTCCACCGTCAGGGCCGCCGCTATTCGCGCGGGTGGGATGGCCCAGTGGCGCCGCGGCAGCCAGACCACCGTCGTGCGCAACGTCCGTCGCAACTGATCGGCCAGCCGGCGCGCCTCCGCGTTGGTGACGGTCGGGCCGGATACCAGCGGCCAGGTGATCGTCGTCATCACCCGCGGGTTCCGGCCGCGCAGCGCCGCGACCAGGCGCTCGGTCGCCGCCTCGCGGTCCACGACCTGCCCGTCGCGCCCCTGGTAGAAGCGCGCCACGCCGCCGTCATAGCGCACGGTCGCGTCGCGGCCCGGCCGGTCGAGCGCGGCGGCGCGGCGCCCGACGTACGCGGCCACGGCGGCGCGATCAACAACATCGGCCTTGTCACGCCCATGACTACCGGCCGGGACCGGCCGCAGCATGAGGGCGAGGTCGGCCGGCGTCACGGGCCAGGATTGCCCGCCGGCCGCGACCGCCAGGCGCGTCCCAGGGAGGGCGGCGGGGGGCGACGTCCGGCGCGCGTCGAGCCACACCCCAATGCCGTGGGGCGCCGCTAGCAGCGTCCCCAGGTCCGGCGCCCCCGGCGCGCGCCCGATGAGCAACGGGGCGGTGTCGAGCAGGGCCGCCGCGAGCGCCCCGACCAGCAGCAGCGAGGACACGACGCGCGGCCAACTCCGGCCGCGGTGGCGACGCGGCAGCGGGCGCGGGACGGCGGGACGCGCGTCGCGGAGAGAACGGGTCATGCGCGACTGGACGTAGCGTTGCATGTGCGGCTCGTCTTTCTAATCGGCAAGAGCGTAAAGCGCGAGGGGGATGACGCTATTATAGGGCACGCGGGCCCAAAGAACAGCCCTATATCGACCGTCGAAACGACCAGAAATTGGCAGTGTAGTAATATTCTACTAGTGACGTCCCACCTCGTGCCAGGGGCGAATCGGTAGACCCATGGCGCGGCGGCGGACGCTTCGACAAGCGAGGAGTGAAAGGCCCCCTCAGTATGGCGACGACCATCGAGATCCGGCCCGGCTATGCCCAGATACCCGTCGGCTCGGCCGCGGTGAACTACGCGGCCGTGACCATCCGCCCCGACCTGGCCGTGCAGCGGCGCGCCACGGTCCAACTCGGCCTCGTCATCGACACATCCGGCTCGATGGATGGCCTGATTCACGGCCGCTTCAGCCCGAAGAAGATCGACCTCGTGCGCGACGCCGCGCAACGCGTCATCGCACAACTCAACGACGGCGACTACGTCACGGTCGTGGCGTTCTCCGACCGCGTGCAGGTGCTCGCCTTCGCGCAGCAGGTCACGGCGGACCGCTCCAAGCTGCTGCGCGCCGTCGGCGCCCTGCGCGCCAACGGAGGCACCTTGATGGGCGACGGCATCGCCGGCGCCCTGCGCGAGTTGCGCAACCTGCCGAACCCCGAGGCCGCGGTGCGCAAGCTGGTGGTGCTGACCGACGGCCAGACCAACGACGAGAACAACTGCTACCAGCTCGCCGAGCAGACCGACGTGCCCTTCATGTTGGGCGGCATCGGCGACGACTACAACGGCGCCCTGCTCAACGAGATGGCGCGCTCGTCGCGCGGTATCTCAGAGTACATCGACCGCCCTGAGTTGGTGCAGGACTTCTTCGGCGAGGTCATGGCCACGGTCCAGGCCACGGTCATCACCAACGCCACGCTCTCGATGGAGTTCCGCCAGCGCTTCCGCCCCATCCGCGTGCATGAGGTGGCCCCCGAGCTCAAGTCGTTCGACTTTACCCCCGTGACGCCGACGAACCGGCGTACCGCCATCGCGCTGGGCGACATCCAGAAGGACGGGCTCACCCTGCTGATCCAGTACGCCTACGAGGGCGGCGCCGGCTTCGCCAACGAGTTCCAGGTGGCCTCCCTCGACCTGACCTACGATATGCCCCCACAGACGGGGCTCTCCGTACACAGCGACGACTTCACCGTCCTGCTCGGCGATCAGCCGGGCTTCCCGGCGATCGACCCCGTCGTCAAGGGGTATATAGACCACGCCGAGGTGGAAACGACGCAGACGCGCCTGCTCAACGCCGCGCGCACGGGCGACGTCAGTACGGCCACGCGCCAACTCGACAACCTACAGCAAAACCTGGAGCGGGTCGGCGCCGACCAGGGCTTCATCCAGCAGACGGTGCAGACGATGCGGCTCACACTGCAGAACACCGGCGACGCCGGGCAGATCGCGGACTCGTCGGCCACGAAGCGTCTCACCAGCGGCACGCGCAAGCTCAGCCTGCCGCAACAAGAAAGTAAAGAGGAGGGCTCATGATTACCTGTCCCCAGTGCGGCGGCCAGAATCTTCCGGGCATGGCCTATTGCGAAAACTGTGGCTCGCCGCTCCCGCAGGCCGGCGCGGCGTCCGCGCCTGTGGCTACGGCATACGCGCCCAGCGGCGCCACGATCTCTCCGGCCGGCGGCGCTACCCCGTCCGCGGCGCCGGCCCCGTCCGCGTCCGCCGGGGCTCCGTCAGGTCTTGTCACGGCCGAGGACCCGGCGGCGATCGCGTTGCCGCAACCGGTCATGCCCGTCGATCAACCATTGCCGGGTCCCGATCTGGGCGTCCCGTCCCCCCCGATGGGGGCTAATGGCGTCGTGGGCGTCACGGTGGAACCCCTCGATGCGCCGGCCGCTCAATCGGCCCCGGGGACGGCCGATCTGCCCCAATTGGGTTCGCTCGCGCCACAAACGCAAACGCGCGCGGCTATACTCATGCTAACGTTCCCCACCGGGCAAACGTTCTCGATGCAGGGCGATGAGGTGAACGTGGGCCGGGCCGACGTGGCGCAGAACTGGCGGCCCGAGCTCGACGTCATCCCCTACGGCGGCGGGGCGCCCGATCTCGGCGTGTCGCGCCACCACGCGCGCGTGATGCGCCACGACAACGGCTTCGCGGTCGCCGACGTGGGCAGTACGAACGGGACCTATGTCAACGGCCGCGCCATGCCGTACAACCAGCCCATCTCGCTCAACAACGGTGATACACTCTCCTTCGGCGCGTTAAACACGCAGGTGGCGATCTCGTGAAAAGTGTGTGGAGAGAGGCGCGGTAGCGATAATGTGGGACGCGGTACGCAAGATCTTTCGCCACGACGAAGCGCCTGACGCTATGAAACCACGGGACGCGGGGACCGTCCCTCCCGTAGACGTCCCCCTGGCGGGGACGGACATGGGCCATAGCGCGTCACCCTCATCCTTCGTGGAGGCCGGTCAAACCGTGCGCATCTCGCCCCCCGATCACGCGCCTCAAGGGCTCGCGGCCGAGGAACTCATGTCTACGCCCGCGGCGCGAGAAGGACGGCAAGAGGGACGGATGGACCGCACGGCTACGGTGGATGGAATGGATCCGCCCTTGAGCGGTGGTGGGACGACGGAGGCGCCCGCGCCGTTGCCCGCGCCGATGAAGGTGGCGGCCACGACGCACGATGTGGCGGCCACTACGCACGGAACCCAATCGCCGCGCGCGACGAACGCGGCAGGCGAGGAGCACGATGCCGGAGCGGTCGCGCCGCCATCGCCCGTGTCGACCGGCGTGGAGGCGGCGCCGGGCGAGGTCGTAGTGACCGCGCCCGCCGCCGAGCCGTCTGTCCCCGAGGCCTCGCCCCCCGCGATAGCTGTCCCCTCGCCCCCGCTGGTACCCGAAACGACGCCCGAGGCGGAGCCGGCGGACAGGGCTGTCGCGCCGGAATCCTCGACCTCTATAACGGACACGGGGAGCGTGAGCGCCACACCTCTCACATCTACCGAAGGGACGGACGGGTCGCCCGCGCGCGCGGACACCGCGACGGCAGGCGTTATAGATGGCGTGGATGCGGCCGGCGTGGCCGAGGGGACCCAGGACATACCGGCTGCATCCGGCTCGCCGGCGCCGGCCGTACAGACAGATGTGGCGGCCGTGCTCTCCACGACGGATGCGCCGGTGGCGACAACGGAGATAACGGAGACAGCGCCTGCGGTAAGCGAGGAGGCAGTCACGGCTCCTGTCTCACATGAGACCGAAACGCTCGCCCCCGGCACGGTCGTCGCGGGCCGCTACACCATCGCCGAGCAGGTTGACGAAGGGGGCGACGAGCGGACGTACCGCGCCGCCGACGCCCGCTCGTACGAACGCTGCTGGTCGTGCGGCAGCGCTCAGAACGGCCCTGCTAACCGCTTCTGCCAGAATTGCGGCGCGCCTATTCAGAACCATCCGGTCGTGCTGGCGCAGACGGCCGCGCCCACCGGGGCGCCCGGAGAGGTCGAGCACGCCGGGCTCTACCTGCATGTACAGGCGGAGCGCAGGCCGTTCGGCGTCGAGGGCGTCGGCATCGAGATCGGCGCGCACAGCGCGGAGGGGCCGCACCACCCCAACGAAGACTCGTACTGGTACACCACGCGCACGCTCAGCGCCAACTCGGGGCGCCATAGCGTCGCCGTGGCCCTACTAGCCGACGGCATGGGCGGCTATGCGCCCGGCAGCGGGCTCATCTCCTCACGCATCGCGGCCACGGCCGGCGCGTCGATCGCCGGCGCGCTCGACGCGCGCGAGGATGAGGCGCTGGGGTCCGACGAGGCCGAGGCCATCGCGCGCGCGGGTATCGCGGCGGCGAACGACATGGCGCTCGCCGAGATCGCGCGCTCCGGCGAGATGGGCGCCACGCTCGTCGGCGCGGTCGTCCACGGCGATACCGCGTACGTTGCCAACATCGGCGACAGCCGGGCCTACTACGTCGATCCGCGGGGGCAGGCCACGCGCATCACGCGCGACCAATCGCTGGTGGCGCAGGAGCTCGGGCAGGGCAGCCTCTCCGAGGAGGATATCTACAGCGCGCCCGGCAACAACATTATCCTGCACGCCGTCGGGGAAGAGCATGTGGAAACGGCCGCCGACTGGTACGCGCAGCCGCTCGAGCCCGATAGCCTGCTGATCCTCTGCAGCGACGGATACTGGAAGACCATGCGCGGTACCGTGATCCCCGAGGGTGTCTCGAGGGAGAGCGCCACGCTCACCGACGTGGCGCGCCGCATGGTCGACGACGCGCTCGCACGGGGCAGCGACGACAACACGACGGTGCTGCTCATCGCTATCTCCTGAGCGCACAGCGCGGCTATCTTCGGGGATACGGGGACACAAGGACACTGGATAGACCATGGACAACATTTTCGACCGCGCCCACGACATCATCGACAAAGCGCAGGGCAAAGTCGCGAACGCGGCGGCGCAAACCGCGTGGACGGCCAACCAGGGTTTGCTGATCCGCAACCTGGAGGGGCAGTTCAACGCCTTACAGGACGAGATAACTCGCGTGACCCGCGAGATCGGCGAACGCGCTTACGGCGCGTGGAAGGCCCGCGCCGACGACCCGCGCGTCCCCGCGCTGTGCGGCCACCTCGACGACCTGCAGACGCGGCGCGACCGCGCCGCCGCCGATCTCGCGGCGGCGCGGTCGGCCACGTTCGATCCGAATAGCTATCAGCCATCAGCTATCAGCTATCAGCAGCCCTCAATCGCGCCGCCGCAGCCTGCCCTCACCCCGCCGCGGCCCATACCGGCCATCGCGCCGGCGCAGCCGCCGCCAGCTCCGGTGATCGAGGGGACGTTCGTATCCTCCCCGGCGCCACCTCCGCCAGCGCAACGCGTCACCGCTCCAACCCCGCCCCCGCGGCAGCCCACCGAGCGGGTGTCCGTGGCGCCGGCGACAGCCACGCGAGCCACCGTGCCGCAGGCCCGCGAATGCCCTCACTGTGGCCACTTCGTGCCGGGTGGTGTCGAGTTCTGCCCCTCGTGTGGGATAAGAGTCGTCTGAGATGGACATCGTCAACAAAGCTATCGCCAAGGCCTCGGACCTGGCCAGCGAGGCGGGGTGGAACGCCCAGCACCGCGTCAAGGTCTCGACCGAGGAGAAGAGGCTCGACGACCTGCGCGGCAAGGCCACGGCCAAGCGCGCCGAGATCGGCGAGGCCATGTTCAAGCTGTGGCAGGCCCATAAGCTGCCGCCCTCGCAGCTAGACGGGCAATTTTATGAGTTGCAAGACCTCGTAGACGCGCTGGGCAGCGCCTCGGAAAACATGGCCGCGCTCAAGGCCGAGACCTACGAGCAGGCCACGACCGCGCAGGCTTACGCGGCCCAGTCGTACGCTGCCGCCGTGCCCGCACTCCCGCCCTCGCCACTAGGGGCGCCGCGACTCGCCCTGCCGGCCGGCGCCGCGGGGACGGACATCATCGACGCCACGCCCGAGGTTCCGCTCACCCAGTGCCCGGCCTGCCACTCCATGGTGCGCGCCGACCGCAACTTCTGCGGCCGCTGCGGGCAACGGCTGTACGCCTAGCTAGTACTACAACGTGACATTGACCTGCGACTGCCTCCCCAGAGGGGCCCCCGATGGCAGCGCACGGGCACTGCGGCGCCAGGGACGGGCGAAACGTCCGCGCTCCCCCCGACCGCGGTCGGAGTCTGCTGCCATGCGACCGCGGTCGCAGGCTCTCGCCGCTTCAAACAAACCTCTCGGAGATAACATTAGGCGCTCGTGTGGGACGCGATGCGCAGTTTCTTGACGGCCTGTACCTCAAGTTGGCGCACGCGCTCGCGCGTCAGGCCCAGTTCCTGACCGATCTTTTCCAATGATGGCGGAGGTCCTAGGGCGCGCCCCACGATTGTGCTGGCGAGCGCCGAGGGCCTGGCTCCGATCACAATCTCGGGGCGCACCCAGCCAGCGGAGGTCCCGGGTGCGCCTCAAAATAGTGGACTATGCTGGCGACGCCTGCGACTGCGGTCGCAGGCCCCATTCCACAATTTCGTGGTACACCCGGAGGTCCCGCACGCCCTCGTGGAGCGGCGCGCCTTGTGTTACGCTATCGAGGAGGGCAACCGAGGCGGAGTGAGGGATGAGATGGGAACGACCGATGTGGAGGCGCTGGCGGGGCAGGGACGTGTGCCGACGGCCGGCAATGAGGAACGCGAGGAAGCGCGGACATCGCACGCGCCGACGGTCCGCCCTATGCGCGTGCCGGCGCGGCACAACGAGAAGCTGGCGAGTGTGGTTGATCGGCTCAACCGTGACCTGGAGGTGCAGCAACTCTGGAAGTGCGCCAACGTCACGGCCTCGGACCGTCTGGGCATGACCGACCACGGCCCTGTGCATATCCGCATCGTGACCAACATCGCCCTGCGTCTGCTGCGCCTGCTCGGCGAGGGCGCGGTCCCCTACGGCGTAGTGCGCGACTATGGCCTGCGACCCGAGGACGCCGAGGTGGTGACGGTGCTCGCCGCGGCCCTGCACGACATCGGCATGTCGATCCACCGCAGCGGGCATGAGCAGTTCAGCCTAATCCTGGCGGCGCCCCTCGTGCGCCAGCTCCTGGCCGGCCTCTACGAGGAGCCCGTCCTGACTATCATGACCAGCGAGACCCTGCACGCCATCATCGCGCACCGCTCCGATATGCAGTGCCTGACCGTCGAGGCCGGCTGCGTCAAGGTGGGGGACGCGCTGGACATGGCCGAGGGTCGTTCGCGCGTGCCGTTCGAGGCCGGGCGTATCGACATGCACTCGCTCTCGGCCGCCGCCATCGACGAGATCACCATCACGCGCGGCGAGGCCAAGCCGATCCATATCTCGGTAGCGATGAGCAACTCGGCCGGTATGTTCCAACTCGACCAACTACTTAAGCCCAAGCTGGCCAGCTCAGGTATCCAGCAATATGTCGAGGTTGCGGCGAGCATCGCCGGTGAAACGGAGCGTCGGCTGCTGCCGGTCTATAACCTGTAGGTCATTGTAGAGTTTTTGCCCTCACACCCTCGCGCGCGCTACAATAGCCCTTGTATGGACGATCACGCCGTGACGGTCGCCTTCCAGGGCGAGTTCGGGGCCAACAGCGAGGACACCGCGCGCGCCGTCTATCCCGAGGCGCGGCCCGTACCGTGCCGCGTGTTACGCGACGTGTTCACGGCCGTCGCGGGCGGCGCGGTCGACTACGCCGTCGTGCCCGTCGAGAATTCGCAGGCCGGCTCGATCAACGATACCTATGACCTGCTCCTGGAACACCACGACCGGCTCTATATCACGGCCGAGTACAACCTGCGCGTCCATCACATGCTGCTCGGCCTCCCCGGCCAGCGCCTCGACGCGGTGCGCACGGTTACCTCGCATCCGCAGGCCCTGGCGCAGAGCGAACGCTTCCTGAGTGGGCTGGGCGTCAGGATTGAGCCGGCCTACGACACGGCGGGCGCGGCGCGCCGTATCGCGGTAGAGGGACTGCGCGACGTGGCGGCCGTGGCCAGCCGCGCCGCCGCCGCGACCTACGGCCTGGAGATCCTGGCCGAGAACATCGAGACCAGCGACGACAACTACACGCGCTTCCTGGCCCTCGGCCGCGAGCAGGCTGGGGCGCCGCGCGCCAAGACCTCGCTCGTGATGGCCACGCGCAACACGCCCGGCGCGCTCTACCACGCGCTAGGGCCGTTCGCCGCGCGCGGCGTCAACATGATCAAGCTCGAGTCGCGCCCCAGCCGCGCGCGGCCCTGGGACTACGTCTTCTACCTTGACGTCGAAGGCGACGCGCGGGAGGAGCCATTGCGCTCGGCCCTCGGCGCTCTCGACGGCCTCACGCCTATGCTGGTGATCCTGGGCTCATACTCGACGCTGGGGTAGGCATAGCGATAGCGTACCGCATTCCGCGGCCTCTGGTCTCCCCCATCCCGGGCCATCTCAGTACATCCGCGCGCTAACAATAATTCACGCGCCGTGGACGATCCGACTAACTGCTCCGCGCCGGCTCGATCGAGCGTAGCTTGCTCAGGAGCAGCGGATCGGAAACGTGCGTCCAGTCGGGCGCGAGCAGGCCGTACGCCTCTGGCCGGCCGTAGCGAGTGTTGTCTCCGCTGACAGTGCCGTTGAGCGCCCAGAAGCCCCACCCGACGTTCGGGTTCTGTTTGAGGTAGTCGATGAGCGCCGTGAACCATTGGCCCTGTGAGGCGGACGCCGCGCTCTCGATGTACTTGGGCCCGTAGTGCGGCGTGCCGAACTCGCCGATCCACACGGGGGCCGCGTCGGCGCCAGCGCGCGCCAGCAGATCGCCCCAGTGCGCCTCGAACTCGTTGTCCCAGTCACTCTCCGTCATAGTCGGAGTGAACCAACGTTGCGAGTGCATGCGCGGCCCGTACTCGTGGGCCGAGTAGACGAGGTGGCCTGGCAGATCGAGGCGGACGGGGTAATCCATGGCGCCGCGCAGGTTGCCGCCCCACCAGTAGATGTCGGGCGTGCCGTCGGGGCGCGGGTAGATCTCGGTCCCCTCCACGATGATCAGGATGTGCGGGTTGGCGCGCAGGATGGCGTTGCCGGCCCGCTGGGCCGCCAGGCGCCAATCGCTCGCCGGGTTGCTCGCGCCGTTGTAGGGACCCCACGTCGACCCCTGCCGCAAGTAGCCCAGGCCCAGGATCTCCGTGCCCGGCCCGTTGGAGTGCGGCTCGTTGCGCAGGTCGGCGCCGACCACCGCGGGGTTGTCCTGGTAGCGCGTGGTCAGCGCGACCCAGTCGTCGATCCAGCGCGCCTCGGGATACTGTGGCGTGTACCACAGGCCGTTGCCGAGCGCGCTCCAGCCCGCGTCGGAGCGGTGGTTGTCGAGGATGACCAGCAGGCCGGCGCGACGCGCCCCATTCATGATGGCGTCCATGATCTCCAGCGCGTGCAGGCCGACCAACTCTCTGTTGGCTTGTAGGTGCTCGTAGACGCGGGGGTCGCGCTCGACCAACTCGTTGGAGAAGGGCATGCGGATGCTGTTGAAGCCGAGCGTCCTGATAGTGAGCAGGATATCCATGTAGGGGCGCTTGTCCAGGCCGCCGGGGATATAGTCGGGACCCTCGGCGCCGTACCAGTTGACGCTGGCCAGCGTGACCGTGCGCCCGCGCGCGTCGACCACGCGGGTCCCTTCGGTGTGCAGCCGATCCAACGATGTCACGGCGATAGAGGGTGGGAGCGCGGTTGCCGTCGCCGGAAGGGGCGTGTCCGTCGGCGCGGCCTGTGTCGCGGACGGGAGGGCCGTCGCTGCCGGTACAGCGCCGGTTGTCGCCGTATCCGTGGGCGCCGCCGTGCCGTTGGGCGCCGCCGTAATGATAAACGGGGGCGTGTCCGTGGGCGTCCGCGACGGGGCGAGAGGCGTCCGCGACGGGACC
>JAABUQ010006034.1_pt1 | contig 18736 bp, 19 predicted proteins | sample 5560001 | NCBI WGS metagenome assembly JAABUQ01 (sample SAMN10711888, study PRJNA513371) | rock metagenome | isolation source: Antarctica rocks | place: Antarctica: Victoria Land, Finger Mt nord | collected 2015-12-18
GGTTAGGCTGACACAGGACCCCACTCGACTACGCCTCTGTCACGTTTTAGCTCGAACAGATTCGGCTGTTTAAGAGCATACGCTGTATAATCCCACAACTCACCAGCCTCTTCACCGTGAGGGACGGTGTGAATGATTGGACCATAGAAGCCTACCTCAGACCCCTCAAAAGCGATGGTTGGTACGCCGAAAGCGTGATAACGTTGTACCGCTTCTTCATGATCGTGAAGGACATCCTGGGCTGTGCTGTCGTCTGCAAGGGCCTTTTCGACGAAGCCTTCGCCAAGTCCAGCCTCTTTCGCGCACGCATCGACAACCTCGCGCTCTCGAATGCTCTCCTTGCGCCCGTGTTGCGCGTTGCCAAGTGTGACGTACAACTTCTCTATTGCCTCGTTGCCCTTTTCGCGTTGTGCAAGAGCTAATGTACGTAATGCTGCCCAACCATAGCCATTTACATAATCTGGCTCAGTCCCCTCTTTACGATTGACAATCTCGAGGCTAAATAAACGCCATTTCACCTCAACAGGACGTTGCCCGCGTACTTCACGTACCCAAAGGGCTGTACGCCATGCGAGGGGGCAAAGCGGGTCAAAGTGAAAATTGATGCTTACAGGTGTTTTTGTATCATGCGTAGTCATGAAACGAACATCCTCTCCTTGTATGAAGACAAGCTAAAACTTTACTTTATGAAGCACTGTGTAGTCAGCATACGTTTCAAAAGATGTATGTGTCAAGCATATATCCTAGCATTGTGTGTGGCAAACCCGCGACAAAGGTTGAAGCTGGATATGACTTTGGTGTGGAAGAACATGCGTATTGTGATGAGCATGCGCGAAAGGCTAGGATGCTGAAATGATGCTTCCTATCGTCAACTCACCAAGAGTAGGCGTATGTGGTTATACGGGAGACGCCGAGTACGTAGTGGACGATTGGGAAGAGACGGAAGACGACGAAGACGATGAAGACGATGAGGAAGAGGAGTAACTAGTAGGAGAGCATAGAAATGGGTGCATGGCGATTGCCATGTACCCATTTCTGTGCGTCTCTACGAACTAGCAAAAGTTATATGTGATCGCAGATGTGTACAATTGTGTGTGCTTTGCTGCGATTTGCTGCGAATGGTATTGACAAAATTGACCCTTTAATGGGGAGGTGTAGCAGGTGTAGTGGGTGTAGCGGGTGTAGCGGCATTATTTTGAGAGAGCGATGTTTCGGGAGATGGCTGGTGATGAGTTGTGTAGAGACCATAGGCTGGAGAGATGATGTCTCCAGACTTGAGCATACGTCGAAGCAATTGTCTCACAAGCGTATGGTCTTGACCTGTCTGTTCGGCCAGTTCTCTGGGACTAAGTGGATGGTTTGTTGAATGCAAGACTTCGAGGATATCCTGTCGTTCGAGAGTGAGGGGTGTGTTTCCTTTCAGGAGGGATGTGACAGAGTAGTGATTCGTGCTGAGCCATTGGATGGAGGGAATGCCTTCTGCATTGGCGATGACGCGGTAGGTCAGGTTGCTAGCTTTTTCACTGAGGTTGTTCTTGATGGAGACGAGGAGACGCAGGTTGTCGTCGGAGGGGTGTTGGACGGCGAGGAGGCCAGTGCGAGCGGTGGCAATGATACCGATGGAGCCACCACCACGATAGAGTGGGTTTTCGGAGTTGCCTTTATTAAGGTGACGAACAATCAAGGTGGCACAGTTGTTTATTTGGGCCAAGAGTGATAGAAGTGAGAGGCTTTCTCTGATTTTCTGGTCATGAGAGGCACTGATGCGTGATCCCAGGACTGCCATAAGTGGGTCGAGGATGACGAGGGTGGGGAGTGTTCGTTGGACGATTTTGATCAAGGTGAGGAAATGTTCTGAAATGGTGAAGGGAGACGGGAAGGTTTCCCCCGTTCTGTGGTCGGTGCTATTGACGAAGTTAAGGAGATGGATGCGCGATGGATCGCCACCGGCTGCCTCTACACGAGGTTTGATGGTACAGGCGGCTTCGTCTTCGGGAGCGATCAAGATGACGTTTCCTTGCGTGCCGGGTGTACCATCAGGCATGGGTCTGCCCGTGGTGATACGGGCGGCAAGGTCAAGGGTGATGAGGGATTTACCGAGGCCGGGGTCGCCGTCAAGGATGGTCAAGTTGCCGCGAGGGATGCGTTTTTCCCAGAGCCAATGGAGTTGCTCTGATTTGATGTCCGAAAGCAAGGTGATAGCTTCTTCTACTTTCATGGGGGGGGCACCGGATACCCCTACGATTCATCTAGGGGTAAGGTGGCCCTTCCAGGGACTTCACAAGATTTAGAACAAATGTTATACTGATGTGTATGGATGCACAGCACACCAAACACGTCACCTATAAGCTGGCTTACCATTTTGTGTGGTGTCCCAAATACCGCAACTCGAAAGCGAACGACATGCAGCAGATCATCACTGCAAAACTGAAGCTCATCACCACGCCAGACCAGTTTGCCGCATTACGCACTACGCAACTGGCCTATCGTGATGCGCTCAATGTGGTGAGTTCCTACGCTTTTGAGCAGGGCAAAACGAGTAGCACGGTTGCTTTACATCGAGGGATGTATTCCGAACTGCGCACCCGCTATCACCTTCCCTCACAACTGGCCTGTAGCGTCGAGCGACAGGTCGCCGCTACCTACAAGGGCTTGTGGACGAAGCTCAAGAAGAATGCCGAGCATTGTCGCAAGAAAATCACCAGGAAACGCTTTCAAGGACTGGACAAGCCGCCCAAGTACAGTTCACCCACCGTGCAGTATACCTATGAGCGTGACTACACCTTTGGGCGAAACCAGCAGATCAGTCTCGGCACACTTAACGGGCGTACTTCCATCCCGTACCAGGGCTACGATGAGCATATTGCGCTCATTCGGCATGGAGCCAGCATCGGCGATGCCAAGCTCTGGTACGATAAACCAAAGAAAGCTTTCTATTTACTCGTTTCTCTGGAAATTGACGTACCTGAACCAACAGACGAGCAACTGAGCGAGGTTGTTGGAGTCGATGTGGGCATTCGCTATCTGGCAGTGACATCCACCTCAACGGGCAAGGCCACTTTTCACTCAGGGAAACGAGTCCGACATAAGGCCAATCACTACGCACGATTACGCAAACGCTTGCAGAAAAAAGGCACTCGTGGTGCGAAACGACGCTTGAAGCGCATCGAGCAACGAGAGAGACGGTTAAAGGCGCAAGCGAACCATCAGATCAGCAAACAGATTATCAAAGAGCATCCACACGCGCTCATTGGACTAGAACAGTTGACGGACATCCGAGAGCGGACGAAGCGGAGAAAACGCAGGCGCAAGAAGAACGGCAAGGGCTACGAGCAAGTCTCGCCAAAGGCACGCAAAGCCAATCGCGTGTACTCACAATGGTCCTTTGCCCAGTTGCACGACCTGATCACCTACAAAGCGGCGCTCTGTGGAGGACTTTCGATCAAGGTGGATGCGGATTACACCTCAAAGGCATGTCCGGTGTGTGGGCACACGGCTGATGAGAACCGCCCACGGAAAGGCTTGCTCTTTGCGTGCCAGAACCCAAGATGCAGGTACACCCTGCATGCTGATCTGATCGGGGCAAGGAATGTAACCATGAGGGCGCTTCTGGTCCGGCATGACTGGATCAGGACGGGGTGCTTGTCAATCACCCCTGATCCATCGGACAAGGAAGCCAAAGCGGCACGCCTGCAAAGGTATGCCGAGTTGCGGTGGAGTCCTGATGCAAGCCTCCGGCTTCTAGCCGGAGGTCATTGACAGATTTTCCTTTCGAAGTGTTTTAAGTGTGGGATGGTACTGATGGTATGCGGAGGTGCATATCAATCAAACAAGAAAGAGGTTGGAACTCTTTCTACTTTAAGGATACCAGGAGGGTCCAAATGCTTGACTTATGCATCTGACAAAGCGATAGCACTAAACCATCGCTGAGAATGTGTGTATCTATAGAATTTAACGTCCTGGTGAAAACGCATATATGTTTTCACCAGGACGCTTCTCAGGCCCTACTACAAGCATAGCTGGCCTTGTAGAGGAAGAAAAGAATCTAGGGACTGCGATTTTCAGCGATTTTACCGATGAGTATTTCTAGGAGGAGTGTGCGAGATTGAGAGACTTTTCTAGAGCAGAAAAAAAGGTACATTCCTTATTTGAAGATGAAAATGCAGGGAGACCGCAAGGGTCTCCCCTACACGTCGGGTTCCACAAAGATGTAGGGGAGACCCCAGACAATTCAGGAGTTACTCATGTTTATATTCAAGTATCGTATCATCGGTTTGTGCCTCAGTTTTGTGCTGTTGCTAGTTCTGGCACTCAGTAGTTCTAGCATTGCCTTCGCAGACTCTACCACAGGCACTGTCAGCGTTAATGCCGGCACCTTGTTTGAGACAAATGCCACGACACCAGCGGTTGGCGCAACCCTAAATGGCACTGATCAGACGCCACCTACGGACTGTCGATCACTACGACTGATGCGACTGGCTCGGGCAATGGCTGGAACCTAACTATCACATCGACCACCTACACCACCGGTGCCCCGGTGCATACGCTGGCAACCACTGCCTCGTCCCTCACAGGGGTGACATCAGTCTGTGTTGCCAGCACAACCTGTACCAATCCCACGAATGCCATTACGTATCCAGTAGCAGTCCCAGCCGCTGCCACGGCACCGACGGCCGTGAAGTTTTTCAATGCCGCCGCCAACACAGGTATGGGAAAGTTCACCATCACGCCGACAGTTTCCATCGCAATTCCTGCCAACACGAATGCTGGCACCTATACCAGTACCATCACGTTGGCTGTCGTGAGCGGGCCATAATGTCCCCATTTGTGCATCAGGGTATTCTGGAGGAGAGAGCTATTTTCATAGCCTCTCTCCTTGCATATGGTAGCAAGCCCATAGAGGTAAAGTGAGTGCTTCTGAGCGAAAAGGAAGAGGATGGATGTCTGGACACAAGTACAAACTGATGAGCCTAATAGTTGCCATAGCCGTGCTAGCCATGAGTACTGAGCTGTTGACGCAAGGTGCTCCGGTGGCCTACGCGATTCCATGTGGTACCAACTGTGAGAATGTCACCAATAGTCCAGCTGTCGCCTTGACCCTGGATGGCACTGATCAGATGGTGAGTTATACATTGACGTTTAGTCTCAATAACCTGAGTGTCCTGGGTTGGAATGTGACCATCACCTCGACTCAATTCAAGACTGGCACCACTCCTACGCGTACACTTTCCATGACAGCCTCATCTGTTATGGGTGTAACAGCAGTTTGTACAGGGGGACAGATCTGTACCACGATGCCTCAGAATGCGGTGACGTATCCCGTTACCGTGCCAGCTGACAATCCGGCCCCCACGGCTGTCAAGTTTTACAACGCGTCCGCAGTTAGTGGTGTCGGCACCTTTGACCTTTCGACGACGATCAAGATCACGCTTCCCGCCAATGCCTATGCAGGCATCTATACTAGTACGATCACGCTCGCCTATATCAGCGGGCCGTAATATTTGAAACAATAGCTACAGGATCCAGGAGGAGTATTTAATGCGACATTCGTTTCCCTTTTCACGCTCTGGGCTTCTTCCGCAGTTGGTTGTGGGAATGTTCATCATTGCAGTGTTGCTCGCAGAAGCCTTTAGTTGCTCAGCCGCTCATGCGGCTGGTGGTGGACCCAGTTTTGGCTTGCAACCCGTCCTCTACGACCCCTCCAATCCGGTCACCAAATCGTACTTTGTCTTCGATACCCGTCCAGGCACGATCTTGTACAGTCGTGTCCGTGTGACCAATAACGGCACAGTGACGGGCGTCGTCAGCCTTTATCCAGTGGACGCAACCACTGGTCAGACGAGTGGCACGGTCTACCTCTCTCACAACGATCCACGACGGGATGTGGGAGCCTGGCTCATGCTAGGTACGCAACACTTGACACTTGCTCCAGGGCAGAGCCAGGTCGTTCCGTTGCAATCTGTCATTCCCAAGATCGTTCGCTCAGGTCAGCATGTGGGTGGCATTGTTGCCGAAAGCCTGACGCTCAAGAGCCCTGCTAAAAAAGATGCACTTCAGATCTATGTGCGCAATCTCACGATTGTCGCCGTCCAAGTCAACCTGCCAGGCATACCTATCGAACAGTTAGTAGCGACAGGAATGCAGCCCGGTGGTGCCAACAATTATCAAACCTTATTGGTGGGGCTAAGCAATATCGGTACTATGATGCTCAAGTCTCATGGTAGCCTGCAAGTCTTTGATAACCAGGAGCATCTCCTTCAGTCACAGTCGCTAAACCTCGATACTTTTCTGCCGCAAACAGCTATCAACTATCCCGTCTACATAAAAAACCAGGCTCTTGGGGTTGGGGACTATCGGGCCACACTGACCTTGACGTACGGTCATGGTCATATATTGCATTACATAACGGCGTTCGCCATCAGGCAGCAACAGCTTTCACAAGTCTTCAAAGCCAGTGCCCCACTCCAACTTCCCGGGCTTGAAGGTAGTCCCTTTGGTACACTACCTCTCTGGCAGATTGTACTAGGTGGGCTTCTCTTAGTGAGCGGGTTATTCTATTGGGGGCAAAAGCTCTATCACTTTGCAACTATCGGCAGAAGCAAAAAGGCAACATTATACATACATAGGGAAAGGGAGAAAGTTAAACGGTGACTCTATAGGCCGTCTCATCTAATCCGCTCTGAACAGTATAAAACGAGGGAAACACACATATGCCCATATGTATATTCGGTTGCAAATGTGTGTTTTCATGTGTCGATCAACTACTTCGCTAAAGCAGTAATCATACGATACTTTGAGAGACGACTATATGGCCCATGGACTGAACGGCCAGCAACATAGTCACGAATTTAGTATTTGGAGCATAGCAGATGCTTGAATATGAAATAGATCCGCTTGCTCGACAAATTGTTGCTGCGTTTTATGCACTTGCCACAGTCTCTAGTTCTTTGCAAAGAGTTAAGTTTGGCTCTTGCTCGTAATTGGTTATCATCAGGTGTTCTGACTCTCGGTTGTTCCGATCTTGAAAACTGACCAGGTATTTCTTATCGAATGTTTGAATGCTCAACCCTTTCCCCGCATATAAGTTCAAGATGGTAGGAGTATTTTTGATGACGAGCATAAACTTTGCTGCGCATTGGTTCAGCAAGTAATGTGCGAGACGTTCTTGGTCGCTCATATCAAACGTATTTTGTGTGTAGGTGCTGAATTCACTATCATATGGCGGATCAAGAAAGATGAAATCATTGGTGCCTGGAATATGTTCCTGAAAGAATGCTTCGAAGTCCATGTTCTCAATTACGGTGTTCGTAAAGTGCTGCTGCACTTCTGGAGACTGCATATAGGCAATCTTTCTTGCCAAATTTTTTCTGTTGTAAGAGATACCTCCATAGGGAACGTTAAACTCGCCCCGGCTGTTGTAGCGGAACATCGAAGCGTAGGCGTTCTCCCTCACAAGAAAGAAGATGGCAGTTGCAGGACCTGGCGAGATTCCATATATATGTATATTGTTATAAAGGTGCCTTAGATGCATGTAGAAGGCACTTTTTAAAGCGCTCTCCATATTTGCCACAATATCACTATCAAGTAACTTCCCTTTTTTGTCCTCTAGCAGCTTCATACGAGTAGTCTTGCTTATCAGGTTTCGCTTAATTTCTCGAAGAAAATTCTCGCTGTTCTTCTCAATATGCCTTGCAAATATGTCATTAAAATCTTCTGTATAGCCGAACACGAATTCGAATAGTATTTCCCTCATCTTGCCCGAAGGGTACTCATCCATTGAATAAGCTTTGTACATACTCATGAGTTCTGCCGCATGATTATCCACGAACTGGCTCATGCGTTGCCACTGACAGAGAAGCCCGTTTAGCGTTTGGAAAAACTCAGAGTTTTTTTCGGCAACCATCCTATACAGACTAATTAATTCCGAAGACTTGTCATTAATAAATTTCCTCTCTGCTTGTATTGAGAAAAATACTGCTCCCCCCCAACAAAGGGCTCAAAATAGCGCTGGAATGGTGGGACCATAGGCAGGATATACCTTAATTCTTGTTCTTTCCCGCCAGCCCATTTTAATAAGGATGCTAGTCTCTCTGCCCTTATGACTTTTGCTCCCCAGTACATGGGAACTCCATGAATCATTTTGCTTATTTGCTCTCTCTTCTTGCGTTCTGAGTGCACCCATCAAACTCTGTGCTTTTTTCTTAGATAGATATTCTAACTCTATCAGCAGATCCTGAAAAAATCAACAGAAGAACATGAATGTCCTATCGAGAAAAAGCTATATTCCTATTAGGTGCGTTTGGGAGCGCGCTGAATGTGCTTATTATTCCGTTCATTGCAACCCACACACCAGCACTCGCTAAAACTGAACCGCCAGCGTTGGGCATCTTTTTTATGGTAGAGAGCCTGCTGGAAGTCGTAGGAGGCATTTTACTCGGCATTGCGACCATGCGGGCCTCTATCCTGCCACGCTGGGCTGGTTTGCTACTCATGGTTGGCGTTTCAGTCGATCACATGCCGCTGAGCTGCGGCAATGGCAATCATAATTGGAAGCGGTGTGAGCAGCAGACCAACGATCTGCGTTGGGAAGCCACGCAATTGTTCCAGATAGAATGGCATCAGAAAGCTTACTGCGAACAGGGCGAGGAAACTGAGGATGATACTCATATTGACCGACAGGAAGACGCGGTTTCGCAGTAATTGCATATCTATAATGGAGTTCGCAACACGATGCTCAACGAATGGCATGAAGCTGAGTGCAACAATGCCAATGACAATGCCAGCGATAAAAAGCGGCGAGAACCAACCTATCTCTTGTCCAAACGACAATGCGGCTGTCAGGCTTGCGAGACCTACACCTAGGAGTAGTGCGCCAAGAGGATCGAATTTTCCTGGGTTGCGGTGAAATTTTTCGGTAAGTACTCGCAGCGTCAGCAGGCTGCCAACAATACCGAAAGGCACATTGACATAGAATATCCAACGCCACGAGAGATAGGCCGTGATAATACCGCCAAGCGTTGGTCCCACACTCACCCCGAGTGCAACAATGACCGAGTTCAAACCGAGTGCGCGTCCACGCTCCTGTGGTGGAAATGCATTGGTAATCATGGCGGGACTTGTTGCGAACAGAAGCGCACTCCCAAGACCTTGTGCCGCACGTGCCGCTACCAGGAAACCAAGTGAGGGAGCAGCCCCACATAACGCAGAGCCAGCCGTGAAGACAAAAAGGCCAACGGCCCAGATTGCCTTGCGCCCAATCATATCCGAAAGGCGACCTGCTGTGAGCAAGAGAGCTGCCGTCACCACGAGGTAGGAGATAATAACCCATTCAACAGCACCACAGGCCGCCTTCTTGCGAAGAAACAGCATTCCTCGAACAATCAAGCCATCGACGGTGTAGCAGGAATGCTGTCCGCGAACTCCTGCACGAGTTTGAGCAGACGCACAGGCTGCTCAATCTGCGGGAGGTGACCAGCCTCTGGGATGAGTTCAAAACGAGCGTGAGGCAATGATTGGGCGTAGACACGACCGTAGTCAGGGTCTATGACGCCATCACTCTCGCCCCAAACAACGAGGGCCGGAATGGTTACGCGCCTGAGCCGCCGCCTCAGCTTACGATCACCCATGCCCTGCCCTTGATCATAGACGTAGAGCGTCCGAAAGTTTGCTGCACGGGCCTCGGCCTGTTCAGGACTCACAGTCGCCGGATCGACGCGGAAGGGCACCGGATTGTGGAAGCTGAGGGCCGATAGCTCATCAGGAGTCAAGGAGGACACATCCGCAATAGGATGCCCCTCAACCTGAATGCCGCCGGCATCGACAAGAACTATACCGCCCACCACGTGTGTGGTATCGCGCAAGGCCATTGTAGACGCGATCCAACCACCCATCGAGGAGCCAATGACCAGGACATCATGCAGGTCGAGCCGTTCAAGCAGTTCAAGGTAGGCGAGAGCGAGATCATCAATACTGTCGAACCACTCAGGACGTGGCTCGCCCGCAAACCCAGGATGGGTTGGCACCAGGACATGGGCATGTGTGGACAGTGCTGCAGCGAGGCCAGCCACGGTCTGCGGACCGCCACCACCATGTAAGATGAGTATGGGACGACCGCTGTTCCCTCGCTCATCAAAGCGCACGGTCAAGCCATCAGCGAAAGACTCTTTTCGAGTTCTGATAGAAGCAGGTAACGTGTTCATGGAATTCACCCTTTCTGTTAGGTCCGTTTCCATTGCTCTCTCCATTGTTCAAACAAGCAATGGAGAATAAAAAACAACCTCTGTGTCGTAGCGAGCCATCAATTCAGCAAATCGTTGCGGACCTGGAGCAACATCTGCCTGAATGAGCTGGCTTAATTCTTCAAAGTAGCCAAGATACAGCGGAGGCGTAAACGTGTTGAGAAAACGAGCTGGCTTGTCCGTTGGGTTGCTGAACGTATGAATGGTGCCAATAGGCACCATCACGAATGCGCCTTGACTGACCCTCATCGTCTCTGTGCCAGCCAGAAACTCCAATTCACCTTCGAGGATGTAAAAGCCCTCCTCATGTGCATGATGGATATGAGGAGGAGGTGTTAGGGCATGAGGAGCCACTTCAAATTCAGCAACGCCGAGCGTTCCTCGCGTGTGTGTCCCATCCTCCTGTACCACCATATGAATAGGACCAAGTGGAAGAAGTTGTCCTTCTCCCATCTTCAGTACCACAGCATTCATGGAAATTTCCTTTCTTGTCGTGTTTGTATGAGCAAGCAATGCTAAGGATACACTCAGTCTTGGTCATCACCGTGGAACTTCCTTCTGAGAAAGAGTATACTCGGACCAAAGTGGTATGTCTAATACCTATTTTAGAGCAGAGATGATGCTCCATAGGCATCACTTAGAAGGGAACGAAAAGCAATGGAACTTCGTCAACTGACCTATTTTCTCACCGCCGTTCAGACCCGCAGTTTCCGCAAGGCCGCCGACTTGTGTTTCGTCGCACAGCCAGCCCTGAGCCGACAGATCGCGGCGTTGGAGGAAGAATTGGGAGTATTCTTATTCACGCGAGCGAAGCAACGCATTACGGTTACATCAGCAGGCAACGAGTTTGCCATCTACGCAAGGAATGCGCTTGAGCAACTTCAGCAGGGTCAACAGGCGATGGTCAACATGCAGGAGGGGGTAGAGGGAACAATTACGCTGGGATGTGTCGAACCACTCGCAACTTCGTTCTTGCCAGTCATCTTCCAGTCCTTCCATCAACGCTATCCACGTGTTCGTTTCGATGTACGCGTCTTACGCACAGATGACGTGATGACACTGATTGAGCACGAAGAGGTTGATGTGGGCTTGATTTTCGATCCCACGATCCAACCGGAGGTGCTCGTGTTCAAAGAACTTTTCCGACATTCGCTTCATGTACTGATGCCAGCACAGCATCCCCTTGCTCAGAGGCAGCAAGCATCTCTTGCCCTCGAAGAGATTCTCACGGAGCCACTCCTCTTATTACGTCAAACAGCGCGGCTGCGGCGCATCATCGACCGTATCCTCATGCAAAGAGGAATAGTTGTGCAACCGATTGTGGAGATCGACTCGATGGAAGGGCTAAAAGAGCTGGTGAAACAGGGTAGTGGCATTACCTTGATGCTGCCAGCATTACTTGGGTCCAATCAGGGCAGGGACGAAGTTGCTGTTGCTCCGCTCTCCGATGTGCCTGAGCAGTTTATCTTTGCCCTTATCTATCGACGTTTTGGTTCGATTTCTAGACCTGCAAGGCAATTTATTAACGCGGTAACACACGATGGAGCAATCAGAGAGTTAGTGGAACATGGGAAATCGGCATCAATCATAGAAATCGACCATTGAGAGCCTGGAAAACTGCTCTCATCTGGGGTGCCAGCATGTTCCTGAATCGTCGAGGTGATGGAGAGGCCACTCGTTTGCCAGAAGACTTTTAGAACAAGTCTAGCGGCACAAAACGGCTCTACAGGCTCTATGATCCTAGCCGCTCGTACTGGTGTAAAATGTGGGAAAACACACATATCGCGGTATGTGTGTTTTCCCCAATGCCACTCTTTTCTAGGTCGAGTGGCTCTACAGGCCGCTTTTGTTATACCCTGTTTAACACTCGCTATGTCCGCAACTGTAGCACTTACGGCATCCTTCTTCGTATACCATCGTGTTACAGCCGCATTGTGGGCAGAGATTGCCGGTTACAGTGAGATGAGTCAAACTCATGGGAGCAGTGCCATCTATAATATGCTTCCCGTTTGTATGCTCATGAGTCTCTATTTTTGTTGCCTCTACCGTTGCTGCCTGCTCTGTCTGCAACGATGCCATATGCAATTCCAACGCATGCGCAACGGCATCAGGCAAGGAGCGTACTTGCTGCTGACCGAAACCAACAGAGCGATTGCCACCAATATTGCGTAACTGGTCAGCGATCTCCTGAGCGCGTTCAGCCTGCGAGACAGGGCTAAGAATTTGCAGGTTGAGCGAGATCAAACGACCTAAAGCCTCTGCTAGTGCCGCTATATCACTACCAGCCTTACCGACGTTGACAAAGACCTCCAAGGGACCATCATTGTCACTGTTGATGGTGACATTGATCTTGCCCTCTGGTGCGCGTACCTGTCGTGTATAACCCTCAACCAATGCAGGTCGATGCTTGATGCCGTCATGAATGCTCACAACAGTAGGCGTTGCAGGAGTCTCAGCTTGCTGAGCCTTTTCCGCTGCCTTCTTCTCATCCTCGACACGCGTTAGAACTGCATCGCGTGAACCATCACGATAGTACGTAATACCCTTACAACCGCTTTCATAGGCCAAGCGATACAGCTTTTGTACCTGCTCAACGGTATGCTCGTTAGGAGCATTCACCGTTTTGCTGATACTAGAGTCGGTGTACAGCTGCACCATCGCCTGTACAAGTACATGCTCCTCCGGCGTCAGGTCCTTCGATGAGACAAAGTAGTTTGGTTCCGTTGTTTCGCCAGGATGAGCATCGCGCCACTCTTGTAGCAATGGGTGATACATAATATGCTCACCTGTACGGTCACGGCGTATCATCGCAAAGTCATAGACCGGCTCGATACCAGAACTGACGCCTGCCAGCAGACTTGTCGTACCCGTTGGTGCCTGTGTCAGCAGGACCGCGTTACGAATACCTTGCTTCTTGATTTTCTTTTGTATCTGCTCCGGTAAACGTTGAAGAAAGCGTCCCTGCATATACTTATCGCGGTCAAACATTGGGAACGCGCCTTTTTCGGCTGCATTATCCGATGAAGCCTCATACGAAGCATCACGAATGGTTGCATAGATGCGCTCAATAATTGGTAGAGACTCATCACTGCCATAGGCAACCTTCATCTTAATCAGTGCATCGGCAAGTCCCATCGTACCAAGTCCTGTACGACGTGTTCCCATCTGAGCCTCTTCATTTTCTTTAATGAAGTACTCGTTCGCATCAACCACGTTGTCCAGGAAGCGCAGCGCAACCTTACTCATCTCCGCAAGATGTGTCCAATCCATCTGCCCATCTTTCACAAATGCTGAAAGATTCAACGCCCCAAGGTTGCAAACGCCCCAAGGCGGAAGACCCTGTTCACCACAATTATGTAAAGTAAGTCCGTTTCCTACGAATTGGTGTGCTATTGGCTCAGTCAGATCATAGACCATTTCTTCACCGTCAGGTGTGAGACTTTCAAATGTAGCGAAGAAATCTTCTTTATATGGACTACGCTTGAATAGGGAAAGAGCTTCTTCGAGTTTGCTCTGTTTTTCTACTGTGAGAAACCCGACCTGTCGTGCAAATGGACGTAAGTTAGTGCGCGAAATCATAAGGTCATGATAGGTTTGACACTTATAAGAGGCAGTTCCACCTTTACCATTTGGCAGGTCTCGCATACCAGCTTCTCTACGATTTTTGTAGATGTGTGAAGCGATACCAAAGTTCAACAGCAAGCGTTGAACGCCTTCAAGCAACTCCTGGCTTACAGATGTTAAACGGACAGAAATGCCCTTTTCCATCGTTCCCTGTACGGAACCATCTGCCGTAAAGAGTGCTGAGAGGAAGCCTTTCTGCATTTCATGTGAGCCACGCAACACCGTTGGTGGAACTTGAAGCTTATTGATAAGTAATTCAGGGTCTACATGGCGCATGAGACGTACCGATTCAACGCGTGTCTCTTCGCGCTCCTTTATGTATTGCGTGCTTACTTGATACTGTCTCCATGCTTTATCGGCAGGTACTTCAAGAAGGCGATTAACTGCTTCTGCAAAATGTGGGGCAATTGCTTGCTCAGTTCCCCAAAGTGAGAGAACTATGCTACCTTCACGTTTTGTGTTGAGATAGCCATCCCCAACGAGCCATCCCAATACTCTGCCCAGGTCTTCGTTACCAGTGTCTCCAAAGCCACCTTCACCATTGAGCAAGACAAGCTTTTCACCAGCTATAAGGTCTCCTGCCTCTTTCCATCCTGTACCTGTGAGTACCTTGTGATTGTTAGTAAGCCGAACTGTATAACCTTCCGCTGTTTGTAAACGATAGACAGGTTTAACTCCTGTTGAGAATACATGACTTGCTTGGTGCATTGCAACACCCTTGCTATTGGGAGATGCTACAGTAACGGGTGTACCTAGTTCTGATAACTCACTTACGGGAAGCAAACCACGATCAGTGTAGATGAGTGTGTCACCTGTAACGCATGGGTTTACACAACGTATGTTCTCGTAGTACCAGGTATTCGATTCCGTATTGTAACGATCCATGAACACCATGCCTGGCTCGGCAGACTCCCACGCTGACTTACAAATGAGGTCCCACAGGTCACGGGCGCGAATAGTCTTCTTGACTTCACCTTGCCAGAGCAGGTCCCACTTGGCATCATCCTTGACTGCCGCCATGAACTTGTCAGAGATACAGACGGAGAGGTTGGCATGCTCAATCTTGCCTGCTGTGCGCTTGACCGTGATGAACTCTTCCACATCGGGATGGCTGTCATCAAGCATGATCATTAACGCCCCTCGCCTGCTTCCGCCCTGCTGAATCACATCACCCGTTGCTACTGAATAGAGCTGCGCCCAGGAACAAGGTCCCGATGCAGTACCATTGACGGTCTTGATGTAGGAGCCGCGTGGTCGCAATGTTGAGAGGTTGATGCCGACACCGCCGCCGCGTGCCATGATTTCAGTCATGACTTTGAGGTTATCGAGAATTCCCTGGCGGCTATCCTCAGGGCTTGGTATAACATAACAGTTGTAGAATGTCACTTGATGACCGGAGCCAGCACCCGCGAGGATGCGCCCACCGGGGACAAACTGAAAGTTCGTGAGAACCTCATAGAAACGCTTCTCCCAGTAGTCTCGCTTCTCTTCCGTCTTCTCGACTGCGGCAATTCCGCGTGCGACACGCGCCCACGTGTGTTCTGGGTATAACTCTAACGGTTTTCCGCTAGCATCTTTTAGCGAATATCTATCTATAAAGACCTTATTGCGAATTCCTTCAAGCTGTGTCATACTCTGTGCGTCATTTGACGAATCGCCAGTCGAATGCTCTTGCTGCTCCAGCATCTGTGATTGCTCCTTCTCTTCCTATGGACAAACTACAAGATGAAAATAAACTGTGCGACACGAAAACTTGTGCTTATTTCGCGTCTACACAACACAGTATACTCGTAACAAACGTGAATTACAACCCTTTTGGCACAACATATTGATATTTCTATGAAATTTAACACAATATGTTGATGATGTATTTTATGTGATAGAATAGGAACTACTGCTTTGAGAAGTTTATAAGCTTCTCACCTTTTGTTCTGAAAAGAACTGTTGTTACCCTTCCGTATTGGAGAATTTATGCGTGCTGAAATACTTTCTTGTGGCACTGAACTTTTATTAGGCCACATTACTGATACAAACGCGACCTATTTAGCTCAAAGTTTACCCACATTGGGCATTGACCTGTATTTTGTCTCGCAGGTAGGCGACAATCAGGGGCGTATCGTTGAAACGTTGCGACGAGCATGGGAACGCTCTGACCTTATTATTATGACGGGCGGTCTTGGCCCAACGGAAGACGACCTTGCTCGTGAGTCGATTAGCGCGTTGCTTGGCGAAACGATGCAGGTTGATGCGACGCTAGAAGCCGAACTGCGCGCAAAATTTGCGTCTATGAGGGCACCAATGCCGGAGCGAAACGTAAAGCAGGCAACGCTTATTCCATCAGCACAAGCTATCCCCAATCCAGTCGGTACAGCACCGGGATGGTGGGTCGAGAAGGATAGCCACGTCATTGTTACAATGCCGGGGGTGCCACGAGAAATGTACCGCATGTGGGAAAACGAGGTTATTCCGCGTTTGGGTTCCCATACTGGCGGCGTAATCTTTACGCGTATTCTGCGCGTTGCCGGGCTTGGAGAGTCCACCGTAGAGGAAAAGCTTGGCTCGTTGATACACAGCACAAATCCTACGCTTGCCACCTATGCTAAAAACGATGCTATTGATGTGCGTGTCACAGCGAAGGCTGCAACGAAAGAAGAAGCTGTGCAACAGGTGGACGCAATGGCTGTCAGAGTACGCGAAATTCTTGGTAACGCTGTCTTTGGTACTGACAAAGCTACCCTTGCAAGCGTTGTTGGCAATCTTCTTCAATCACGCAACCAGACGTTGGGGGTGATGGAGTCAATGACTGGTGGCTTGCTTTCAAGCACAATTACAGATATGAAGAGTAGTTCTAAGCACTTTATTGGCGGTGTGGTTTCTTATAGTACAGACCTTAAGGTGCAAATGGGTGTACCGAAAGAAATTCTGGAACAATACGGTGTGGTGAGTGAGCAGACCGCGCGTGCAATGGCGCATGCGATACGCGTACAACTTGCTACAGATTTTGGCGTAGGTATTACAGGTGTGGCTGGACCCGACACGCAAGAGGGAAAACCTGTTGGCACCGTTCACATAGCCGTTGAGGGACCGACAGGGCTAGTAACCACGCAAAATGCGGGACGAAGTAGGAGTCGAGAGGACAATAAACGCTTAGCTGTGCTTGCCGCTCTTAACTTGCTACGACGTTTTCTCGAAGGAACAATCAAGCCTGAGTAGGACTCGTTTCTTACAACAGGCTTACAAAAGTGAGCGATGAAAAGTGGAATACCTGAACCTCGTAGCATGTTTTGACGTATAGATATTATATACGAAGGAATGATATTCCACTTTTTCAGAATTGAGGCGCACTGTGTATCGCAATCCCAATGACTTCTCAGAGTATAGCAATGCCGCGCAAGAGGGAGATTACGCTAACCCCACGTACTATCAACAGGAGTCTCGTTCTGCTCAACCTGTACAACCGCTCGATCCTTACACTGGCTATTCTCCAACTCCTCCTGAGCAATCGGGGTATTACGAATATGCCAATGTAGTTCCTGCTGAACCAGAAGCCCAATATGCCGATGTTCCTCAGATGCAAGCGTATCAAGGACCAGTAAGTGTACAGAGTTATACAACTGATGTTGGTGCTGAGCAACGGAACGCAGCCGATAACGGCAGTATTGACGGTTCAAAGAAGCGTAAAAGCCTGGCAGGGCTTGGTGGTCTGGCTGTGACTATCGGTGGATTGCTTCTCAAGTTTAAGGGCCTGATTTTCTTTATCAAGTTCGCGCCAGCACTCATTTCGGCTGCTGTCTCAGTCGTTGTCTACTCGCTATTCTTTGGCTGGTCATTCGCGCTTGGCATTGTTGCATCGCTCTTTATTCATGAGATGGGCCATGCGCTCGTGATGAAACTCAAAGGTATTCCTGTTGGTGGACTGATCTTTATTCCCCTCTTTGGGGCCGCAGTCATGATGCGCCAAATGCCAGCAAACGCGAAAGATGAAGCAGAGGTTGGCATTGCTGGACCAATCGCGGGAGCTATCGCTGCGTCAGTATGTCTTGTGCTTGCACAACTTACGCCAAATACACGTACAATTTGGGCACCACTCGCCTATTTTGGCTTTTTCATCAACCTGTTCAACCTTGTGCCGATTGTGCCGTTTGATGGTGGGCGTGTTTTAGCTGCAATTGACCGACGTATCTGGATACTCGGCTTTGCTGGCTTGCTCATCTACCAAGTTTGGCTCTGGCTTAACGGTAACTTCTCAATCTTTTTGCTCTTTTTCATCATCATCGCAGCAACGCAACTCTGGTCACGTAACAAAGAGAACACACCAGAGTCTAAAGCATACTACGATGTACCGATGGGAACGCGCATCACGCTAGGGCTTGTCTACTTTGGCCTAGCCGTTGTGCTTGTCTTAGGAATGACCATTTCGCGGTCGCTCATGCCAATCATTTAGAGGCTAAAGCAGGGTAGCGAGATTGCATTCGCTACTCTGCTTTGTCATTTAAGGGGCTTGTGGCGCAACCGAACAACACGGCCTCGAGGCTCTTATATATCTTGCTCGGTCCAGGCGACAATCCACGTTGGCAGTAGCATCATCAGCCAGAGGAAACCAATTGCTAGTAGCACGGGAAAGTCTGGAGTACCCTGCGAATTGGTCAGGATGCTGACGGTGATTATCAGGATTAATACAACGGTCGCTACCCAAATCATACTCCGATATGCATACCTATATGCTTGATCTCGTACCCTCTTCTGACGTTCGTCAATCTCTTTATCAGACATGCTTGCTATGCGGGTTGCATTCAACCTGTAAAGAATGCTCTGGCAGATGAAGCTAACGATAGCTATGAAGCCAAAGAACCAGGAAGTATTGCTTCCTGTAT
>JAABUQ010006035.1_pt1 | contig 18731 bp, 16 predicted proteins | sample 5560001 | NCBI WGS metagenome assembly JAABUQ01 (sample SAMN10711888, study PRJNA513371) | rock metagenome | isolation source: Antarctica rocks | place: Antarctica: Victoria Land, Finger Mt nord | collected 2015-12-18
ATCAAAGCGTCGGTTGAACGCGACGAACAACGGCGGCTTGGCGCTTTTCACGGACTCCAGCACCGCCTCGACCCGCGCAATCGAGAGGTCGATCGGCTTTTCGCAGAACACCGCCTTGCCGGCCTGCAAACCCTGCTCCAGCAACATCGCGTGGGTGTCGGTGGCCGATCCGATGACGATCGCCGCCACCTCCGGATCGCCTAGCGCGGTCGCCGCATCGACATACGCGCCGCCGTGCGCCGCCGCCAGCGCGCGAGCCGGCCCGGCCACCGGATCGACCACGTACGCCAGGCTGGTGTCCGGATGCTCGGCGACGCTTTTGGCATGAATGTGGCCGATGCGGCCCGCACCGAACAAGGCGATCTTGAACATCTCGTTTGCCTACCCGCGTTTGTATTGCCGCTAGCGCATATCATGGCTCGTCTTCTGTGTGGTCAGCCATGATCGAAAGCCTTCAGAACTTGCCATTGTCGTTTTTCCAAGCATCGCGTGGCGCGATCACTTCGGTGACATCCCAATGCTCCGCGATTGCGCCGTCCTCCAGGCGGTAGAGGTCGTAGAAAGCCGTCGGTTGCCGTGCGCCGTCTTCCCTGCCGGTCGTGCCCTCGCTGATCGCTAGCATCAAATTGCCTTCGCCAAGCAGCTTATGTAACCGATTATAGATTGCGTTTCCCGAGACGAGCGTCGCCACCAGCGCGGCGACGCTATCGCCGAACAGCGGGCTGTGCTGGATAAGCGCATCGCCGCGAAAGAAGGACGAGACCAAGTCGCGCTTGGCGTCAATCAGCACCTCGGTTGTGTACCGATCAACCAGCGCCTTGTTGGCATCGGTGAGATCGATGTCGGTCACCTCCGACGCGCCATCGGTCATCGTCCGGCCACTCGGGTTCGGGGTGGCCGGTGTCGCCTGAAGATTGTCCCAATGCTCGACGATGCGGTCGTTTTCCCAGCGGTGGATCTCGAAGCCGACCATCCGGCCCCAGTCGCCCAGCTCATAGTCGGTGTGCGCGACGCTGTAATCGCCGTCCTCGAACGAGCGCAGGACGTCGACCTTGGTGCGGTCCGCCGGCAACGAATCCATGAACGCCAGGATTGGACCAAGGCCGTTCTCAATCAGGACGTTGTGCTGGATGTACTTGCGCGAGTCGAAGTAGGAGATCGGAAACTTGGCGCGCGTCTGCAAACTTTTCTGGATTTCCACGGTGCGTTGTTTCTTCGTCTTAGACATTTTCAGCAATCCTACGTCAAATATGATTTGAGGGCAGTGTCGCGTCGGTTCGCGCCGAGAGATGATCGTGTTCGGCTTGAGACGAGCGAACCAGCCGCCGGCAGCGTTCAAACTGTCCAGCGCCAGTCGAGGATTTCCGGCAGGTCGTCGCCATGCTCGCTGATGTACAGCTTATGGCGCTCCATGCTGGTCCAGTAGCGCGCCGTTTCCCGTTCCACCAAACCGCTGAGACGGGGAATCCGCGAGATGGCATCCAGCGCCAGTTGGAAGCGGTCGAGGTTGTTCAGGACCACCATGTCGAACGCCGTGGTGGTCGTGCCTTCCTCCTTGTAGCCGCGAACATGGATGTTGTCGTGGTTATGCCGCCGGTAGGTGAGCTTGTGGACCAGCCCGGGATAGCCGTGGAAGGCGAAAATCACCGGCTTGTCGGTGGTGAACATCTCGTCGAAATCCTGGTCGTCCAGGCCGTGCGGATGTTCCGAGCGCGGCTGCAGCACCATCAAATCCACTACGTTCACGACGCGGATCTTGATATCGGGAACGTACGACCGCAACAGCGTGACCGCCGCCAGCGTTTCCAGCGTCGGCACGTCGCCGGCGCAGGCCATCACCACGTCGGGTTCGCCGCCGCCGTCGTTGCTGGCAAAGTCCCAGATGCCGGCCCCCACGGTGCAATGCCGCACCGCCGCCTCGATGTCGAGCCACTGCCACTCCGGCTGCTTGCCGGCGACGATGAGGTTGATGTAGTTGACGCTGCGCAGGCAATGGTCGGCGACCGACAGCAGGCAGTTGGCGTCGGGCGGCAGGTAGATCCGCACGATGTCCGAACTCTTGTTCGCGACGTGATCCATGAAGCCGGGGTCCTGGTGCGAGAAGCCGTTATGGTCCTGCCGCCAGACATGCGAGGTGAGCAGGTAATTGAGCGAGGCGATCGGTTTGCGCCAGGGAATGCCCCGGCTGACCTTCAGCCATTTCGCGTGCTGGTTGAACATCGAATCGATGATGTGGATGAACGCCTCGTAGCACGAGAACAGCCCATGGCGGCCGGTCAGCAAATAGCCCTCCAGCCAACCCTCGCACATATGCTCGCTCAGCACCTCCATGACGCGGCCGTTCGCGCTGAGGTTGATGTCCACCGCTTCGACCTCGGCCATCCACTCCTTGCCGGAGACCTCGAACACCGCCTCCAGCCGGTTCGACGCGGTCTCGTCGGGACCGACGATGCGGAAGTTCTTGGCCGGCAGGTTGAGCTTCATCACGTCGCGCAGGAACGATCCCAGCACGCGCGTGGCTTCCGCCCTTCCGCTGCCGGGCTGCGGCACCGCCACGGCGTGATCGCGGAAATGCGGCATCGCCAGCGGCTTCAGCAACTCGCCGCCGTTGGCGTGCGGGTTGGAGCCCATGCGCCGGTGCCCAGTCGGCGCCAACGACGCCAGTTCCTCGCGCAGCTTGCCAGCCTCGTCGAACAACTCCTGTGGCTTGTAGCTGCGCATCCAGTCTTCGAGCTGCCGCAGATGCTCGGGATTCTTGAAGTCGGCGATCGGCACCTGATGCGCGCGCCAAGTGCCTTCGACGGGCTTGCCGTCCACGACCTTCGGCCCGGTCCAACCTTTGGGCGTGCGGAAGACGATCATCGGCCAGCGCGGACGCTCCGGGGTTGCGCTCGCATCGCCGGCTCGCGCGGCGCTCTGGATCGCGCGGATCTGCGCCAGGATCGTGTCGAGCGTGCCGGCCAGGCTCTGGTGGACCAGGTCGGGATCGTCGCCCTCGACGAAATACGGGTCATAACCGTAGCCGCGCATCAGTTCCGTCAGCTCCTCGCGGCTGATGCGCGCGAGCACCGTCGGGTTGGCGATCTTGAAGCCGTTGAGATGCAGGATCGGCAGCACCGCGCCGTCTCGCGCCGGGTTGAGGAACTTGTTCGAGTGCCAGCTGGTGGCCAGCGCGCCGGTCTCGGCCTCGCCGTCGCCCACCACGCAGGCGACAATCAAATCCGGATTGTCGAACGCCGCGCCATAGGCGTGCGCCAACGAATAGCCCAACTCGCCGCCTTCATGGATCGAGCCCGGCGTTTCCGGCGCCACATGGCTTGGAATGCCATACGGCCAGGAGAATTGCCGGAACAGCCGGTGCAGCCCGTTGCGGCTGCGTTCGATCGCCGGGTAGCGCTCGGTGTAGGAACCTTCGAGGTAGGCGTGCGCCACCAGGCCGGGACCGCCATGCCCCGGCCCGATGACGTAGATCATGTTCAGGTCGTTGTCGGTAATGAGCCGGTTGAGATGGACGTAAAGGAAGTTCAGCCCGGTCGTCGTGCCCCAATGGCCCAGCAGGCGCGGCTTCACGTGCGCCATCGTGAGCGGGACCTCCAGCAGCGGATTGTCCTTCAGGTAGATCTGGCCGACCGTCAGGTAGTTGGCGGCGCGCCAGTAGGCATGCATCCGCTGCAGCAGGGCAGGTGACAACGGCTGCGGAACAATGGTCGATGAGGATTCGGGCATCGGCGTCTCCGATTGTGAAGGTCGTGGAGCAGGTTCGGCTTGCCGGTAACTTCCCGCAGTTCGTTGTCAGGCAGTATTAATAGCGCCGCGACCGCAACCGCGCGAGGCCCGGAAACTACCTACGGCAGCATCGCCTTGCTCGGCGGAGCAAGCTGGTTGAACCAAGGCGCCGACCGCGGCGGCTCGATCACCGCCACGATCTGACGCAGCAGCCGCTCGGCCGAGTCCCGCCACGCCAGCGCGGGATCGGCAGGCGCCGCGGCGGCTGCCGGCACATCGCCGTCCAGCAACCGTTGCAACGCCCCCGCCAGCGCCTGCGGCGTCGCGTCGCACAACCGAGCCAAACCCTCGCGGCCGAGCTGCTCCGCCAGTCCTCCCACCCGTGTCGCCACCACCCAGCGCCCGGCGGCGATGGCGGCGGCGGCGACGCCGCTCTGGCTGGCCTCGCGATGCGACAGCACCAGGGCGTCGGACCAGGCCAGCAGGCTGCCGACCTCGCCCTCCGGCACCCAGCGGTTCTCGACGGTGACGAACGGCAGCGCCCGCAGCGCCGCCAGCTCGGCCGATTCGGGACCGCTGCCCACTACCCGCACCTCCAGGTCGGAGCGCGCGCCCAGCAGCCGCAACGCCGCCACCAACAGGTCGAGGCCCTTGTACGGCAGCAGCCGGCCAAAGGAGAGCAGCCGCAGGCGTTGGCCGGGGTGGCCTCCCGGTGGCGGCGAGGGCGGGCCGAACGACAGCGGCGGATGGGCCGCGAGGAGCAGCGGGCCGCGCGTCAGCCGCTGCTCACGCAGTCGTTGCCCGACATGCTCGGTCAGCACCACCAGCGCGTCGGCGCGCCGTAGCAGCCGGCGTTGCAGCGCCATCTGCAGCGGCGGCCCATCTCCGGGATGGCGGTCGGCGTCATGCACCACGACCACGAACGGCACCCCGGCCCGGCGCAGCACGCTTGCCATGACGAAGTCGAGCGCCGCCGGCATGGCGCAGATCGCGACATCCGGGCGCAGCTCGGCGATGCGCCGGACCAGCCGTCGCATCGTGAACGGCAGCAGCGGCAACCGGCGCAGCAGGCCGAGCCAGCCGCCGTAGGTCGCCATCGGCAGGTCGCACCGCGGCGCCCGGTCGGATCTCAGCAGCTCGGCCGAGGACGACAGCGAGAGCGTCGCCTCCACGCCGGGCAGCGCCCGCAAGCCGTCCGCCAGCTCGGCCGCGAAGCGCGGACCGGCGCCTCGCCTGCCCCACTGCCACACCAGCACGCTCATGCCGGCACTCACGCTGGCGTCCACGGCGGCACTCCCTCGCTTGGCAACACGAAGCCGATCGCCATCAGCGCCGCCGCCAGCGCCTCCGGCCCCAGTCGCGCCCGCGCCATGGCCCGGCCCCGCTCGCCCAATGCGATGCGGGCGTCGGCGTCGTCGGCCAGCCGGCGCAGCTGCACCGCCGCCTCGCCGGGGTCCGGGTCGGCCCAAAGCGTGCCGGAAGGGTAGACCTGGCGCGGGTCGACCACCGGGATCAGCCGCGGCGTCAGCAACGCGGCACTATCGGCGTCCATGAAGTCCATGTTGCCCGACCATCCCGTCGCCACCACCGCGCGGCCGAGCAGCATCGCCTCCGCCGGCACCAGCCCAAATCCCTCGCTGCGATGCATCGACAGCACGATGTCGGAGGCGGCGGTCAGCGCATGGGCGTCGGCCATCGGCAGCGTCTCGGTCAGCAGGCGGACGTTGGAGGCGCCCGCGACGGCCGCCTGGATCTGCGCCATGTCGGCCGGGAAATGGTCGGGGTTGCCGATCTTGAGCACCAGGATGCGATTCGCCCGGCCGCCGAACGCGGCATGGTGCGCCGCGACCGCCGCCAGCGGGTTCTTGCGCACGAAGCTGGACGCCAGGTTGGCCGACACCAGCACCACCACCGCCGAGTCAGGCAAGCCGAATGCCGCCCGGTCCAGCCGCGACGGCTGCGGCGGCGTCAGCGCCAGCGGGATTGGCACCGCGCGCACCGTGACTCCGGCGCGCTCCAGCGGCGCCAGCGCCGCGGCGGTGAAGCGCGAGGTGGCCCAGACCTCGTGGACGAAGCGGCGCGCCCGCAGCCACTCCGGCGGCATCACCGGCAGCTCCCAGGCCCAATAGCCAATTACCCGGCGGCCGCGCACCAGCCGGCGCGGCAGCCGGAGCAGCGCATACGGCAGCAGCGGCGGGTTGACGTGCAGCAACAGCGGCGCCGCGGCAGGCAGGTCGTCCGGCATCGCCATCGGCGGCGTCATGCTGCTGCCGGGCAGGCCGGTGTCCATGCTCCAGGTCGGCAATCCCATCTGGCGCAGGCCCGCCGCCAGCACGCGGGCGCTCTCGCCCAACCCGGACGGCAGGCCGATCTCGCCCGCCACCACCATGCCGCCAACAGGCTTCGGCGGCCTGCCGTGCAGCCGCGGCGCCAGCATCGCCGTCAGCCCGACGCCCGCCGCGCGCCGAGGTCCCGCCGGCAGCCGCCGCCAGGCACGATGAAGCGGCCCCAGCGGCTTGCTCGCAATCTGTGTCATCGCCACCATGAAACTGCCGTCCAGCCAACGGCGACGCAAGGACGAAGCCGGCGCTCCCCACTTGGAGCCGCCGATTTCATGCCGGGGTGTTCCCCAGACCACCGGCCCCGATATAGGGTATCGCATGTTGCCAGCAGATGTCCCTATCAAGACGCCGCCGCCTGCGTCCGCGCTTACCACCCAGGAGCTGCTCGCACGGCTGGTGGGCTTCGACATCACCAGCCGGAACAGCAACCTCGATCTGATCGGCTTCGTGCGCGAGCAACTGGACCGCCACGGCGTCGCGGTCCAGGAAAGCCGCAGTGAAGACGGGCGCAAGGCCAACCTGCATGCCATCATCGGCCCGCGCGTGGCCGGGGGGCTCGCCTTGTCAGGCCACGTCGACACGGTGCCGGTCGATGGCCAGGCGTGGAGTTCGGACCCGTTCGTGCTGCGTGAGTCGGACGGCCGGCTGTACGGCCGCGGCGCCTGCGACATGAAGGGGTTCGTGGCCGCCATGCTCGCCGCCGTCCCGGCCCTTACGGCACTCCGGCTGGCCCGCCCGATCCATCTGTTCATCACCTTCGACGAGGAGGTGAGCATGGCCGGCGCGCGGCGGCTGGTTGAGACGCTGGACGAAGCTGCTTCGGAAAAATCCTGGCCGCCGCCGGCGCTGTGCGTGGTGGGCGAGCCGAGCCTGATGCTGCCGATCGTCGGCCACAAGGGACGCCTTGCCGCCCACGCGCGAGTGCGCGGACGCTCCGGCCATTCGAGCGACCCGGTGCGCGGCGTCAACGCCCTCCACGCGGCGGGCGAGGCAATCGCCTGGATCGCCGCCGAAGCCCGCCGCCTTGCCGCCGAGGGTCCGTTCGCCGACGGTTTCCACCCGCCGCACACCACGTTGCAGGCCGGCACCATCCATGGCGGCAGCATCCTCAACATCATCCCCGAGCACGTCGAGTTCACCATAGAGTGGCGGCCGATCCCCGGCGTGGACGCGATGGCGCTGCTGGAGCGGGTGCGGCAGCATTGCGCCGCCGAGATCGAACCGGCGATGCGCGCCATCGACCCGGCCTGCGGCTTCACCTTCACCGTCACCGACTGGGTGCCCGGCATGTCGCTGCCCGAGGATCACGCGCTGGCCACGCTGGTGCGGCGGGCGGCGCATTCCAACAGCGCCGGCCACGTCAGCTTCGCCACCGAGGGCGGCCTGTATGAGGAGGCCGGCATCCCCACCATCGTCTGCGGCCCCGGCTCCATCACCGAGGCCCACGCGGCTGACGAATGGATCGCCCGCAGCCAGCTCGACGCCTGCGACGCGTTCATCGCCCGGCTGGCGCAGAGCTGCGTGACGCCATGAGCGAAAGCGCGCTGGATGCCGCTGGCATGACGTCGCTGCCACAGTTCGAAGTGGCGATCGAACCTCCGGATTTGGCGCCGTGGCGGATCGGCAACACCGGGGTTGCCGGCTTCATCACCCGTGGCGGCGCCGAACCCGGTCCGCATGTCGGCTTGGTGGCGTTGATGCACGGCAACGAGCTGGCTGGGGCGGTGGTGCTGGCGCGGCTGCTGGAAGCCGGGCTGCGGCCGCTGCGTGGGCGGATCACCATGGGGTTCGCCAACCTCGCGGCGTTCGACCAGTTCGACCGCACCCAACCGACCGCCTCGCGGTTCGTCGACGAGGACATGAACCGGCTGTGGGACCCTGCCCTGCTGGACGGGCCGCGGCAGAGCAGCGAGTTGGGGCGCGCGCGCCAGATGCGCCCGCTGATCGACGGCTTCGACATGCTGCTCGACCTGCACTCGATGCTGTGGCCGTCCGAGCCGCTGGTGCTGAGCGGCACCACCGGCAAGGGCCGCGCAATGGCGCATTGCATCGGCACGCCGGCGCTGGTGGTGGCCGACAGCGGCCACGTGAGCGGGCGCCGGCTGATCGACTACGGTGGCTTCGCCGATCCGGCGGCGGCCCAGGCGGCAGTGCTGGTCGAGGCCGGGCAGCACTGGGCGCCGGCCACCATCGACACCACGCTGCGGGCTGTGTCGGGCCTGCTGCACCATCTCGGCATGGTCGCCGGCGACCCGGCGCTGCCGCTTCCAGACGAAGCGATCGCCACCACCTCCTGCGCAAGGTTCGCGCGGGTCACCATGGCGGTCACCGCCAGCACCGCCGGCTTCTCGTTCGTGAAGTCGTTCCGTGGCGGCGACGTGGTTGCCGAGCGCGACACGCTGATCGCCGTCGACGGCGACGCCGAAATCCGCACCCCGCACGACGACTGCCTGCTGGTGATGCCGAGCCTGCGTCCGGGGCGCGGCCACACCGCCGTCCGCCTCGCCCAATTCGAGGATTGAAGCGGCTCGCTCCGCGCCTGCCAGGCCTGGGCCGGTAATTTTCCCGGCACTTACAAAACCATCATAATTTACCCCTTGCACCCTTGGAGGTGCAGCCTTATTTCGCGGTCCACGCAGCAACGCACGTGCCTCTGACCTCCCGCAAAGCCTTTGGGAATTGGTTACGCAACGACGTCAAGCGTTCTGGCAATCCGGGATGCCGGCCGCATACAGATGCAGGTCGGGGCCGTTTCAATCGTGGTCGCTGGTTCGTTCGACCGTTTCGCAACCCTCGCCCGTCGCCTGTTCCAGGCGGGCGTTTCATCGAAGGCTCATGTGCGATGACTCCCAAGATCGCCCGTTACCTGTCCGAGCAGCAGCCGGCAACGCCGTGCCTGGTACTCGACGTCGACCGCGTGGAAGAGAACTTCTACGCGCTGCGCCGGGCGTTGCCGTTGGCGCGCATCTACTATGCCGTGAAAGCCAACCCGGCGCGCCCGGTGCTGGACCGGCTGGTGTCGCTGGGCAGCAGCTTCGATGCCGCCAGCATCGAGGAGATCGAGATGTGCCTCGACGCCGGAGCCAAGCCGGCCGCCATCAGCTTTGGCAACACCATCAAGAAGGCCGCCGCCATCCGCCGCGCCCATGACGCCGGCATCGACCTGTTCGCCTTCGACTCCGCCGAGGAGCTGGACAAGATCGCCGCCGCCGCGCCGGGCGCCCGCGTCTACTGCCGCATCCTGGTCGAGAACGCCGGCGCCGACTGGCCGCTGTCGCGCAAGTTCGGCGCCACCGTCGACATGGCGTGCGAGCTGTTGCGGCGCGCGGCGACCCTGGGCCTCGATGCCCACGGCCTGTCGTTCCACGTCGGCAGCCAGCAGATGGACACCGCCGCCTATGCCGCGGCGATCGGCAAGGTAGCGTTGCTGTTCACTGACCTCAAGCGCGCCGGGATCGAACCGCGCATGATAAACCTCGGCGGCGGTTTCCCGGTCCGCTACCGCGACGAGGTGCCGCAGATCGAGGACTTCGCCCGCGCCATCATGGACGCCATGACGCACCATTTCGGCAACGCGCTGCCGGAGATGCTGGTCGAGCCGGGGCGCTTCATCGTCGGCGACGCCGGCGTGGTCAGCAGCGAGGTGGTGCTGGTGAGCCGCCGCCGCCGCGACGACCCGACACGTTGGGTCTACCTCGACATCGGCCGCTTCGGCGGCCTGGCGGAGACCGAGGGCGAAGCCATCCGCTACCGCATCGCCACGGCGCACGACGGCGGCGAGACCGGGCCGGTGGCGGTGGCGGGGCCCACCTGCGACGGCGCCGACATCCTGTACGAGCGCAGCAACTACCGCCTGCCGATGGCGCTGGCGTGCGGCGACCGGGTGGAGATCGAGGCCACGGGCGCCTATGTCACCACCTACGCGAGCCAGCGTTTCAACGGCTTCGCGCCGCTGGGCGAGCACTACATCTAGCCCTCCCCGGCGGCACTCAAGGAAGGGCGCGCCGATGGACCAACCTACCAGGCATCGTAAGGCTGCCGGCGAACTGCGCAGCGCCCGCTGGTTCGGTGCCGCCGACCTGCGCTCGTTCGGCCATCGCAGCCGCGCCAAGCAGATGGGCTATGCCGCCGAGGACTGGGCCGGCAAGCCGGTCATCGGCATCCTCAACACCTGGTCCGACCTCAACCCATGCCACCAGCATTTCCGTATCCGCGCGGAGGAGGTGAAGCGCGGTGTGTGGCAGTCGGGCGGCTTTCCGGTGGAAATCCCGGCGCTGTCGCTACCCGAGACCTACATGAAGCCGACCACCATGCTGTATCGCAACCTGCTGGCGATGGAGGTCGAGGAGATCGCCCGCAGCCAGCCGCTCGACGCGCTGGTGCTGATGTGCGGCTGCGACAAGACGGTGCCGGCAATGCTAATGGGCGCCATCTCGGCCGATCTGCCGTGCGTGGCGCTGCCGGCCGGGCCGATGTTGCGCGGCCACACCCAGGGCAAGACGCTGGGCTCCGGCTCCGACACCTGGAAATACTGGGCCGAGTTGCGCGCCGGCAACATCACCGAGGCGGATTGGGACGCGGTCGAGGACGGCATCGCGCGCAGCTGGGGCACCTGCATGACAATGGGCACCGCGAGCACGATGACCTCGGCCACCGAGGCGCTCGGCCTTTCGCTTCCCGGCAGCAGTTCGATTCCCGCTTCGGACTCCAGCCACGCCCGCATGGCAACCGCCTGCGGACGGCGGATCGTGGCGATGGCATGGGAGGACGCGCGGCCTTCGACGCTGTTGAGCTTGGCCAGCTTCGACAACGCGGCGCGGGTGGCGCTGGCGCTTGGCGGATCGACCAACACCATCGTGCATCTGGTGGCGATGGCGCGGCGCGCCGGCGTGGCGTTCACCCTTGACCGCTTCGACGAACTCTCCCGCACGACGCCGGTGCTGGCCGACATCCGCCCGGCCGGACGGTTCCTGATGGAGGATTTCTACTACGCCGGCGGCCTGCGGGCGATGATGGAGGCGATGGGCGACCTGCTCGACCGTGACGCGCCCACCGTGGCCGGCATCACGCTGGGCGAAGGCATCGCCGGCGCGCGCGTGTGGAACGACGAGGTGATCCGCAGCCGCATGGCGCCGCTGCGCGCCGACGCCGGCCTTGCGGTGCTGCGCGGCAATTTGGCGCCGGACGGGGCGGTGCTGAAGCACGCTGCGGCAAGTCCGGAGCTGCTGCAACACACTGGGCCGGCGGTGGTGTTCGACGATTACGCCGACATGGCGGGACGGATCGACGACCCCGAACTGCCGGTCACCGCTGACAGCGTGCTGGTGCTGCGCAGCGCCGGGCCGATCGGTGGGCCGGGGATGCCGGAATGGGGAATGCTGCCGATCCCCAAGAAGCTGTTGCAGGCCGGCGTGCGCGACATGGTGCGGATCAGCGATGCCCGCATGTCGGGCACCAGCTACGGCACCTGCGTGCTGCATGTGGCGCCGGAGAGTGCCGTGGGTGGCCCGCTGGCGCTGGTCCGCACCGGCGACTCGATCACTCTGGACGTGCCGGCGCGGACCCTGACGCTCGATGTGACAGCGGTCGAACTGGACGCCCGCCGCGCCGCTTGGGTGGCGCCGCCGGCGCGTTATGCCCGCGGCTTCGGCCTGCTGCACAGCCGCGAAGCGACGCAGGCCAACGAGGGCTGCGACTGGCGTGTCCTGGAAGGCACCGCGCCGACGCCGGAACCGGAGATCCACTGAACTTTTTCGGGCCGGCAGCGCTTGGATCATGCAACCCGATGAGGTGATGCCGTGCGCTCCATGATCCTTTTGGCAACCCTGTTGCTGCCGACGCTGGCCGCCGCCCAGACGCAGCGGCCAGGCACCACCTCGGCCGGGCCGGCGCGCCCGACGACACCGAACACCACCGCTGCCCCAGTGCCATCGGTGGCTCCCGGCGTGCCGGCGACCGGCAGCGCCTCGGTGGTGCCGGAAGTGGTGGCGCCGACCGGGCTCAGTGCCGGACCGGCCAACGCGACGCCGTTCAGCGCCGGGCCGTCGAGCAACCTGCCCTCCGACCAGAGCCTACCGACCAACCGCGACCAGATAGGCGGCCCCAACGGCGCACCGCCGAACCTGTCGCGTTAAGCCGCTTTCCGGTTGAGCAGCGTCAATCCGGCCGCAACAGCGGCGACCCCGCCGACCAACGGCCAGCCGACTGGCTCGTGCAGCGTCACCACGCCGGCTACGATGCTGAATACCGGCGTGAGAAAAGTGAAAGCGGAGATGCGGTTGGCAGGATAGTGCTGCACCAGCCAGAACCAAACCAGGTAGCTCGCGAACGAGACCACAACCGATTGGTAGAGCAGCGCCGTCCACGCCAGCGAACTGGCGTGCGGCAAAACCCATGGTTCGCCTCGGGCCACGCTGCCGGCGAGCAGCAGCGGTACTGAGCCAGCGAGCTGATATAATAGCACCCGCGAGGCGGGCGCACGGGTCAGCGCCGGACTGGCTTTAATGACTATGGTGGTGGCGGCCCACAGCGCGGCCGCCAATGTACATAGCGCGTCACCGGCGACGCTGCCGCCCGGCCGCGACAACCCGTCGATGAACGCCAGGCCGACGCCGCAGAACGCCAGCGCCATTCCCAGCACCGGCCACAACCGCAGCCGTTCGCCGGGCAGGAACCAGTGTGCGCCGATCGCCACGAAGAACGGCGCCGTGTACAGAAACAGCACGCCCCGGGATGCGGTGGTGAGGCGAAGGCCGAGGTTCAGCGCCATGAACTCCATGCCGAACACGGCGGCGATCAGCAGCCCTGGCCGCAATGTCGCGTCGCGGCGGAATGTCGCCGGCAACGCATCGGGTCCGTCGCGTAGACCGATCCAGGCAGTGACGCAGATGGCGGCGATGGCCGAGCGCATCGCCGCCAGTTGGATCGGCGGGATGCCTTGGGCGATGGCGATTTTCACCGTGACCTGCTGCGCGCCCCACACCAGGCACAGAAACACCAGCAACGCCATGGCCCATGCGTCACGCGCACGCGAACTCGTCATGGAGCCTATTTGCTGGATGGCCGGCGCGGGCGTGGATCGCTGCCAGGCCAATCGGCGATATGATCCTCCAACGGACCCGCATCGCGTTCGCTGATTGCGCGCCCGCGCACCGAGACTCCGGCGCTGTGGACCGTCTCGGCCGAACCCGAGACCAGCGGATGCCACCAGGCGAGGCCGCGTCCCTCGGCCACGCGGCGGTAGCCGCAGGATGGCGGCAGCCAGTCGATGTCGCGCAACGCCCGCGGCGTAAGTCCCACGCAGTCGGGCACCACCCGCTGCCGGTGGACGTAGTCGCCGCACCGGCACTGATGCAGGTCGAGCAAGTGGCAGGCAACGTTGGTGAACGACAACTCGCCATCGTCTTCGTGCCGGAGCTTGTGCAGGCAGCAACGGCCGCAGCCGTCGCACAGCGACTCCCATTCCGCGGCGGACATTTCCGACAGCCGCTTGGCTTCCCAGAATGGCTTGGGCGTCGCCAAGTCAGCCATAGGTTGCAACCATCGGCTCAGTGACCCGGCAGCGGCGCGCTGGACACCGGCGCGTTGGGCGCCGGCGTGCCGTAGGCGGGCGCGGCGGGCGAGGGTGCGCCATTGGCCGGCGGCGCGACCGAGCCGGAGAAGCGGGCCAGCATCTCGCGCAACGGTGCCGCACCGGGGTTGTTGCCTTCGTTCTGGATGACCAGCTGCTGCGCCGCAATGGCTTGGCCGTAGTAGGCGGCGTTCCAGTCGCTTTTTACGGTGATGAGGCTGCCATCCACCGACAGCCCGGCGAACAGGCCACGGCTGCGCGCGAACGCCACCACGTCGGCCTTGAGCGCGCCGGTGGTGCTGCCGGAGACGCCGGTGCCGAATGTTGCGAACGCCAGCCCGGCGTCGGCGCCAAACTTGAACTGGTCGTCGATGATCGCCTGCAGCCCGCGGTCGGTCAGGATGATGAACAGGACCTGGCTGTCCTGCAGCCCGACCTGCGCGCCAAAGCTGGCTGCACTGAGGTCATAGAACGCCGGATTTGACCAGCCGCTCGGACCCCGCCCGGCCAGCACGCAGTTGCCGCCCTGGCCGCCGAACACGAACCCCGCCTTGAACACCTGCGGACAGACCAGCACGCCGCGAGCGCGGCGCATCAGGCTGATCGCATCGCGGCCTTCACGCGCCGCCATCATGCCCTGCACCGTCAACGTCGCCCGGTCGACAAGATCCTGCTGACGCAACTGCGCCTGCGCCCGCATCGGTGCAAGGGCGGCTAGAACCAACACCAGGATGACCACAGCGCGCTTCATTCGGCGACTCCTCGTTGTGGCGCACATTGTCCGATCCATGGGTTGCGGGGCAAGTCTCGCGTCACGGCTGAAGCCAGCCCGCCCGACGCCGCCGCTCACAGGCCGGGCAACTCGTTCACGCAAACAACCCGCCAACCCGCCGGCGTGCGGTCGAGCCGGCTCAGCGACAGGTTCTCGACCGAAAGGTGCAGCGCATTGTCGGCGCCAACCCGCAGCGCGTGCGCCAAAGCCGCGCGGATGGTGCCGCCGTGGCTCACCGCCACCACGTCCTGTCCGGCGAAGGTCTCAGCCAATCGTTCCATCATCGGCGCCACGCGCGAAATCCCGTCCGCCATGCTCTCGCCGCCGGGTGGCCGCTCGTCGCCGGCCAACGGCCAGAAACCGTGCGGCGGCAGCGTCAGCCGCTCCGGCAGCAGATGATGCGGCAAACCCTGCCAGGAACCGAAGCTGAGTTCGATCAGTCCCGGCTCGATGACGAGGTCCTGCTCCGGATAGCCGGCGCCGAAGATGGCCGCCGCGGTGCGCTGGGTGCGCGACAATGGGCTGGCGAGCCACGTGGTGTCCGGGCCGGGTTTTGGCAGCCGCCGCGCCAACGCCTCGTACATCGACCGCTGGCCGACCAGGTTCAGCGGACACAGCGGCACGTCGTTGTTGCCGTAGATCAGGGCGCGCGCGTTTTCCTCCACGATGGCATGGCGGATCATCCAGAAACGGGTCTCGGTCATGGGTCTACTCGCCGATGGAGATGAGGGCGCCGCGCTCGCGGGCCGAGCGGAACTGCCAGATGAAGATCAGGACGGCGCCGGCCAGCCACAGCAGGTTAAGGCCACAGGCCCAGCCCATCTGCCCCCACACGGCATGGCCGGCCATTGCGGCGCGCATTCCCTCGAAGACGTGCGTGGACGGCAGCGCGTACGACACCGGCCGCACCCAGCCAGGCAGCACGGACACCGGGTAAAACACTGCAGAAAGCGGCGTCAGGCCGAACAGCACCGACCATGCCAGCGCTTCCGCCCCGGCGCCGTGGCGCAGGATCAGGCTGACGACGCCCAGCGACACCCACCAGCCCATGACCATCAAATTGGCCACGAACAGCACCAGGATCGGCCCGAGCGTGAACAGGTTGAAGGCATACAGCACGTAGGCCAGCAGCACCGCCGGCAGCACGCCGCAGGTCACCCGCAGCGCCGACATGCCGATCAGCGCGGCAACCAGCTCGGCCGGGCGCAGCGGGCTGACGAACACATGGCCCAGGTTGCGCGACCAGACCTCCTCGAGGAAGCTGATTGCCACGCCCATCTGGCTGCGCAGCGCCACCTCCCACAGCAGCACGCCGGCCAGCAGCACGCCGCCAGCCACCGCGACCGGGCTGCCCAGGCGCGAGGCGAAAAAGCTCGCAGTGAAGCCCCAGACGCACAGCTGCAGCACCGGCCAGTAGGCCAGTTCGAGCAGGCGCGGCCAGGAGCGGCGATACAGCGCGATGTGCCGGTACATCATGCCCCAGATCCGACGCAACGAGGCGCGGCCGCCTCCCAGGCGATTGTTGCTCAGGCGGTTGGTGGCCGTATGGGTGATGCTCATGCCGCCACCGTCTCGGCCGGATGGTCGCGTTGGCGGTCGCGGGCGATGTCGAGGAACACCTGTTCCATGTCGGCGCGGCCGTAGCGCTCCAGCAGCTCGGCCGGGGCGCCCTGGTCGACGACGCGGCCTTGCTTCAGCATCAGCACCCGGTCGCACAGCCGTTCGACCTCGGCCATGTTGTGCGAGGCGAGCAGGATGGTGCAGCCGCTCTCCCGCCGATACCGCTCCAGCCAACTGCGCACGAGGTCGCCTGTGTCGGGGTCGAGGCTGGCGGTAGGCTCGTCCAGCAGCAGCACGTCGGGACGGTTGATGAGAGACTTGGCCAGCGCCACCCGCGTCTTCTGCCCGGCCGAGAGCTGCCCCGCCAGTCGGCGGAGGATAGGCTGGAGGTCCAATTCGCCGGCCAGTTCGGCGATCCGGCGCGTCGGCTGGCGCACGTCGTAGAGGTGGCAGTAGACGCGCAGGTTTTCCTCGACCGACAGCCGGGCCGGCAGCGAGACGTAGGGCGAGGAGAAGTTCATCCGCGCCAGGGCAGCGAAGCGGTCGCGCGCCATGTCGTGGCCGAGCACGGTGATGCGCCCGGTGGTCGGGATCAGCAGCCCCAGCAGCATGGCGATGGTGGTGCTCTTGCCGGCGCCGTTGCCGCCGAGCAGGCCCAGCGTGGCACCAGCCGGCACGTCGAAATCCACGCCATCGACAGCCAGCGTGGCGCCGTAGCGCTTCGACAGGCCAGAGACGGTGATGACGCTTTTGGCCTGGCTCGACATGTGCTTCGATTAGGCCGCGGAGGCCATCCCGCCAAGCGCAATGTTGCGTGACAGCCATGCCGCCGGCCATGCCGGAGCCACCGCCCCGGCGCCCTGGAACAGCGCGATGCGCTGCGTGCGGCCCCAGGCAATCGCTGCCGCGGTGTCGGCGTGGGCCAGCACGATCCGTCCGGGGTCGCCCAGCGCGTCACCCAGGTCGTCGTCCAAGCTGGGCCGCCAGCGCAGTTCCAGCAGGTCGAGGCCGAGCCGTTCCAGCGGCAGCACCGGCAGCAACGCCGCCTCTACGCCGCGCAGCAACAGCCGGTAGTGCCGGGCGCGGGCGAAGTCGCGGGCGAACATGAACATCGCGGGATCGGCCAACACGTCCGCTGCCAGCAGGTCGATCACCACATGCCCGCGCAGCAGCGCCGGCAATGCCGCGTCAAAGCGCAGGAACTCGGGAGCCAGGATGCTGGCGACATTGAGGTCGAGGCTGAACGGCCCCGCCTCGCGCAACTCGCCGGGAGCCGCCAGCAACGTCAGCATCCGCTGGTCGAGGGTGCGGGTCAGGCGTCGGAACAGCCACGGGTCGGCGCGCATCGAGCGCCCCGGCAGCAACGCCTCGGATAGCGCCGCGACCGACAGCACGCGGCGCTCCCAGCGCAGCGTCAGGCCACCGTCCCCGTCATTGCCGCACACCGCGCGCCGGCGCGCGAAGCTGGTCAGGTCGCAACTGGCCAGCCGCGCCTCCAGCGCCGCAAGTGCCGCGGTGTCGAGCGGTTCGCCGGCGGGCCGAAGCGTCCGGTCGGGCAAGGCGCGGTCGAGGTTGGCCGCCGCGATGTCGCATAGCCGGCGGGCGTCGCGCGGCAGCAGCAGCATCTCGATCAGCGAGTCGGGCTGCGGCGGCAGGTCGCCGGTAAACAGGTGAGCGATGCCGTCCCGGCTGGCCTGCAGCGCGGCATCGGCGTCGCCGCGCCAGATCATCACCAAATCCATTCCCGGCAGCTCGAACAGCTGCGCGCGGTCCGCGCTAGCCAGCGGGTCCAGTGCGGCGCGCGCCAGCCGCAGATGGTGCGGCTTGGAAAGGCCGGGTGGCAGGCGCGACAGATGCACCGTCAAGGCCTGGCGTGGGGTGCCGGAGGTGACGCTCTCGGCCACCAGCCGCAGCAGCTCGACGCCGTGCTGACGGGCGACTTCCTCATTTGGCGCGGCGGCCACGTCCTGGCGCGCGCGACGGCGCAATGCGGAGATCATGTGGCGGCGATCATCGGCGGGACCGACGGCTGAAGGGACTCATTCCGGCGATCCTCATTCTGGTGCACCTCGGCTGGCACGCCGGCGTCGAGCAGCCGGATGTCGCGACAGAAACGCCGCCCTTCCGGTTCGACGGCGGCGGCACGGGCGATGCACTGAGGCAATGTGCAGCCGCCGGCATAGGCGCACTCGACGATGCGGGCCGCCGCGAGCATGGCGTCGACATGGCGGCCCTGGAACCGGCGGATGCCCCTCGCCATGCCCCAGCGCAGCGCCGCCTCGGTGTCGGCGCGGGCCAGCACGACCCTCGCCGCACCCTGCCCGGCGATCGCCGCGGCCACCGCCTCCGCATCCGTGGCAGCCAGATCGAGCAGCCGCGGCGACCAGTCGAGCTTCAGCAAATCGACGCCCAACGCCCAGGGCCGGGTCAGCAGCAGCGTCAGGTGCGACACCCCGGACAACACCAGCGTCATCCCGGCCGCCCGCACACGCGCGCGAGCGGCAAAGAAGCCGGCGGCATCGGCGCACGCCTCGGCCATCGCGACCTCGACTCCGCACGACACGCCGCGCGCACGGCAGGCCTCGCTCCAGGCCAGGAAGGCGTCGGAGGCGATGGCCGGCAGGCCCAGCGCCACATGCAGCGGCAGGCCCGATGCCGCCGCGGCATCCAGCGGGGAGGCGGAGCCCAAGGCCCGGTGCAGCGCGTCGAACAACGGCGGATCGAGACGCCCCGCCAGGTGGCGGAGCAGGAACGGATCGCC
>JAABUQ010006036.1_pt1 | contig 18730 bp, 22 predicted proteins | sample 5560001 | NCBI WGS metagenome assembly JAABUQ01 (sample SAMN10711888, study PRJNA513371) | rock metagenome | isolation source: Antarctica rocks | place: Antarctica: Victoria Land, Finger Mt nord | collected 2015-12-18
GGTGCAGGGGAGTGGGGGAGGGGGGCCGGTGGAGGCGGTATGGTGGAATAGTGAGGTGGGGACGCAGTGGCGCGTGAAGGGCACGGCGTGGGTGGTGGGGAATGATATTGACGAGGGGGAGGGGAGCGGGGTGAGGAGTGTGAAGGCTGAGGTTGGGAGGAGGATGAGATGGGTTGGGGATAAAGATGATGAGGGGATGGAGGGGGAGTGGAGTTGGAAGAGGGAGGTGAGAGGGCATTTTGGGAATTGTTCGCCGGGGATGAGGGGTGAGTTTTGGAGCTTGGTTGGGTGATGTTGTTCGAGACGGGGAGACGGGTTTGTGTTTCTGTGCTGACGATCTGGTGGCAGGTTCATGGAGGAATCCTCCACCGGGGACGCCTACCCATGGGGAAGGACCTCCGGACAAAGACCACGAGCTCGGACAGAAAGTGACTGATCTGGACGACCCGATCGCGAGAGCGAATTTCAGGGTCGTAGTCATAAAGCCAGATGAGGTGGAGCAATGCGACATCAGTGATCCGGCCAAGGCGAGGAGGTGGAGATATTGGTTTGCTGTTGAGAAAGGGGAGGGAGGAGAAGAGAAGGGGGAGTGGAAGCGCGAGGAGCTGTGGCCTTGAAGTGCTTGAAGGAAATGGCTTGAGCAGGTAGGGAATAGAGGCAACGAGGGATGGTTGCCAAAGTGTCTTTCTCTCATAAAGGTCATCTTCCACATTGAGACTCACTCATCCCGCAAGATCTTTCCGTACCTACACTGATCCACGTTCTTCAGAAAACTATTAAAAACACAGCTACACCATTACACCAGCCCCATGAGGAATGGAACCCAATGCAGGGAATAAACTATCCGCAAAAATCTTTTATCACTTTGCTTCACTCCCTCATCCCACCTCTCCTTTTACAAAGAATGCCTTAAGCGCCTCATCCCACTCCTGTCAATCACGTATACTTTCAACTAAAGCAAAAAAGCCCGTGATGCGCAACCCGTCGACGGCTATATGCATGCGCGTGAGGATCTGTCTTGATGCCCTCTCGATTCGGGTCGCTTGTAGAAGCTAAAGAAAAAACCACGTCTTCCTGCATGGCCTGCTACGCGATTACAAGACATCTTATACTCAAGATTTAAATATGACTCCGCCCTTGCTCGATGGGATCCTTATCTCCCAAAAGCCGTACGCGTACACGCATCTCAAGCCGTATAGAAAGACCACAGCATCTTTCCACCATGTCCACCGCCACTCCAGCCCTATTCCTCTCCATCCATATCCTCCTCATTTCCCTCACACGCGCAAGCTGCCTCCCGCTGAACCAACCTCCAGCCCCAACCATCAGCACCGCCTTCACCAACTCAACGCCAATCCTCCAAAAGCAAGCCCCTGCTCTCCCCAATCCACCTCCCTCCCCCCCGCACATCCCACCCAAAAACCAATCAAACTGACTCTCCCTCCCAGCAACGGCGGCACTTGGCCCGCAGCACCCTACACAGTACCAATCCCGCTACTAGAATCCGGCTGCCTAGACTTCACCGCCATCTCCCCTCACCCAGGAACGGAGCTCCAAACATGTACGTCCTCCCCCCATATTTGCTTCTACGCCCCACATCCTCCCAATTCAACCCCCCACTAACCCCACCCCCCGGGGTTCCCAACCAGCCCGCCTAGAAGCCCTCATAGACCACCAATCAGACATCTACACCCGCCTCCCCCCCGGGACCACCCCAGCCTCCTTCTCCCGCGACAACGTCGACATCCGCTTCCTGATGGCGTTGAGTCCGGACTTTCTACTCACGCAGCGGGTGATAGTCGCGGCGTTGGATATGTTCCATGATCTGGTAGTGCGGTACGGAGCTACGGAGCTGACGGTGAGTGTGGTCGTGGAGGGGCTGGAGAGGGCGAGGTTGTTTGTGAGGATTTTGGGACGGGTCTCATGCCCAGGAGGAGGTGAGGGGGTTGGATTGGCGGGAGGGTAGGGGAGGGGAGGGAAGGCAGGGGGGACTGATGATGATGAATAATGAGGTTTTTGGGTTGTAGCTTGCTGTTTTCTGAGAAGGAGATGGAGAGGAAAGAAATGGAGAAGGAGGAGAGGAAGAAGGGGGAGGAGGGGAAAGACGAATGAAAGAAAAGAAAGAGGAAGGAGGAGGAGGAGGAGAAGGGCGAGAAAAGAGGAAGAACGAAAAGGACTAAGAGACGGAGAAGAAGCAAAAGAAGGAGAATAAAAAGAAGAAGCAAGACGAGAAGGAGAAGGAAAGGAAGAGGAGAAGAAGAGGAAGAAGACGAGGAGGACCAAGAAAGAGACCGCAGCAAAGCAACCAATCCCCTTCATCCCCCATCCCCGCACAAACCCAACCCTCCCCAACCGTCTCTCTAACGCTACGAACCCCTCTCGAAATACCGCAGCAACCCCTCTACTCGTTCCGCGGTGGTTCGGTGTGGTCTGCTGGGTATTTTTGGCAGACCGGGGGTGGGGGAAGGGGCAGGGGTTGTTGGATGGAGTGTGTGGATCGGAATGGGATGGGAGGGGAGGGGAGAGGTGGGAGATGGATCAGAATAGCATATATACAGTCTAACATCGCGGAAGAGATCAGCAACCTGATACGATCTATTCCGCTCACACGCCGCAGCCCTAGCTCCATCCCCAGCTGAAACCCCTTTCCCGCTCTTTATCCATCACTCCCCCTCCTCCTCGGCAACCCCCTCATGGAAATCCCTCCCCTCCCTCGTCTCCTTGACATACCCCGCCCTGATCACCCAATCGCCAAACCTTTCCCCCTGTTCCCTCTCCCTCGCATACCTCCCCAACATCGGTTTCATAATCTCCAGAATCTCCTCCTCCTGAATACTACTCCTGTACAGCTTATTCAACCTCTGCCCATGATAGCCGCCCCCGAGGTACATGTTGTAAGCGCCGTAGGCTTTCCCCACGAAGGCGACTTCCGCGAGCCAGGGCCGCGCGCAGCCGTTCGGGCAGCCGGTCATGCGCATGACGATGCTGTCGTGGCGGAGGCCGTGGTCTTCGAGGCAGGCTTCGAGTTTTGTGATGAGCGCGGGGAGGTAGCGTTCTGATTCGGCCATGGCGAGGCCGCAGGTGGGGAAGGCGACGCAGGCGGAGGAGCTGAGGCGGAGGCCCGAGTATTGGATGTTGTCTAGTTTGTATTGCTTCATCAGGGATTTGGTGTTGGCGAGGTCGGAGTCGGGGACGTTGGAGAGGACGAGGTGTTGGTTTCCTGTCAGGCGGAACTCGCCGTTGTGGATCTTGGCGATTTCGCGTAGGCCGGTTTTCATAAGGTAGGTGGGGGTGTCTTCTATGCGACCGTTTTCGATGAAGAAGGTGTGATGGTTCATGCCGAATTCGTCTTTTTGCCAGCCAAAGGTGTCGATGTTGGAATCGAATTTGAATGGACGGGGTTTTTCGAAGGGGTGGCCGAGGAGGTCTTCCACTTTCTGGCGGAAGACGTCCACGCCCATATCATCAATCGTGTACTTTAGTCGTGCGTGCTTGCGGTTTGTGCGGTCGCCGTTGTCGCGTTGGACGAGCATAATCTTTTCGCAGACGAAATGGATTCGGTCGGCCGACGAGTAGCCCATCATACTCCCTGTGCGGGGATAGGTCTTTTTGTTGTTGTGTGTAACACCCATGCCTCCGCCGGCAAGAACGTTGAAACCTTCCAAGCGGCCGTTGGAGCCTTTGATGGCGATGAGGCCTACATCGTGGGCATAAACGTCCGTGTCGTTATGTGGAGGAATGGCGATTGTGATTTTGAATTTTCTGGGCAGGTATGTTGGCCCGTAGAGTGGCTCGTTGTCGACGAGTGCATCGCCTCCTACTTTGGTGTCTTTCTCATTATCATTCTTAAGCCAAATCTCATGGTACGCGGTGGTGGCAGGAAGAAGGTGATCGCTAATCTTGGCGGAAACTTGATGGACGTCTCGATGGTAGGCGGATTTCGTGGGGAGAACACTGCACATGACATTTCGATTTACATCACCACAGGCTGCAATTGTGGTCATAAGGGCCTTGTTGATTCCGCGCATTGCTGATTTGAGCTTTGTCTTGACCACGCCGTGAAATTGGAATGTTTGTCTCGTCGTCATTTTCATAGTCTCGTTACCATATTGATCACTTATCGCATCCATCTGCAGCCATTGAGACGGGGTAGCGACTCCACCATTCAACCTACATCTAATCATGAATGCATAGGCTGGCTCCAGACCTTGCACTTTGCGCTCATCTCGCAAATCGCGATCGTCTTGCATATAAGTCCCGTGGAACTTTGTGAGCTGTTGGTCAGAAGCAGCAATGGCGCCAGTGCTGAGATCCTCGAGACCTTCAGCAATAGTGCCTCGAAGGAAGTTGGACTGAATCTTGATGTCTTCGTTGGTGATTGGCGGTGGCTCTTCTGGAAGACCTTCCACCTTATCCACGTTCAAGGCCTGCCAGAGTTTGGGCTCCCACTCGTTATACCCAGTCTGATAGCTGTCTGGGTCCTGGTCGTCGCCAAGTCCAATATCAATTAATCGTTTACCTCCAAGGAAAGCTATCCGTGCATCCAAGTCTTTGCCAGGCTTATTATAGTATATCTTGTCTTCTTTTCGCGGCCAATAATGGCTATCGCCAAGAGCAAAGACAGTGTAGTTGATCTGTGACAGGTCGAGTTCTGCATTGTCCTTGACTGCGTCCCAGAAAGCACGGCCATTTTGAGGAAATTCTCCCTGCCCGGCCGTACTCGTCACCAATACCACATTCTCTTCCCCTGAAAGATCCTCCAGAGGGAAGTCGTCCATAGCGAAAACTTTAGTCTTCAACCCCCTAGCTTTGCCTCGACTTCCGAGACGTTTGGAAAGACTCTCAGCATTGCCATTGTCCGAGGCAAATAGAATGGTCATGGGAGCACCATAAAGGCTTTCCAACATTTTATCGTAAGCACCTTTCGCCCGCCTCTTTTGGAGACTGCGAACCTCGGTGCCATATGACTCGGAAAGATTGGCAGAAAATTTAGGATGCCTGTTCATCAATTGCGTAAGATGGTTGTCTCGCCGTAAGAACTCCTCGAGCTCTTGCTTGACGCGTTCTGAATCGAGTCTGAAATTCGGCTCGCCTTTTTCTTCATTGTATGGATTCCACCGATATAAAGGCCAGTAGCCTAGATCGACTGCTTTCTTGGTCTCTTGCAGTACGGTCAGTGGCGAGTCGTTCTCCTTGTTGTATGGTAGATACGCGACAACGATTGAAGGGCCATCGAATCGATCTGCCTCAATCATCGCCTCCAAGACCTGGGTATATGAGCTGTAAACAGCCACCGAAGCCACATATGCATTCCCAAAATTCATGGCATACAGTCCAATGTCTTTCTTTCTTCTCGTTGAATCGGCAGCTGCTCGCTCTGACCACGGTTGAGAATCAATGATCAACATGTTGACATTCGCTCCTGATGCAATCACATGGTGAACACCGGAGTTGCCAAGGTCGTAAGACCAGGCATCGGATCCAATAAGCCATTGGGACTCTTTGAAGAACAACGATTTGGAGGACAGTAGTCGCGAAGCAAGACTCGATCCATCTGTGCTAAGTCGAGCAATCACTTCCGGGGCTAAAGCATTGGCTGTCTTCGAATTCTCTGCACTCAGTGCCCACCTGGATAACCAATCTCGCGGGGCGTCTGTCACAAAATCCCGCGTCTGTGCCGCGTCTTGCACTTCACCAACGAATCTCTTCCTGTGGTCCATCCGTGCAAGCAAAGAACCAAATCCAAATTCTGGATTCGCTGATATGGAAGACGAAATCCCTGCATTCGCAACGCCCAGCCGATTGGCAATATACAATCTTTGACCAAACACTTGATCAAGAATCTTCATGTATGCTGTCTCGACCTTTGGTTGCTCCAAGCTATACTCATTAATAAGGTCCCGAGATCTTTGGTGGGAACCGACCTCGAGATTCTGAATAGGAGATAGAGACTTGAGATTTTGGAATATCCCCCGAAGAGCCTGTTTTGCAGTCGCTGGTTCAACGTGACCCAATTGATGGCCCACTATCAAAGGAGCACCTGAGGCTGACGAGCCTGTCTTCAGCGATGTCAAGACGTCCATCAGAACAGGTCCCCATTTCACCGTCCCCTTTCGGATTTGCTCTAGTACGGCTATTCTTTGTATTGACTGCGGTATCGCATCGTTCAAGCCAGACGCAAGCCATGGTCTGTAAAGTCGGGCTGTGATTATGCCGCATTTCGCAAATTCATCTGCCGGGTTGGCCGCCAGAATCTCATCAACAAAGATGCCAGTGGAGCCGAAAACGAAGACTGCCGAGTCTGCATCTTCTGGTCCCGAGTATTCGAACGCATGGTATTTGCGACCTGTAACTTTTGCCAGCTGAGCCCAAGTCGCCGCAAGGAACGCATTTATATCTTCGGAATTCACAGGCCGTGATGTTGTGGAGGTAATTGAGGTGGCGGAGGAAACACTAGGTCGACTGTCAACGCTACTCTGCCGCCCAGACGAAGCGACGGAGGATTCATCGCCATTGGTGGCTTTTGTGGAGGTGTCAGGCCGGGCATCTTTCGGAGCGAGGGCCCGACTTCGAATGGGTTCCGATGTTGTAGCGTTTTCGATAATAGTCGGCTGCCTTCTCTCATCGACATATAGCGAAGGCTCGCCCTTTGATACGTCCTGGTAGTCTCGTGCGGCATCGAGCTCGAGCAAATCCTTGACCAGATCTCGATCTTCAACAGGGATCGCATCATCTTCTTTTGAATTTGCCGGATCAAAGAAATGAATGACACCCTTCCCAGACTTGATCGCCAAAGCGTGTGCAGATAGCGCGATGTCTTGCGCCTCTTGGAGAGTCTCTGACTGCAGGAATATGAATCCGCATTGTCGTATAGCCGAAATTTGTGAATAGTCTGGGTGCCCATATGGATGCAGCGCAACATGTATGACAATGGGGTATTGGGCCAATTTGTAGAGGTGGGGGATCGAGGGCAGTAGGACAGAGGATGAAGTTGTTACGGAGGCGAGTTTGCCAGAACGAAGAGGTTGGAAAGCAGAGAGAAGAGGGTCAACATTGTGTCGAAGTGCTTGTACCTGAAAGACTTGAGTATTTGCAAGAGAGGGATTTGGATTATGCCCACCTCAGGTGCCTTGGCTATAATGCCTGGAGTGCGGTCTTTCGCTAATGTGTGTAATAATTTAGAGAACTCCGAGTTGTGCCCGAGAGCAGGCTGTACAGACAGGACAACATCGCTGGATATGTAGGCTATTCTCGCCACTGGAAATGGTCTCTGTATCAGCGCGACTTCATGCGGGCACCGGCGCCCCACATTCTGCTGTGGGGAATATGTGCAGGTGGAACATACCTGCTTCACCGGCAGTAGAGACTGAAGCCATACTTGATTTCTATGGGATGCTAAGTAGGAGTTTGGAGGATTCCACCCAGCAAAGAAGCAAAAAGTACAGTCACGTCGACTGCAGAAGACGCAATCGCATGATGATGTCGAGAAATTTCAACATTTGCACGAGAAGCCAACGGCCCGAAGCACGCAATATCAACGCTAAGCGGGAACCCCCCCTCCACCAAATCCCTTGTTTCCCCATCTCCGACCCGCCTTCATCAATCCGCCCATTGCCTTACAGAGATACCCTGAACTCTAGGCGGGGACATGGTACTGGCCTATACCAGGCTGATCCTATAGCCAAATCAATAGGTAGGACAAGGCTTCTATATACAGTATTACGCCACTTGGTTTCCGCCTTGGAGCAATGCCAACGCCGGCGGAGTACCGAGTATGCTTGGTCTACATGGGAGACGCCTACTCGATATTGAAATTAATCATTTATGCTGCTATTAATGCTTTGCCCCAATGGGTGAAGTACGATCAAATTACTGATCGGTCTAAAAAATGTTCTCTGCTCGTCTCCTCGCGACTCAAAACTCCTCTGTACTGTCGCGCAGCTTCCTCTTTGAGACCGTTTCTATCTGCATTCCAACCTTAATGTTCAACTGGAATGCGATGTCCAACCGAAATGGAGATGATGATAGACTTTGATCTGGTCTGTCTCATGGCATTTTCCATGGTCTACGTTCATACCCCTCTCATGATGAAAAGAGTATTATAGGAGTGTGGTAGGAACAAATGGCATGTACGGTTCCGCCGTCGTAGGAGTATTCTCACACTCTGGGCCGCACATGTCCAACGACAACGAATGCCAATGTCCACCTAGTATAATAGATATACCAATTGAGCTTCTTATAGCCCCAATTGATCTCATAGTTATGAGCCCGGGAATTGCGTAGCTCTATTATTAAAACAACAGCTAATCGTCGCTGTTTATCTTTTAAGAGCTATTTAGGCCCCTATCAGAAATCTCTATTAAATGCCGCCATTCTTTCTTTCTATCCTTGCTTCTTTCTTGGTTTCTTCTCGTTTGTGTGTGTGAATAGAGATGGGCGGGCGGGCAAGATGGAGTGGTGAGTCTGACAAATAGATGATTTTGTGGAATGACGAGGGTGATGGATAGGAAAAAGCACTTTAAGCAAGGTATGGTAGTCAGGTCGGCTGATGTGAATGATGGAAGGTACAATGGTGTGCACTGAGAAATTGCCCTACTTAAATATGTCTAGGCTTGTCTGATCTGTGTGAAGAAGACTGGGCAATTACATGCTGAAACTAGCGACATGATTTCAAACCAGCGACATGTATCCAGATGGAATTTCAAAGCAGACAGCAGACGGGGGTAAAGATATGAGCATGCAGCAATCAGTAAGAGTGCTAATTGGCCGACGGCAGGGAGTCTTTAATCGATTCGGGACTGATGTACTGAAGCGCAAGTATAAGCAACCCAGAACCTCATATGGCGTTCCCATGCGGAACCACATATACTATTCCTACCTTAAACCCACTGTAGCGCTGGCGTGAAAGTATGCAAGCGCTTTAGATAGCGTCAAAGGTGGGTGCTTCAGCCATGTTCCTCCTACACGAGGCTGATTATTCACTTACAAATACATGTTCTGTAAGGTACCTGGTATTCGGTCTCCTTTCTGCGTCAGCGCCATTTCCAACACTGATAACATTCCAGACCTGATCATCATCATCATCACGATCGAGTATCATGCCAGCCATAAGGCTCGGCTCACGTAATCTGCTCACGTACGACGCGAGGTACGGCGTGCTAATCTGTCGAGAATGCCAGTACGCCATTCAGAAAAGCGCACTGCGGAGCCACTTGCTCCGGCACAAGATCTACCGCGACGAACGACAACGTTTACTGTCCTCTATCGCTCAATTCGACCTTTTCGAGCCACATCATGTGCCCCTGCCCACCCCGGCTTCCCCACCCATCGATGCTCTACCTATCATCTCCGGCTATCGCTGCACGGCGGCTGGGTGTGGAAATCTCTGTGCCAGTTCCAAGCGCATGAGACGCCACCGGAGCGAGATCCATGGCCTCAACGAGCGTCCCAGTTCTTCCTCCTTCGCCCGTCCGGTGAAGCTCCAGACATTCTTCCGCGGCACCAAACTCAGGTATTTCGAGGTTACTTCTTCACCAGCAGCAGGTAAAGCTGGAGCCGCGCCGCTGGCCACCACCACTGATGGTGATGATGATGAAAGATATGATGAGGAAGTGCATGATGCAGACACGGCAACGCCACTCCCACCACCACAACGCATGGCAACGCCCTCCAGGACCCCTTCCGGGTCTTCTCCGGTCCACCTTGACCTGGAAACGCTGACATATTTTTACCATTTCACCACCACGACTAGTCTCCTGCTTCCTGGTGCCGAATACCCACAACCCGCAACGCATTACTGGCAGACGGACGTTGTTCTCCAAGCTCTGCGGCGGCGATGGCTGATGTGCGGTCTGTTGGCCATCTCCGCGTGTCATTTGGCCGCGCTTGCGGACGACACATCGATCGAGAGGGTCCACCGCGAGCGATCAACGCAGTTCTTTTCAGATTTCTCCGCCGGTTGGGAAAAAGCATCAAAGCTTGATTTGGGTGTGGTGGCCATTGGGGTCGAAGAGGAGGTGAAGAAGGCAGGCGAGCAAATAAGATGCATATTACGTTGTGCCCACTGGGCGTTGATTGAAACCACGCGCGATCATGGAACTATCCCGGAGTCTGTGGCCCCTTCTCAACTGCAGTGCATCATGACGACGATTCGGAACTTCGTTGTCCCCGACTTTGCGCTACGTCCCGGCGGCGTTCGGAGTGATGATGATGATCGTCAAGAGGAAACGTTCGCTCAGGCGACGAGAATCCTGAAAATCAGGAGCTCATTAGACGCTGAAAGCTTCGGCGCTTTTGTATTTTGTGATAACATTGCCTCTACGCTACTCAACCGCCTTCGTGCGCTCCCTTCTCGCATAGCAGAGACGTTCGGAAAACCGGAAAGTGCCCGGGACGTCTTGGCCACACTGTCGGCCATTGCCGCTTTGGTCGAGTGCTGTGACACCAGCTTTGAGTCCGATGAGGTGGGAGCGGCGTGGCGGGGTATGGCGACGTGGTTGACCAAGGTACCAGATCACTTTGACCACATGGCTTCGCGCCATAGCCCAGCCGCCCTTGTGGTCCTAGCCCATTGGGCAGCGTCGTTGGTCAAGCGAGCCGAGCATTGCGGCTGCTGGTTCTTGAGGGGCTCGGCGAAGAAGATCCTGCTACAGATTACAGAACGACTTCCCGCAGATGACCAACGGGTCCAGAGCCTAGTGAAAAGCCTGATGGCATGAACAGTGAATTCTATGGTGTAGGCGACTTTGTAACTTGAAATCCACTGTGTATGCGCAGGCCTTAGGCATTGAATTGAACAACTTTACACTCAACAATGGAATGACCATGACAATATTGGAGAGGATGGCTCGGACGGCAAGCACGAATCGATAGGTAAGAAGACGAGCGAGGGTAAACAGGGCTAAAGGAACTTTATCAACGGAAGAAGAAAGTCGATTTACAAAACAAAGACGGAGGACAATAGATATGGAGGAGAAGATTGTTAGGGAATATAAAAAGGAAGGAGCGTCGTAGAACGATATTGCCACTCAATATTTTCGAGGTCGCCGCTGCTTTTTCTCATGGTCTCACCATAGAAGCTAGTTATGGACTTTTGGCTGCGCCTGGATATCTATATTACGCAGGTAGCTTCCTACATCTCCCAGGCTCGTGCAATCCTTACCTATATGTCACGCGAGCATGAGCGGCGCTCACCTTAGGCCCGGTTGGGGGTAAAGGCTGGGGCAGATCTTTGTCACCCTGGCGTCAAAGCCGTAGGATCCCACAAGGAAGAAGGATAAAGCTATCTGAAAGAGGGCGCAACCTGCAAAATAGGGTTAGCTCATGGGGCTCGAAAGAAAAATCTGTGTCATACTCTACTGGTATTCAGTGTTTGACGAATTTTGAGGAATCGCAGCCTCTCGTCATGAGGAAGAATTGTTGGAGGCAGCCCTCATCCATCCTTCTATTTTAGGAACGAGCTTGAATCTGGAACTCAGCTCGGTCGACAAGGGTGAATGCAGGTCGCTTGAACAGTCTCTTCGTAGTCATACTGAAGCAAGGTTCAGTTTAATCTGATCCTTTGGAGGTAACATGATTGACGTGGTAAGGTACTCATCTTTACCCCAACTTCATGGCAAAACTCGCTCCGACAATGGATTGGATGCCAAGGGCCCTATCTATATCGGTACTAGTGCATCCGAGCTTATGCGATCACCCGCACCAATTTACTTACGTTAGCCAGCAATACGGATCGCTGCTCCGTATATCAATCTACATCTTCTCGCAGACCATCGACTCATGGATGAGAAGCTTGAGATGGAGAAATTCTATGGCACCGCTTCGCTCCCCACCTATGGATCGAAAGACAAGCCTCCCAACCCTGTACTCGCAGATCCATCAAGACTCCGCCGTCGGCGGACTGTGTTCAATTACGCCTTCATTATCCTCTCTGCATTCTTTGTTGTTGCCTATGTCCGTCCATTATTGGTCAGGGTTATCTATGTAAATCGTCCGCATCCACCTGAGAGCACAATGCTCCAAACAAGCATATCCGCTGCCAACAAGACCCGCCTCGTTCCGCTCGAGGCTCATATCATGAGCAAGTGCCCAGATGCTAGGGACTGTCTAAGAGATCTTGTGGTACCTGCAATGGAAAAGGTGGTCGATAAAGTCAACTTTACACTGTCATACATTGGATCTGTGGACGACGACGATAATGTCCAGTGCAAGCACGGCCAAACAGAGTGCCTTGGCAATATGCTTTCACTGTGTGCAGGATATCTCTATCCGGATAATGTCAAAATGTCTCTCGGGTTCAGCACTTGCATGATACTTTCTTGGCAAAAAATCCCCTCCCGTGAAATGGTGCAAGGATGCTCACTTGAACATGGCATCTCTTTTGAGGATCTGAATGCCTGCGTCAGCGAGGGAGGCAAAGGAATGGAATTGCTTGAAGAAAGTGTGGAGAGGAGTGAGAAGGCTGGTGTGACCAAAAGTTGCACTGTGCGCGTTGATGGGCAGAAATGGTGCATTCGAGACGGGGCTGAATGGAAAGATTGTCCAGATGGTCATAATGTCAAAGATCTTGTGAAGGCAGTGGACAGCCGGCGTGCGGCCTCATGAGCCGGACGAAAATTTCAAATTCAATACCAAGAGTATCTCTACGGGCATCCGAATTACGAGGAGCTCTACATGTCGCATTCCCTTTTCGAACAGTCGTGATACTACGCTCGGCCACCCCTGCCGGAACCATGCGAGCTTATTGGGTAGAAGGTTCAAATCGTTCTCCACATGAATGTCTCAACACCAGGCAGCACCAGCCAACTCTTAAATTTCCAGCCCTGAAGTCAACAAGCTCTCCTCTGACGCTATTCAGTGCAAGATGCAGCACTATTCGTGTTCTGAAGTTCCTGTATAGAGACGAGGATCCAAACTTTTCTACTTGATGGTCTTTGCATCCTTCCAGAGTGATTCGACTCGATTGCGAAACGCCATTATACCTTTTGACAGCCAAACATCAATTGCTCCACCGAGATCCACAGCCGCCGGATGTGGGTATATTAGGGCTACATACTTTTTCACTTCCGCCGTCTAATATCAACAAGATTGCCATCCTTTCCGAAATGGCAATGCTTGCCAACCTCAAAAATTCGACATACTTTCGTTGGCCGAGCAAAGTATCCTTGGGTTCTCAGCAGTCTCGGAAGAAAAGTCTCAGCTCTTCCTCCCCCGTCCAGAATTCCTTCTTAACAGTCTCTCGCTCCCAGTCCTCTCTTTCGTCCTACAATCCACCTCACTCGTTGCTTCTCTTGCCCGCTCAGCCATCACCCTCATTAGATCATGCATAATAACATCCTGCAAACCGCCTATACGGCATTTGCTCTCGTTGCGTCAGCGTCAGCGACTGCTACCCTCCCGTCTACCTCCTGCTCTACGAGCACTATCTCTGGAACTGGTGTCACAAAAAGCATCGAGACCGGAACGTCTTTTGTAAAAACATTCCACATCCCCAAACCATTCGGCAAACTCACCGTCCCCTACCACTTTGGAACCGTCCCTCATAATGGCCAACAGAGGGTCCAAGCCACAGTGGCCGCATCTGCGGACGTATCACTGGGTGCCATAATCAACGGTACTTACTGCCCGACTGCCTCACAATCGACCACTCGTCGCGCAAAGGTACATTCGGCGACACATGCGCCAATCCCTCCTTTCCCAGCCAACGCTACGTTGTTTACTCAGAGCCCAACTGCGACCGGTGCGACTGCTGTGCGAAACGGTCTTGCTCGGCCGTATCACAACTCAACTTCAGTCTACCCTTGCCCTTCTTGCCCTGGAGGAGTTTCAACCAAGGCGTTTTCCCCTTGCCCTACCTGCCCCGGGGGTGTCTCAACCATGCAGTATTACCCTTGCCCTACTTGCCCTGGAGGTGTTTCGACCAACACCTTTTCCCCTTGCCCTACCTCCCCTGGGGTTGTTTCAACAATGCAGTATCCTTGCCCTACTTGCCCTGGAGGTGTGTCAGTCGGCGCCACAGCGGGCGCGTCAGCTAATGTCAACGTCAACGTGCAAGCGAGCGCGACTCTCACTATCACGCGATCCTGCCCAAGTTGCCCGGCTGTGTGCCCTGGTCTGCAAGCACCAAACACTACTGTGACGGCTGCGTATACATGCCCTACGTGCCCGGCGAAGAGTGTTGTGTCGAGCGTTCAGGGCGTTAAGACCCCTGTTACCGTCACTTCAGTTTGTCCGAGCTGCCCTCCAGTTGTCATTGTTCCATCAGCCACTCCAGCTCCAGCTTCGGCCCCCATGGCATTCGTCACGGGTTCTCCGGTCACCGCTGTGTCAGGTTTCGTTGCGTCAGGCCTGTCAGGATTGACTGTCGCCGCTGCTTCAAGCTCGGCTATATCAGGGCCACCATTCTCAAATGTCACCGCTGTTTCAAGCCCGGTTGCGTCGGGGCTGTCTGTATCAACTGTCACATCCTTTGGACCAGGATACAACACGACATACACGTTCAAGTCGGTGACCTCAATCTCGACTCATGTGACGGAGAATTTGGTGACAACTTTCGTGCCTACAACGGAGCTGAATAGTGCAGTCAGCGCCAACGTGGCTCCTACCGCTATTGAGTCCTCCGCTTTCGAGTCTTCTGCTGTAGAGTCATCTACACCTACCAGCAGCTCAGAGAGCCAGTCATCCTCAGCCAAAGAGTCGTCCATCAATGAGTCGTCCACCTCCAGCATTAACCAGCATTCGGGGAGCCAGTTATCCTCCATAAACGAGACCTCTTCGTCAAACACGGGCCCCCCCAGCCAGGCGTCTTCCAACGGGGCTTCTCCCGCAAGCGAGTCCTCCCCCGCCTCCTCTAACGAGTCGTCCTCCAACACCAACTCGAGCTCCAACAACGAGTCCATCTCAAACAACGTTTCGAGCACTAATAGCGAGTCCTCCTCGAACAATGTCCAGAACTCCAATAACGTCCAGACCTCGAACAACGCGCAAACCTCAAACAATCAGCAAGCCTCGACGAACAACCAAGCCTCATCTCCCTCGAACCAGGCCTCCCCAAACCAGGCCTCTCCCAACCAAGCCTCCCCCTCAAGCGAGTCCTCCCCCGCCTCTTCCTCCAACGAGGCCTCCCCCACCTCCTCCACCGAGGCCTCTCCCAACCAAGCTGCAAACGCAGCCAGCACCGCCAGCTCACCAAGCAACCCTGCAACAAACACCCCTCCCTCCCCTCCCGCCCCTACAGAGAGCGTGGTCTACTTCAAGGGCGCAGCCAGCCGGTCCGGCGTCTCCGTCGGCGTCGCCGCAATTGTATTCGCTGCCTATTTTTTGTAACTCTGAGAATTATTTAATGGGTGGATAGAACGGGTTGGATTGGATGGGGAATTGAGTGAATTGTATGCATGGGGAGGTTTATGCATTGAAGATACAGAGGGGACATGGCCTTGGAGTTCTTGGGGGGGCGTGGGGGTGTACTAGTCAGTCTGCACTATAGTGTTCTAATTTCATGGAGTATGTATGGCGCGCGAGGGTATTGGTTGAGGTTCATTGTAGCCATGGGCGACGAAGACCTAGATGCACCTCACCCCCTCTGCAACCCCCACGACCCTCTCTCCTGTACTTCCCTCCAGCTCTTCCCGCAAGCAGCCCCCAGCCAGCTCCCTCTACCTCCCCCACTACCACAAGCCTCGTGACCCCACGGGCGACGGCTTCAGTCCCAGTAGGCACCTACCCCCACCACCAGCACCCCCAACTAGCCCGTGCAGCTTCCCCACTCGCCCAACTACCCTATAGATTTCCATTTCCCGCACCGCGCTCCCTTTCCCCCTCCCCTTCTTCTCCCTCTTCCTCTCCCTCCCTTCCTCCCTACCGTCACGTATTAGGCCGACGGCAGAGGGCTGTAGAAATACGGGACCAGGACAAGAACTTAGAGGATCGAATAGTGAGAAAGTAGATGGAATAGACCGGAGTCAGGGGATGGAAGCGAAAAGGGCAAAAGGGCCACAGGGCAAGTTGGGAAAAATGGGAAGGGAAGTGGGAAGGAGAAGAGGAAGAGGAACGGAAAGGGGGGGGCGGGGATGTTGCAACGATCAGACAAAGGAGGGAGTGGGAAGACGGCGACGATTCCCCCATTGCGATAGCAGAGAGGAAAGCCGCATGCGCACTGGTGCAAGAATCCCAAACCGAATGCACTTTCTTCAAATCTTCATTGCCCCCGGGCCCCCCGCCTCAAAACCTACCTACCAATTCCACGTCCGACTCGCCGCGCCGAAAACAGGCGGTTTCCAATTCAGCCGCGCACTCTCGATCCAGCGCCGCCCCTTCCTCCGCTCCTTCTCCCGCTGCTTCTCCTTGGCCTGCACCACCGCCTCCGTCAGCACAACCACATGCTGCCCCTTGCTGTAGCGGAGCATATTCAGATTCTGCAGCGTGTGCAGGACGTCGTTCGTGGTCATGGCTGCTTGGGCGCCGATTTCTTCAATGGAGATGCTGCCGGTGGATGCGACGTTAGAGGAGGTGGTGGAGGAGGCGGCTTTGGCGGCGGCTTCGTGCTCGAGGAGGACGTCGGTTACGGTTTCGGCCCAGTAGGCGCGGTAGCCTAGGAGGCCGAGGTCGGAGAGTGGTTTCTCGGGGGAGCCGAGCTTGCCTTCGCGCTTGGAGAGCTCGTAGGAGAAGGCGATGAGGAGTTTGCCGTAGCCTTTGCGCTGGTATTGGGGGAGGGTCAGGATGCAGGCGACGTTGTAGCCTTCGGCGCTTTCTTTTTCCTTGGAGAAGTAGCCGACTAGGTGGCAGCCGTGCGCGTCGCGCGTGGTCATGCAGTAGAAGAGGAAGGGGTCGACGTCGTAGTAGAGGGTTTTGTGGTCGAGGAAGAGTTTGGAGAGGAGGCAGAGGTTTCGGCACCAGCGCCGCTGCCGGCGCCCGTCGATTTCGAAGAATGAGACGCTGTCGTCGCGGTAGATTTCGTTGCCTGGCGGGTGGAGGAGTGTGCATTTCGCTCTGTGTCGGGTGAAGGTTTGGAGGGAGTCGGCGTACGACAGGCAGAATTCGCAGATGTACGTCGTGTCGGCTGTGGTGAAGGAGGAGGGGTAGGGGGAGAAGTACCAGGGCTCCATTTCAAAGGCGCCCATTTGGATATGGCCCAGGTTACGCACGCGGGATATTTCGGTTTGGTTCTGTGTCATGGAGCCGCCCGTGCGGAGTTTCTCGATTTCTTCTTCGCGCGAGTAGGGGCCGCTGTGTTGGGGTCCCGAGGCCTTTGCGGCGGCGGCAGCATCTTGGATGTCAACTAAATCGAGTTCGGAATCCTCATTCCGGGGTGTCTCGGTACCGACTTCAGGGGCAAGGACGGAAATGGAGTTGTCGCTTCCGGTACGATTTTCTTTGCCTCCCACGAGGGACGGTCGAGCTGGTCTCGCAGCGTTGCCGGTTGTGGCGGCAAGTTCTTGAGCTGGAGTTTCGGAATTTTTGCGGCTGGTGATGTCTGCTCCTGTCGACGGTCGAGGTCGTTTTTGGCCGGCTGTTTGTTTGGGGAGGGTGGCAGATTTTGGAGCTGGAGCGGTTTGTTTTTGAGATTTCTTCGAGGGGACTTCGGGTTGCGGCCATTCCACTTCCTGGGAGAGATCCAGGCGGGAGGCAGGTATCCATTCTTCGAATTGTTAGAATCGATATATTCGCTTCCGAGAGGTAGGACTTACCATCGAGGCGTTTGTTGAACTCCTCATAATGGACACTAACAATCAGCAGCGGTATTATAATTTGGAGGAAGATAACCTACTAGTAATTTGGCTCCCCCTTCCTGTTTTGTATTGACAGAATCTCGGCTTTGCGTTTTTCCCCGTCCTTGAATATGTCAGCGAGATTCTGGTAGAGATCATGGCAACAGAGGGGTCGAAAAATAAACTATAAGGAGGGCTACTGTGATATTTGTGTCTAAAGCGAAGTAGAGAAGTTGAAAATGATTGATGCATCAAAACTTTACAACGGTCTGGAGGAAAGACATCGCCGTCGCAGACACAGCAAATTCGCAAGCATCACAAAAACCCACCTTCTCAACAAAAGCCTTCACACCGATCCTAACACCCAGTCAGCACTTACCCAAACCAGAAACAATAATCCATAACCTCACCTCAACGTCGCAATACTAGCAATCCCCCTCTCCACATCCGGCGTCCCGGTCCTGATCTCCGAGTCGGCTCTGGGCGCCATGTTTGCGGTGAAACTTGTCGCATACACTTACGCTGCCTGCAGTGGTGATGTAAAGATGAGAAAATGGCGGGGGAGGTGGTGAGAGATGGATGTGATTTGAGGTGTTGAGGTGATTTTTGGGGGGTTGGTTAGGCAGGAGGGGCGGCTCTGCGGGTGGCCTAAGGATGTCGGTTCCGGGCGGTGGCGCATTCATCAATGTATGAGATTCTGTGGTCACCTTTCTGTCACATGCTTCACACACCCCTTACACCCACGCACTCCCTACCTTCTCCCTTCACTCCGCTTGCCCCCCCCTTTCTCCTCCTTCCCTCCCCCACCCCAAACCCCTCCCCAATGTCCCACCCTCCCGCCTCCCCCCAGCCGTGGGAATCCTACACCTACACCCCAACTGAACGGCACATCTTCCTCCCCTCCCCATACAAATCCCACCTCCTCCCCCTCTGGCGCTTCAAAACCCCGGCCGTGGCCCAGGACTCCGCGAACGCAATCTGGGCCGCCTTCCTCAAATACGAGGAGGAAGATGACTTCGTGGGCA
>JAABUQ010006037.1_pt1 | contig 18729 bp, 8 predicted proteins | sample 5560001 | NCBI WGS metagenome assembly JAABUQ01 (sample SAMN10711888, study PRJNA513371) | rock metagenome | isolation source: Antarctica rocks | place: Antarctica: Victoria Land, Finger Mt nord | collected 2015-12-18
ACCGCCGATCTCCCGGGGCGCGGGATCGTCGACGACGCGAATTGTCACACCCCTATAATCGGGGATGTCTCTTCTACCCATTACGCACCTCCCCTTTGGACATCCACCCAGAACCAAGTGGCGTTTTGATTGACCGCGTCGAACGATTCGGGATAGAAAGCCGATTGATAAGGTATCGTCGTATTGCATCTATTGGTTCATGCAACTGGATGCGTGCTTCTCGCAGTCTCTTTGAGACGCGCGAACTTACCGACACCAACTTGGCTCAGAAAGTCACGAATAAGCCCTGCCCTGTTGCAATAGGCTGTCGAAGCATTTCTACCGCATCTCCCAGTTGTAGAGAGAGGGATAACTTCTGTTTGAGCAGGCTCTCGAGTTGGTCCAGGTTAGTGCGCACCAATGTCGGCGATTGGAAGTAGGTACCCATCCGTCCAGGGTCAAACAGGTTGTGCGTGGGGCCGAAAGGGATACCGAGGATAGGTGACGGTTGGCCTCCAAACTCTTGTCTCAGGAGATCGTCGAGATGCTGCCATGTGGTAGACAGGCCTATGTCTTCAGTTGGATCATAGAATCTCGTCAGCGCGATATCACCGTACTCCTGGACATCTCTTTGCTCTAACAGCGCGTCCCAGTCGGGAGGGAGAGGATCGCCACTATACGGATCTTTCAGATCCGCCTCATTGGCACGGATGTACTCCTCCAGCAACTCGGGGGCTTCGGCTTCAAGCGCGTGATACAGACGATCGCTCAAGTCGGTGACGAACGTCGTATAGTCGAAGGCGAAGGCTTTGTGCTCCATAGCCATTATTCGGCTCCTTGTCGGCTACGAGGGAGGAACCTCTCCGGCGGATAGAGTTCCACCGTGACGAGTTCGCCGCTCACCGGGTCATAGCGAGGGATAGCAACGGCTCGTGGGAGGGAGCCTTGACTGATCTCGTAAGCCGTGATGTTGCCGATCAACTCTTGACGGTCCTTTGCGATGTTTCGCCCCACGGGCTTATCGTCGACGAGGATGCCTTGCTCGAAACTGGCGGCATCAATAAGGGGTTGGCGGACCCTACTGTCCACCGGTTGTCCGGTTCTGAGGTCGACCTTATAGGGCACACTGATGGCCTCGCCATTTTGGTCGCGCATGACCGAAGAAACAACATCGAACTGGCCAGATTCTCTCCGAGCGTCGGCCAGCGCGCTATGGACCGCTTTGCCGACTCTTGTGTGCTCTGTCTCTCCGGTAATATCTTGTTCCGGTGAAGGTGCTGACGCGATGTCCGCAGTGGGTCCATCACTTGCCAAGGCAGCCATCTCGTCGGGGAATAGGGGCAACTGCCGAGACGTCGTCTCCCCACTGGGAGTGTCCATAGCAGCATTGGAAGAACCCCTCAGGATCTGCACGTCTGCTTGGGCCTGGGCTTCGGGCGAGAGCACCCCGCCTGGCTCCGGCCCGGCTCCGGGCTCCCCGCCCCCTTCCCCACCCGCCAGCCCACTGGGGTCGGCGCAGTCCAACGGCGCGTCGTGGCAGTACACGTAGGTGCGCACCCCGTCCTGGCTGCTCGGGTCCGGCTGCAGGAACCGCTTGAGGTCCGGGTCGTAGGGCCGTGCTGGGAGCCCATACCAACGCCACGGCCCCGAGTCCCACGTGCCGGTCGCGTCGGTGCCCCAGCCGTCGTACCAGTAGCCCCGGTAGCGCAGCGGCTGATGCACCCCATGGCCCTCCTCGGCGGTGGCCCCCAGTACCGGCTTGCCCCACGCGTCGTAGCCGTACTGGCAGACGAGTTGCCCGCTCACGCCGTCGATCAGCCCTGTCACGTTGCCCTTGCCGTCCACCACGTACCAGTACCGCTGGAGCGCACCGCTCCCCGTCTGCTGGAGCAACTCCAGCGGCGTCCCGTCCTGACGGTACAGGTAGGTCTGCGTCAGGGTCGCGGTCAGCGCGGTGCCCGTGACCACGACCTGGCCCATGTGGCCGCCCCGGTAGGTGAAGGTTTCGGCGAACAGGGGCGCGGTCTGCCCGGTACGGGTGATGGCATAGCTGGCACGCAGGCCGCGCGCGTTGTAGCCGATGCTCAGGCCCGTGCCGTCCCCACGCTGGATGGCGACCAGGCGCGCGGCGGCGTCGTAGGTCAGGGCGTCGTTCATGCCGGTGGGGTAGGTGATGGCCGTGGTATTGCCGGCGTTATCGTAGGCGTAGGAGGTTGTGCCCTGGTTGCCGGCCGGGAAGTCGCCGTTGTGGGTCACGGACAGCAACTCGTTGGGCAGCCAGTTGAGGGGCTCCGAGCCGTCCGTGTTGGAGTAGGCGTAGGTGATGACGGGCTTCTGAGTGACGTTGAGGTTGGTACTCTGGTCGATCTCAGTCAGGTTGTTGTTGCCATCGTAGCGGTAGAGGCTGCCGAGGGACACGTCGCTCGGCACCTCCTCAAAGAGGCGGCCGTGCGCATCGGGAGTGTACTGGAACGCGCCACCGCTGCCGAGATTGTCCCGGCGGGTGGCGACGAAGGTGCGGCCCTGGGGCGTGTAGCTGTAGGCATACGTGGTGGTGAGCGGGCTGGAGCCCTGAGCCGCCACGGACCAGGTGAGCTGCGTGAGGCGGTCGCCAGCGTCGTGCAGGCGTGTCTCGCCCACGGCCATGTTGGTACCCGCGCCGAGCGTTGCGGTGTAGGGGCGGTCGTCGAGGGTGTAGCTGAACAGGCTGGTCGCGACGAGACCGGCGGCGTTGTCGTCGATCTCGGTTGCCCGGCCCGCAGCGTCGAGCGTGGCCGTCATGCTGGCGGCGCCGCCGAGCAGGCTCTGGGTACGCGGGCGGCCTGCCGCGTCGTAGCCGTACGCGGTCGCGCCCTGCCCGTCGTCCTGGCTCGTGAGCCAGTCGAGCGCGTTGTAGGTCGCGGTGGAGGTCTGCGTCCCGCTCCCGCCGTCGGCCTGGCGGCTCAGGGCGCGCACGTTGCCGTTCGGGTCGTAGCCCACGGTCGTGGTGATCGCGGTGAGCGTCTGGCCGCTGTAGCTGTCCACGCGCTGCGTCACGCGGCTATCCCCATCAAGGGTGTAGGCGTGGTCGCGCTGGTTGAAGTCGAGTTGATCGGTCAGGTTGCCGGCCGGGTCCAGGGCGAAGGTCTGGCTGGCCGTCGGCGGCGGGTTCGTCACTTGACTGCCCTGCAGGCCGGGGTACACCGTGACCGCGCGGGGCTGGTCGGCGTAGTCGTAGGTGCGGTAGGTCACGTCGCCGTTGGGCGCCTGCGCCTGCACCAGGTTGCCGTCGTGGTCGTAGCTATAGGTCGTGGTCTGTGGCGCGGTCGCCGTCAGCTCGCCGGTCCCGCCCACGGTGTCGGTCACGAGCTGGTTCAAGCCGTCGTAGGTACGCCGGTCGACGCTGCTGGCGCCCTGCGTGTCGAGCGGGACGGTGAGGGCCGTGGTGTTGCCCACCGCGTCGAGGCCGAATTGCGTGAGCGTCCCGGTGGGGTCCGTCACCCCGGTCCGTCGCCCGGCGGCATCATAGGTGTAGGACGTGAGGTTGCCCGCCGGCGTGCGGACCTGCGCGAGGCGCGTGGCGGTGTAGGTCAGCACGGTCGTCTCGCCCACGGCGTTCGTGCTGCTCGTCAAGCGACCCAGGGGGTCGTAGGCGCGCATGGTGGGGTCACCCGCGCCGTCCGTCGTGCGCACCACGTTGCCATCATCGTCGTAGCCGATGGTCGCGGTCGGCGCGCGCACGCTGCCGTCGAAGAGCATCGTGGGGGGCTGGACGAGCTGGGTGAGGCGGCCGAGGTGGTCGTAGCCCGCGGTCGTGACGGCGCCGTTGGGCGAGGTGACGGTGAGCTGGTTGCCGTCCGCGTCGTAACCGTAGGTGGTGGTAACAGGACCGGTGGTCTGGCCCGCGTCGCTCGGGTTCAGCGTCGTGAGCGGCGGGCTGCTCACGGACCAGAGGTCGCCCGCAGGCGTGTAGGTGTAGCTACGCGTGGCTGCGACGGGGGGCGTGGGGTTGAGCGCGGCCACGGGGGTCTGTCCGATGGAGGTGTCCGGGACAATGACCCCGCGCGCGTCCGTCGTGGCGACGAGTTGGCCCCACGCGTCGTAGGCGTTGATGGTCCCCCGCCAGCGGTCGCCGGTCGGGGCGCAGTCGGTGTGGGGCTGCACGCGGGGCACGATCCGGTTCACCCTGCGTGTTCTCGCGTTGTGCGCGTTCGCGGTGCGTGCCTGCGCGACGGCGAACGATTGCCGGCACGAGGAGAGCGACGAGAGGCGGTCGATGACACTCGTGACCTGGTGGCGCCGGCCGTCGTAGCTGTAGACCGTGCGCGCGCCCTCGGCGGTGTCGCGCTCCAACAAGTCGTAGGTGGTGGAGTCGTAGCGGTAGGTCGTGGTGACGGGACTGGTCGCGTTGGTCGGGATGTAGGCGGCGATGCCCGGCTGGTCCGTCTCGGTGACGAGTCCCGCGCTACCATACGGTCCGACATAGGCGTAGGCGTTGGTCGTGACATTGCCCCGCGCGTCGGTCACGCGCGTGATGTCGTGATTCTGGTCGTACGCATACGCCGTGCGATTGGTGAGCCCATCGGTGACGGTGATCGGCTGGCCCTGAGCGTCCAAATCATATGTCGTCGTCAGCGCGGCGGTCGTGCCGACGCCCTCCACCACGACGGTTTGGCCGGGAGTGTAGGTGAAGGCCGTCGTGTAGGCGGGGGTGTAGCCGGGCTGGCCCGTCGTGCCCGAGAGGGGGCTTGAGATGCTGGCCACGCGGCCCTGCGCGTCGTAGGCGATGCTCCAGGTGCGGGCCGTTTGTGTGTAGGGCGTGGTGACGCTGGTGAGCAGCGCCCCACTGTAGCCGAAGGTGGTGGTCAGGTCCTGGCCCGTGCCGGCCGCCGTGGTGATCGTCTGGAGCTGCGTCGTGCCGGCCGCATAGCCGTAGGCGACGTGCTGGCTCCCCGCCTGAGCGATCCCTCCGCTCACCCACGACGAGCATTGCGTCAGGCCGAGCATACACAGGGCGATAAAGACGCACATGACGCGCACGCCTCGTTGCCAAACGCTTGTCTCACCCATTGGTAGGCAACTGATCTCCTACTGCTATTTCCGAAGCTCTCGAGCTCGCGTACGTGTCTGGCAGAAAGTAGCCCGCGTAGCGCAGCAGCTGCGGCACTTGCTCGCCTAGGGGCTCGGTCATGGGCACAAGCGCAGGCCACGATCCTCTGTCGATGTATATATATGGTAACGTGGCGGCTATCGTACTATGCTCCTTGCTCCCATGCTGCCGGAATCGCTTCTGTAAGCCACCACGTCCAGAACTCCAAGCGCTTCGCGCTATCGGAATCCGGCTGCCATACTGGCCCAGCGATTGCGCTCGACGCCCATTTGGCGGCGTCGCTGGACCATGGGTCGATATCGGCGTCCGTTTCGTGGACCATCATGGCCATGCCGTTCCACGGATCGTCGCCGATAGTTGTGAAAACGGTTCGTACTGCGGTCCCAAGTGCGAAGAAAGCGGGTCCGCGTATGGATTCCCCTTCCATGAGCCACTCCCATATCTCCTCGGCCTCGTCCTGGGCTTGAATCGCATTGGTCTCGTCGTTCAGAACACGTCCGGCAAGTGTCACCAAGCACTCTGCACGATCATCATTGGGGCGGGCTTGTCGCCAAATGGGGACGACCCGCCGCGTCGCCAGGATATCGAGCCAGCCGCGCCGCCGACGGCTTGCCCGATTGTCTAGCGATCCGAAGTTGTCGTAGATTGCGCGCCGATGGATGGGCAAGAGGGCGTGTTGCGAATGGGCCCGAACATCGTCGAGATATGCCGCGAGCAAGCCTTGCAATAACGAAGAAACCATGCTACTATCCCCCTTTCCGTTGCATCGGAGTAGCAACCGTCAAGCGGCGACACTCTAATGTATCGACGGCAGCGATTAACCTCCCTCATTCCCCTCCGTGATAGCAGGGTATGGCGCATCGGGGATAAACTCTATCCTACTGTCAGGATAGAACGCGATGACACCACTGGGCACCGCTACGTAGCGGGCAACACCTGTAGCGGTTGCGCGCGCTTGCAAATAACCGAGGCAACTCTCGCATGGTTGCGATGATACGGCGAATGGTTCGCCAGGCGCTTGCTGGTCGATTTGCGGCTCGACGTGCGATGCGTTGAACTGACCAGGTATGCCCTGGTCCATCTCGCCGGCCTCTGCGAAGACGTAAGGAGGGTCCATCTCGCTCACCGTCCGCAGCACTGCCCTCTGCACGGGCGGGGCAAACCCCAAGTCGTCGCGGCTGCCAAGTCTCGGGAAATAGCGACGCCAGCCGCTAACGACGCGCAACCCCCCGGTTGTCGCTCCGATCACTTTACCAGGAGGGCGCGTCGTCGTTTGCAGTACTTGCCTGGCGGCCTTCGCCTGCGCGATCTGCGCGTTTTCGTCAATGGCAATCCCGTCGCCGGCCTCGCCTATTCCGGCTCCCAATGGCTCGGTCGACAACGCGGCCCCGAGCGCGGGGCCACCTCCCAGCGTCGGCACCACCGGCGGCTCGGGCGGCTCGACCCCCGCCTGCCCGCTCGGGTCCACCAGGTCCACCGGGTCGTCGTGCGCGTAGACGTAGCTGCGCACCCCGTCCTGGCTCGACGGGTCCGGCTGCAAGAAGCGTTCGAGCACCGGGTCGTAGTACCGCACGGCGAGCCAGTACCAGGGCAGCGGCCCTCCGGCCCACCCATCGTAGAAGTAGCCCGCGTAGCGCAGCGGCTGCAGCACCTGCTCGCCCAGGGGCTCGCCCGTGGGCACCAAAGCCGGCGTGGACGGCACGCCCCACAGATCGTACGCGTACTGGTCCACCGCCGTGCCGCTCGCGTCGGTCAGCGCCAGGACGCTGCCCTGCGCGTTCAGCACGTACCAGTACCGCTGCGTCGGCTGGCCCGGCGTGCGGTAGAGCAGCTCCAGCGGCATGCCGTCCGGGCGGTACAGGAACGTTTCGCTGTAGTCCGTCACTGGGGCCGTCCCGGTCACGCTGACCTGCCCCACCAGGTTGCCCCGGTACAGGAACCGCTCGCGCCAACTCGGCTGCGTCTGCCCCGCTGGAGTGACCGAGAGCGTGTCGCGCAGCCCGCGCGCGTTGTAAGTGACCGCGACGGTGCGCCCGTCGGGCAGCGTCGCTCCCGTGAAGAGGCCGGCGGAGTTGTACGCCAGCCCCGTGACGGCGCTCGTCGCCGTGATCGCGGTCGTGTTCCCGGTCGGATCATAGCCGTACTGGGTCGTCTGCGCAGGCCCATCCGACGGCGTGATCGCCGTGGTGATCAGCTCGTTGGGGAGCCAGTTCGCCGGGGTGATCCCGCTCGTGTACGCATACCCGTAGGTCGCGCTGACCCCGTTGATCTGACTGCCGTCCGTGCGCGCCGTGATATTCCCGTTGCCGTCGTAACCCCATCGATAGATGCGGCCGAGCCGCACGGACCCGTCCCCGAAGGCGTTGGCCGTCACGTAGCCGAGCGCGTTGTGGGCGATCTGCTGGTAGAGGCCGTACGTGGTCAGGGTGATCGCCGTGGTCTGCTCCTGCGGGTTGCGCCCGTACTGGAGGAGCTGGATGCTGCCCGCCGTATTCGCTGCGTCGACCGTGCCCACGCGGTCGTTCCCATCGTAGTAGCGCGTCTCCGTGACGTTGCCGGGCAGCGTGTCCACGTACGGCAGGTCGTCGGGGGTGTAGCTGAACGTGCTCGCGCTGCCCGTGCTCACGGTGCTCGTGACGGCGTCGGCCACCGTCTCGGAGATGCTCGTTGCGCGTCCCGCCGCGTCGAGCGTGGCCGTCACGACGCCCGCCCCGCCGAGCAAGCTCTGCGTCCACGGTCGCCCCGCCGCGTCGTAGCCGAACGTCGTCGGCCCCTGCCCATCGTCCTGGCTCATGAGCCAGTCGAGCGCATTGTACGTGGCCGTGTACGCACCCGTCGCCCCCGCGCCGTCCTCCTGCCGGAGCAGCGTCCGCACGTTGCCGTCGGGGTCGAAGCCCGTGGTGGTCGTGATCGCCGCCGCGCTCCCACAGATCAGGCACGTGTCGACCTGCTGCGTGACGCGCCGGTCGCCGTCGACGCTGAAGGCGTGGTCGCGCTGACTAAAGTCGGTCTGGTCGGTCAGGTTGTCGGCATTATCCAGGGTGAAGGTTTGGCTGGCCGCCGGCAGAGGGGTGCTGACCGGGGCCAGCGCACCGGATGGATAGATCGTGACCGCGCGGGGCCGATCGGCATAGTCGTAGGTGCGGTAGGTGACGTCGCCGTTGGGAGCCTGCGCCTGCACCAGGTTGCCGTCATGGTCGTAGCTATAGGTCGTGGTCTGCGGCACGGTCGCCGTCAACTCGTTCGTGCCCTGCCAGGTGTCCGTCGCGAGCTGGTTCAAGCCGTCGTAGGTGCGCTGATCGACCGTCCGTGCCCCTTGCGTGTCGAGCGGGACGGTGATGGCTGTCGTGTTGCCCACCGCGTCGAGGCCGAACTGCGTGAGCGTCCCGTTAGGGTCCGTCATCCCCGTCCGCCGCCCAGCGGCGTCATAGGTGTAGGACGTGGTGTTGCCCGCTGGCGTGAGGACCTGCGCGAGGCGCGTGGCGGTGTAGGTCAGCACGGTCGTCTCGCCCACGGCGTTGGTGCTGCTCGTCAGGCGGCCGAGGGGGTCGTAGGCCCGCGTGGTGGGGTCGCCCGCGCCGTCGGTGGTGCGCGCCACGTTGCCGTCGCCATCATAGTCAATGGTCGCGGTCGGCGCGCGCACGTTACCGTCGAAGAGCATCGTGGGGGGCTGGGCGAGCTGGGTGAGGCGGCCCAGGTGGTCGTAGCCCGCGGTCGTGACGGGGCCGTTGGGCGAGGTGACGGTGAGCTGGTTGCCGTCCGCGTCGGAGCCGTAGGTGGTGGTGACGGGGCCGGTCGTCTGGCCCGCGTCGCTCGGGTTCAGCGTCGTGATCGGCGGGCTGCTCACGGACCAGAGGTCGCCCGCAGGGGTGTAGGTGTAGCTGCGCGTGGCCGCGACGGGAGGCGTGGGGTTGAGCGCGGCCACGGGGGTCTGTCCGATGGAGGTGTCCGGGACAATGACCCCGCGCGCGTCCGTCGTCGCCACGAGTTGGCCCCGCGCGTCGTAGGCGGTGATAGTCCCCCGCCAGCGGTCGCCGGTCGGAGCGCAGTCCGTGTGCGGCCGCACGTGCGGCGTGATCTGTCGGTGGCGGCCCCGGGACTTGTGCACGCCACTGATCGTGCGCGAGGGACGTACTTGCGCGACGGCGAACGACTGGCGGCACGGGGAGAGCGAGGAGAGGCGGTCGATGACGCTCGTGACCTGGTGGCGCCGGCCGTCGTAGCTGTAGACCGTGCGCGCGCCCTCGGCGGTGTCGCGCTCCAGGAGGTCGTACGTGGTGGGGTCGTAGCGGTAGGTCGTGGTGGCGGGGCTGGTCGCGCTGCCGGGGATGTAGGCAGCGATGCCCGAGGCCAACCTAAGCCCGTTCAGCAGACCAAGCATGAGCCAGAGAACAAGCAGCCATCGGCGTAGCAGCCGTGGCTCGTATCGTCGTCTATCGTGGTTGATCCGCACCCGCATATCCGTTACTAGCCCTCGTGCGTCGCCGGCCATCGTGGCGACGTATCACTTCACGATGGAGTCGCCCCTTGGTTAGTGATGCAGGCTGTCGGGCGTGCCATGCCGTGCCGACAGCCTGCATCTATCTTCCCTATGAATGGCCTGCTACGTCGCGGCCTCCCATGCGGTCGGAACCGCCGTCGTCAACCACCACCTCCAAAACTCAAGCCGCTTTGCGTTGTCGGAGTCCTGCTCCCAGACGGGTCCGGCAAAGGCAGCGGCTGCCCAACCGGCTGTATCCGTCGACCAAGCGTCCACGTCAGCGTCCGTGTAGCCCTGTTCATCAAGACACCCCTCAGAGCCATCTTGCCCAACCACTATAAATAGTGCTTGCAAGGCAGCCCCGAGAACACGAAAGGCCGCCTCCGACTGCTGAATCTCCTTGAGCCGATTGCGGTCTCCGTAATCGTTCATGAACCAATCCCAGGTCTTGTCGGCCACTATGATAGCGATCTGCAGATCCGCTTCGTCTTGCAGAACGTCACGGGCAAGAACCAGCAGACGCTCAGCTTGATTGTCGTTAGGACGCGCCTGCTGCCAAATAGGGAGGACCCGTTCGACGGTCATAACGGTGAGCCAACCCCGACGGCGGCGACTGTTGGCAATGGTCACCGGCCCGAAATAGTCGTAGACCATCTGCCGTTGGAACGGTAATAGCGCATGCTGTGGATGAGCACGTACTGCATCGAGCAGAGCTATGATAAGGTCTTGAAGTGGCCCAGGAACCAAAGGGTATCCTCGTGTCTTTCTTCAGTAGGCTACAGGATGACCTCAGCCACGAACTACTTTGACCGTACCGTCAGGGTAAAAAATCCTCACCCTGTAGGGATCCGCGACGACCTGGGTCAGCCCAGAATCCTGCGCTATGGCCGTATAGTACCGCTGGCACTCAGGACACATCCCTTTCGATACAGCGAATGGCTCGTTTGGTGCGATCTCCGGCATTTGTACCTCAGCGTGTGACCCGTAGAAACGTCCTGGGACACCATCATCGCGCGGATCTGTCGCGAAAGTAAACCCAATTCGTGCAGCACGTTGCCTTGCAGCATCGTACATAGATGGTCCGAAGCTGTAGCGATCTCTCAGCGTGCTCGCACCGTAACCACTTAAACCTCGCTCACCGTTCTCCGTTGCGCCGACCGTTTTGTTTCCTGGCGGCATCTGCCCAAAGCTAGCTCTAGCGGCTCTAGCTGAGGCGACAGCCGCATCTACATCGGTGGTTGCTGCGGGTCCGATAGGATCTGGTGAGGGGCCTGCAGGTGCTCCTATGCCATCCGCTACCACTGCGTTACTGCTGGGATCGATGCTTGTTCCTTCGGCAGCTACGCCGGTCTCGACACCCATCTCTGCGGGAAACAGCGGTAGCTGTCCGTCTGCTGGCGTAACGCCGCGTCCGGCACGATAGGGACCAGGCAGCCGCAGCGGTGTTCCAGGATTAGGGTCAGGTGGCTCACCTTGACTCATCAAACCTGTTGGATCGCTGCAGTCGATGGGGGCGTCGTGGCAGTAGGCGTAGCTGCGGACACCATCCTGGCTGCTCGGGTCCGGCTGCAGGAACCGCTCCAGACGCGGGTCGTAGGCCCGGTTGGTCAGCGCGTACCAGGGCAGCGGCCGGTCGTCGTTGCTGCCGTAGCTCCCGCTGTTGAACAGCCCCGCCCCGTCGTACCAGCCGTCATACCAGTAGCCCCGGTAGCGCAAGGGCTGCGGCACCCCCTCCACCGCCAGCGCCGCCCCCGTCCCGCCGCCGGAGGTCAGCACGCCCCACGGGTCGTAGCGGTACTGGTCCACCACCGCCCCCCGGTTGTCCGTCAGCGCCACCACGTCGCCGCGCCCGTCGGTCACGTACCAGTAGGGCGTGGGCGTCGGCTGCCCCTGGCTCGGGTTCTGGTACAGCAGCTCCAGCGGCTCCCCGTCCGGCCGATAGAGGAAGGTCTCGGTGAACGAGGCTGTCCCCTCCACGATGGCCACCTGCCCCACCCGGTTGGCCCGGTAGGTCAGGCGCTCCACGAAGCTGGCGGCGGGGCCGGTGTTGGGGTGCGCGTCGCTGACCGCCACGCTGGAGCGCAGCCCGCGCGCGTTGTAGCCGATAGTGACGCTGACCCCGTCGCTGCTGGCCACGCTGCTCAGGTGGCCCTGGGCGTCGTAAGTCAGCGTGCGCAGCGTGGTGGTGTTGGCCGTGGCGTTGACGGTGGTGATGGCGGTGGTGTTGCCCGCGGCGTCGTAGCCGTAGCCCGCCGCCAGCGCGTTGGTGGGCTGGCTGCCGTAGCGCACCGAGACCAGTTCGTTGGGCAGCCCGCCCGCCGGCGGGGAGCCGTCGGGATTGGCATAATAATTAGGTCTGGCTGATGGGCTGGGTGCCGGCCACGGCGGGGGCGCGGGAGACGGAGGTGAGGTTGCCGTTGCGGTCGTAGCCCCAGGCGACGCCGCTGGCGGAGACCAGGCGGCCGTGCGCGTCGTAGCCGAGGGTCTGCGCCGCGCTGGGGGGCGCGCCGCCGCAAGTAGTGGCATTGTAGGCGCTGATGGCGGTGGTGACGCCGAGCGGGCTGTAGGCGTAGGCGTAGCTCAGGGCCAGGAGCTGCCCGCTGACCGTCGGGCCGCCGGTCTGGCTGCAGAGGAGGCGGTCGTTGGCATCATACTGCCGCGTCTCCTGCACGTTGGCCGCCCCCACGCCCAGCGTCGCGGTGTAGGGGCGGTCGTCGAGGGTGTAGCTGAACAGGCTGGTCGCGACGGAACCGGCGGCGTTGTCGTCGATGGCCGTCGTCCGGCCCGCGGCGTCGAGCGTGGCCGTCATGCTGGCGGTGCCGCCGAGCAGGCTCTGGGTGCGCGGCCGTCCCGCCGCGTCGTAGCCGTAGGTCGTCGCGCCCTGCCCGTCGTCCTGGCTCGTGAGCCAGTCGAGCGCGTTGTAGGTCGCGGTGGAGGCCTGGGTCTGGGTCCCGCTCACGCCGTCGGCCTGGCGGCTCAGGGTGCGCACGTTGCCGTTCGGGTCGTAGCCCACGGTCGTGGTGATCGCGGTGAGCGTCTGGCCGCTGTAGCTGTCCACGCGCTGCGTCGTCCGCCCGGCGCCATCAAGGGTGTAGGCGTGGTCGCGCTGGTTGAAGTCAAGCTGATCGGTCAGGTGGCCGGCCGGGTCGAGGCTGAACGTCTGGCTGGCTGCGGGCGGCGCGTTCGTCACCGGGGCCAGCGCGCCGGACGGGTAGACCGTGACCGCGCGGGGCTGGTCGGCGTAGTCGTAGGTGCGGTAGGTCACGTCGCCGTTGGGGGCTTGCGCCTGCACCAGGTTGCCGTCGTGGTCGTAGCTAGAGGTCGTGGTCTGCGGCGCGGTCGCGGTCAGCTCTCCGCTCCCGCCCACGGTGTCGGTCACAAGCTGGTTCAAGCCGTCGTAGGTGTGGACCTCGACGCTGCTGGCCCCCTGCGTGTCGAGCGGGACGGTGATGGCCGTCGTGTTGCCCACCGCGTCGAGGCCGAACCGCGTGAGCGTCCCGATAGGGTCCGTCACCCCCGTCCGTCGCCCAGCGGCGTCATAGCCGTAGGACGTGAGGTTGCCCGCCGGTGTGAGGACCTGCGCGAGGCGCGTGGCGGTGTAGGTCAGCGCGGTCGTCTCGCCCACGGCGTTCGTGCTGCTCGTCAGGCGACCCAGGGGGTCGTAGGCGCGCGTGGTGGGGTCGCCCGCGCCGTCCGTCGTGCGCACCACGTTGCCGTCGCCGTCGTAGTCAATGGCCGTGGTCGGTGCGCGCGTGCTGCCGTCGAAGAGCATCGTGGGGGGCTGCATGAGCTGGGTGAGGCGGCCGAGGTGGTCGTAGCCCGCGGTCGTGACGGCGCCGTTGGGCGAGGTGACGGTGAGCTGGTTGCCGTCCGCGTCGTAACCATAGGTGGTCGTGACGGGGCCGGTGGTCTGGCCCGGGTCGGTCGGGTTGAGCGTCGTGAGCGGCGGGCTGCTCACAGACCAGAGGTCGCCCGCGGGCGTGTAGGTGTACGTGCGCGTGGCCGCGACGGGGGGCGTGGGGTTGAGCGTGGCCACGGGCGTCTGCCCGATGGACGTGTCCGGGACAATGACCCCGCGCGCGTCCGTCGTGGCGACGAGTTGGCCCCAGGCGTCGTAGGCGGTGATGGTTCCCCGCCAGCGGTCGCCGGTCGGGGCGCAGTCGGTGTGGGGCCGCAGGTGCGGCGCGATCTGTCGGGGGCGCCCACCAGACTTGTGCACGCCACTGATGGTGCGGGATGTGCGTGCCTGCGTGCCGACGATCGTGCGCGATGGACGCGCTTGCGCGCCACTGATCGTGCGCGAGGGACGCGCTTGCGCCACGGCGAACGACTGGCGGCACGGGGAGAGCGAGGAGAGGCGGTCGATGACGCTCGTGACCTGGTGGCGCGGGCCGTCGTAGCTGTAGACCGTGCGCGCGCCCTCGGCGGTGTCGCGCTCCAGGAGGTCATAGGTGGTGGGGTCGTAGCGGTAGGTCGTGGTAACGGGGCTGGTCGCGTTGGTCGGGATGTAGGCGGCGATGCCCGGCCGGTCCGTCTCGGTGACGAGCCCCGTGCTGCCATACTGGCCAACGTAGGCGTAGCTGTTGGTCGTGACGTTGCCCCGCGCGTTGGTCACGCGCGTGATGTCATGATTCTGGTCGTACGCGTACGCCGTGCGATTGGTGAGGCCATCGGTGACGGCGATGGGCTGGCCTTGCGCGTCCAGGTCGTAGGTCGTCGTCAGCGCGGCGGTCGTGCCGACGCCCGCGACCATGACGGTCCGGCCGGGAATGTAGGTGAACGCCGTGGTGTAAGTCGGGGTATAGCCGGGCTGGCCTAGCGTGCCCGAGAGGGGGCTTGAGATGCTGGCCACGCGGCCCTGCGCGTCGTAGGCGATGCTCCAGGCGCGGGCCGTTTGTGTGTAGGGCGTGGTGACGCTGGTGAGCAGCGCCCCGCTGTAGCCGAAGGTCGTGGTGAGGTCCTGGCCCGTGCCGGCTGCCGTGGTGATGGTCTGCAGCTGCGTCGTGCCGGGCGCATAGCCGTAGGCGACGTGCTGGCTCCCCGCCTGCCCGCTGCCGCCGCTGACCCACAAGGGACTCTTCACATCGGATAGCAAGCCGTTCGTCCCGTACAGGAACCGCATGGAGCGGCCGCCGTCGTTGACCACGCTGCTCGGGCCGGGATCGCCGGTGAACTGCAGGTGGTTCTCGTTCCCATAGGCGTCCCCGGTTGCGACGAGGCGTCCCTGGCCATTGAAGCTCATCGTCGCGCCGGTCAGGAAGTCCGTCAGCGTGTACGCGGTCGTGGGCGCGGTGGCCACGGTGAGCTGCCACGGCATCCCCGGCGGCGGGCTATAGGCCGTATAGGGTCCATCGGCGGAGAGCGATCCCGTGTACGTCAGAGGCCACGCCGCGCCCGTATCGTCCGTGAAGGTGAGCGTCCCGGTAATCGCCCCACCGATGCTGGGACTCAAGCTGCTGCTCCAGCCCTGCCCCGCCGCCGTCGTGACCCCAGCCTGAGCCGCGACACTATCCCAGGTCTGCCCCATCGCGAGAGCCGATCCCCTTGCAGGCAGGTGCATCTCGTCGGCGCTCACATCGACGTGCCCATCAGCCAGATCGACCGACGCGCCCAATCCGTTCGCCATACGGACGCTACGGTGCGGGTGCCAGGGTATCACACCACTCGTCGGGGTCGGAGCGGTCAGCAGATCGAACCAGTCGAAATCGGTCGTCACTGCCCTTGGAGCACCATAAGTCTTGGTCAGCAACCCGATGTCGCCCTGGTCACTGCATTGGCTAATCGTTTGCGGAATCATTGTCATGGTCACCTGGTCAGGCAATTGATAGCCGAAGCTGTAGCGGCACGCTCCTCCCGCATAGGCGTAACTCACGCGCAACGTGATGGTCGTGGTGACTCCCGAAATGGTCGCGATGCTATTGCCCCCCGAACGCTCCAAGGCGAGCGTGAGGGGATTACTTGGCAACCGTTGGTAGAGCCCCCAATAGATTTGATCCGAGCCACCTAGCCGCACCACCAGTCCCGTGTGGAATCCTCCCGCGCCAGGTCCACTGTTCGCACTCACCAGAATCAGGCGTGTGGATGCCGTCCAGTCGGTACCCGGTCCTCCCTCATCGCTACGGAGCAACTCAGGAGCGTTGTCGATGCCGGTCCAGGCGTCGTACGTTCGGGTTAGGGGAACACTTAACTCCTCACAGCCCGGACTCGAGGTCAGCGAGAACACCGGCCCTGGTTGGGGAATTGCCTCTCGCCATACGCCATTCCGTGCGAGATCAAAGTCATCGGTATGAAGGTCAGCGGTGGTGCAAGGACTTTGTCCGGGGATCACACGCAGATCAAACCAGTCGAAATCGGTTGTCACCGCCTGCGGAGCACCGTAGGTCTTGGTCATTAGCCCCGCGCTGCTCTGCGCGTTACACTGGCTGATCGTCTGTGGGATTGTGACGAATGTCGTTTGCCCCGGCAGTTGATAGGAAAAGGTGTATTGGCACGCTCCGGCTGCATAGGTGTAGCTGATACGTAGGGTGACAGTCGTACTGACAACCGGGACGATGGAAATGTTGTTCGTGCCCGAGCGTTCTAGATTGAGGACGAGCGGGTTACTGGAAGACGACTGGTAGAGTCCCCAGTATATTTGGTCCGATCCGCCCAATCGCACCGTCATCCCTGTATGAAACCCACCACTACCACCCGTGCTGACTAGGTTAAGCCGTGTGGTGGCTACCCAATCGTTGTAGTACGGCATATAGTCGCTCCGCAATAACTCCGGCGCGTTGTCGATCCCAGTCCCATCCGCCGAAGTCCAGGCATCATACACCTGATCAGAGGGGACTACTAACTCCTCGCATCCAGGGCTACCGTTCGAAGAGAAAGTTGGACCGGTGCGAGGAACGGACTCGTGCCATGCCGTGTTTCGGGTCCCATCGAAGGTATCGGTGTAAGGACCGCCAGTCGTACAAAACGATGTCGTGCTCCCAGACATTACCTCTGCCACGCGCCTAGGCGTTATAACAGTGGTCGGTCGCGCAGTCGATGGCTTGGCAGTCGGACTTGGAGCGATCACAGATGTTGTCTGCAGAGCAGCAGGCGATTGAGGAGACAACGACGTCGCGCTGCTTGGCAATGTCGGTTCGGGGGCCGAGGCTGTGGAGGTAAAAGTGAGCGATGACAATAAGGGAGTAGAACCAGCAGCGAGAGTGGTTTGCGTGACAACAGTTGGCGAGGTAACAGGCGTCATGACTGGAGATGTAGTTAGACGAAGGCTCGGCGTTGTAGTAGCGGTCGTCTGGGGAGTCGTCGTGAACGATGCGGTTGAGTTGACGGTCACATTTATTGCACTAGAGGAGTGGGTCGAAATGGACCTGGGAGAACTGAAGTTGAGAATCAGGGGTATCAGGGCGAGCATGGGCCGAACGCGCAAGGTTAGGGTCACAGAGCGTCCTCCTGCCGATCAGACTGTCGAAGGGTCATATCGTTGTGGCCACCACAACGATACCAAACCAAAACGATAAATAGGAAATGAGGTCGCCCACGAACAAATCATTCGGGCTATCGGCGTGCATCTTGAGCCACCACTGTCCGAGACGACGATTTCTGCGGCCCGCGTCGTGATAGACCACCCTAGTGAAGAAAGCGGACCGGCGACGCCGATCAGCAGGGCAATAAGGTAACGAGCGAACAAACACAAATCCTCACGACCCAGGCATCCCTTCTCTAAACACGATGACGAGACAACCCCATCGTATAGCCCGTCCCTCTTAACTGTCGATCACCCAAAAGTACTAATTATCCACTACTATGTCAAAGAGGGAGTTGCTGCATGGGCTGCCGATAAGCAACATTATCCGCAGGTCTGGGCGTGATATCCCGCCGCTAACGTGCCCATCCAAGCGCAATAGGGGACAGAAAGCACGTAGGCCCGGCGATCATCAAACAAATTCATCTGAAACAACACTCGCTAGACGGCACTCGTCGCATGGCTGCACGGACCCTCGGTGGCGTCACTGGACACCCGTGCGGAGATGTGTCCAGTGGTTAGACGGCGGCGGCTCCCCGAAACCGCACGATGGCGGCGGCGACGGTCAGCAGGATGGTGACGCCATAAATGATCAAATGATCTGCAGCGCGCCGGGGTCGAGGTTCAGGATGGGGAGCAGGTCGGCCAGCACCGTGAGGATGAGCGCGCCGGCGATCGTTCCGCTGTCGTGGCCGCTGCCGCCAATTAACGGCGTGCCGCCGATCGCCACGGCCGCGACCGAGGCGAAGAGGTACGGGTCGCCCATGCCAAGCCAAGGTAGGGCTGGGCGACGAAGCCGGTGTAGAGGATGCCCGCGATGGCCGCCGCGATGGAGCAGATCACGTAGGTGGCAATCATGATCGGCACGACGTTGACGCCTGAGAACTCGGCCACGATGCGGCCTCTACGCCGACCTCTACCACTGCCAACTCCGCGAGGCGCCTGCCGCCGTGGTCACCGTCGGCCAGCTAGGGCGCCGCTTACTCTATCGCGTCGTCGGGCAGAAGGACCTGTCCCGACGCGATGAGGAGTTGACGTTCGCGTACTCGATCATCAGCGTTGATCTGGAGCAGCCAGACCGTCGCGCGGCCTTCCAACGTCAAGCCGACGATAGTTGCCCCGTGCAAAGCGAAGTGGTCACGCCACTGCTGTTCGCGTGGCGTGAAGAGGCGGCAGAACTCGCCCGTGTCAGGATCGAAGGAGGAGAGATCAGTCCCCTTGTGCCGATTGCAGCGCCAGCACGTGAAGGCCAGGTTCCCCGCATCGGTTGCTCCGCCGTGTTTCTCGGCGACCACATGGTCCACCTCGTGCGGAAAGAATGCCACGGCGGATGGGAGGAGGCAGTACTCGCAGCATGATCGGGCTCGCTCCACCACCAGGCGGCGTACTGCCGCCGGAACATGGGTGATACTCACCGCGTCGCGGTGAGTGCTGACAGCGCACGGATTTTGAGCATCACCACCAGGTGCTCGATGCGCTCCAGTTCGCTGACCTCCGCTTGCTCGGCGGATGAAAGCGGTTCGGTACGTTCGCGATCGAGCAAGGTTTGTAGGCGTTGCCGCGCGTCAAGCGGCGGGACAAACGCGGCGACCTGCTCCGGCGTGGGTGTACTGGCCAGAAACGTGAGGATAGAGCGGTAGAGGTACGCGGGGACCGCCGGTTGCC
>JAABUQ010006038.1_pt1 | contig 18726 bp, 21 predicted proteins | sample 5560001 | NCBI WGS metagenome assembly JAABUQ01 (sample SAMN10711888, study PRJNA513371) | rock metagenome | isolation source: Antarctica rocks | place: Antarctica: Victoria Land, Finger Mt nord | collected 2015-12-18
CATGGTGACGGTCCAGATCCGCGAGGACGGTCAGGGGGCCGACGCCCCGTCGCGGTCGCGGACGATCCCCTACACATTGCTGATCGTGGCCGGCCTGGGGATCTTCGCCGGCTGCGTGGGCAAGAGCGCCCAGTTCCCCCTGCACGTCTGGCTGCCCGACGCGATGGCCGGGCCCACGCCAGTGTCAGCGCTCATCCACGCGGCGACGATGGTGGCGGCGGGGGTCTACCTCGTCGGGCGGTTCTTCCCGCTGTTCACGCATGAGGTCCTGCTGACGATCGCGTACACCGGCGGGATCACGCTGTTCATTGCCGCGTCGATCGCGATGGTGCAGACCGACTACAAGAAGGTGCTGGCGTACTCAACGGTCAGCCAGCTTGGCTTCATGATGCTGGGTTTGGGCGTCGGCGGCTGGGCGGCGGGGCTGTTCCACCTCCTGACGCACGCCTTCTTCAAGGCCCTGCTGTTCCTGGGGGCCGGCAGCGTCTACCACGCCGTCCACACGTATGAGATGCCCGTCCTCGGCGGCCTGAGGACCAAGATGCCCATCACGGCCTTGACGATGCTGGCCGCGACGCTGGCGATCTCCGGCTTCCCGATGTTCAGCGGGTTCTACTCCAAGGACGCGATCCTCGCGGCGGCACTCTATTTCGTCCGACACCACCCGATGCACCTCCTGCTCTTCCTGCTGCCGGTGGTCGGGGCGGCGATGACGGCCTTCTACATGTTCCGCCTCTATTTCCTGGTCTTCGCGGGCGAATCCCGCGGCTACCCGGCGCACGAAGGACATGCTCATGGGCACGGGCACGACGAACACCACCAGGGGAACCCGGTGGACCACGCGCACGAGAGCGAGCCGTTGATGAGCTGGCCGTTGATCGCGCTGGCGATCCCGACGATCTTCATCGGGCTGCCGGTGACGATCGTGCCCTGGCCGAACCATCCTCCGGTCCTGGAGCAGATGCTGGAGTACGGCGAGCCCCTGCGGGCGGTGGACTTCGGCTCGGCGCACCTGCTGGCGATGGGGGCGTCGATCCTGATCGCGACGGCGGGCATCGGCCTAGGGGTGCTGTATTACGGCCCCTGGGTCGGCCTGAGGCGGCTCAACGCCCAGCGCTCGGCCGAGCGGTTCGGGCCGGTGTATCGCTTCCTGGTCCACAAATGGTACTTCGACGAGCTGTACCACGCCCTGCTGGTCAAGCCGACGCTCTGGCTGGCGCGCGACGTCTCGCACTTCGACCGCAAGGCGGTCGACGGCCTGGTCAACGGCGTCGGCGGCCTGACGGTGCTTCTGAGCAAGCTGGAAGGGGCGTTTGACTTCCTCGCCGTCGACGGCCTGGTGACGCTGGTCAGTCGGGGTGTGTACGCCCTGGGCGACTGGGGGCGTGGCATCCAGACGGGCCGGCTCCGCGGCTATCTGTTCGTGCTGTCGGCGGGCGTCGTCCTGATGTTCGTCGGCATGGTCCTCTGGATCAGGATGTCCTGAACGACCGACTGACCGACCGGCCGCTTACGATCCTCCCATGCAGCCTCACCCGGAACCGTGGTGCCGACAACATGAGCGATGACCTGCTGCTGAGCCTGCTCTGGGCCGTCCCTCTGGCCGGTTCACTCATCGTGCTGCTGATGCCCAAGGGGGCGGAACTGGCGATCAAGGGGACGAGTCTGGTCGTCACGCTCGCCCTGATGGGGCTGGCGCTGGTCGCCTACGGCCGGTACGTCAACCCGAGCACCCCCGGTGGCCAGGCCCCCGTCGAGGTCTCGCTCCGCGAGCGTGCCGCGGCGAACACGGTGGAGGTCGACGACTCGTCCGCGTCGCTGTCGTCCGCCGTCGTGCACGACGCCTCGGGCGATCTGGTGACGCGCCAGCCCTGGATTCGCCAGTTCCACATCCAGTACTATCTCGGTCTCGATGGGATCAGCCTCAGCATGGTCTTGCTGACCGGGCTGGTCTCGGTCCTGGCGTGCCTGGCGTCGTGGAACATTGAGAAGCAGGTGAAGGGGTACTTCGCGCTCTTTCTGCTGCTGACCTCCAGCATGATGGGGGTCTTCCTGGCGCTGGACATGTTCCTGTTTTATGTGTTCTTCGAGGTGATGCTGCTGCCGATGTATTTCTTGATCGGCGTCTGGGGGGGTGAGAACCGGGAGTACGCGGCGATCAAGTTCCTGCTCTACACCCTGTTCGGCTCGGTCTTCATCCTGGTGGCGATCCTGCTGCTGTACTTCTTCCCCGGCAATCAGGTGATGCTCGGGGGCTCGAAGTTCGCGGGGCACACCTTCGACGCGGTTCGGCTGGCCCAGGCGGCGTCGGAGACGGGGTTCTACCCGCTGAAGACGCAGATGTGGGTTTTCGGGCTGTTCTTCCTGGGCTTCTGCATCAAGCTGCCGTCGTTCCCGTTCCACACCTGGCTGCCGGACGCGCACGTCCAGGCGCCGACGCCGATCAGCATGATCCTCGCGGGTGTCTTGTTGAAGATCGGCGGCTACGGCCTGATCCGCCTGGCCTGGCCGCTGGCCCCCCTGGGCGCGCAGGCGATGGCCTGGCCGGTCGCGATCCTGGGCGTCTTCAGCATCCTGTATGGCGCCCTGGCGGCCATGGCGCAGACGGACTTCAAGAAGCTGGTGGCGTATAGCTCCGTCAGCCACATGGGGTACGTCACCCTGGGCCTGGCCGCGATGGGCCTGTTCAACGACCCAAGGTACTACGCCTACGGCGTCGACGGCGCCATGTTCATGATGATCGCCCACGGGATCACCTCGACCGGGATGTTCTTCCTGGTCGGCGTCATCTACGACCGGGCGCACACCCGCGACCTCAAGAAGCTGGGCGGCCTGTTCAACGTCATGCCCGTCTACGGCGCCGTCTCCTTCCTGATCTTCTTCGGGTCGATGGGCCTGCCGGGCCTCTGCGGGTTCGTCGCCGAAGTGTTCGTCGTGCTCGCGGCGTTCAACTACAGCTATACCCTGGGTGTGCTCGCCGCGGCGGCGGTCGTGCTGACGGCCGGCTACATCCTGTGGACCCTTCAGCGCGTCTTCCTCGGCCGCAACGACCACTACCGCGGCCTTCCCGACCTGACCGGCCGCGAGATCGCGATCGCCGCGCCCCTGGTCATCCTGACCGTCGCCCTGGGCGTCTTCCCCCAGCGCCTGGTGTTCGACTGGATGAGCCCGTCGGTCAACGAGATGGTCGCCAGCGTCGACCGCTCCAACAAGGGGCACGTCGCCACCCCGGTCCCCGTCCTCAATGGCCCGAAGCTCGGCCAGGTCGCACCACGAAGTCGCTGAGCGGATTCGTTTGGTTTGGTTTCGTTTCAATCGAGCTTGGGCTTGGGCTCGGCGGGCATGGCCTTGAAATCGGGGGCGAGGGTGGCGTCGACCTTCTGGCCCTCGACCTTGCCCAGCGGCGAGGCGGCCTCGATCACCTTGTTCATCTCGCCCGCGGCCAGCAGCAGCAGGCTGACGACCCAGAACCAGAAGAGGATCACCATCACCCCGCCCAGGGAGCCGTAAGTCTTGTCGTAGTTGGCGAAGTTCTGAACGTACACCCGGAACAGGAAGCTGAACGCCAGGAAGAGCACGGCCCCCAGCAGGCTCCCCGGAGAGATCCACTCCCAGCGCTGCTGGGCGTCCGGGGCGACGTAAAAGGTCAGGGCGAAGCTGATGAGGACCATCAGGTAGATCACCACCAGCTTGACGATCGTGACCAGCAGGGCGGCCGTTCCCTTGGGGTCCAGGCCCATCCACTCCAGGATCTGCGGCCACGCGACGATCAAGAGCAGCGAGCCCAAGAGGGTGATGGCCTGGATGATCGTCATGACGGCGGCCGTCAGGCGCAGCTTGACGATCGACCGGGTCTCCACGACGCCGTAGACGCGGTTCATGGCGTCCATGATCGCCAGAAAGAGGCTGGAGGCCAGCCAGAGTGAGACGATCACCCCGATCGAGAGCAGGCCCACCGGGGGCTGCTTCTGGATGCGAGCGATCTGGTCCAGCACCATCCGCTGCACCTCGGCGGGGAAGAGAGTCTTGACGGTCACCTCAAGCTGTTCGACCGTCATGTTGCCGATGCCGCGAACCTTGCCGCCGAAGCTGCCGGTGATGTCGGGCAGTTGCTGCACGGCGACGGTCAAGGTCAGGGCCAGGAAGGGGACCATCGCCAGCATCGCATAGAAGGAGACCGCGGCGGCGCGGGTCATGATCTCGTGGTCGTTGATCCCCTTCCAGGTGCGCAAGACCACTTCACGCGCCGAGAGGCCGCCGAGGGTCATGGCCGATTTCAGTCGCAATGGGGGGAACACGCGAAACTCCCTGGGTACGGAGCGAGACGGGTGCCGGGCCGTCGTTCGGTCCAGCCCCCCGGCCTCGGATCGTCCCGTTCAGGACGCATCCGGCATGCCATCGGCACGCGGTTCGCGGTCTTTTCCCCCGTCGACACCCCGGCCCACGGCCGAGGTCGCGTGCCAAACGTTCCCGGAGAAAGCCCCGATGAAGACCTTTTCCCGGCCGATGGCGGCCACGGCAATGGGCCTGGCCCTGGCGATGGCCGGCTGCAACGGCGCGTCGCTGACCAACGGCCCGCCCCCCGCCGCGTCCGACAAGGCCGGCGTTCGCACGGACCTACGTCCCCCCGCCACCCCGGATCGCGGCGAGATCGCCGCCGAGGGCTCCGCTCCGGGCGCCGGCGGCACGAGCCTCGGTGGCACCGGCACGAGCGGCGGAAACGCGGCCCGCGGCGGCGGCCTGGCCGGGGGCCAGGGGGATTCGCCCAATCTCGGCAAGGGCGACGATCAGGTCCGCGCCACCCCGCCCACCGTCACCGCCCCCGCGCCCAACAGCGCGGCAGGCGGCGACAAGCCCGCGGGCAACATCAAGGTCGGCACGCCCACGAGCCCCCAGTAACCGACCCGGAACCCCCCCCCCAGGAACCACCGCCCGCCCGCCCCGAGCGCAGGAGACGTCGCGATGGACAACCCGATCCCCCACGTCATCGACCCGATCGAGCCGGCCATCGACAAGATTCGCGACCTCATCGGCCACAGCCCGCACCCGGCCATCGTCATGGTGCCCCTGGGGTGCTGGTCCTTCAGCAACCTCTGCGACGGCCTCGCCCTCATCACCGGCGAGGAGAAGTATGACGACGCCGCCCGGTTGAGCATGGGCGTCGGCCTGATCGGCGCGGCCGGCGCCGTCCTGACCGGCCTGCGCGACTACAGCGCCATCCCCAAGGACCGCCCAAGCCACAAGGTCGCCACCGCGCACGCCCTGGGCAACTCGGTCGCCGCGTCGATGTTCGTGGGCAGCTACCTGATGCGCTCCCTGGACCACCAGGCCGGCCGCCGCGCCAGCCTCGCCTCCCGCCTTATCGCCATCGGCGCCGGCGGCCTGTCGATGTACACCGCCTGGCTCGGCGGCGTCCTCGTCGAGAACTTCGGCGAGGGGGTCGAGCCCGTCATGAAATCCATGTCCAATTACGAATCGGGCCAGGGAGGCGAGTTCCCCAGACTCGGATCGCCGATAGGCATCCCGGGCGCGGCCTCGGCCACTCCCTGACGCCGGGGGCGGGGGATTGTGAAAGGCCGCTCAGGTAAGGTTCTCGGGTGCCACTGGTCGTACCCGACCAGTGCTCTGGGCGGACCAATCGACGACCTCCGGACCTTGCTTGAGGGCGATCGCCGCGTTACCCTCATCGGCCATGGGGGGCCATCGGAAGACCGTCAAGAGATTTCACGAGCCCGGCGATTACCACGAGTTGACTTTCTCGTGTTACCGCCGGATGCCGCTCCTGACGAACGATGAATGGCGACATCTCCTGGCCAGAAGCCTCGATCAGGCCATCCACGGCCAATCGTGCCGCCTCATCGCCTACGTTTTCATGCCGGAGCACGTCCATATTCTTGTCCAGCCCACGACCCATGAGGTCCGGATCGACTTGCTGCTGAAGGCCTTGAAGGCCCCATTTTCCACACGGATCAAGAGACAACTGGAAGACGTTGACAGCCCGCTCCTGGGACGGCTCACCGTTCGCGAGCGGCCCGGGGTCCACCGTTTTCGATTCTGGCAGGAAGGCGGAGGTTATGATCGGAACCTCGGGTCCGTGAAAACCGTCGAAGCCGCGATTGCCTACATCCACCAGAATCCGGTCCGCCGCCAACTCTGCGATCAGCCGACCGATTGGCGATGGTCCAGCGCACGTCACTACCAGGAGGACCGCCAGATGGCCGCATGTCTGGGGAGCCCTCCGACGATTCATGGTTTGACCTGGGACTTCTTCGTCTAGCCCCGCCCGGCTGCCGAATTCATGAAGACACGGGTCGGGCACCCCAGACATGTCTACCAGTGTCACCATCCGGCTCTCGCCGGGGGTTCGCTGCAACCGTGAATCAGGCCCGGAACCTCGACTTCGGGTGCCACTGGTCGTACCCGACCAGTGTCGGTGTGACTGTCGCAGAGGGTCACTGGTCGGGTACGACCAGTGCCACCCAGAAATGCTCACCAGTGCCACCCGCCCGAGGACTGAATTGAAAGGTGGTCGTCATGTCGGAACCGATAAGCATCGCTCCAGCGGGCAATACGTACAACCCATGCCTCTTGATCCTCAGGGATAAGGGCTATCATCTTTGGGTGGAACAGATTGAGGGCCAACTTCTTTGGCACGCAAGCAAATCTGAAAACCTTTTCATGGCAGATTCGCCACCTGAGTTATTAGGTATCGTTATGCTTGGAGAGATTTTAGGCGAAAATTGGAATCAACAAAATCCAAACATTATCAAAGAAGTTACCCGTTCCTTGGCTGATTAATGCCTCGCCGGACAAGGGATCACGCCGGAGAAGGGGTCAGAACAATTTGTTGATAAGATAGGCTATTTGCGTAAGGTATCCCCCCCCCTCCGCACGACCCGCACGACGTGGCCACGACGGCCAACCTCGTCGGTGGCAACGGCACCTCCTCGGACAGCTTCACCCTGGACCAGGGCCGCTCCCTCAGCGACAGCCTGCACCGCGACACCCCCGGCGCCACCCTCAGCTATTCCATCGACGAGCTGGCCACCGACAGCTACGGCATGCACGCCACCGGCGGCAATTATGCCACCTCGCTGGCGGCGGGTGGCACTGGTCGTACCCGACCCGTGCCGGTGTGACTGTCGCAGAGGGTCACTGGTCGGGTACGACCAGTGCCACCCGCCGGTAGCCCGATTGGATCAGGACCCGGGCCAGCTCCTCGACATCCCTTTCGGCATACTTCACGGTGCGGAGGTCGGGCGTCTCGTACTGCCTCACGCCGACCAGCAGCGCATATTTCTCGCCCTTCGGCCGCGCCGTCTTCTGGGCCGGGGCCGCGTCGGGGAGGGCCAACGCAAGGAGAATCGCGAGTCCGGTCGCTCGCAGCCGCATCGCTCGCATGAGGAAGTTCCTCCGTAAATTACCTGTCCGCTGCCCTAGGGAGCCGCGCCCGAATCACCTGACCGATTCCTGGAGAGGGTGGCTGGGGGCTCGTCCGCGAGACCCCAGCCACCCTCTCCAGGGAAGTGCAAGCCAATGAGACAAGGGATTCTTGCACGGTTCCTAAACTCCACCCGTCTCCGCTCCTGGTGTCCCTGCCTACGGCCCGGACGGAAATCGGGCCACCCGGAACCCCAGGTCGTCGTTTCGATGCGCCGGATCTTCGCCGCCGCGGGTGGCCGACTGGCAGCTTTCCGCGGTGTCGTTCCAGCACCCGCCGCGGAATACCCGGCCCCTGGCCCGCGAGGGACCCGACGGATCGTCGACCGGCGACTGACCGTAGTAATCCGCCGCGTACTCGTCCCAGCACCATTCCCACACGTTCCCGTGCATGTCGTACAGGCCCCAGGCGTTCGGGGTTTTCCCACCGACGGGATGTGTCTTGCCCGCGCTGTTGTCAGTGAACCAAGCATGGTCCGACAGTTTGGCCGGGTCGCCGCCGAAACTGTAGACTCCCGTACCCTCGGGGCCGCCCCGGCAAGCGTATTCCCACTCGGCCTCCGTCGGAAGGCGGTAGCCCGTGCCACCGCGCATGCTTACCGGATCGCCGTCGAGCGCGTAGTACGCGGGCAATCCCTCCTTGGCGCTCAACTTGTTGCAGAACATCACCGCATCATCCCACGAGACCTGCTCCACCGGGTGTCGCCCCGTGGCCTTGCCCGGAACCTTGTCCTTTTCCTCACCCGTCGCCGAGAACCTGCTGGGGTTCGTGCCCATCACATCCCAGTATTCCTGCTGCGTGACCTCCGTGAGCCCCAGGTAAAACGGCTTCGTGATCCGCACCCGGTGCCGTGGCTTCTCCTCGGGCTCGTCCTTGTCCGAGCCCATCGAAAACTCCCCCGAGGGGACCAGCACCAGCTTCATCCCGATCGCATTCTGAATCGACTTCACCGCCCCGTCCGATCGCGTCGCGTTGGGGAGGGCCCACGCAAGGAGAATCGCGAGTCCGGTCGCACGCAGCCGCCGCGCTCGCATGAGGAGTTCCTCCGTCACTCACCCGGACCCGCACTCCGCGTCGGATAGCCTATGCCGCGCCGAGGGACCATGCGATCGAATTTCCTGGGCCCAAGGCGAGAAGGCGCGAATCGCCAGTCCCGCGAGAAGTGCGACAGCCATCCTGGTGGGCCTCGTTGCACTCGACGCACCTTACATTTGTCGGAAGCGGCTGCCGGGGAAGGTTCTCAATTCGACTTGAAGGGATATTTGTCGATTTCATACTGGCTGATCTTGCCCGAGATGCTGCGGCGTGAGAGGCCGCAGAGTTCAGCGCAGCGGCCGACGTTGCCGCGGCTCTTCTCCAGAGCCCTCAAGATGTACTCGCGCTCGATCTGCTCGGTGACGATCCGCAGGTAGTCGGCGAGCGGCTGCTTCAGGTCGATCTCGAAGCGGGGCTTCTCGTCGCTCGATCCCCCGGAGACGCGCGGGGGCAGGTTCTCCAGGATGATCGTGTCGCCGACGGTGGTGACGGCGGCGCGCTCGATGGCGTTCTCCAGCTCGCGGATGTTGCCCGGCCACTTGTAGGCGAGCAGGCGCTCCATCGCCTCGGGGGAGACTTTCTTGGGGGGCTCGCCGGTGCGGGCGTACTTGGCCAGGAAGTGCGTGACCAGCAGCGGGATGTCCTCGGAGCGCTCGCGCAGGGGGGGCACGTCGATCTTGATGACGTTCAGGCGGTAGTACAGGTCCTCGCGGAAGCGCCCCTCCTTGACCTCCTTCTCCAGGCTCTTGTTGGTCGCCGCGACGACGCGGAGGTCGACGTCGATGCTCTCGTGGCCGCCGACGCGCTCGAACCGCTTCTCCTGGAGGACGCGGAGGAGTTTCGCCTGCATCGCCTGCGAGATGTCGCCGATCTCGTCCAGGAAGATCGTCCCCTTGTCGGCGAGCTCGAACCGCCCCTTGCGGCGGCTGTCGGCCGAGGTGAACGAGCCCTTTTCGTGGCCGAAAAGCTCGCTCTCCAGCAGGGTCTCGGGCAGGGCCGCGCAGTTGACGGCGACCAGGTTCCCCTGCCGCTCCTCGCCCGCGTAGTGGACCGCCTTGGCGATCAGCTCCTTGCCCGTGCCGGTCTCCCCCTCGATCAGGACCGTGCTCTTGGTCCCCTCGATGTGGCGGATCAGCTCAAAAATCTTGTACATCGTCTGATTCTTGCTGAGGATGCTGTGGAAGGTATAATTCTCCTTCAACTGCTGGCGCAGCTTCAGCACCTCGTCCTGCAAGGCCCGCTTCTTCAAGGCCCGGTCCATGACCAGCTTCAGGTAGGTCGGGTCGATCGGCTTGGTGAGGAAGTCGTAGGCCCCCAGGCGCATCGCCTCCACGACGCGGTCGATCGAGCCGAAGGCGGTGGTCACGATGGTGGTGACCAGGAGCCGGCGCTGAGCGATTTCGCGGATCAGATCCATACCGCCCATGCCGGGCATACGCAAATCGGTGATCAACACGCTGTAGTCGTTGGCCGCCAGCGCGACCAGCGCCTCCCGGCCGTCGGTGACGGCGTCGACGGCGAGGTCCTCGGACTGAAGGAGCTTGCGGAGCTGGGTCATACTGTAGGGATCGTCGTCGACCAGCAGGAGTTTACGCTGCATGCTGACCCTCGGCGGAGATCGGTGGAGGGGGGACGAAGAGGCCGTCGCGACCCGCGCGAGCCGATGCCCCCATTTGAGCAAGATTGTCGCCCAGGCGAACTTCGGTTCCCAAGTATCGCATGCCCCCCACCGCCCGTCTACCAACCCCGCCAGGACCGGCATCCCGATTCCCGCCGCCTTGCATCGCGATGCCCAGTTCCCGGTGCGGTTGCCATTTGCGGGAATAGTGGCATCGGAATTGCCGTTTTTCTCAAGGACCATCCCTTCTCGCCGGGGCAAACCTGTCCTCGGGGGCAGCGCGTTGGCGCCTTGGCAATCGCGGAGATTTCGATCATGGTCGACATGGCCCAATCGCGCTTCCCGTCGGATTTGACCAGGAGCACGCATTCCCAGGGATTGGAAGGGCAACTGGAGTCCGTGGCCGTTGATACGCTGGAGCACCTGAAACGGTACGCGCGAGAGAATCCCGGCTCCGCGGCCCTCTGGGCGCTGGGGATCGGCTTCGTGCTGGGGTGGAAGCTGAAACCCTGGTGAGGTCCCGAGGATCGATCGAGGGGGCGGGCCCCGCGGTTCGCTCCGCACTGCCCTCGTCGCGCGGATCTTCCGCGAGAGTCCCCTTCCGAGCCCGCCCCCCAGGGACCCGCGACATGGCCACCCCTCTGACCGCCAAGCTGCTGTCATTGATCGTGCACGACCTGCGGAACCCCTTGAACGCGGTCAATCTGTCGCTCCAGGTGATCGACCAGGAGGTGCCGCCGGGCTGTCCCGAGCTGCAAGACGACCTCGGGATGCTCAAGGAAAACGTCACGCAACTGGAGCGGATGCTGCGGCACCTGGCCGACTATGCCCGCCTGATCGAGGAGCCGCTGACCCTGCGCCCCTTGCCCTTCGACCCCAGGCGGCTGCTGACGGACATGGTAGCGGAGCAGTCCTCCCGAGTGCCCGGGGGAACTGCGTCGCAGTTGGGCCTGGAACTCCGGCCCGGGTGCCCGACCGAGGTGGAACTCGACCAGTCGCGGTCGCACATGGCGATCCACCACCTGATCGCCAACGCGGTCGCCTCGGCGGAAGGGGCGCCGGTGCGGATCGTCGCCGGGGGGGGGGCCGGTCGCCTGGTCGTCGAGGCCGCCGTGGACCGGCCGCCGCACCCTTCGACCGAGCCGGTCGCCCTGCGGCCCGACCAATTCGAACGCCTGATGGGCACCCCCGCCGCCCGGGTCGGCCTGGAGCTGGGGATTGTCGCTCACATCTCGGAACTTTTCGGCGGCACGGCACGCCTCGCGGTCAACCGCGGGCAGGGCACCTCGGTGATCCTCGAATGGCCGGTCCGGGCCACGGCCTCTGGCGGGGAATGACCGCGGCCGGTCGCTCCCCGGCCTCCCACCATTCAGGCGCGGCACCAGCCTTGCTCCTGCTTCCTGGCAACCGCCCCGAATCCCAAGGGCAATTCTCCCCTTCTCCGTTCTCCGGTCGTCGCCAAGTGGCCCGGCCCCAGACTCAGGACCCCCCTCACATGGCCTCGTCCATGAACCGCGAGTGGATCGCCGCCGAATTCTCCAAGGGGATCGATGCGGAGCAGGCTTCGGCCGACGAGGCCAGAGGGCGGGCCGATTCACCCCCCGACCCGACCCTCGGGGTCTTGTATCATGAGATCGCCACCGCCGACGACCGCCATCGTGTGATCGTCGAGACCGTCGCCACCCGCTATGGCCACACGCCCTCGCGAGGGCTGGGCGGAGGGATCGGCGAATCCCTCGGCCGGCTCAGGGACAAGGTGACTGACAAGGTGATGGGCACCGGCAAGCCGATGGAACGGGTCGCCCACGACCTGGCGGTCAAGGCCAACGCCATCCACTGGTACACCGCCTGGGTCCACGCCTTCGAGGCCCTGGGCGACGCCGAGAGCGCCCGGGAGCTTTCCGCCGTCCTGACCGAGGAATCCTCCCATCGCGACGCCCTGCAACTCGGCCTGAACCGGCTGGTCCAGCAGGGCGCTGGGGCCGTCGCCGCGACGGCGTCCACCCCCTGAAACTTACCCGGTTTCCCCGTTTCCTACCCATCCGAACCGAACCGGAGCTTCGCTGATGGCCACGCCCGACGAATCGACCCTGACGGCGGCCGACCTCATGACGGCCGCCCCGCGCACCTGCACCAACTACAGCACCGTCCTGGAAGCCGTCATGATCTTCCGCGACGCCGACTGCGGCGCGGTTCCGATCCTCAAGGATGGCAAGCCGGTCGGCATCCTGACGGACCGCGACGTGGCCCTGGCCCTGGCCGAACACCCCGACCTGGCCAGCCTCTCGGTGTCCGAGGTCATGACCAACGGCGTCGTGGCCGTGCCTCCCAACGCGACATTGGAAGTCGTCCGGCAGCAATTCGCCGCCCACGGCATCAGGCGCCTGCTGGTGATGGACAACGCCGGAGCCCTCCTGGGCATCATCGCCTGGGCCGATCTCGCCGCGAGGTCTTCCGACCGCACCGTCGGACGTGTCGCCTCGGCGGTCCTGGAGAAAGACTGACTGAACGGCCGGCGAGCGACCGCCACCGGTGCTCGCTAGGAGGAGGTGCGCCCGGGCTGGTCGGCCTCCTCGGGGGCGAGGACACGGAGGGCGCCGGGGACGACGGCGAAATCCACGGGAGTCCGCGTGCGGATCTCGCCGTCGAGGTTGACCGGCTGCGGCGGCCAGGTCTCGACCCGTAGATTCGCGACCCGTATGAAGGAGTCGCCCGGCCGATCCAGGGGGACCTTGAACCTCAGCAGGGCCACGGTCCTCAGGAGTTGCCAGCGGCTGCGGCGCCCGAGGGTATAGGCCGTGAGGCTGCCGTCGTCGAGCGTGCTCAGGGAGTCCACCAGCACGCCCCCTCCGTAGAATCGGCCGTTGGCGACAACCACCTGATGCACCATCTCCCCGGCGGCGTCGCCCTGCGAGTCGTGTTCGAAGCGGGCGCGGAAGGTCGGGTGGCGGACCAGCGCCCGCCCCCCCGCGACCGCATAGGCGGCCGGGCCGAGCCAGCGCTTCATCCGGGGGGAAAGCTCGCCGGTCATCGCCACCGAGAGGCCAATACTGGCGACGTTGAGAAAGTAGGCGTCGTTGGCGCGGGCCATATCCACGTCCACGGCGTGATCGCCGGCCGCCACGGCGGCGGCGGCGAGCGGGTTGGACGGGATGCCCAAGGTTCTGGCGAAGTCATTGGCCGTCCCCAGGGGCAGGACGCCCAGCAGAATTCCGGTCCCGGCCAACCAGGGCGCGACCGTGCTCAGCGTGCCGTCGCCGCCGCCGACGATCAGTCGGGTCACACAGTGCTCGGGGTTCAGGAGCGACTGGACAGCGCGATCGAGATGCCTCGGATGGCGGACGCGGACCATCCGGTCGAGGTGGATGCCGAGATGCCTCAACGCGGCGACCGCGACCGTCTCGGCGCCGCGGCCCAGGCGGGCGCGGGCGTTGATCAAAAGGGCCGTCCGCCCCTCGGTCACGGCTTCTGTCGCGAGGGGCCTCGTCCGCTGTAGGAGAGCACCGTCTTGATCCAGGACACGTTCCGCGTCAACTCGTCTCGCGAGCGTTCGAGGCTGGCGAAGCTACGCTTCAAGGCCGGCAGGGCCAGGAAGGCCAGGATTCCCGCCAGCACCAAGGCGCCCAGGGCCGTCAAGAGCATCGCAACGCCCGGGATCAGGTTGAGCCCCGAGGCGAGCAGTTCCGCCACGCCCAGGAGGGCCACCGGCAGGCTGGCCGCCAGCAGCAGCACACCCGCCCCGGCGAGGGCTGCCGGCACCAGCGCTCGGCCGAGGGTCTCCTTCAGGTCGATGACGGCGAGCTTGGCCTGAAGTTCCCCGAGGGTCGCCAGGTCGTGGCCAAATTCCGCGACATTGCCGATCATGCTCCCGGCGGGGGAGTTGATCTGGACGCCGTTGCCCACGGGCTCCTTTGCGGTCACCGACGCTTGATTAGCCATCCCAGGAGCACCCCCATGCCGAGCGCGAGGCCCAGGGCCCGCGCGGGTTGTTCGTTCACGAAGTTGCGGGCCTTGTCGGTGCCCAGCGACCACTGTTCGCGGGCCGTCGCCGCGTAGTCGAGGGCCTTCTCCTTCAACTGGTCCGCCTGCGGGCCCATGGCCGATTGCAGGTTTTGCAAGCGGTCGATCATCGAAAGGTTCTCCGTTCCGTGCGGTGGACGCGTGGAGGCGTCCGGCTCACAGGCCGGGCGTCGTGGGACGGGTGGTCGGGCCTTGGGGTCCCTGCGGCGAGGGGCGGGTGGTCGCGCCATGGGAGCCCGGCGGCACGCCCGCCCCCGGCGGCGTCGGGGCTTCCGGCGCGCCCGGCATTCCGGGCATGCCCGCGAGGCCGGGGATATTCTGGAGGAAGGCCAGCGGGGAATTCCCGGCGGCCGTCTGCTGGGCGATCCAGTTCTCGGCGAAGCTCATGGCGTAGTTGCGGGCGGCCCGCATCACCATCGGCCCCACCGCGCCGACGAGCATGCCGAGGAGTCCGGCCTTCTCCTCCTTCTTGCGGACCGTGGGCGTCTCCGCGACGACACCCTGGACCGCCTCTCGGACCTTTTCCGGCACGAGCGTCACGGCGTGCTCGATGCGGTCGACGCCGTGCCGACGGCGCCTTGGGGCGATGAGGAAGCCCAGACCGAAGGCCGCCCCGACGCACGCCCAGGGGTAGAGTCGCACATAGCGCCGCCAGTCGGTCGCCGCCTCGGCCCCAGCGACCACACCCTGCACGTCCTCGTGCAGCTCGCGTCGGATCTGGGCCATCTGGCGCCGGATGTCGTCGATCTCGTTGGAGGCGGTCGCCACAGTCGTTCCCCGTCGGCCCTGGACTGTTTCGTTCGGGAAGTCGGCCGAATTCTTCAGCAACCCCAATGCCAATCGCGCGGTTGGGGACGGCCTTCCGCGGCGATCAGGCGGCCGGAGGCGGAGGCATGGGAGGGGTCTTCGGGGGCCGCTTCATCAGACGGCGGCCCTGCTGGCCGAGCTGCGACAGGAACCGGCCCGCCTTGGAACGCCCCCGTTCCTCCTGGATGTGCCGCAGCAGGTGCGCGCGGTCCGCGCGGTGCAGCAGGGCGGCGATCGCGGGGAGGACGGCCTCGGGGACCCCGAAGGGGGAGTTCTCGACGAGCCCCACGGGCAGCACTTCCGCCACGATCGTCGGCAGGGCGGCCTTCACCGCGTCGGCCCGGGCGCGGACGGCGGCCTCGCGCGGCTTCTGCCCCTGCGCCCATTGATACGGCGGCGCCCACTCCGCGCCGAACTCAGGACGATCGGCCCCGGTCAGCACGGCCAGCACTGGCGGACGCTCGCGTCCCGGGCGGGTGGCGAACCACTCCTGCCAGGCGCGAAGGAAATCGGCGTCGGCCGAGGCGTCGGGGGCCGAGGCGGCGACCACCAGCAGGAGCATGTCCCCACGGGCCGCCGCCTCGACCGCGTCGCGGCGAGTCGAGCGCGTCCGCGCCTTCTCGACGCCGACACTGGCGACGTAGGAGGGGGCCTCCTCGAAGCGGACCGCCCGCAGCCGGTCGGCCAGCGATTCGTCGAGCCCCGAGGCTTGCAATCGCATCTTGACCGCGCCGAGGTCGCCGGCGCGGGCCGCCTCGATCGCCGCGATCAGCCGCGACTTGCCCGAGTCGCGCGACCCGGCCACCGCAATCGTCACCGGGCCCATCGGCTCCTCGGCCACGTGCGAGGCCCGGCGCGTCAGCCGCCGATACTGGTCGGCGCCGATCGCCAGCCGCCCGCTGTTCAGCTCGATCAGGTGCATCCCCAGCCGGTTGACGAACGCCGAGAAGAACCAACGCATCAGGTTCTGCTGCATGTTCTTCCAGGCCGGGCGCACCATCATGTTCCGCGCCGCCAACCTCGGCAGGCCGGTCATCGGCGAGAAGATCGGCAACAGGTACGAATAGATGTCGTTGGCCTTCTGGATGTAGCCGGACACCTGCACGGCTTGCTTCCAGTGCGACGGGGTAATCAGGTCGCCGCCGGGCACCTGCCGGCAGAGGCCGTTGAGGTCCTCCGACGCCAGCTCCAGGGCCGTCAGCAGCTCAACGACCGGGACGTGCTCGATGGGGTCGGTCGACAGCGGGTGATAGTGCGCCGCCAGGCGCCTGGCCAGCCGCCTGCCCGTGTCGATGTAGGTGTCAAATTCGGAGAAACGCTCCATCGGGATCGCTTCCGCGTGCTTCGCCTCCTCCTGGACGAGGTCCCACGCCTGCTTGTCAAAGGTGGAGAACGTCTGGGGCGCGTCCCAGTCCAGGGGAGGCATGAGCACCCGCTTCGACATCGTCCAGCGCGTCGCGAGGATCTGCCAGACCACGCCGGAAGCGATCCACAACAGCGAGGCCCAGAGCAGCCAGCCCTGATCCTTCAACCAGAGCGCACCGAAGCCGACGTAGGCCACGAACGGCCCACCCAGCAAGACGATCAGGACCCAGGCCCGCCAGTTCCTCAGCACGCCTCGCCCCCCCTTTTGCTCCGCGATTTCCGCCGGCCCGCCCACCCGTGGGCCGACCATCTCACCACGTCCGCGGCGCGACCTCAAAAGATTTGCCGAAAATTCCGAGCCGCCGAGGATGCGGATCCAGGCACGCAGTTTGCCCCGCCCGCAAAGTCGGAAGGGCGGACGCGGCCCGGTTCGGGACCCGCCCCAACACCGGAATGGAGGATTTCGCCATGCACACTCGACGCTTCACCCTGCTTCTGGCCGGCGGCCTCGTGACGCTTGCGACCGCCGACCAGGCCCTTGCCGGGGGTTGCGGCTCTTGCGGCGGCGGCCGGAACTATGCCGTCGGCGGCCCCAGCCACGTCGTCGCCTACCAGGGGACCTTCACCACAGGCGCCTCCTATGCCGCGGCGCCGACGACCACCTACCAGGCCGCCCCATCAATGGCGTACACGCCCGGCGGCGGCCCCTCATATCGCGCGCCAGGCGCGGCCTTCGCCAACCCCGACGGGTTCGGCAACCGGGGCGTCACCAGGGCCTTCCCTCCCGGCGCCGGCCGCTCCTTCCGGCGCGGGCGCTGACTTACCGCTGAGCGACCGGACAACAACAGCCGCCCGGATCGCGAGGAGGCCGCCCCGGGAATCGAAGTCCCGAGGCGGCCTCGTGCATCTTCCGCGTTCCGGTGGACCTGTCGCGCCCCTCGCCTGCTTAGCTTAGCGGTGCAGCGAGTCGGGCAGGTGGCGGGCGAGGGCCTCGGGCACCCCCCGCAAGGCGTCGATGTGACGCGAAACGCTCTCGGGGATGTGGGCGTGCTTCAGGGAGTCGCGGACGTGATCGGGCAGGTTGCGGAGCGAGTCAGTATAACGCTCGTACCAGGGGCGCTCTTCCTCGCGCGACATCAGGACCGTCAGCAGCACGCCCAGGCCAAAGCCGACGCCGAAGCCCACGAGCACGGACTGCGTCGGGTTGCGGGCAATCGCCCCTTCGGTCTGCCGGTAGCCGTGCTCCAGGGATTCGCGGGCCGAGTCGACCCCTTCCCGGACATGCTGCCCGACCTGGGAAGCCTTCTCCTGCAAGTTCTGGCCAACCTCGCCGGCCTTGTCCCGGGCCCCCTGCAAGCCGCCTGCGCCAGCGCTGCCTGGACCGCTGCCGCCATTGTGGGCCTGGGGATGGTTCGGTTTTCCGGAGTTCGGCATCGTGGTGTCTCCCCTGGATGTTGGGCGGGACCGCCGCCCGGCCCCTATTCCAGGCCCGGAAGCTTGCAAGCTCCATGCCGGTGCTCGACGAACTGGCGGGAATCCTCCTTCCCGGCGGCTGCTGGTCAATTTCCCGCCGGGAACTTCCAAGAATATCCGCAGCCGTGGGACGAATCACTGGCATCGGGATTGCCCCTTCGGCTATAACGTCGAGCGGCGTGCGGCAGGCCCCCGGTGGGGGGGCCTGCCCGCTTCCGATATCAAATCGCCCCATACAGGAACACCCCAATGCGTCGCATGATCGCCTCCGCCCTGATGCTGAGCCTCTTCTCGTTCTCGGTCGTCGGCCTCTCTGGCTGCGCCGAGGAGTCCAAGGTCTCCGAAGTGAAGAAGGTCGAGACTCCGGGTGGCACCACCAAGGTCAAGACCGAGACCACCGAGACGAACACCGGCGACCGCAAGACCCCTTGAGGTCGTTCTCAACCCCTGGCTGTACGCTTCACGAACGCCCCCCGCGATATTGTGGGGGGCGTTTTCGCGCGCACGCCGTTTCCAACAACGAACAAGTGTCGCCGTTGGCACTGCGATTGCGTTCTCACTTCGGTGAGCGTCCGGCCCAACGCCGGAGGATGGATCACCTGGGGAGATCGACCCGTGGCAATCAACGCGCAAGAGATTCAGGGGCAGTGGAATCAGTTGAGGGGTCAGGTCAAGGCGAAGTGGGGCCAGCTTTCCGACGACGACTTGCAGATTCAGGGCGGCAACGTCGACCAGCTTGTCGGCCGGATCCAGCAGAAGACCGGCGAGGGGCGTGAGGCGATCGAGAAGTTCCTGGGCGAGCTGTCGTCCAAGGGAGCCTCGGCCATCGCGCAGGCGAGCGACACCGCCGGGCGTTATGCCCAGGTGGCCGGCGAACGCCTCCGCGAAGGATATGGTAGTCTTTCCGAAGAGGCGCGCCAGCGTCTGGAGGCCGCCGACCATCACATCCGCCAGAACCCCGGCCAGT
>JAABUQ010006039.1_pt1 | contig 18725 bp, 18 predicted proteins | sample 5560001 | NCBI WGS metagenome assembly JAABUQ01 (sample SAMN10711888, study PRJNA513371) | rock metagenome | isolation source: Antarctica rocks | place: Antarctica: Victoria Land, Finger Mt nord | collected 2015-12-18
AAAGACGGGGAACAGAATGGCCGCCAAGATTGAGATAATGGCGATCACGACGAGCAGCTCAATTAAGGTAAAGCCGCGCCCTAGGCGCGGGGAGCGAAGTGTCATATTACGTGTCTTTCCTAAAAAACAAAGGCGAGAACGGCAGGCTGTGTGACGCTTTGAGATTTGCATTTTTTGCGTTTCCTCTGCAATAGCCCCTAGTTTGACACGTGTTTGTTAAGCCTTTTTTAACAAAGCATTAACAAAATGTTAAGACTGCGCCGCGTCCGGACCGAACCCCGCCGCTGTTGCTTTTGCAGCATCCCGCCCGTGTGCCGGCAGGGCGGAGCCATGCAGCTTGGCCCGCCTGCCGCGCCCGATTATCTCGGCTTGTCAGGTTCGGCTGATTGGCGGCCGCGCCTTGTGCCCTGTTTTCAGTCCCTCAGCGGCGCAGGGGAATGCCGCAATTGACGCAGGAGTCGCGGGCAGATAAAGCGAAAAAGCGCCTATCGCAAACCGCTCATCACAGAAGTGCCGCCGCGCTGCTTCGGCTCCCCATCGCCTGATCAAAGGCGTTGAAACGACGTTGCGACGACGGACGGTTTTGTTCCGTCGTCGGTACACGCTAGAAACGCCGTGGAAGCGAGGGAGAAACGCTGTGGAAGCGAGGGGGAAATGCCGGGACAGCGATCAAGGAGCGCCAGGGCAGCACTGAAACACGCCCACCGCACAAGGAGAAGATTAATTCTGTGACACAAATAGAAACCGTGGAAACACTCAAGCGCCGGATGGCGGAAACCAAGGCGCTCAAGGGGGCTACCGATGTGCTGGGCTGGGATCAGCAGACGTACATGCCGACCGGCGGGGGCGGGGCGCGGGCCGATCAGATCACGGCTCTGAGCAAGGTCATTCACCAGATGGCGACAGGACGCGAAACCGAGAACTTGCTGGAAGCGGCGGAGCGGGACAGCAAAGACCTGGACCCGGACTCAGATGACGCCGCGTACCTGCGGGTGGCGCGCAGAGATTTCAATCGGGCTGCAAAGATGCCTGAAGAGCTGGTGGCGCGGATGGCGCGCATCACGACTTTGGGCTACGAGGCCTGGCACGAGGCGCGGGCCGCGAGCGACTATGGCAAGTTCGCGCCGTGGCTGGAGCAGATACTCGGCCTGAGCCGCGAAGTGGCCGAGCTGCGCGGCTACAAAGAAAGCATTTATGACGCGCTCTTGGACGAATACGAGCCGGGCATGAAGGCCTCGGACGTGCAGAGTATGTTCCAAGCGATCAAGCCGGACTTGGTAGGATTGGTCAAAGCGGTCGCGGCATTAGGGCCAAATGCCATAGACGACAGCGTGCTAAAGCGGGACTTTGACGAGGGGCGTCAGGAGGCATTCGGCAAAACAGTCGTGTCGGCGCTGGGGTTTGACTGGACGCGCGGGCGTCAAGACCGGGCGGTGCATCCGTTCTGCACAAGCTTCACGCGCGGCGATGTGCGGATTACCACGCGCTTTGAGCCAAACTTCCTGCCTGCCGCGCTGTTCGGGTCAATGCACGAAACCGGGCATGCGCTGTATGAGCAGGGCGTAGGGACGCGCTTTGACGGCAATGTGCTGGGCGGCGGCACGTCGCTGGGCGTGCATGAAAGCCAGTCGCGCTTGTGGGAAAACCTGGTGGGGCGCTCCAAACCCTTCTGGCAGGCGTTCTACCCGGACTTGCAGCAGGCGTTTCCTGAGCAGCTAGGCAGCGTCGCCCCAGCCGATTGGTACCGGGCGATCAACAAAGTGGAGCCGTCGCTGATCCGCGTGGAAGCGGACGAGGTGACTTATAACCTGCATATTCTCCTGCGCTTTGAGATGGAAGTGGCTTTGCTGGAAGGCAAAGTGTCGGTGGGGGACGCGCCCGCGCTGTGGAATGCTAAAACCGAGGAGTACCTGGGTTTGACGCCGCCGGACGATGCGCAGGGCATTTTGCAGGACGTGCACTGGTCGGGGGGCGGCATCGGGTATTTCCCAACGTATTCAGTGGGCAACCTGCTGTCGGTGCAGTTGTTTGAGGCAGCAAACGAGGCTTTGGGCGGCGAGGTGAGCGCGCAGATTGCCAGAAAAGAGTTTGGGCCGCTGCATGACTGGCTTCAAGAAAATATCTACCAATACGGGCGCAAGTATGACCCTAGGGCATTGGTGCAGCGCGTGACGGGGCGTCCGCTGGACCCGGCCCCGTACCTGCGCTACTTGCAGGCCAAGTTCGGGGATGTGTACGGGCTGAGCGGGAAAGGTTAAAGCTCAGAGGGCGGGAACAAGATGCCTTCATAAAGGGCGGAAAGCGGAAGCATAATACCGAGGCTGCTTAGTTCCAGAGTGTCAGACAGGCGGCGGCATTCATAGGTAGCCCAGATGTCGTCGTAGCGCTCAAAGCGCTCCACATGGGGAGCATCCTGATGCACCAGGACGTACTCGCGCAGGGACGGCACGCGCCGGTACTGGCCGAACTTAACAGTGCGGTCGTAATTGGCCGTGGAGGGACTGAGTATCTCAAAAAGCACGGTGGGGTTGACCAGGGTATCGCCATGCGTATCAGTGAACTGCTGCTCGCCGCAGACGACGGACAAGTCAGGGTAGGTGTAGAGCAAAGGCGCGACGGCAACACGCATGTCGCTGCCAAAACCTTGGCAGGGCGTGCCGCGCAGGGCGTTGCCCACGGCTATTGTGAGACTAAAAGCGATGATGTTATGCTCCCGGCTTGCGCCGGACATGGCCCAGACCTGGCCTGAGTAATACTCGCTCTTGGTAGGAGAAAGACGCTCGGCACGCAAATAATCTTCAGGAGTGACAAAGGGCATGGGCTGAGCAGACATGCGGTTACTGTACCCGGCGAGCGGGTTCCTCCGGCACAATTGTACCGCAACGTGCGAAAAAGCGGTCGGGTACAGGTGCCAAATACCACTCTCTCTGCCAAGACAAATGTGGCCCGCCGAGCAGCCGTGCTTGACGAAAAGGTATATATGGTACTACCAATTCAGACGACTCACAAACGCAAAGCGAGCAGATGTTCGGTAAACACGGCGGCGCTGCCCATAACGAAGGATGACAAATGACCGGGCATGACATTGTTGTTATCGGCGCGTCCGCAGGCGGCGTGGAAACACTGACGAAACTTGTCAAAGGCTTGCCGGCGGACATGCCGGCGGCGCTGTTTGTGGTGCTGCATGTGCCGGCCTATGGCACCAGTGTCCTGCCGGACATTCTGAGGCGGCACGGGCCGCTGCCCGCCATGCATCCCACCGATGGGCAGGAAATTGAGCCAGGCCGGATTTATGTGGCCCCGCCGGACCATCATCTGGTGCTGTATCAGGGACGTATTCGCCTGACGCGCGGGCCGCATGAAAACGGGGTTCGCCCGGCGGTAGACACGCTGTTTCGGTCGGCGGCGCGGGCGTATGGCCCGCGCGTGGTGGGCGTGGTGCTGTCCGGCATGCTGGATGACGGCACGGCAGGGGCGCAGGCAATCAAAATGCGCAGCGGGAAAGTGATTGTGCAAGACCCCAAAGAAGCGATGTTTGAGGGCATGCCCCGCCACGCGATAGAGCATGTGCGAACGGATTTTGTGCTGCCGGTGGCGCAGATCGCGCCCACCTTGGTACGCCTGACCCAAACGCCGGTCAAGGAGGCGAGAATGACCCCTGTGCCGCCCGATATGGACACTGAAGTGGATATGGCTATGTTTGAGATGGGCGCGATGGAAGGCAACCATGGAGCGGCTGAACAACTTCATGTGCGATGCCCGTTCATGTGCGATGCCCGCCGGCAGGGCGACTGGAATGACAACGTCTTTGCCACGCTGTCCTTGTTCGTGATTGACCCGTCAACAGGCGAGGGAATGCTTTCCCTGGCAGGCTCGGAACCAGCGCTTTTGCGGCGGGCCAAGGACGAGATTGAAGCATTGGAGCCGCGTGGCATGCTGCTCGGCATTGAGCCAGCGCAGGAGTATGGGCAGACGGAGGTCACGATGCTGCCGGGCGACACGCTGCTCCTGGCCACAGACGGCATTACAGAAGCGCGCCGGGGCCGGGACTTTCTAGGAGTAGACGGCCTGAGCGATCTGCTGCGTCAGGCGGCCCCCAAAGGAGCGGCGCAGGCGGTGGGCAAAGCGGTTTTGCAGGGCGTGCAAAGCTTTGTGGCTGCCCCGGAAGGCTCAGGCAGCCTGAGTGACGATGCCTGCGTCCTGATCGTGCAACGGTCAGCGCTCTAGCGTCACGCGGGAACACGCGGCGGCTTTCCTGCCTTCCCCCTGCCCCATTTCATGGCTCCATGTGCTATAATATCCCATTGTTGAATGAGGCCTCCTTGGAGGGGTTTTATTCCTCTCTGCCCCACGCGCCTTGGCGAATGTGCGGGGGCTGACCTGACGCCTAGGCGTCGTTACCATCCACCATCCAGAGAGAGGGAGGCAAGAAATGCCATCAGTCGCCATCACCCGGCCCTATGAGGCCGTTTATATCGTGGACCCCGATATGGGGGAAGAGCAAATCTCCACGGTCACTAATCGCTACAAACAGATTATAGAAACTAACGGCGGCACAGTCGCTAAAATTGACGTGTGGGAGCGGCGCAAGCTTGCCTATATGATCAAGGGCCGTACAGAAGGCATCTATGTTATAATGCACTTCTCCGGCCCGGCGCAGGCCGAGAGCGAACTGCGGCGCATTTTCCAGATCAGCGAAGACCAGATACGCGCCATGATTGTCCGCCAGGATGAGGACGCATCCGCATCACTCGTAGGAGACGCGGAAGCCGTCCAAGCCCCCATTGCGCCCCAGCCTGCGCCTGTGGAGATTGTGCCCGCAATGGTCGCCGCGCCCGTTCCAGATGTGCCTGCTGTTGCCGCAGATGTGCCTGCCGCTGACGAAGCCCCGGCAGCCATAACCGAAGCTGCCGCCCCAGCCCTTGCGCCGGAACAAGCTCCCGCCGAGTAACACAAACACTGCCGACAACCGTGTAACGAGAACAGACGAAGGAGAAGTGAGACATGTTAAACAGAGTGATCTTGATTGGCCGCCTTGCCAATGACCCCGAGCTGAAGTATACGCCGAGCGGCATAGCCGTGACGCAGTTCCGTCTTGCCGTCAACCGCCCCATCTCTAATGAGGCCAAGCAGGGCGGACAGGAAGCGCAGGCCGACTTCATCTCCATCGTCGCCTGGCGTCAGTCGGCGGAGTTTGCCGCCAACTATCTGGGCAAAGGGCGATTGGTGGCTATCGAAGGCCGCTTGCAGGTACGTGAATATGTCACGCAGGACGGCCAAAAGCGGCGTGATGTGGAAGTGGTCTCCGACAACCTGAAGTCGCTGGAACGCCCCAAAGATGGCGCTGAGGGCAGCGGAGGCGAGCGATCCGGCAGCTATGGCGGCGGCAACTCGGGCGGAGGCGGCGATTACAATCGCGGCGGGTCAGGTGCGCCGGATGGCGATGCGTATGACGATGAACCGGCCCCCGCGCCAGCCCCGCGCGCTTCCGCGCCAGCACCCAACCGTCGTCCGGCCAGTGCGGCCCCTAGCGGCGGACAGCGCGGCGGCTACCCCGCGCCCGCTGAGGATGACCTGGATGACCCCTTCGCAGATAACTAGCTTTTAACTGGCTTCTTATACCGAAAAAGCCCCGCGCCATTAGGCGCGGGGCTTTTTTGTGTCCTAATCTACTCAGGGCGACGCAGCAGAATGTGCAGCTTGGCGCGCAGCGTTTCCGGGGCGCGCAAATGGGTCAGCTTTTCGCGCAGCGAAACAATCAGCGTCTGCTCAAACGAGAACCGCTTGAAGCAAGGCTTGCAGATTTCTAGGTGCTGTATAACAACCACCCGCTCGTCCGGGGTCAGCTCGTGGTCTAGGTAATCGTTGAGGCGGCGCAGGGCTTCCTCGCACGAGTAGATGTCGCCAGCGTTGGCGCAGTAGGCAAGCTTCGCTGCTTCTACTGCGTCGTCTGTGTGTTGCTGCTTATCCACGTGATTCGTCCCCGTTGAGGTAATCCCATAAGGCTTTTTGCAGCAGCTTGCGCCCGCGCGAAAGGCGCGAACGGACTGTGCCGACCGGGATTTCTAAAGTATCTGCGATTTCTTGATAGGCCATTTCTTCTAATGTTGCCAGAGCCACTGTTTCCCGAAACTCGGGCGGCAGAGCGTCAATGGTCTTTTGGATAATCTCAATATCCAGCTTTTCTAAAACTGCCTTTTCCGGGTTGTCGGTTTCGGGGTGGTCGCCGCCGCCCCCGTCTTCCGACAGGCGGTTGTAGAGGTAGAAGTCTTCTAGGCCGTCGTAGGAGACTGTTTCGCCCTGCCGCACCCGTTTGCGGTAGTCGTTTAGAAAAACTGTGTTCATGATTCGGAACAGCCATGCCTTGGCATTGGTTCCCAGTTGGTATTGATAGAAAAAGCGGTACGCGCGCAGGTACGTGTCCTGCAATAAATCTTCGGCATCGTTGGCGTTGCCGGTCAGGCGCAGGGCGTTGCGGTACAGAGCGTCCAGGTGCGGGTTCATCTCGGCTTCAAACAAGACCGGGTCGGTGGCGGGATGCCCTGCTCCATCTTCCGCGAGGCTTGGGGGCAGTGACGCTACAGGGGAGGCCGCCCCGTCCAGAACTGCGGGATCACTGAATGTGGATGTGTTTGCGGTCGTTTCCATAAGATGTTTCTTACCCGCTTGTGGGCGCTATCAGACGCGCAAAGTGGCTTTTGCCGACTTTGACAATCATTCCCGTCTGCACCGTCACCAGCGCGGCAGGGTCGGTGAGCTTTTCGCCGTCCACGCTCACACCGCCCTGCTGCACCAGGCGCTTGGCCTGCCCATTGGTCGGCGCGAGGCTGGGCGCGGCCAGGCTGACCAAGATTGCCAGGCGCAAATGCCCTTCGGCGTCCACCATCTCATCGGGAACAGCCACATCCAGGACATCGTCCGGCACGGCGTCCGCGCTTTTTCCCTTGCCGTGGATCGCCTCAAACGTGTCGTCGGCGGCCTGCGCGGCTTCGGGCGAATGGTACAGGGCGATAATCTCGCGCGCTAGTCGCTTTTTGGCCTCGCGCGGGTGGGTCTGCGCGCTGTCAGTGAGCATCTGCACTTGGGTCATATCAATGTCGGTGCAAAGCTCGTAATACATCGGCATCAGCTCATCGGTAATAGACATCAGCTTGCCGAACATGGCGTCGGGCGACTCGGTGATGCCGACATAGTTGCCGAGCGACTTGCTCATCTTCTTCTGACCGTCCAGGCCAACCAGGAGCGGCATCAGCAGGACTACTTGCGGTTCCTGTTCCATCTGTTCCTGCAAGTGACGTCCGGCGAGGTTGTTAAACGTCTGATCCTGCCCGCCCATCTCCACATCGGCACGAATAGAAACGCTGTCATACGCCTGCGCTAAGGGGTACAAGAGTTCATGCAGGCTGATAGGTTGCCCTTCGCGGTAGCGGGTCGCAAAGTCCTCGCGCTGCAACACCTGGGCGACTGTCATGCGCGAGGCAAGCCCCACCAGGTCGGCAAAGCTGAGTTTGCCCAGCCACTCGCTGTTGAACCGCACCTGCATCTTGTCCCGGTCTAGGATGCGGGCCAATTGGTCAATATACGTCTTGCCGTTGGCGGCAATCTCTTCGGGCAACAGCATGGGCCGGGTCGCGCTGCGCCCCGACGGGTCGCCGATGAGGGCTGTGTAGTCCCCGATGATAATCACGACCTGGTGGCCGAGGTTCTGGAACTGCCGCAGTTTGCGCAGCACCACCGCAAAGCCCAGGTGGATGTCGGGGGCCGTGGGGTCTAAGCCCAGTTTAATCTGCAACTGCCGCCCGTCTTTAGCCGCGTCCAGCAGCTTCTTTTTTAACCCTTCGCGCGGGATAATGTCGGACGTGCCGCGCGACAGCAGCGCCATCTGCGCGTCAATGTCCAAAGTCTGCATATTCAGGGGGGAAGTTGCGGGCATCATAACGCCCTAGTCTAGCATACTGGGCCTCGGCATGTCAATGCAGACGCGGGGCGCGCTAAGACAGCACCCGGAAGAGGATGCCGTGAGAATACGCTCGGTGTTTGGCGGTATACTCTCTGCGTGATAACGACGGCGACTTTTTGGTATCAAGCGGCGACGATGCTGATGGCTTTGGGGCTGGCAGGCACGGCTTTGGTGAACTTTGCGTGCTTTCGCAAGCCGCGCGCGTTTGTCGCGACCGGCGGCGATGCCGCCTTGCCGCTGATCTCCGTTCTCGTGCCTGCACGCGACGAGGATGCCCATATTGAAGCCTGCCTTCGGTCGCTGCTGAGCCTGAATTACCCTAATCTTGAAGTGGTTGCGCTGGACGACCGCTCGTCCGACGACACCTATGCCATTTTGTGCCGCCTGCGCGACCAGGATGGCCGGCTGCGGGTGCTGGTGGGGGCTGAGCCGCCGCCGGGCTGGTACGGCAAGCCCAATGCGGTCTGGCAGATGGCGCAGGCCGCGCGGGGCGAGTTTCTGCTGCTCACCGATGCCGATTGCACCTTTGCCCCGGATGCCCTTTTGCTGGCTCTGGGCGCGATGCAAACCTCCCAGGCCGATGTCGTTTCCCTGGTTCCTGATTTGCAGTGCCAGGGCTTTTGGGAGCGTTTGCTCATTCCCATCCAATACTTTATTATCTACGCCTTTCTGCCGACGCCTCTGATTCGCGGCACAAGCCATCCGTGGTTTGCCGCCGCGAATGGGGCGTTTTTGTTTTTGAAGCGGGAAACTTACTTTGCCGTGGACGGGCACCGCGCCGTGCGCCGGCAGCTCGCCGAGGATGTGAAGTTTGCTCAGCACGTCAAGCGCCTGGGCCGGACATTGTGGTACGGCGACGGCTCGCGCACCTATGCCGTGCGCATGTATGAGGGCCTGCCTGCGCTGTGGGCGGGCTTTAGCAAGAACCTGTTCCCGGCATTCTCCAAAAACCTGCCCTTGCTCCTGGGCGTGCTGGGCATGATCGCCTGCGTCTTTGTGCTGCCGCCGTTTTTTGCCCTTTACGGCCTCGCCCTGGGGCGCGCGTGGGCCGTCTTCCCTGCCGTTGCCTTTCTGACACTCGCCGGGGTGCGCCTCGCCCTGACCGTGCGCTTTGGGCGAGACAGCGCGGGTTATGCGCTGCTCAACCCGCTCGCCTGGGGCATGGTGATCGGCATCGGCATCAATTCCGCCTACCACGCTTTGTCCCGGCATGGCAGCGTGTGGAAGGGCCGCGTGTACCACCATGAACAAACGAAAACAGGCGGAAAATAAGCGAAGAACAGGCCCAAACAGAGCCGTGTCTGCCTGCCATATCTTTATTTTGCGCCGGGTATAGTGCCAAAGATGCGAATGAGCATCCACTTTTACACCCAAAAGCAAACGGAGAAAACACATGGCTGAAAACGCAACGGAGCGCGTGCTGCGCTACCTTACCGACTCTCATGCAGCAGAAGTAGGCGGGCTGGAAGCCCTGCAAGACCTGGCAAAACAGGCCACCGACCCGGACGTTCGCGCCGTAGTCACGGCGCATATCTCGGTGACTCAGTCGCAGATCGACCGCCTGCATACGCGCATCGGCGCGTTAGGCGGCAAAGACGCAGGCGGCAAGAACCTCCTGAACTCGGTCATCGCCAAGGGCAGCAACCTGGTCAATGCCTTCCATGACACCGCCGATAAGCAGACCCAGGATGTTATCAAAGCCTACTCATTTGAGCACTTTGAGATTGGCGCTTACACATCGCTCCAGTCCTACGCGTCTGCCGTGGGCGACACAGAAACGGCGCAGCTTGCCGCCTCCATCATTCAGGAGGAGAAGATGGCTGCCGAAAAGATGTTTGCATTGATCCCGCAGGTTGCCGTCGCCGCCCTCAGCAAGACTTATGGCGAAGGCACTGCCGCCGTCTAGGCCCACGCACACCCCGGCACAAGAAAGCGCCGCCCGTACCCAGTGCAGGCGGCGCTTTTGTGCGTCAATAGGCACATCCACTTTGGCTCAGTTTAGGAATGGCTTTCTGTCGCGGGACAAGGCCGCTTTGTAGGCTTGGCAAGCGTGTTTCGTAAGGGTGGCAAGCGTGTTTAATGCGCGTGGCGAGCGTGTACCAACGACGGACGAATTTGTTCCGTCGTTGGTGCGCCTTAAATCAGCCCTCGCAAAGCGCCTGCAATGCCGTCGCCGGGCGGGGAAGCGCGTACTTCACAGGTAAAACTGACAGTGAGGAAAAAATGCCGTCACGCGCGCAGCAGTTTGTGGCTGCGGAGCAGGGCGCGCTGCCGCTCGTGGATAAACGCGACAATGGCTTCGGCATCGCGCTCCGGCAGGGGTCGGAAGTGCAGGCGCACAAAGTACACGCGCGCACTGCCCTGCGTTTCCACCTGGCAGTCCAGGGTTTCGGCCTCAACGGAAATCAGGTCGCCGCTTTTGCCGCTTGGAATGCGCACACTGACGGCCAGCCCGACAGCGAGCGGCTTGCCGACAGCAAGCAAAGCCCCGCCGCCCGACAAGTTGACCAATCGTGCCACGACAGGGGCATGGGTGCCGACAGCCGACAGCAGGCGGAACGTGGTGGGGGTTTCTAAAAGCAGGCGGTAAAACTGGCGGCGCTGGAGGCGCACAATCTTGCGCGGCCAGGCAACGGCAATGGCATTGCGCCGGGCAGGGCCGACAATGCGCGTTTCAAAGTGGTACAGGGCATCGCCCCGGTCGAAGAACAAGGTGAGAGGCTGGCGCGGCAGGGGCGTATTGCCTTCCAAATCAAGAAAGATGCGGCGCAGGCCAACGGCATTGACTTTGGCGAGCGAAACGGTGCCGTCGCTGCGTCCGCCCACTTGCAGGCGGACAACCTCGCCGACCGTCAGGCGTGGCGCTTTGCCCCACCCCGGCCCGGCATCCTCATCCTGTCCCAAAAAAGACCAGAAAGACATAGGAAACGCTGCTTTACTAAAGGAATAAAATCGGTCAGTTGCTGGCTTCGGCGTGCGGAGTGTCCCACAAGCCAAGTTTTTGTTCCGCGGCATGGGCGGTCAGCATCTCGGTGGCGGCTTCTTTTTCCAGCAGGGCGGCCTGGCCTGAAAAGCTTGCATCCGACGTTTCCACATAGTTTACCAGAACAGCGGCCTGCTGCGCCATCAGGTGTGTTGCCAGCACGCGGTGCAGGTGCGAAACGCGGAACGCAGACGGCGGCGTGACTTTGACCACGAAGTCGGCCAGCGCCTGCGCCTGAGCGGCAGCATCACTGGCGGTTTTGTAGAACGCTTCATGCGTGGTTTTGCCGGCATCCATGCTGCCCAAACCCGCATCCAGCATGCTACGCAGAGTGTCCGCGCGGCTTTGGACGATGCCCAATGCCAGCGCGTAACCACCGGCCCCGGCATGGGCGAGGGCGGCGAGGCTGTCGACATAGCGGCTTTGGGCCGCATACAAACGCGCGAGATGGGCGGCAGCCTGGCGCGCGGCGGGCGTGTGCGGGCCTGCCAAAGACTGCGCGGTTTGATACTCGTCCTCGGCCTGGGAAAGCGCGCCATTGTTCCACAGGGCGTCGGCAAGCTCTAGGTGCGCGTTGGGGTCCTGCGGACTTTGCGCGGCGACGGCCTGGAAGCGGGCCACCGCACCGTCTGAGGAGCCGGTTTCGGCATCAAGCTGCATCAGAAACTGCTGCACGGCAGGGTCATTCGGGGCAAGGGCGAGGGCGCGCTGGGCCTCGCTCAGAGCCTTGTCGCGGCGGTCGCTTTGCAGGTAAGCCTGCGCCAATTTAAGGCGCGGCGCCATAGACAGCGGCGCACCGTTGATGGCATCGCGGTAAGCGGCGATGGCGGCGACAAAGTTGCCCGCGCTGAGGGCCGTATCGCCCTGTGCCAGCAGGCTGCGCACGGGCACCAAGTCTTCATCGGGGCGCATGGCGGCAGGGGGGGCAGGCGCAACAACAACCTGGCTGGGCGCAGGGATTGGCAAAGGGGATGGCACCACCAAAGTTTGTTCGGCTTTACCTTGAACGGGCAGCGCGGCGGACACGCGCACCGGGGACGGGATTTGGGCGGGCGGCGCGCTGCGAACGGGAACAATTACCGTGGGCGCAGCGTCCTGCACAGGCGCAGAAACAACCGGCGGCAGGCGCTTGGGCAGCGCAGGCGGCGCAGGGGAAAGGCGAACAGGCGGCTGGGGCAGCGGGCGCGACACGGGAGGCACCGAAGAAACCGGCGCGCTAGACACAGGCGCAGGCGTGGCTGACTGAGTGTCAGGAACGGTGGCAGCAGGAGCCGGCACAGGCGGTGTCAGCGCAGGCGAGGCGGGAGCGGGCGTATTCGGCACAGGCACAGGGGCAGGGGTGGCGGGAACCGGCACAGGTGCAGCAACGGGAGCGGGCGTGCTCGGCACAGAAGCGGGAGCGGCAGGAACGGGCACGACCGCCGGGGCAGGCACAAGCGGCACGTTTGCAGGCGTGGGCAAGACAGGCAACGGCTTTGCCACCGGCGCGAGCGCAGGTACGGGCGGCGCGGCGGGTGGGGGCGAGGCAGGCGGCACAGTTGCTGCTGCTGTGGGCGCGGCAGGCATCACGGCGGCAGGCGGCACACTCGCTGTTGGCGCGGGAGCAGGCACGGCGGCAGAAACAGAGGGCGCGGGTGTCGGTGCTGCGGCCTGCGCAGGAGGCATAGGCGCAGAAACGGCGGCGGGCGCAAGGGGAAGGGGCGCAGACTTGACAGGAGCCGTCGCAGGGACAGAAACCCTCCCGACAACAACAGGAGGCGACAGCGGAACGGCGGGGCTGGGAACGCGATTAGCAAGGGCAAAGGACGCTTGCTGACGAATAAACCAGTCGGCATCGTCCGCCTTTTCGTCGTATCCGCTCCAAGTGCGGGCGGACGCGGCGGCTTCATCAACGCGCACATCCATCTTGCCGCGTCCGTCGGCTTTCGCAATAATAATGGAGAAGGCGGCTCCCAAGGCACGGGTCAGCGCAAGGCGCTCGGCGTCATTGCCCATCGGGTCGGAAAGCCATTCAGGGTGATTGGCTTCCGCTGCCGCCCGCTTCACGGCAGACGAGTTGGGGTCGTAAGTGATCACTTCATAGGCAGTGTTTGTGCGCAGCTTCTTGCGGACATCCACGAGGGCTTTCACGTCATCATCGCTGCTGAGGGTGCGCGGAAACAACACCAGCGTGATGGGCGGGGCAGCGTGCGCAGTGCGGGGAGCCAGGGCAGCGCCCCCGAGCAGGCCCGCGCAGGCGAATAAAACTAACGGCTTTGCTGGCAAATCTGAAGTCCTGTCTGGCATGCCTGGAGAGCGCGACGCGCGCTCTCCACATCGCGTCCGTTGACAATCTGCGCCTGGAAGGCGCGGATGGCTTCACGATAGGCGCTTGCGGCCTGCCGGTATGCGCCCTGCTGCTGCAAGGTAATCGCGTTCTGCTGGGCCATGTTCCCAGCCGACGATGCCTGATCCGGGCGGTCAGCGGGAGGCAGGTCGCGGTTGGACAGCGAAATGCCCCCACTCGGCGTTGCATTGTGAATGGTGATGCGTATGCGCGAAGGCGAAGAAAACGCGGCAGGCGGCGGCGCACTGCCCAGGCTGGACACGACAACCGTGTGCTGCGGCACGGCAGCGACCGAGGCAAAAGGCGTATAAGACGCCGTGCGGGGAACCAATACCGGGGCGGGCGCGAGGCTGTATTCGCCGGGCAGCGGCACAGCGCGCAGAGACAGCGGCGGCAGGACAGCCACCGAGCGCCCATGAGAGGCAGGACGCGCACTCCGGGGCACGCGTGGGGCGGCAGGCACACGCGCCGTCCGAGCCAAAGGCGTCGTGGGGCCAACCGGGCCAGAAGCATCGGCAAACGGATCGGGGCCAAAGCGCGGCAGCCCGCCGCGTCCGCCGCTGGCACCGGGCGCAAGCATCACGGGCGGCGGGGCAGTTGTGGACACAAGCGGCGCGGCGCTGGCAAGGCTTGGGGCAGTCCCGAGCAGAGGGGCAGGAGTAAGCGACGGCGCGGCAGTAGGGGTATACGAACGCTGTGTGCTCTGAGCAGGCGTGGTGGGCCTGAGCAGCAGGCCGCCCACGAGCAGCGCGCCGACAAAGGCCAGCGCAGAACCCTGGAGCGGGCTGAGCGGACGCAGGCGCGGCCCAGACGCTTCACCAGAAGGCGTATTGGTCTCGGCCAGCTTGCCTTTGACTTTGCCCGTAACGCCCACGACGCTCAGCCCAGCCAGGGCAGGCGGAATCCATTTGTAGGCGGGCGGCGGCGCGGCGGCCTTGACATGGACGCCTCGGCGTACTTGGTCAAGCTTTGTGGCATCGGCGGCGCTGTCTGGGTTGAGCGACACGACCGCCTCAAAGTGATGGATAGCTTTGATGTCGTCGCCGCGCTTCTCGTACAGTGTGCCTAGCAGCGAGTGGGCGGTCGTGCTTTGCGGATGGATAGCGAGGGCGGCTTCGCAGGCCAGCACGGCGGCATCGGCATTGCCGGCCTCGTTGTGCCAGAACGCCATATCCAGCAGCTTGGCGAGGCGCTCCTGGTTCTTTTCGTTGTCAATGGCGCGCAGGTCATCCAGCGACAGCATCATGGTGCGGTAACCGTCGTTGATCTTGGTGCCGCATTCACGGCAGTACTTGCTGTCCGCGCTGTTTTTGGTGCCGCATTCGGTGCAAAACAAGGGAGTATCCTCGGGCAGGGTCGGGGCAGTTGTCCAACAAACTGCCCAGCGTTATGCTTTAGAATATCACACGCGCGCGGGTTTGTCAAGGCGCATCGGGGCGGCAAACACACTTCGTAAATTAGAGCAATGTTCCCTGCCCCGGCGCACTCGGCGGCGGTGTCAAGCCCAGGTGCTGCCAGGCCAGGCGCGTGGCGACCCGCCCGCGCGGCGTGCGCTGCAAAAAGCCCTGCTGCATCAGGTATGGCTCGTAGACATCTTCAATCGTGTCGCGCTCTTCCGACACGGCGGCGGCCAGGGTTTCCACACCCACCGGCCCGCCCCCGAACTTCTCTGTCAGCGCGCGCAGCAAACGCCGGTCGGTTTCGTCCAGGCCGCGCGCGTCCACTTCCAGCATGGCGAGAGCCGCCGAGGCCACTTCGTGCGAGATATGCCCATCCGCCCGCACCTGCGCGAAGTCGCGGACACGCTTGAGCAGGCGGTTGGCGACACGCGGCGTGCCCCGCGAGCGGCGGGCCAGCTCGCTCGCTCCCCCCAAATCAATATCCACGTTCAGGATCGCCGCCGAGCGAATGATAATCTCTACCAGGTCTTCCGGCGTATAAAACTCAAAGTTCTGCTGGATGCCGAACCTATCACGCAAGGGCGACGTCAGCATGCCCGCCCGCGTTGTCGCCCCCACCAATGTAAACGGGTTGATGTCTAATTTCACCGTGCGAGCGGACGGCCCTTGCCCGATGATAATATCCACCTGGTAGTCTTCCATTGCCGAGTAGAGGATTTCCTCCACGACACGGGGCAGGCGATGGATTTCGTCCATGAACAGCACGCTGCCCGGCTCCAGGTTGGTCAGGATGGCGGCGAGGTCTCCGGCTTTCTCAATCGCTGGGCCGGACGTTGCCCGTAGCGAGGCCCCCATTTCGTTAGCGATAATCAGCGACAGCGAGGTCTTGCCCAGGCCCGGCGGACCGTGCAGCAGGACATGGTCTAGGGCCTCGCCGCGCCCCTGCGCGGCCTGCAGGAAGATGCCCAGCGACTCTTTGATCTTGGGCTGCCCGATAAACTCCCGCAGGCGCTTGGGCCGCAGCGAGTATTCATCCCGGTCTTCGTCGCTATTGTCGGGGGAGACCATGCGTTCGGCAGTCATGGGGTAATTATACCCTATAGGTGCAGTTCGCTCCCATCTCCCTCGGAGCGCTGCTCACCTCCTGTACACATGGATCAAAGGCGCAGGCATTCCCCGCATCCAATTGCAAAGCAATCGGAGCGGCTTTGCTCTAAAGCGACGGCAATTTTCATGCGCGGATAGTCTAACGTATTTGAAATCATGCGCTTACTCATGGGTTACCCTCACCTGCAATCCGTCTGATGTGAATGAGTTTACTGCGGACGTTCAAGCTATCGCTTCCAGCACGAGAGCTGAAAAGGGATGCCTCTTTCATGCCGTTACTTTGGAAGATGCACCCGCCGCCCTTTTCGATGGATCAAAAACTGAGTGATTGGCCGGACCGTCATCTTGAAATACGCTGTAGTTGCGGCAGATCGAGCCACCCGGCAACCAAGCTGCTTATCCGTGAAATAGGCGACCGCCCGTTTAAGCTGTTTCTATCCCGCCTGCAATGCAAAGAGTGCAAGCATAGCGCCGCGCCGGTGTACCTTGTGGCAGGACGTTCCCGGACGCAGTGCGGAGGAGAAACGCCGGGGTGGGCCGTTGAATTAATACCACCGCAGCAAGCGAGCAGAAAGCTGTATGATTGTGAAGTGACGCCGATCATCTTACGCCGCCAGCAGAGCCAGCGCGGTTAAAGCAGCTTTTTATCGGCGGCACTGTAGCCAATGCAAACCACCGTTTGCTAATGAAACAGCCCGGCCCTCATTTGAGAAGCCGAGCTATTTTCCGTAATGGCGGTTATGCGATAAAGTCCAGCTCACTTGGGACATCGCTTACAATTGAAACCCCATCTGCTCTAGCATGATTTCCAGCACTCGACGTTGGGCAATGCCTGACGAAAGCACTTCCTCGATCACCTGGCCGATAGCAAAGGTTTCCGGTGGCTCACAGATCGTATCCACCCATTCCTGATCCCACAGGTTTTCGGCGCGGACATGTTGCACGAAGTTGCGGAACATCGTCGAGGAGATTTCTAAACCTTCTAACATAGCCGCCGGAGAGTTGCCGTACAGGGTACGGGTGGGAAGGTCTTGGGGTTGCCAGCCCGCCGCCTGGTACATTTCGCCAACCCAGCCGCCCATACTGATTTCGGAATTGTCTCCAAAGAGATGGATCAGGCTTTCGCGCAATGTCCGGGGTGGCTCCACAAAACGCACTACTTTGTTCCGAAATGCAAGCGGTGCATCCAATTGCCCGTCGGTGAGAAGCCGCACGCATTCCAAAATGCGTCGCTTTACGGTGTAGTCCTTTTCTAGCAAGCGATCTGTCAAATCCATGTTTCGTTTTCCTCCCGGTAAAGTGGTTATAATAGACCGCGTTTCGTGATGGTAATGAACTCCGCTAGGGCCAGGCAGAAAGCGGATCTGCTGCGCTGTCCGCCGATAGGCGCTTGGGCATAAGCCGAAGGCTTCCTTGAAGGCGCGGGAAAAGCCTTCGGGCGTCTGATAGTCTGCGTCAAAGGCCACGAACATGATAGCTGTTTTCGTCGTGCGGAGTTCGTAGGCGGCACGCTCCAAAAGCAACCGCCGCCGCAGTGCACCAGGCGGCTCTCCTACCGTGCGCTCAAAGACGCGCTGAAAATGGTAGCGGCTTAAACAGGCACTGCCTGCCATTGAATTGCTACTACCTTGCAGCGTGCTTTCCACAGCTAACAGCATTTCCTGTTGACGCCCTTCTGCTTCTTGTGGCACTTGCTTGCTGTTCATCTGTTGGTATTGTACCAGCGCCCTATGCTTCTGACTTGACCAATATTGCTCAGTTTTGAGCGGTGATGTGTAGTCACTAAAAGGGACATTTCAGCTCGCTACATCCATTAGCTACTTTCCCGACCTAGTGTAACCATGCAAACCAGCGTTTCTGAAAGTTACGCCCGCTCGCTATTTCCCCTGTGGGTGTAATGTTGCAAACGATGGTTTGAGTGAGGGTGTAAAGTCTACGTTGGGCTGCCCTGAAGATTATGCCGGGTTAGGCAGAAGGCGCGGCGGTCATGGGTTGGCGAGGATGCGAAGGGCTTCTGCGCGGCTCAGCGGTCTGCGGCTGCCGTGCCGAACATGAAGGATGGTGACAATGGGGCCATCCGCGCTGGCATCGGCAACAGCGAACAGGACATGATAGGCGGCTGCCCGCGCCGAGCGTCGGAACAGCATCCTCTGAATGTCCTGTCCGAATAGGCGCGTTTCACGGGCTAACACAGTGTAGGCGCGGGGATTGGTGGCAAGGCGAGCGACGGCCTCGTAAAGCGCTCCGGCCCATGCGCGCGCCAGCGATGGGTCATCCGCGAGTTCGGCAAGGCGCTCGGCGGCGTGGAATATGTCCTGCCGGGCCTGTGCCGTGAGGCGCACGGCATAAGTTTGCGGCGCGTCAGGCATTATGTGATTGGATCAGGGGCGGGGCCGAAGCGGGCTGTCCAGAGAGCGTCAAACTCGGCTTGGGCTTTGCCGAGCGAAAGGGTGCGCCCGGCCTGCATGTCCGCAAAGCCACGGCGCAGGCCCTCGCTTAGGCTGGGGGCGACGGGTTCCTCGTCCAGAATAGTGACTAGCGCGCGCTGGGGGGTAGGTAGGGCGACGGGTTCACTCAGATGCACGGTTCCCTGCTCGTCGATTGTGGCTTCAATGGTACGGGCCATTTGGCGTGTTCCTTTGCTCAGATGATGCCGCAGGCGAGGTTTCGCATGGTCACGTTTCGCGGCGCGGACTTGTTTTTGCTGCGTTCCTAGAGGCTGCGTCTCCCTGCCTTGAAAAACATGCCTGATTTGTCCGATGATAGGTTATTCTACCAGGCAGGCAACGCGGGCAGGGCATGCGCCGCAGTTTTATCGCAGTAACTAGAAGCTATCTCATAAACGTCGGAGCAAGATAATGATGCAGCCAAGCTGCACAAAACCCAGAAAGTTCTGCGCCTTGCGCTCCCAGCGCGTGACCACACGCCGAAAGTTGTGAAGCCAGGCGA
>JAABUQ010006041.1_pt1 | contig 18713 bp, 22 predicted proteins | sample 5560001 | NCBI WGS metagenome assembly JAABUQ01 (sample SAMN10711888, study PRJNA513371) | rock metagenome | isolation source: Antarctica rocks | place: Antarctica: Victoria Land, Finger Mt nord | collected 2015-12-18
CGTCGCGGCGCGCGGCCCCTCCGCGGGCTCATCATCCACGCCGAAGCTGAAATCGGGTAGCGGCGCGTCCGCGCGCGGCGCGAGAGCCTTGGTAGAGCCTTTGCCCCGGCCGGCGGTGAAGCGGATGGGGGCCGGGGCAGCGGTGTCCCCAACAGTCTCGGGCTCATTCTTATCAGGCGTGACGCCGTCCCGCCTGGCCCAACGAATTTGACCCGCCGTTAAAGGCGGCACTGATGGTGAGGCCACTCCGTTGATTGCCGCAGCGAACTCTTTGATCGCCTGGAAGCGGTCGGACGGTTTCATGTTTAACGCGCGGTCAAGGGCAGCGTCGACATGCGTACTCAGCGTCGGGACGAGCGATCGCGCCGACGGGAAGGCAAACGGGCTGTGTCGCGTCGGGTCGCGGCCGGTGAGTAGATGGTGGAGTGTTGCCGCGAGCCCGTAGACGTCGGAGCGTGCATCCGCCAGCCCTTGATACTGCTCGGGCGCCGCGTACCCGCCGGTACCGATGGCTGTCCCGCCGGCAGGCGCCATTGCACGCGCGATACCGAAGTCGATCAGCGTTACCCGACTATCGGGGCGCAGCATGATGTTTTGCGGCTTGAGGTCGCGGAAGATGACGGGCGGCATGTGTCCGTGGAGGTACGACAACGCATCGCAGAGGATGCCGGCCCAGGCAAGTACTTCTGTCTGCGGCAGCCCGGGAGCTCCCCCTAAGGCGAGTTCGTCGGTGAGCGTGTGGCCCTCAATCAATTCCAGGATCAGGTAGTGATTGTCCCCCTCGTCGACGACATCTCGGATATCGCATATGGTGGGATGGTGGAGCGAGGAGAGGATTTCGACCTCGCGGGCGAACCATGTGTCCAGGTCGCGTCGCTCATCGTCTGTCGCGCCTCCGAGGTGTATTGTCTTGATGGCGCAAGGGCGGCCATGTAGGCGCTCGTCCCGGCCGCGCCACACGGCGCCCATCGCTCCGGCGGCGACAGGCGCTTCCGCGCGGTAGCGGCCTCCAATGAGGTGTCCCGGCGTGAGCGACACGCCGTTCGTGGTTGGTGTTCCTACATGCACGCCAACGTAGGGGTGCGGGTGGCGCGCTGCGTCGAGGCGCAGGCCGCACGAGGGACAGAAAACGTCCTCCGGCGCTACCCGAGTGCCGCACGATGGGCACATCGTCATATGCCGTCCTCTCCTAATTCGTTAGAATCTTTTATAATCCGTAGGCGGCGCGCGCCCAAGCCGGCGGATACACGCCCTTGATGATTGCGACGTAGCGCGTCGCCAAAGGGCTTTCTACTCCCCCATCGTTAAAGCCGAGGCCTTCCACGGTCGCCTCCCCAACCGGAGTCACGCCGACGATGACACCATACTCGCTTGACGGGAGGAACGCGAAATGGTCCGGCCAGTTGTCATAGCGCGGGTCGAAGAAGCGAACGAAACGCCCGCCGTAGCGTCCCATCGTTTCGTCGCCCTTTCCCTCGTTACAGAATGAACAGGACCAGGCGTAGTTGGCAATGTGGTTGGCGCTCGTCAAGCGGAGACGGTCGCGTTGACGAAGCGGTTTGCTGAGAGTTCCGGCTTGATAAGCGGGCCAGTTGGCGTGGGCGACGATATGCTCGACGTGGAACTTACCGCTGGTGGGCATCAGGCAGTACTCGCATGCATCCAGGGCGCGTAAGCGGACGACGTCGCGTACATCCTGGTTCTGGGGATCGTGAATACTACGCCGCTCAAGAGCGGCGATGCGCCCCTGGAGGCCGCGCGGGAAGGGAGCCGGCATCAGCCAGCTTTGTCCCGCGCCCGCCGCTCCTTGGCCTCGCGCACCGCTTCCGCCATGCGCGCCGGGTTGGCCCGAAGGTCCTCCCAGAGGGCGGATAAACGCTCGACGTTTGCCATGATCTCCGCCCGCACGCGGTCGACGGGCTCGCCCCGCATCTGGGCGATCTCTTGGATGCCGCGTTCGATCACCGCACGATTGGTCGCGTTTACCAAGGCGTGCAATTCGGCGCTCTCCTCTTCCGTGAGGTTTCGTTCATCCCCGAGCGCCCCGAGTTCGTCCAGGCGACGGCTCTGTTCCGGGTCGAGTGGGTCCCTCTCGTCTACGTCTGTCCCGTTGTTGTCGCCCCCGTGATCAGTCGTCCCGTCCTCGTCGGGAATGATGCGCACGTCGAAGAGGTCATCGAGCTTGACGCTTAGGGCGGTCGCGACCGCCCCGGCCACCTCGATGTCCGGGCGCTGTACCCGGCCGTCGTCCGCCAGCGCGTCGAGCACCCGCGTGGTGACCTCTAGCCCGGTGTCCGCGACGATCCTGCTCCGCAGGTTCTCCGCGTCTAGCCCTCGCGCGCGGAGTAGGCCGCCCAGGCGCGAATAGACTGCTACACTCATCGCCTCTCGTGCCCCCACATATAACGACTATGCAGTATGCCCTGTTAGGGTCAGTCTACGTGCGCACCGCGTACACTGTCAATTGTTCAACGATGATCGCCAGGGCTTAACAAGATCGTGGAGTGTGCCCGCGACGTACCCTCTGGGAGCGCCGGCGTCCCGCCGGCAAGCCGTCGCGGGCGCGCATCGTCGATAGCTGGCGTCGTCACCGCGACCTTGGGCCGGCAAGATGCCGGCGCTCCCAGAAGGTTACGAATCTTTTTCAGCCCCCAGGCCGCCTATCAGCCTATCAGAATCAGGTAGTAGGGTTCGTGAAGCGATCTCGGTGGTGCTCGACGCCGTTGTTCAGCAGCGATCGCGCGCATGACGTCGTCGACGACGACAAGCGCGTTTTCCACGGACATATTTCACCAGCGTCTGACCTTTCGCGCCGATTTGTACGTACTGTCGTGGTATTGGATCGCCCGGCAGACCGGGGTCTCACGGATGACGGTGCGGGCCTGGCTTACGCAGCCCTCACCGCCCTGTCCCGCCGGTGTGGAGGTATTGCCTTTAGCTGTTTCCTATCAACGCTATTAAGCCGTCCGACAGCGTCCCCTGCCAGCAGAGGAATGTGTGACCGCCGGCGAACTCGTTGTAGTGGACGGGGTAGCCTTTCTCTCGCCAGAGATCGCGCATGTGTTCGTTCGCCTGGCGCTGTCCGTCGCTCTCCAGGCGTCCGACATCGAGATAGAAGCGTAGGGGGAGGCGCGGAGACTCCACGTACTGACGGGCCAGCCAGCGCATCTCTGTTTCGTGTCGCGGCTTCCACCAGAACGAGCCGGACTGCGAGAGGACGTTGCCGAACACCTCCGGGTGGCGCAGAGCGGCGTAGGCGGCGGTTAACCCCCCCAAGCTGGATCCGCCGACGATAGCTCGCGCCGGATTGGACGTTACGTGATAGCGCTGCTGGACCCAGGGAACCAACTCTTGCACGAGTGAGTCGACAAAGGGCGCCTAACAACTCAACTCGCGCATACGCGCCTCCGTATCGGGGTTGCCAACCATGACGGCGACCAGGGGCGGGATCTGTCCGGCCGCGTAGAGATTATCCAGCATAGTGGTGGTTGGGATGACGTTGGCGTAGATGAAGCCGTCGAATAGGAAGAGCACGCCATAGGGTAGTCTATCCCGCGGGTAGCCGGACGGCGTGTAGACCCAGATCGGACGTTCATTGGTCAGAAGAGCGCTGGAGAAGCGGCGCATCTCGATTGTGCCCTTTGGCACATCGGCGCGCGGTTCGATCCAGGGCTGGGGCGGGGTCGCGGGCAGCTCGATGACCGACTAGATTTCCGTATGCGGCGCGAACGGATTGTCGGTGCCCCCGACGACCGTGAAGCGTCGTGGGTTGAGCGGGTCTGGCTGGAACGCGGCCGTGCGCGCCGCCCAATCTCGCGGCGGCTCCAGCGAGTCATTCGGCGCCAAGCGGTACCAGGCGCGCACGTCTGCCTGCACGCGATCGGTCCGATACCATAGATCGGTCTCGAGCAACCGCGTTAGCTGATTGTTGGCGAGGTCGAGATAGGGCTTGAAGGCGCCGAGAACGGCGACATTGTGAGTGTCACGATCGGCCTGCCAGAGCAGCGTGACGAGCGATTGCGTCTCATCCTCGGGGTCTATTTCAACGAGCGGCGCCCCCTGCCGTCCGATGTCGTCCCAAAACGCCTGTAGCGCGGTATGGCGACCGGACAGAATAGCGTCGCGCGGCACGGCGAGCCGAGGGCTGGAAGGGATCGTGCTTTCCACCTTCATGTATCACGAGCCTTTTTTGCGTAGCACATCCTAAGTGTTCTTTAGCAAACATAGCGGATAGCGCCGATGTGGATGTCGTCGCGGCCGGGGCCGCGCGGTCGGCTATGCTTCGTGTATGGCGTCCGGAATAGTCCTTGTCCTCGTCGCGGCGCTCGTGGCGCTCCTGCTGCTCGTCGCGGCGGTCAACATCGTGCGGGCGCCGCGCCGGCCGGCGCGGGCGGTGCGGGAGCGCGCGCACGGCGACCCGCGCGCCCTCGGCTTGCCGGCCGGCCGCATCGTCTACTCCGACGCCGGCGGCGCCGCCCAACCCCTCACGGCGCGGCGCCTTCCGTTCACCGGCAAGCCCGACTACGTCGTGCTCACCCCCGCCGGCCACCGCGTCCCCGTCGAGATCAAGTCCGGCCGTGCTCCACGCCTGGCGAATGGGGAGCGCGCGCCGCGCCACGAGGACGTGCTCCAACTCGTGACCTACCTGATTATCCTCGACGACCTGTACGACGAGCCGCCGCGCCACGGCCTGCTGCGCTACGCCGACGCCACATTCGAGGTCCCCTACGCGGACGGCCTGCGCGACGAGGCGCTGCTCCTGCTCGCCGAGATGCAGGCCCTCGACGCGGACGCGGCGGACGAGCCGCCGCGCGGCGACCCGGACGTAGCTAAGTGCCGCGCCTGCGCCTTCAAAGAGATATGTGAGGACGCGCTGTTATAATTCTCGTGCTACTGAACTGTATCGACAGGCTGGTAGCGCACGATCTCGACGGCCGAGCCGGCGAGGACGGTGTCGTCCAGGCGCACCTGCGGCTTGGCCACTTTGACGCGCACGGCTTCGACCGCAGGGTAACTCTCCAGCAGCGCGCCGGCGATGCGCTCCGCCACCGCCTCGATCAGTTTGAGCGGTGGCCCCTCCACGATCGCGCGCGCCAGGCGGTACGCCCCCCTGTAGTCTACGGTCGCGGCGAGATCGTCGGTCGCGCCGGCTGGGCGCAAGTCCAGGCGCAACTCCAGATCCACCACGAAGCGCTGCCCCAACTCCTGCTCCGCCGGCAGCGCGCCGTGGCGGCCAAAAAACATCATGCCCTCCAGTAAAATGCGATCCTCGATCACGCATGCCTCCGCTTGTGGTCGATGGTCGATAGTCGATGGTCGATGGTCGGCTTATCCTAATCACATGCATCAATAGGCGCTGGCTACCGATTGACCCTGCTCGCCGCGGATATCGTAGCCTACATCGGCGCGCTCGCCTGCCAACATTTGCCGGCTGGAAGCCGGCGCTCCCAGTAGATACGCTATCGACTATCGACTATCGACTATCGACTATCGACTATCGACTAGACATACAGCGCGCTGGCCAGCTTGCGGCGATACTCCAGGGTGAGCGGGTGGTCGGGGCCGAGCAGGTCGAAGACGGCCAGCATGGCCGTACGCGCCGCGCCGTCTTTGAAACCCTTGTCCCGTTCGACGACCGCCAGCAGGCGCGGCAGCGCCTCATCGTAGGCGCCGCGCGCCGCGAGGGCCTGCCCCACCCGCAGGTTCGCCCCCGTGTCGCGCGGGTCCCGCGCGAGTGTCGCCTCGGCCTCGGCGAGGGCGGACGACGCGGCGGCGTCGCCGGCCAGGCGCAGGCGCGCGATCAGCGGCGTGGCCTCGCGCCCCTCGGCCGATCGGGGCGGGAGCGTCGCGAGCAGGTCCAGCGCCTCGTCCGCCCGATTGGAGGCCTCGAGCAGCCGGCCGAGCCCCAGCGTCGCGCGCGGGTGGTCGGGCCGCAGCGTCAAGGCCTGCCGGTAGGCTTCCTCGGCGGCGTCCCCGTCGCCGTCGGCGGACAGGCGGTCGCCCGCGGCGGCGGCCTCGTCGGCCGGCGAGGGCAGCAGGCGCTCCAGGAAGCGGCGCACCGTAAGCTCGGGCTGCGCGCCGACGAACTCGGCGACGATACGCCCATCGCGGAAGCCCTTGACGGCGGGGATGCCCTGCACGCCGTAGCGGGCCGCCAACTCCTGGTTGTCGTCCACGTTGACCTTGACCAGCGTCCACGCCCCATCGGCCACTCGGGCCAATCGCTCCAGCAAGGGGCCGAGCGTGCGGCAGGGGCCGCACCACGGCGCCCAGAAGTCGACCACGATGGGCCGCTCGCGCGACGCCTCGATCACGCCGGCCTCGAACGTGCCCGTCGAAATGTCCTTCACCGCGACGTTGCTCGTCATTCGTCGTCCTCCTCGTCGTTCTCGCTCTCGTCATTGTCCACGCCTGGCGGCGCGTAATCGGCCGGCGGTATCTCCAGGTCGAACAGGATGGGGCCGAGGCGCGGCAGCAATTCCTGGGCCACGCGGGTCGCGCGCAGTTCCTGACGCGCCTCGCGGTAGCGCGCCGTCTCCTGAGCGATCCACGCGGGCGGCTGTCCCTCAGAGGCCAGCAAGGCCTCTTCCTGCTCGGCGCTCTCCACCAGCGCGCCATCGACGCGGCGCGTCAGGTCGGCCAGCCGGGCCAGCAGCGCCGTCCGCGCGGGGCCATCTGTCTCGGCGTCGATGGTGAGGTCCGCCAGGTCGAAATAGTCGTAGGGCCATAGCCCAACCACGTAGTCGCGCAGGTCCTCGAGCAGCGAGGCCAGGGGCGTACTGTCGTCCTGCAGGTAGGCGCCCGAGGGCAGGCCGGCCAGGCCGCCGCGCGCGGGCGCGGCCTGGATATCCAGCGGCACGATCTCCTCGTCGGCGTCGGCGCCGTAGCCGTCGTAGGCGTCGAGCAGGGCGCGGTCGATCGGTTTGACCCCGTAGGGCGCGAGGGTGGGACGCAGCAGGGCCAGCGCCTCGGCGGCGGCCTCGCCAATGGAGCGGGGCTCAGGGCGCGCGTCGCCGGCCTCGACGGCGCGCGCCAGGTACCATGCGAGGGCGTCGGCCGTGCGCGCCGCGCCCATGCGCTCTGCGGGGAGTTGCACCGCGAAGAGGGGCTCGGGCTGCGGGAGGTCCGGCGCCTGGCCGAGGCCCAGCGCGGCCATGGCGTTGCCCGTGTCGGCCTCAGGGAGGCGCAGCGCGGCGACGGCCAGCCGGTCCGGCGCCACGGCCACGTTCCCGGTGCGCGTGCGCATAATGGGCAGCCCCATCTGTACCGACACGAGCGCGCCGTCGGGCGAGCCGACCGTGCGTGTCACCAGCGGCGCCAGCACGAACAGGTCCCCGGATGCCCCCGCGTCCCCCGCCCCGTCCGTTTCGGGGAACTGCTCGGTCATGGCCGCGGCCTGGCGCCGGCCATAGTCCGCGACCCAGGCGCGGTAGGCGGGGCTGACCGCTCCACGCAACGCCGCGAACCCGCTCCGTGGGACCGGCGCGGCGGGTTGCCCGGCGGGTTGCCCGGCGGGTTGCCCGGCGGGTTGCCCTACTTGCGCTGCCTGCCCCAAGGACTGCCGCGCGGCCGCGCGGCGGTCCGCGCGCCCGCGGCGGGCGTCCTTCTTGCGGTTATGCCCGCGTCCCTTCGCCATACTGTCTCCTATCTACGCCATCAGCGATCAGCGGTCAGCCATCAGCTGATGGCTGACCGCTGATCGCTGATCGCTGACCCCTCTAGTCACACTATACAACAGGGGGTTGTAGGGCATCTCCTACTGCTGTAGACTGAGGGATAGTTGTTCCAGCATTATCATATGGGGTATGCCGGCGTCGGGCCGGCCGTTTGGGAAGGAGTCGAATGGATCAGGTCGCACAGGCACAGGGTTCCGTCGAGAATCAGGGGGCGCCGGTCGAAACGCGCCTGGAGACGCGTCCGTCGGACCGTAGTGAGCGGGGCTATAGCCGTGGTCGTGACCGCGACGATGGCCGGCCGGAGAGCTTCGAGCAGATGCTGCGCCGCTTCAAGAAGGGCGTCGACAACGCGGGCATCCTCAAGGAAGTGCGCGCGCGCTCATTCTTCGAGTCCAAGAGCCAGAAGTCGCGGCGCAAGGCCGCCAAGGCCGCTCGCCGCCGCACGCGTAACAAGACGCGTACGGTCGAGTAACAAGTAAAGCGTTCGCACAAGCGAGAGAGCGAGGGCCGGGGCGGCGCCACTGTGGCGCCGCCCCGGCCGTTTTTGCCTCCTCGTCGGGCAGCGGCGCACCCCGCGATCGCGGTGGTGAGCGCCGTTGGCCTGGCCCTGCTGGCACGCATTTTGCCTTACTCCGTCGCAGGTGGGGTAGACAAAAACCCTGTACGTAGACCGGGCCCCGCCGGTGTGGAAAGGAACAGGACAATGACTCTGGCAGTTATCGCGGCAAACGGCTTCAACTACGGGCCTGGGATTATCGGCTGGCTGATCATCGGCGCTATCGCCGGCTGGTTGGCCGGTACTGTGATGAAGGGCGGCGGCTACGGCCTCGTCGGCGATATCATCGTCGGGATCATCGGGGCTTTCATCGGCGGCTTCATCCTCAGCCTGTTCGGCCTCGGCGCGAACGGGTGGTTGACGACCCTGATCACCGCCTTCATCGGCGCTTGCATCCTAATCGCGATCCTGCGCGCCGTGGGTGGCAACCGCGCCACCGTCTGACGCACGCCGGACAGGGCAAAAGGGGAGAGGCCGGGACGCGTCCCGGCCTCTCCCCTTTTGCCCCGCTTGATCTCAATCCACGCGTACAATCCGCATCGACGTGGAGCCGCCGGGCGTTTCGATCGTGATGTCGTCGCCCGCCTTGTGTCCGAGCAGGGCGCGGCCCACGGGCGACTCGTTGGAGATGCGGCCCTGCGCGGGGGCGGCCTCCAGTGGACCCACGATCTGATAGGCCATCTCGCCGTCCTCGTCCTCGACCGTCACTTTGGCGCCCAGGGCCACCGTGCCGGTGTGCGCTCCCTCGTCGATCAGCACGGCGCGGCGCAGGCTTGTCTGGATGTGGGCGATGCGCCCCTCCAGGTGGCCCTGGTCCTCCTTGGCCGCCGTATACGCGGCGTTCTCCGATAGGTCGCCGTCCTTGATCGCCACGTTCAGGCGGTCGGCCAGCTTGCTACGCTCGACGGTCGTAAGGCGCTCCAGTTCTTCCTCGAGCCGGCGTCGGCCGTCGGCCGTTAGATAAACAACATCACTCGTATTATTTGCCATAACTATACTATTCCCCATTTCTTGACGGATCGGTCGCGACAGACCCGGCATTGTAAAGCAAGAACAGGACCGTAGTGGGCCGGCCCTGTCGTTGCGGATATGATACCGCACGGCGGACGAAAGCGGCAGGCCTACGAGGCCAACCTCACCCGCTCGTCCCCGCTCAGGTCCCAACTCTCGGGACGCAGCACGACGACCTCCCGCGACTCTTGTAGCGCGGCCAGAGCGCGGCCGATCAGCGCGCGCGCCGCGTCGCGGTCGCCGACGCCGTAGCGGTCGTGCAGCCCCTCGGCCAGCGAGAAGCGCGTGCTGGCCCCGGCGGGGCTAGTGCGGAGGGTATCCAGGATGTATGCGCGCGTCGCCTCGACGCTCGGTTGATCTGCCATGGCGCATCTCCTCTATCTGTGTACATAAGGCGCAACAGGCCGGTCATCATCAGCAACAGGCCGGTCATCATCAAAGGGGGCGATATCTGTTACCCTACCATATCCGCGCGCCTAGCCTCCACGGCCCGCGCCATGGCGGGACGGCGAGCAGGGGAGTGCCTCACGATTGTGCTGGTGAGCGCCGTGGCGGGACAATAGGCCCACGCCCCTATTTGTCCGCACGCGATACACTGTAGGATAGATACCGAAACGACGACACAATGCGCCGGTACGCGGAGGGCCAGGCTGTGGGGGTCTCCGAGGATAACGGCGCCGGTAGGAGCATAGAGTGATCAAGCGTCTGCGCGAGGAGTGGCTCTACTGGCGCTTCCGCAACATCACGCGGCGGCGACAGTTGTTGCAGGCGCGCCTGCGCACGCGCATCCGGCGCCAACCGTCCATGGCGCGCGCCTTCCGCGCGCGCGGGACCGCCATGTACACACCCACGCGCGGCAGCGGCGGGCGTGCGCTTCTCTTCGTCGCCGCCGTCGCCGCGATCCTCGCCGTGGTCAACACCTACTTCCAGGTGGCCTTGCGCACCGGACCGTCCCTCTGGCTCGACCTCGTGTTGTTGGCCGGCCTGACGTACGCCTACATCCGGACGGGCAACGTATAACCGATGCGCGACGACGCACACATCAATCCGACGGGCGCGCGCCCCGTTCGCTACGTCACCTTCTACACCAAGGCCGGCTGCCACCTCTGCGAGCACGCCGAGGAGTTGCTCGAAGACCTGCAAGCGGCGCATGACCTACGGGTCACCGTCATCGACATCACGACAGACCTGACGCTCTTCGAGCGCTACCGCTACGAGATACCCGTCATTGATGTCGCGGGCGGCGCCATCGTCTCGGGACGCATCGACGCGGCGGACCTGCGGCGCGCGCTGGGGACGAGTCGATAGTCGGCGGCGCGCGCTGGGGACGAGTCGATAGTCGATGGTCGATAGTCGATGGTTACGAACCGGAGAGACACTGGTTGGTGGTCCTTGTCTCACCGAAGCCGCGGCGATGAGCCAACCGTTCCATCGACTAACGACTATCGACTAAAGGGGCACAGACGCTATGAACGAGGCTATGCAGTCTTTCATCGCCGGCCTAGCGCGCCAGGCCGGCGCGCTGCTGCTGGGCTACTTCCGCTCCGCGACCCTGCGGCGTGACATCAAGGGCGAGGGGGCGTGGGATCTCGTCACCGAGGCCGACCACGCGGCGGAGCGTGCGATCATCGCGGCCGTCCGCGCGCGCTTCCCCGACCACGATGTCTTCGGCGAAGAGAGCGGCCGGTCCGGCCTCACCAGCCGGAGCCTCTGGCTGATCGACCCGCTCGACGGCACGCTCAACTTCTCGCGCGGGCTGCCCACCTGGGGCGTGAGCGTGGGGTTAGCCGAGGACGGTGAGGTGCGCTACGGCGCGTTCTACGACCCGCTGCACGACGAGTTATTCTACGCCGAGAAGGGGCAGGGCGCCACGCTCAACGGCGCGCCGCTGCGCGCCAGCGGCCTTGCCGACCCGCATGACGCCGTTGTGTATTGCTCGGTCGCCCACGGCGAGCAAGAGGAGCTTGCCCGGCGCAATGTGCGACTCCTATGGGGCCATGTGATGCGCCTGCGTATGACCGGCTCGGTCGGCAGCGCGCTCGCCGCCGTCGCGGCCGGGCGTATGGACGCGGCGATCGAACTGCGTGGCGGTCCCTGGGACTACGCCGCCGGCGGCCTGCTCGTGCGCGAGGCGGGCGGGCATACCACCACCTTTGACGGCGCGCCCCTGCGCGCCGACGCCCATACTGTCTTTGCCGCCGCCACCCCCGCGCTGCACCGCGCGCTCTACGACATCTTAAGCAATCAGCCGTCAGCGATCAGCCGTCAGCCTTAAACGGGTTGGAGAAGTGTCGTCCCCGGATGCGCTGCTATCGACCATTCTTTGGGGCGACAAAAGCTGATCGCTGACGGCTGACAGCTTTAGGCGGGCACGATGTGGATCGTGGTGCGCGCGACGAAGGGGCGATCGGGGGCGATGGCGGTGCAGACGCCGACGAAGAGCAGGTAGGGACCGGGCGGTTCGGCCGGGAAGAGGCGCGGCGGCACGGTGGCGGTGACGCGCGCGGTCCCTTGTGGGTCGCGCGCGACGCGGCCCAGGCTGACCGGCAGACAGTAGGCGCGCCGTGTCGCGGGCAGCCCGCGCACGGTGACCCCAATGCGCAGGCCCGGCGTCAGCGTCTCGACAACGTGGCCATTCGCGCTCACGGTCATCGTCGCCTCGGCGCGCGCTAGTCCCATCGCTTGTACGGATGTCATCATAACGAGCGCGAGGAGCAAGGCGCTCAGGCCGTTCCGTATCCAACCCATCATCTTGCCTACCTCTCACCCTTACACTGTCGCTGGGACCGCCTCCAACCACGGCGGTCGGCAACCGCCCGGCCTGTGCCGCCGTGCGGCCCTACTCCCAGCACTCACGCGAGATTGTAGTAGAACAGGGGTTCTATAGTCAAGGAGTTTTGCACATTCGTTCTAGAGTTTCGCGGGACGGTGGCAAAATCACCCCGCGCGTGTCGCGCCCGTGTGTGCGACGGCAGTCTCCGCGCTGGAGGATGGCGCGAACGTACAAGGGGCCGGGCCGACGCGTGTCGGCCCGGCCCCTTGTCACGGCGATCCCGAATCGCCATCCAGGATGACAATACAGGGTTACTCGCCGGCCTCCTTGCCGCCGGTAGCCTCCGCGGCCGCGGCCACGTTGGCCTCGACCTGCTCCTCGGACTCCTCGTCGCGGATCTGCGGCTGAGTCAGCTTGAACACGAGTTCGTCGCGCGGCGTGAGGACCTCGACCTTGGAGCGGTCGAGCGTGAGGTCGCTCACATGGATGGCGGCGTCGAAGTCGACGAGGGCCGCGAGATCTACCTCGACGTCGGCCGGCAGGTCGTCGGGCAGCGCGCTCACCTGGATGCTGTCGAGCGACTGCAAGAGGATGCTGTCGCCGCGCGCGATCATCTCGGACTCGCCGACGCCCACGATCTGCACCGTCGCCGTCACCTTCTCGCGCAGGTTGACCTGCTTGAACTCGATGTGGATCGGCTGACCGCTGCGCGGGCTGGTTGTAGCCTTGGACAACAGGACCGGCCGTGTCTGCCCGTCCACGCTGATATCGATGACTGTGGTGGGCAGCAGGTGGCGATACAGCAGCCCGAAGTCGTGCGCGTCGAGCGTGATCGACGTCGACTGCACGTTGTGCCCGTAAATGTTGGCGGGCAACTTGCCGGCGCGGCGCAGCTTCGCGACCTTTTTACCCAGGACCGTCCGCGGCTCCGCGGCCAGCGTCGCATGCTTCATACTCTCTCGTCTCCCCGCGTGATCGATGTCACACGCCATGTCAAACACAACAGAAAGCCCGGCGCGACACGCCGGGCGCTATACACTAGTATATCAGGAGCGCCGACCACGCACCGAGGCCCGTGAGCACGGGCGCGGAGGGCGCACCATAATTGTGACCGGGGCCTGGTCCTTTAGGGCCAGGCCCACGGTGCTCGTAGGGCCAGGCCCACGGCGCTCGCCCTCACAATTACGGGGCACACCCTGGGGCTGTTGGCGCGGATGGCGTGACTCGCACGTTGAGCCTCAGGGCCTGACCGTAACGGCGCCCGCGCGCGGGGCGTGGAGCGGAGGCGCTATTTCGAGGGCGATTGCCTGGTGGATGTCCCCTGGGCTACCCACGCGGATGGTGGCGCGGACGGGAGGTCCGGCTGGACCTGGTAGGTGGTGACGTGCAGATCTTTGCTCGCGCAGGTCGTCTGGACGCACACTTGACCATCCTGTACCGTGAAAGGATTGGCGTTGTGTAGAGGCGCTGTGTTCAGTCCGACCAGTCCGGCCAGGATAAGTATCATAGAGGCGGTGGTCATCTTTATGCGGGTCATAGGGTCCTCCTCCCGGTTCTAGCGAGCCTCGCTCCGTGCGCCGGCGCCGCCGGCTTCGGATCTCCGCGAGCTCTTATTCGGGCTGTTGAGCTTCATATGAACCCTATAGAGGCACGAAGCGTGCCTCATGGGGGAGCCAATATGGGGGAACCAATTCGATCTGACCCATCCGGTTAGACCCGGATCTTCCTATTTCCTATCGCACGGTGGGTCCGTGACGCTGTCCTAAGTGAGAAACGCATCATGCGCGCCGGTCGTGCGACCGCTATGATAGATGGGCCAAAGGCTGTGTTTTGAGGAGGGTTGCCACGGCACACTATACTACTGGTCGTCGGGGCGTCCCGTGCTCCACGTCTAGCGAGAAGAGAGAACGCCCATGCCGCCCACCCACCTGCTCCCGTTCGCGCTGCTCCCCGCGCTTCTGCTCCCGCCGGCCGGCCGCGCGCCCCAGGTTAAGCCGGCGAGGATCGCCATTCACACCGCGGCCCCCGCGGCCTCATACAAGGCGACGTACATACACGCCACGATGACCCTTTCCGCGCACGGGCTCACCCGCGTGCCGGCCTACGTGCGCGCCCTGCCCGCCTTCGGCGCGACGCGCCGTGCCCTGCTGCCGCGGGGCGGCGCGCTACAGATCGACGCGTGGACGACGGACGCGAGCGGCGCCGCCTGGTACCATGCCACCGGCGCGCCTGTCACGGCGACCGCGTCCGTGACGGGAACTCTGCCGGCGCCTGCGACCGTGGGCTCCGCCCCGACGGGGTGGGTCTACGGCGACGCGGTTACCTTCGACGCGGGCGCGCCCGTTAGCCCCACCGCCTTGCTGGCGCCCTTGCGCGGCAAGGGCATGTGGGCCACCTATCCCTTGCTGCAGACCTCGCCGGTCACCACGATCATCGCCACGGCGCGCGCGGCCGGCCTTTCACGCCTCTACGTCGAGGTGGGGCGCTCCAACAAAGGCTTCTACGGCGGACCCGGCCTCGCGGCGCTGCTCCCGGCGGCGCACCGCGCCGGCATCCGCGTCATCGCCTGGGTCTACCCCTTCCTGCGTGACCTGCCGTTTGATGTGTCCATGAGCCTCGCCGCCGCCGAGTACACGGCCCCCTCGGGCGACCGCCCCGATGGGCTGCTGGCCGACGTGGAGGAGAACACGAACGAGGGCGTGGTGCGTGCCTACGGGCAGGTACTGCGCGCCACGCTCGGACCCGACGTCCTGATGGCCATCGCCACCTTCCCGCCACAGTGGTCGCAGGGCCGCGCCTACCCCTTCGCCACCGCGGCGTTGAGTTGGAACGCCGTGGTACCCATGGACTACTGGCGCCTGCGCCGCCGCGCCTACAGCCCCGCCGAGGTTTACAGCTTCGTGCGCGATAGCGTCACGCTGATCCGCGCGCGCGCACGGCCAGACATGCCGGTCGAGGTGCTCGGCCAGATGTTCGACCTATACCGGGGCGGCCTCAATAGCCCGAGCGCGGCCGAGATTCTGGCCTGCGCCGCCGCCGCGCGCGACACGGGCGCGCTTGGCGTCAGCTTCTTCGAGTGGCGCCACGCCACGCCCGAAGAGTGGGCCGCGCTCACGCGGTTGTCAGTAGTCGGTAGCTAGAAAGCGCCAACGGCAGTTGTGGGAGGGCATATGAAGGAGTCGAGCCGGAAGGTCGCGGACGCGCTGGCCGCGGCCGGCGTCAAGACGGAGGTGATCGAGTTCGCGGAGAGCACGCGCACGGCGGCGGAGGCCGCGGCGGCGGTGGGCACGACGGTGGGGCGCATCGTGAAGTCGCTCGTCTTCACCGCCGGAAACAACGGGGGTGACGGGGATGGGGACGAGCCGATCCTCGCGCTCGTCGCGGGCGACAACCGCCTGGACACCGCCAAACTCGCCGCCCACCTGGGCCGTCCCGTGCGCCGCGCCGACGCCGACGCGGTGCGCGAGGCGACGGGCTTCGCCATCGGCGGCGTCCCGCCGCTCGGCCACGCGCGACCGCTCCCCGTCTACATCGACCAGGACCTGATGGGCTACGACACGGTCTACGCCGCCGCCGGCACGCCCAACTCCGTCTTCCCCATCGCCCCCGCCGACCTGCGGCGCGTCACCGGCGGGACCGTGCTCGATCTTGCCGCCACGCGGTAGATCCGACTCGTCTTTGCTTACAACGCTACAGTAAGGGCGTGTTATAGTCGAAGGTGAGTGTACTACATTAAGAGTAGGTGTTGCATTATGACAATCGAGGAAGCTATCGTCGATACGGTGCGAGCATTGCCCGCTGACCAGCAACGAGAAGTCTTGCATTTCGCCGAGTTCTTGCAGCGCAAGGCGGAAGGCATGGAAACGGGATACAAAACCCTGTTCGGGTTTTGGAAGGGAGTCGATATTAGCGCGGACGACATCACACAGGCGAGGCGGGAGATGTGGGGCGATTTCCCACGCGAGGCGCCCTAGATGGCGGGCGTTCTCGCCGACACCCACGCGATTATTTGGTACCTGAGCGGATCAGCGTCACTTTCTCACCCCGCCCGGGTTGCCCTCGACCGCGCGGTTCAAGGCGGGGAGCTTTTCTTGTCCGCTATCACATTAGTGGAGATGCGCTATCTCGTGGAAAAGGGCTCTATCGCGTCGGCTGAGTTAGCGAGGCTCGACGCTCTTCTAGCTATACAAAATAGCCCTCTCACCCTTGTTCCAGTCGACCAAAACGTTGCGCGTTTACTCGTACATATCCCTCGTAACGTCGTTCCCGATATGCCGGATCGCATCATAGCCGCGACAGCTTATCACCTGCATGTGCCCGTCGTGACGCATGATCGGCGGATTATAAACTCGACCGTTACTACTATTTGGTAGTGTTGTGAGATCTCAATGCCGATATGGTGCGCGAGGCGACGGGCTTCGCCATCGGCGGCGTCCCGCCGCTCGGCCACGCGCGACCGCTCCCCGTCTACATCGACCAGGACCTGATGGGCTACGACACGGTCTACGCCGCCGTCGGCACGCCCAACTCCGTCTTCACCCATCGCCCCCGCCGACCTGCGGCGCGTTACGGGCGGGACCGTGCTCGACCTTGCCGCGCGCCAGTAGCTTCGGGGCTCGTGGATAGCCCCTGGCGCATAGCTCCTGGTGGATCGCCTCCGATAGATTTGCCCCTAATGGGATTACCCCGTGTAGAGACCCATGCTGTTTACCTCCTGACTGCGTGCATAACTGCGTGCATTGCGTGTGGTCAATCTGTGCGGTCTGGCCTATAGTAGATCGCGAAGGGGTGTAGTGAGCGGTCGTGGAAAGGGTATGTGGAATGTACTGGGGTCGAAACCGAGGCGGGCTGCCGCGGGTGGCGCGTGTGTTCTTGTTGGCGTCGATTGTGCTCGGCGGATCAAGCCCGGCCCTCGTCGGCGTGGTCGCTACGCCCGCTGCTACCCCGGCTATGGCCTCCACTTCAGTGAGCGCGACGGCCGCTGGCGACATTGGTGGCGCAAGCGCGAACGTGATAGGCGCGTCGATGTCGTCCGCGCAGCGTAGCGCCGCGGGAGCGGCCGCCGGCCTCGGCGGGTCCGCCCCGGTCGCGGCGGGTCCGCGCTTCGCCCCGGTCGGCCAGAACGATCAGCACTACCTGCTGCTGCGCTCGCTGCTTTCGACGGCGCGGGGACGGGCCATGTTGCGCCGCGCCTACGGGCAGGCTACGCTGGACGCCATGATCAAGGCCTACGGCCAGGCCCCCGTCGCGCCGCGCGACAACCCGCTGCGCGGTCTCTCCGGCCACCCGGCCCACGCGTCCGTTTCTCACACCGCTCAGACCGCTGCAGGAGCCGCACGGGAGGCCCATGCGGCGCCGGCGCGTATAGCCGCGCGCGCTCGCGTGGGAGCTGCGGCAACCTCCGCGCGCGGGGCCATCCTACGTCGTGCCGGTAGAGTTCGGGCGGCGGCCGACCCCGGGACGGGGACGCTGCGCTACGTGTCTCCCGACGGCGACGACGCCAACGATTGCCTCTCGGCCTCCGCCGCGGGCGCGGGGCAGGGACCCTGCCGCACGATCCAGGGCGCCATCGACAAATCGGCCTCGGGCGATACCGTCAGCGTCGCCGCCGGCGTCTACCCCGAAACGCTCACCATCACGGCGAGCCTGACCATCGAGGGCGCCGGCGCCGGCCAGACGATCGTCGACGCCAGCGGCAGCGGGCGCGTCGCCACCGTGCCCAGCCTAGCCTCGGTCGTGCTCAGTGGCCTGACCTTGCGCGGCGGCCACGCGGCCGCCGACCAGAGCGGAGGAGGAGGCCTCTACGTGGCGGGCGGCAGCGCGGTCGTCCTGACGAATACGACTGTAGTGAGCAACACCGCCGACCGTTCCAACGCCGACAGGGGCGGCGGGATCTTCGTCGCGGGCGCCAGCGGCGTGACGCTGGACGGTAGCGCGGTGACGGGCAACACGTCGACCAACAGTGGCGGCGGCATCCTCGCCGTCGAAGGCAGTGCGATCACGCTGACTAACAGCCAACTCGTGAGCAACACGACCGGCGAGGCCGGCGGCCTCTACCTCGGCAACGGCAGCACGGCGACGCTGGACGGCAGCGCCGTGACAGGCAACGCCGCGGCCAGTGAGGCCGGGGGCATCCTGGTCTACGGCCCCGGTAGCAGCGCGACGCTCACCAACACGGTCGTGTTGAGCAACTCCGCCGGGGGTAACGGCGGCGGCGGGCTCTTTGCCGAGAACCATGGCGCGCTGACCATCGGCGGAGGCGCCGTGTCTGGGAACACGACCGGCGGCAATGGCGGCGGCCTCGTCGCCAACAATGGCGGGACCATCGCGTTGACCGGCGCCACCAACGTGGTGAGCAATACCGCAGGCGAGACCGGAGGCGGGATCAGCGCGACAAGCGACGGCGCCGTGACGCTGTCCGACACGCGTGTGCTGAGCAACACGGCCTACGTCGGCGGCGGTGGCCTGTTCGCCACCCTCAGCGCCATCACCGTGACCGGCAGCGCCGTCGTGGGCAACAACGTCATCGACTCGGGTCTCGACGGCGGCGGGGGCATCCTGGCCGACGGCGGCGGCACGATTTCGGTGAGCGAGACCGATGTGCTGAGCAACACGGCGCGCTACTACGGTGGCGGCGTCTACGTTTCCCACGGCAGCGCGGTCACCCTGGCCGCCAGCACGGTCGCGGGGAACACCA
>JAABUQ010006042.1_pt1 | contig 18712 bp, 19 predicted proteins | sample 5560001 | NCBI WGS metagenome assembly JAABUQ01 (sample SAMN10711888, study PRJNA513371) | rock metagenome | isolation source: Antarctica rocks | place: Antarctica: Victoria Land, Finger Mt nord | collected 2015-12-18
GCCGCCGATGGCGCGTTCTCCGCCGAGCTGTCGGGCCTGGAAGGCGCGGAGCTGCGCCGCTGGCTGCTGGGGGCGGAGGGCGGGCGGTCGCGCGCCCGGGGGCTGCGGCGCCGGCTGGAGGACCTGGTGGCCGGGCGGCCCGAATTTGAAACGCCGCTCGACGCCGCGCTGCAGGCGGCGCGCGCATTGCCAGCCCTGGGCTGGTCGGGCCGCCTGGCCAGCGGCGAGGAGCCGGTCAATCCATCGGAAGCGTTCCTGCGCCTGGCCCGCGGCCAGGTGCTGGCCCGGCTGACCGGGGACGCCGAGGCGGGCGGGCGCGGCAGCCTGGAATGCGAGCTTTACCCGGTTGCCCCCGGCCTGCCCGACGCGGCGGCGCTGCTAGGCCGCGCGCTGGCCCGCATCGCGGAGCCGCTCAAGACCCTGGCGCAACGCCTGGGCCAGAAACTTGAGGACGAGTCGGAAGAACTTGAAACCGCCCAGCGCAACCGGATCGAGGCGGCGCGGCGGTCGATCAAGCGCCGGGCGCTCGACCGGCTGGCGGCTTGGACGGCCATGCTGGACGCGGTGGGCGCCGTGCCGCCGGAGCCGGGCACCCGGCCGGAGCACGTGCATACCTTGCATCTGGACCGGCGGGACGGGGCGGACCGTGATGTCGGGCTGCATCGGCATTGGCTCGACCCCACGGTCCCGTTCGCGCATGTCCTCGCGGCGCCGGCGCACGGCCTGCTGATCACCTCCGCCACGTTGCGGGACGGGGGAGACGGTGCGGGCGGCGAGGCAGGCTGGCCTGCGGCGGAGGCGCGGGTGGGGGCCGGGCATCTGCCCTCCCCGCCCGTGCGCGTTTCGGTCGCAAGCCCGTTCGACTACGCCGCGCAGACCCGGGCCTTCATCGTCACCGACGTGGCGCCCGGCGACCCCGGCGCGCTCGCCGCCGCCTACCGCGCGCTGTTCCTGGCTTCCGGCGGCGGGGCCTTGGGGCTGTTCACCGCCATCCAGCGGCTGCGGGCCGTGCATGGCCGCATCGCGCCGGAGCTTGAGGCGGCGGGCATCCCGCTGCTCGCGCAGCACGTGGACGCGATGGACAACGCGACGCTGGTGGACGTGTTCCGGACGGAGCTTGACAGTTGCCTGCTGGGCACCGACGCGATGCGGGACGGCGTCGATGTGCCGGGCCGCGCGCTGCGGCTGGTGGTGTTCGAGCGGGTGCCCTGGCCCCGCCCGGACATCCTGCACCGCGAGCGCCGGGCGCATCTGTCGGGCGGCGATCCCAAGGGCTACGATGACAGCAAGGCCCGGCTGCGGCTGCGCCAGGCCTTTGGCCGGCTGGTGCGGTCCGCGACCGACCGCGGCGTGTTCGTGCTGCTGGACCGCCGCGCCCCGTCCCGCCTGCTGACCGCGTTCCCGCCCGGCGTGGAGGCGCAGCGCGTGGGCCTGGCCGAGGCGGTGGCGCAGACGCGAGGATTCCTGGAGGCAGCCATCACGCAGCCGTAGTTTTGCGCTGCAACCAGGCTGGGATAGACTGCGGCTGCATAACAGGAAACAAGACATGCTTGTCCGAACCGGACTGGACGCCCCCGAAGCGCTGGTCTGCACCATGGTGCTCGTCGCCGCCGCGGACGGCGCGATCACCGACCGGGAGATCGGCGTGATGGCAGGCCTGGTGCAGACCCTGCCGGCTTTCCAGGACTTCAGCAGCGAGCACCTGGAGTTCGCGTCCGATGCGGCGGTGGCCCTGCTGGAGGAGGACGAGGGGCTGGCCCATGCCGGCACGATGATCCGGGCCGCGCTGGAGCCGCGGCTGCGCGAAACCGCCTACGCCTTGGCGTGCGAGGTCGTCGCCGCCAACCGCACCACGAGCCAGGCGGTGCTCCGCATGCTGGAGCTCGTGCAAGGCGAGCTGCGGCTGGAGCCGCTGGTGGCCGCGGCCATCGAGCGCGGCGTCAAGGCCCGGTATCAGACGACCGAACGGGCGGACTGACGGCGATGCCGGCCTATTTGGTGGCCCAGATCGACGTGCATGATCCGGCGGGGTTCGAGGACTATCGCGCCTGGGTCGCGCCGGTCGTCGAGGCGTATGGCGGCCGTTACTTGGTCCGCACGGACCAGTTGGAGCTGTTGGAGGGTGCGGCGCCGAAAGGCCGCCTGGATTATCCTGGAGTTTCCGTCCATGGGTGCCGCGCAGGCCTTCTACCGCAGCGCCGATTATGCGCCGCTGCTGCTGCAGCGCCTGGCCAGCGCGGCGTCCGGCATCATATTGGTGGAAGGCTGCGCGCCGGGCTAGGCCGCCTCGCCGGTCAGAGGTCAGAGGTCGGCTGCGCGGCAGCGGGAACAGGACAGACCCCTGGCGCGTTGTCGGCAAAACCATGGAGCGGCTTTATGAGCGGAACGAACGATGCGAAGGCAGGGCCGGGGCAGCAGGAAAAGGTCCATGAAGTCCAGGGGGTGTTTCCGGACGATGCCGCGATGCAGGGCGCGTTGTCGCAACTGACCCTGGCGGGCTACGACCGGGCCGATTTCAGCCTGCCGGAGGAACAGGAAGCGCACGAGGCGGTGACGCCCAACGAGAGCGCGGCTGCGCCTACGGACGATGCGGACAAGCGGCAGGTGCGGACGATGGGCACGAGCATGGCCGGCTACGCCGGCGCCGTGGCAGCCGCGGGCGCGACGCTTGCCACGGGTGGCGCCGCCGGGCTGGCGGTAGCCGCGGCGGCGGCCATCGGGGTCGGCGCGGGCGCAACGGCGAACGCAGCCGGGCAGGCGGCGGACAACGCGCAGGTTGAGGCACGCGACCAGCGCGGCCGGGAGGGTCGGCTCATCTTGGCCGTGCGCACGACCACGCCTGAGCAGGTCAGTCAGGTGACGGGCCTCATGCAGCAGGCCGGCGCTTCGAAGACCGAGACAGTGACGCGCGCCGACCTGGCGCTCACCGCGGGAGTCAGTTCGGCGGGTTGGACCGGAGAATAAGCTTGGTCCAAGCCGCTGAGGCCAGCAGGATGATCAACGAGTCGGGCTGCCCGTCTCCAGGCAGCCCGGTGCCGGGGATACCCTTCGGTTTATGCGAGCTTCAAGTTGGTCGCGGCGGCCTTGCCCCGTTCCATCGCAACCTCGTAGCTGACCTTCTGGCCGTCGTTCAGCCCGTTCAAGCCGGCTGCCTGGACGGCGGTGATGTGGACGAACACGTCCTTGCTGCCGTCCTGCGGCATGATGAAGCCGAAGCCCTTGGTGGCGTTGAACCACTTTACGGTGCCGATAGCCATTCGCACTTAACTCCTGGGACGCACGGCCGACCGTGCGGTGGTTGGGTCGATTGAACTGCGGCCCTGCGGCCGCAGTTAGGCAAGTCAGTTGTTGATTATGCGAGCTTCAGGTTTGTGGCGGCGGCCTTGCCCCGTTCCATCACCACTTCGTAACTGATGTTCTGACCTTCGTCCAAGCCGCGCAGGCCAGCCGCTTGGACAGCGGTAATGTGTACGAATACGTCCTTGCCGCCATCCTGGGGCATGATAAAGCCAAAGCCCTTGGTGGTATTGAACCACTTCACTGTGCCGGTCGCCATAACTGCGTCGCTCTCCGTCTTTGCTGCTTGCAACAGCGCAAGCAGCGAGACAATCGGGCCTTTAGACGGCTTGTGGGCACCCGAGCATAGCGGAGGCGCAGCAAGGCTAGTCAAAAACACGACTGATTTGTCATGGGCGCAGAAAGCGCTTGGCAAGTCAATTGAAACGAGATGACACCGTGAGCCGTGTTGACGGCGCGGACAGGCCAAAGCCGCCCTGCAATCCGGCTTTTCCGGTGCCTGCTTGGAAAAAAGGGCGAACCCTGCGGTCCGCCCCCTGTTTCGCTAGCGTTCTGTTGGCTGGGCTTAGAAGTCCCCAGGCTTAGGGCCCAGCCGGGAATAACCGCTCTTATTGATTACTTCAACCACCTGAAAACGCTTGATACTTTTCTGTCAACTCGAGCGCTTGTATCCGGCTGGGCCCTTAGAAGTCCCCAGGCTTAGAAGTCCATGTCGCCCATGCCACCCATTCCGCCCATGCCGCCGCCGCCGCCCGGCATTCCGCCGCCAGCCGGCTTCTTCTCCGGACGATCGGCGATCATCGCCTCCGTGGTGATCAGCAGGCTGGCGACCGAGGCCGCGTCCTGCAGCGCCGTGCGGACGACCTTGGTCGGGTCGATGATGCCGGCGGCGACCATGTCCTTGAACTCGGCGCTCTGCGCGTCGAAGCCGAAGTTGTAGTCGCCGTTCTCCAGCACCTTGCCGGCGATCACCGCGCCGTCTTCGCCGGCGTTCTCGGCGATCTGCCGCAACGGGGCCTGCACCGCCTTGCGCACGATCTCGATGCCGAAACGCTGGTCCTCGTTCTCGAACTTGAGCTGCGCGAGGATCAGGCTGGCGCGGGCCAGCGCCACGCCGCCGCCGGGCACGATGCCCTCTTCAACGGCCGCGCGGGTCGCGTGCAGCGCGTCGTCCACACGGTCCTTGCGCTCCTTCACCTCGACCTCGGTGCTGCCGCCGACGCGGATCACCGCGACGCCGCCGGCGAGCTTGGCCAGACGCTCCTGCAGCTTCTCCCGCTCGTAGTCGCTGGTGGTTTCCTCGACCTGCGCGCGGATCTGGTTGCAGCGGCCCTTGATGTCGTCCGCCGAACCGGCGCCCTCCACCACGGTCGTGTTCTCCTTCTCGATCAGCACACGCTTCGCCCGGCCCAGCATGGCCAGCGTGACGCTTTCCAGCTTGATGCCGAGGTCCTCGGAGATGACCTGCCCACCCGTGAGGATCGCGATGTCCTCCAGCATGGCCTTGCGCCGGTCGCCGAAGCCCGGCGCCTTCACGGCCGCGACCTTCAAGCCGCCGCGCAGCTTGTTGACCACGAGCGTCGCCAAAGCCTCGCCCTCGATGTCCTCGGCGATGATCAGCAGCGGACGGCCCGACTGCACCACCGTCTCAAGAAGCGGCAGCATGGCCTGCAGGCCCGACAGCTTCTTTTCGTGGATCAGGATATACGGCTGATCCAGCTCAGCCACCATCTTCTCCGCGTTGGTGATGAAATACGGGGAGATGTAGCCGCGGTCGAACTGCATGCCCTCGACGACGTCGAGTTCCGTCTGGATGCCCTTGGCCTCCTCGACGGTGATGACGCCCTCGTTGCCGACCTTCTGCATCGCTTCCGAGATCATCCGGCCGATCTCGGCCTCGCCGTTGGCGGAGATGGTGCCGACCTGCGCCGTCTCGGCCTCGGTGGTGATCTTGCGGGTGCGGTCCTTCAGCTCCGCCACGATGGCGGTCACGGCGGCATCGACGCCGCGCTTCAGGTCCATCGGGTTCAGCCCGGCGGCCACGCCCTTGGCGCCCTCGCGCACGATGGCCTGGGCCAGCACGGTCGCGGTGGTGGTGCCGTCGCCGGCGATGTCGTTGGTCTTGGTCGCAACCTCGCGCAGCATCTGCGCGCCCATGTTCTCGAACTTGTCGCCAAGCTCGATCTCTTTGGCGACCGTCACGCCGTCCTTGGTAATGCGCGGTGCGCCGAAGCTCTTGTCGATCACCACGTTGCGGCCCTTCGGCCCCAGCGTCACCTTCACGGCGTCGGCGAGGATGTCCACGCCGCGCAGCATGCGCTGGCGGGCGTCGCCGCCGAATCGTACGTCTTTAGCAGCCATGTTGTGTTTTCCTCAATCCGTTGGGTCTTGCGTCGGGACGGCTCAGGCGGCCTTGGCGGATGCGGCGGGCGCCTCGATGATGCCCATGACGTCGCTCTCCTTCATGATCAGGAGTTCCTCGCCATCCAACTTCACCTCGGTGCCGGACCACTTGCCGAACAGCACGCGGTCGCCGGCCTTGACGTCCAGTGCCACGATGGCGCCCTGCTCGTTGCGTGCGCCGGGGCCGGCTGCGATCACTTCGCCTTCCATCGGCTTTTCCTTGACCGTGTCGGGGATGATGATCCCGCCGGCGGACTTCTCCTCGGCGGTGATGCGCCGGACCACGATCCGGTCGTGCAGCGGACGGAACTTCATGTGGGATCGCCTCCTATGGAAAGCCCAGGGTCGGGCGTTAGCACTCTCAGGCTGAGAGTGCCAGCGATCTAGAGGCTGCATTTGCTTGAGTCAAGAGCGAAGCAGCATTCCGGAATGTTGAGTGCCAAACTGCTGGGATTGCTCTCTTTTTCCTTTCACATTGCTCGGCATTCTGAAACGCTTGCGTTGCGGCCTCGGAAGGGCCGCCGCGCCGCCTGCCCTCGACAACCATCCAGACGCCAGGACTCCTGCATGACCTTGGGACTGCAGCTTAAGGACTACCGGCTCACCACCGCCGAGATCCTCTACTTCCTGCCCGACCATCCCGGCCTGCTGCAAACGTTCGTCTGGCAGGAACTGGACCTGGCGCCGCGCTTCCCGGCCCTGCGCCGTTTCCTGGAGTTCTGGCAGCGCGAGCTGGACGGCCCCCTCCATTCCATCCGCATCGCCGCCGGCGGGTCGATCCGCCCGGCGTCGGTGCGGCACACGCCCCACCTGCTGCGCTTGCACTGAGCACGACGCCCCATCGTTACGGCACGGACCGTTTGCGCGCCAGCGCCAGCCCGAGCGCAATCGAAAGCGCCAAGAGCACAGCGGCCACCGCGACCTGCGCACCCTGCGACACCCGCACGCCGCCGCCCAACAAGGCGAACACGGCGGTTTGCGGCACGTAGCCCAGCGCCGAGGCCGCCACGAACGGCCCGGCCGCAACGCCCGACACGCCGGCCAGCAGGTTGAGCAGCAGGTTGCTACCGACCGGCAGCAGGCGCAGCGTCAGGGTCGCGGCGAAGGTGTTGGCGCGGAGAAAACGGCTCAGCCGCTCAAGCCGCCCGCCGCCGCGCGCCAGCCAACGGACCGCCCAGGCCCGTGCCGCCCAACGCGCCCAGTAGAAGTTGCCCACGCACCCCAGGATTTCCGCCAACAGCGCCAGCGTCGCGCCCGGCCAGAAGCCGAAAGCCAGGCCGCCGGAATAGGCGACCACCTGGCGCGGAACGCCCACGGCACAGGCGGCGGCGGCGATGGCGACGAACGCCAAAGGGCCGCGCTGTCCCGCCGCCGCGATCCCGGCGTCCAGGCCCAGGGACCGCGATGCCAGCCCGGCCAGCACCAGGCCGAACAGCAGCAGCGCCGGGCGCCCGGCCACGGAGGACAGCGACACAATGCGTTGCCGAACGCTGGCTGACACTCCATCTCCATAAAGATACCGCCCGGGTGGGCTTCGGGCGGGTTGGGCCGGGACCGCCGGGCTGGCCTGGATTGATAGTTTGATCGTGGTTTGGAGGCTAGGGTTCAGAAATGCCGTTCGACGTCACGTCCTCCATCGCCCTGCCGAACGCCACGCGCGGGCGGCGGACCCGGCCCGTCGCGGTCTGGCTGTTCGCGATGTGCGCCATGCTGCTGGTCATGGTGTCGCTGGGCGGCGCCACGCGCCTGACGGGATCGGGCCTGTCGATCATGGAGTGGAAGCCCATCATGGGCGCCCTGCCCCCCTGGTCGGACGCGGAATGGCAGCGGCTTTACCGGCTGTACCAGCAGATCCCGCAATATGCCTTGGTGAACCAGGGGTTCGGGATTGCGGGCTTCAAGCACATCTTCTGGCTTGAATGGACGCACCGCCTTTGGGGCCGGCTGATCGGCTTGGCCTTCCTGGGGCCGCTGGTTTGGTTCGCGCTGCGCGGGGCTATCGGCCGACGGCTGGCATGGCGGCTGGGCCTGCTGTTCCTGCTGGGCGGGTTGCAGGGCGCCATCGGCTGGTTCATGGTTGCCAGCGGCTTCGCGGCGGACAGCACGGCCGTTTCGCCTTACCGGCTGGTGGTCCATCTCGTCATGGCGCTTTCGCTGTACGCCGCGATCTTCTGGACGGCGCTGACGCTTTGGCAGGACGGGACGGCCCCCGCGCCCGCCGGCCTGCGCGTCCGCGGTCTGCAGTCCCTGATCGCCGGGACCTGCTGCGCCGTGGCCTTGACCATCGTGGCCGGGGGCTTCGTCGCCGGGCTGCACGCCGGGCTGACTTACAACTCCTTTCCGCTCATGGACGGTTCCCTGGTGCCCGCGGGCATCGCGCAGCTTCAGCCGTTCGTGCGCAACATCACGGAGAACGTCGCGACCGTGCAGTTCGACCACCGGCTGCTTGCGACCGTCACGGCGCTGCTGGCCTCCGCAACGCTGATCGTCGGGCTGCGCGGCGGCGTCGCGGGGCGGCTGCGGACGGCCCTGCTTGCGCTGGGCTTGGCGGTGCTGGGCCAGTATGCCTTGGGTGTCACGACGCTGCTCTGGGTCGTGCCGCCCGCCTTGGGCACAATGCACCAGGCCATGGCGGTCCTTGTGCTGACCGCGGCGCTTGCGGCATTGCACGCCGGGCGCAGCCAGGTCGCGGCCTCGGCCACCCGTGCCAGGATCTTGGCTCCCGTGTTGAAGGACGTTCGATGACCCAGCCCGCTCCCAGCCCCATCGCCGCGACCGACGCCTTGTTCTTCGACCGGCCCGGCGCGGCCCTCGACCGCTCCGATGCCGAGCGCATCACCGGCGGCGCCCTGGCCGGCATGGATGACGGCGAGCTGTTCTTGGAATACCGGGAAAGCGAGCAACTGAGCCTGGACGACGGGCGCATCCGCAGCGCCGGGTTCGACACGCAGCTTGGCTTTGGGCTACGCGCGATGCTGGGCGAGGAAGCCGGGTATGCCCATGCCGGGGAGATGTCAGCCGACGCGCTGAACCGCGCCGCGGCGACGGTCTCGGCCGTGCGCGCCGGCCGGTCCGGCACGGCCGCCGCGGCGCCGCGGGCCAGCAACGCCCGGTTGTACTCCGATGCCAACCCGCTTACGGACACCCAGTTTCCGGACCGGACGGCAATCCTGAGCGAGATCGACGCCTACGCGCGCGGTAAGGATCCCCGGGTCAAGCAGGTGATGGCGTCGCTGTTCGGAGAATGGCAGGCAGTCCAGGTGCTGCGCGCGGACGGCACGCGGGCGGCCGATCTGCGCCCGCTGGTCCGGCTCAACGTGTCGGTCGTGGTGGAGCAGGACGGGCGGCGGGAAAGCGGCACCTTCGGCGCCGGGGGGCGGCACGGCTACGGACGCCTGCTCGACGGCGCGTTCTGGCGCGGTGCGGTGGACGAGGCGCTGCGCCAGGCCCTGGTCAACCTGGACAGCCGCCCGGCGCCGGCGGGGGAAATGCCGGTGGTGCTCGGCCCCGGCTGGCCCGGCATCCTGCTGCATGAGGCCATCGGCCACGGGCTGGAGGGGGACTTCAACCGCAAGAAGACCTCGGCGTTCGCCGGGCTGCTCGGGCAGCGCATCGCCAGCCCCGGCATCACCGTCGTGGACGACGGCACCCTGCCGGACCGTCGGGGGAGCCTGACCATCGACGACGAGGGCACGCCGTCCGGGCGCACCGTCATGATCGAGGACGGCGTACTGACCGGGTTCATCCAGGACCGGCTGAATGCCCGGCTGATGGGCGTGCCGGCGACGGGCAACGGGCGCCGGCAGAGCTTTGCCCACGCGCCGATGCCGAGGATGACCAACACCGTCATGCTCGGCGGCCCTTCGGACCCTGAGGAGATCATCCGCTCCGTGCCGCGCGGCCTGTATGCGGTGAACTTCGGCGGCGGCTCGGTCGATATCACGTCGGGCAAGTTCGTGTTCTCGGCCAGCGAGGCCTACCTGATCGAGGACGGGCGCATCACCAGCCCGGTGAAGGGCGCCACGCTGATCGGCAACGGGCCGGACGCGCTGCTGAAGGTCGATATGGTGGGCAACGATCCCGGCCTTGACGCTGGCATCGGCACCTGCGGCAAGAACGGGCAAGGCGTGCCGGTGGGCGTCGGCCAGCCAACCTTGAAGCTCTCAAGCTTGACGGTTGGCGGAACGGCGGCATAGGAATCACGGCATGTTGAGCTTCTTGTCCCGACTCTCCTTGGCCTGCACCGTCGCATTCGCCGCGTTGCCCGCGAGGGCCGCCGACCAGCCCGAGGCCTGCCCGGCGGCGCACGTCGCCCCGTTGGCGCTGCCCCATGTCAAGGAGGCTTTGGACCACAACTCGGAGCTGACCATCGTTGCGTTCGGCTCGTCCTCGACGCAGGGCTGGCACTCCAGCAGCATCGCGCACAGCTACCCGGCGGTGTTGCAGGCGGCGCTGTCAGCCGCGCTCCCCACCGCCCACGTCGCGGTCATCAACCGCGGCATCGGCGGCCAGGACGCCGCCGAGATGCTGCCGCGGATCGAGGCGGACGTGCTGGAAGTGCGCCCTAGCCTGGTGATCTGGCAGGTCGGCGCGAACGGGGCGATGAAGAATCGGGATCCCGAGGAGTTCAGGCGCCTCGTCACGGACGGCGTGCACAGGCTTAGGGACAAGGGGATCGACGTGGTGCTCATGGACAACCAGCGCGCGCCGCTGATCCTCGCCGCCCCTCTGCATCAGCAAATCGACCAGGTTATGGCTGACCTCGCGGCGCAGACGGGAACGGGGCTGTTCGACCGCGGCGCGCTGATGGACCAATGGCAGTTTTCCGGACATCCCTACAAGGAATTCATGTCGGATGACGGCATCCATCACAACGACCTCGGCTATCGCTGCGTCGCGCAAGCCCTATCGTCGGCGATCGTGGCCGGGCTGAACCCGCCGCCGCCGTTCCGCTCCGCCTCAGCCCGGCACTAGCTCCTCGCCTCGGCGGCGCGCCCCTTCGCCCTCAGCCGGGTCTCCCTCAGCCATCCCTGCCAGCCGCAGCCCGCGTGCCAGGTGCTCCCGGTCCTCCGCCCGTTCATACGGGCTGTCCCGGAGGCAGCGTTCGATGGTGTAGCCGGGGTCGATGGCGAGCAGGCGGCGGCGCACCACCGTAGCCTCCTGTGCCTGTCCGAGGAAGCCGAGCGCGGCCAGATAGGGTTCGCACGCACCGGAGAACGCCGGGTTCATCTCGCTGGCGCTGCGCCCGGCGATGACGACCGCTTCATAGTCCCGCTTCGCCAGCGCGATGAGGCTGAAACCTGTGTCGTAATGGAACGCGTGGGGGTCGGTGGGCGCAAGCTGCTTATAGCGCAGCAAGCGGCGCTCGCCTTCTTCCCAATCTCCAAGGTAGAGGTTGGCCAGGCCCGACAGCGCCCAGGCCATTGCCAGGTTCGGATTGAGCCCCAGGGCACGCTCGTGCAGGGCGATGCCCTCCCGGACCCGGCGCTGGAGAGAAGCGCGGACGTGGCCTGCAATCGTCAGCGCCTTGGCATCCTGCGGGTCGAGCGTGACCGCCTGCTCCGCATGGTGCGCCGCGTCGTTCACCGCCGCGTCACGATCCTTTGCCCAACCTTGGCTCACCAGGAAACCGAGCCAGCAGGCGTGCCAGGCATAAGGCGCCGCGAAATCGGGCTCAAGTGAGATCGCCTGGCGCAGCCACTGGCCGGACTGCATGAAGTGCTCGCGCTCCAACCGGCCCAAGCCGGAGAGCGCGCGGAGCAGCAGGTCGTAAGCCCCCAAGTCCGACGCCAGCCGCTGCACGGCACGGCGGCTTTCGATGGCAAGGATTTCCGGGTCGACCTGTGCTGTGACCTCGGCCGCGATCTCTTCCTGCAGGGTCAGCAGATCGCTGGTCTGCCGGTCAAAACGCCTGGCCCAGACAATCTGGCTGCCGTCGCGCAGGTCAACGAGCCGCAGGGTGACGCGGAACCGCCGGCCGACCCGTTGAACCAAGCCGTCCAAAACGAAATCAAGGCCGAACGTCCGGCGCAGCCCCGCATCGTCGCGGCCTTGCTGGACGAGCTGCGCCAGCGATCCGCTTGACACCAGGAACAGCCCGCGAACCTTTTGCATTGCCGAGGTGATTTCTTCGGCAAGGCCCAAGGCGAGATGCGCTTCGGTCTCGTCCGTGCCGACAAGGGTGAGCGGCAGCACGCCAAGCTTGGCCCCAACCCGAGGAGAGGCGGCACGCTGCTCAGGCCGCAGCACAGGCGACAACGGAGCGGGTACCGCTGGCCGTGCCGTGCGGCCCGTGCGTATATCGGCCAGCAACGCCTGGGTTTCGGAAGATGGCGTCGCATCCAGCAGGTCGGCCAGCACGGCCCGGCAGCGGTCATAGGACTGGATCGCCATGCCGCGCTCGCCGCGTTCGGCGTGCGCCCGCATCAGCGCCCGCCAGGCGCCCTCATGCGCGCGGTCGATGGACAGGAGCTGCTGGGCGACGACGATCAGCGCCTCCGGCGAACCCTGCTCCGTCAGCAAGGTTTCGCCGACCGAACGGGCTCGGTCCCGCAGGCGCTCGCGCTCGGTCTGCAGCCAGCCGTCGAACGCGGGATCGACGCCGTCCAGCTCCTCAAGCAGCTCGCCGTCGAGCAGGGCAAGCGACGCCGGGTGGGTCGTGGTGGCACGCAGCACCTCCTCGACATCGACCCAAACGACGCCGGGCCGGAGGGCCAGGCTGTCCCGGTTGATCGCCAGCACCTCCTTCCCGGCAGGGGTGAGGACTTCCAGCAGGCGGTGGATTTCTTGGCGGAGCGAGGCGCGCGCCTGCTCTTCAGGGCGCCGGCTCCAAAGCAGTTCGGCCAAGCGGGAGCGAAGCACCGGACGCGGCGCGGACAGCGCGACGATGGCGAGCAAGGCCCGCGTCTTGCGGCCCGGCGGCAAGATGCTCTCGCCGTTCGGGGTGGCCGCTTCCATTTGACCGATCAGGCGCAGGCGTACGGCCACCGGGTCAGCGGCATTGACAGCACGTGAGACGTCACGGGACTGGCTGATGATCATTCCGGCATTACCGCTTATCTCACGCGCCATTACAAGGCGAATGTAACAACGGAGGCAATTTTTTCACAAAGCCGTGTCCACCTCAACCGGACCCGACCCGGTTGCGACCTCCCCGGCTTGGACTTCGTAAAGCGCAGCCTCGGCAAAGATGCGGTCCGCTTGGCCGTGCCATGCTCCGTGAAAGCGTGACAGCCAGTGTTCGGCCTGGGTCGGCCCGCCGTCCAGCATCGGCTCCAACGGGGCGAGATGGATGGCCTCGTCCTCGCCGGCGGCGTCGCGCCGGGCGCGGGCGCGCAGGCCATCCCGTGCGATGGCCACCGCGTCCCGTGCCAGGTCCCGCACCGTCCCGCCAGCCCAAGGCGCATCGAGGGCGAGCCGCGGGACTTCGGCCCGGAGCGCCTGGTACGCCTCCCAGGGATGCCGGCGGACCAGCGCATCGGCGGCCGCCAGCGCCGCGTCGTCGTACAGGAGGCCCACCCACAGGGCGCTCTGCGCCACCATCATGTCCGGACGGCCCGCGTCGGCGCCCCGCATCTCCAGGAAGCGCTTGACCCGGACATCGGTGAAGGCTGTCGTCATATGGTCGGCAAAATCGCCGACCGTGGCGCGTCCGTTGCCGATATGCGGACGGCGCCCGGCCATGTACTCGCGGAACGACTCGCCTGCCACATCCTTGTAGGCGCCCTGGCGCTCGATGAAGTACATCGGCACGTCGAGCAGCCACTCGACGTAGCGCTCGAAGCCGAAATCCTCGGCGAACATGACGGACGGCATGCCGGACCGGCGGTTGTCCGTGTCCGTCCAGACCCGGGCGCGGCTCGACAGGAAGCCGCTCGGCTGGCCGTCGACGAAGGGCGAGTTGGCGAACAACGCGGTAGCCACCGGCTGCAACGCCAGCGACACGCGCAGCTTGCGGGCCATGTCGGCCTCGGACGAGTAGTCGAGGTTCACCTGCACGGTGCAGGTCCGCTGCATCATGTCGAGGCCAAGCTGCCCGACCAGCGGCATGTAGCGCCGCATGATGGCATAGCGGCCCTTCGGCATCCACGGCATGCCGGCCCGGCCCAGCGTCGGGTGATGCCCCAGGGGCGCGAAGCCGATGCCGAGCGGGGCCGCGGCCGCACGCACCGCCTCGACGTGGGCCGCAAGTTCGTCCCGCGTCTGGTGCAGGTCCTGCAACATGCCACCCGACAGCTCGAACTGCCCGGCCGGTTCCAGGGACACGGAGGCGCTCCGATGGACCCCCTGCCCTTTCAGGCCGATGGGGTTGCCATGCTCCAGGATGAGCTGCCACCCCGCCGGGTCGGACGCCGCCATGCCTTGCAGCACCGCGCGGATGCCGTCCGGCTCATACGGCGGGGGACAGAGGCTGGACGCCTGGAAGCCGAACTTCTCATGCTCCGTGCCGATGCGGTACTCGGACTGCGGCTTGCATCCGGCGGCGATGTGGTCCGCCAACTGCTGGACCGAGCCGATCGGCGTCGCGTCGGCGTCTCCGGGATTGGACATGGCGTATAGGCATCCTTGATGGCAGGCGGCACACCAATGCCACCCGCCAGGGTTGTCAAGCGCGGGTCGTTCGGCTTGTTACGCCCGGATCAGGGTGCCGATGCCGCCTTCGGTGAACAGCTCCAGCAGGCAGGCATGGGCCATGCGCCCGTCCAGGATCACTGCGCCGCGCACGCCCTTGCGGACGGCCTCGACGCAGTTCTCGACCTTGGGGATCATGCCGCCCGAGATCATGCCGCTGGCGATGCCCGCCTCGACCTCGGCCACCGTCATGTCCGGGATCAACTGGCGGTTCGCGTCCAGCACGCCGGCCACGTCCGTCAGCATCAGCAGCCGCTGCGCGCCCAACGCGCCGGCCACGGCGCCGGCCACCGTGTCGGCGTTGATGTTGTAGGTCTGGCCGTCCTCGCCCATCGCGACCGGCGCGATCACCGGGATCAGCCCGGCGCCGGTCAGCGCGTGGATCACCCGCACGTCCACGCTTTCCGGCTCGCCGACGAAACCCAGGTCCAGCGCGCGCTCGATGTGGCTATCGGGGTCGCGCACCGTGCGGGTCAGCTTGCGGGCGCGGATCAGGCCGCCGTCCTTGCCGCAGATGCCCACGGCCAGGGCGCCGGCGATGTTGATCAGCCCGGCGATGCGCTTGTTCACCGTGCCGGCCAGCACCATCTCGACGACTTCCACCATGGAAGCGTCGGTGACGCGCAGCCCGTCCACGAAGCTGGACTTGATCTGCAGGCGCTCCAGCATCGCGTTGATCTGCGGCCCGCCGCCATGCACCACGACCGGGTTCACGCCGACCTGCTTGAGCAATGCGATGTCGCGGCCGAACTGCGCGGCCAGGGTCTCGTTGCCCATCGCGTGGCCGCCATACTTCACGACCACCGTGATGCCGGCGTAGCGGCGCAGGTACGGCAACGCCTGCACCAGAATGTCGGCGCGGTCGGCGGCGGCCTGCAGTTGCTCGGGGGTCAGTGCCATGCGGGTTCCCTACCGGGACGGCGCGCGTCTGGTCAAGCTGGCAATCCCAAGCCCGCAAGCTCGGCCCGCAGCACGTCCATGCCCAGCCCGGTTTCGCTGCTGGTGGTGAACAGCTCTGGGTGCGCGGCCGGGTGCTTGCGGATCAGCGCGTGAACCTCCGCCTGCTTGCGGGCGAGCGCCCCGGGCTTCACGCCATCGGCCTTGGTGAGCACGGCCTGGTAGGTCACGGCCGCCCGGTCCAGCAGGTCCATCACGGCGAGGTCCGACGCCTTCATCTCGATCCGGCTGTCCAGCAGCAGGACGACCCGGCGCAGGGTGGGCCGGCCGCGCAGGTACTCGAACATCAGGCCCTGCCAGTCCTCCTTGATCTCCTTCGCCGCCTTCGCGTAGCCGTAGCCCGGCATATCGACAAGCGTGAGCCGCCCGCTGAGGTCGAAGAAGTTGAGCTGCCGGGTGCGTCCCGGGGTGTTGGACGCGCGCGCCAGCGACTTGCGCCCGGTCAGGGCATTCACCAGCGTCGATTTGCCGACGTTGGACCGCCCGGCGAACGCGACCTCCGGCAGGCCAGGCTCGGGAAGCTGGTCGAGGCGTTGCGCCGCATAGAAGAACTGGCACTCGGCGGCGAACAGCAACCGCCCGGCCTCGATCTGCTCCGCGTCGGGCGCCCGCGGCCCGTCGGCTAGGACCGCGCCATCCGCGGGATCGCGAGCCGGGTCCGCCGCTGAATCATCCATTGCTGTGCGATCGTGAGAAGATTGTTCCAACTCCAGTAGATCACCAGCCCGGCGGGGAAGCTCGACAGCATGAAGGTGAAGATGATCGGCATGAACTGAAAGAGCTTGGCCTGCACCGGGTCGGGCGGCGGCGGGTTGAGCTTCTGCTGCAGGAACATGGTGACGCCCATGATGAGCGGCCATACGCCGAGATGCAGCAGATGCGAGTAGGCGGAGGGATCGAACGGGAGCAGGCCGAACAGGTTGAACACGTTGGTCGGGTCGACCGCCGACAGGTCGTGGATCCAGCCGAAGAACGGCGCGTGCCGCATCTCGATGGTGACGAAGATCACCTTGTATAGCGAGAAGAACACCGGAATCTGCACCACCATCGGCAGGCAGCCGCTGGCCGGGTTGACCTTCTCCGACTTGTAGAGGCCCATGATCTCGGACTGCATCTTGGCGGGATCTTCTTTCAACCGCTCGCGGATTTCCTGCATCTTCGGGCCGAGCAGCTTCATCTTGCTCATCGACTTGTAGGACTTGTTGGCCAGCGGGAAGAACACGGCCTTGGCGAACACCGTGAAGATCATGATGGCGATGCCGAAGTTGCCGGTCAGGTGGTAGAGCCAATCCAGCGCGTAGAAGATCGGCTTGGTCAAGAAGTAGAACCAGCCGAAATCGACCGCCTTGTCGAGATTGGGGATGCCCAGCTCGCTCTGGTATTGGTCGAGCAACTGCACCACCTTCGCGCCGGCGAACAGCCGCGTCGTGCTGCTGCCCACGGTGCCGGGTTCGACGACCACGGGGTCGCGTGACAGGAAGTCGGTCTGGTATCGGTCGCTGTTGTTCTCCGTCAGGTGGCGGAAGCTGGCGACGACCGGCACGGCCTGGTCGGGGATCAGCGCCGTGAGCCAATACTTGTCGGTGATCCCGGCCCAGCCGCCCGTGGTGGGCATGTCGAGCGACGCGCCGTGGGTTTTCTCGCTCTCGGTCTTCGCCTTTTGGTAAGTCTGCTCCTGCAAGCGTCCGCCCAGCACGCCCAACATGCCCTCATGCAGGATATAGTAGCCCGCGGTCTTGGGCGTGTAGTCGCGGCGGATGCGGGACCAGGGATGCACGCCGACCGCGGCGGACCCGGTGTTGCGCAAGCGCTGCTCCGCGGTGAACAGGTAGTTGGCATCGACCGACAAGGCGATCTCGAACACCTGACCGGCGCCGTTGTCCCAGGACAGCGTCACCGGCGTGGCCGCCGTCAGCTCGGGCGCGGACGCGGTCCACACCGCATCGAGGTCCGGCACCTTCACGTCGGGGCTGTCAGCCGTCCAGCCGAACTGCACGTAGTAGGGCTGCGGGTCGGCGCGCGGTTCCAGAAGGCGGACCAAAGGCGAGTCCGGGTCGACCTCTTCGCGGTAGTCGCGCAGCACCAGGTCGTCCAGCCGTGCGCCGACCAAGCTGATGCTGCCCTGGACCCGCGGCGCCGCGATCTTCAGGCGCGGCACATCGCGCGGCGGCGGGACAGCCATGGGCTGCGTGCCGGGGGCGGCGACGTCTCCGGTGGGACGCGGCGCCAATTCGGCCGGCGTGGACTGCGTGGCCTGCTGGACCGCCCGGGGAGCCGGCTTTGGCAGCAGCAACTGGAAGCCCAGCAGGATCGCGACCGAGATCGCGATGGCGAGGAACAGGCGTTTTTGGTCCATCGGAAGGCCGTCACTTTCTCAGGGCATGGGCGGGGGGCACCGGGTCGATGCCGCCGTCGCACCAGGGATTGCAGCGCAGCACCCGCCGCACGGCCATCAGGGCGCCCGACGCCGCGCCGTGGCGCCGCAAGGCCTCGATCCCGTAGGCGCTGCACGTCGGCTCAAAGCGGCAATGGGCGCCGATGAACGGGCGCAGCGTCCATTGGTAAACCCGGATGCAGCCAACCAAGACCTGTGCGATCAAGATACTCCCGCCTTGACAAGCGCTCGCCGCACATCGTCCAGCAACAGGGCGAACGGCCGGGTCCGCGTCGCGTCGCGTCCGACCAGCACGAGATCTACGCCCTCCAGCGGGATTTCACGCGCGAGCAGCCGTGCCGCCTCCCGCAGGCGCCGCTTGGTCCGGTTGCGGACCACGGCGTTGCCGACCTTCTTGGTGACGGTGAAACCGATCCGCGCCGGCCCGTCATCCCCGCGGGACAATGCCTGGAGCGCCAAGCCATGCACCGACGCCCGACGCCCCTTGCCGGCGACCCGCAGGAACTCGGCCCGGCGTTTCAGGCGTTCTGGCGGCCTGGCGGGGCCTTGTGACTTGGCGGGGCCTGGTGGCCTAGTGCAGTCCGGCGGCATCGCCGCATCGGCCGCGTCAGGCTGACAGGCGCTTGCGGCCCTTGGCACGGCGGTTCGCCAGGACCTTGCGCCCGCCCACGGTGGACATCCGGGCGCGGAAGCCATGGCGGCGCTTGCGGACCAGCTTGGACGGTTGATACGTGCGCTTCACGGTGAACTCCGGTTCCGGTGGTGCGGCTGCGAGCTAAGGCGGATGCGCCGCTCGGCAGCCGGGCAACACATAATGCGGGCAGCTTGGCCCGGCGATTCGATGGCAGAGGCGGCTTATAATTGGTTGCCGCGGGCCAAGTCAATGCAAGCCGGGCTGCGAACCCAGGGCTATCGCATTTGCGTTTTGCCGAACTGGGCAAGGAGGCGTGTGAGGAACGTATCGTTCAAGGCAGCACGATAGAGCTTGCCTTTCATTGACTCCTTTGACCCTTCGAGCTTCGCAAGGTT
>JAABUQ010006043.1_pt1 | contig 18710 bp, 8 predicted proteins | sample 5560001 | NCBI WGS metagenome assembly JAABUQ01 (sample SAMN10711888, study PRJNA513371) | rock metagenome | isolation source: Antarctica rocks | place: Antarctica: Victoria Land, Finger Mt nord | collected 2015-12-18
CGAGCAAGTCGGGCAAGACCGTTCCCGCCAGCCAGCGCTCCACATGCACCAGCGGCTGCGGCGCGAGCAGCCGGTTGCGCCCCAGCACCAAGGCGACGCGCCCCAGCACCAAGGCGACGCGCCCCAGGTCGATGTCTTCGGGCGCGCCGCCCTCCGGGTAGCAGCGGCGGTTGACCACCGCGCGCCGCCCCAGCTGCTCGCACAGCGGCAGCAGCAGGGGCAGAGCGCCCAGCGTGCGCACGAGGGTCTGGCCGAGGGTCGCAGCGAGGGCGGCCGCTTGGCCGACCGGCACGGATGGGTGAGGAGGGAGGGACAACGGGCGGAGCGGACGGGCACGACGCGACATCGCGGGAGTATCCTTATAGGTATGACAGGGAGGGAGAGAGCAGGGCGAGAAGCGGGGATGCGTGGGCCGGTAAGCACTGGCTGCCCCTCCCTTCTACTTTACCATAACTAGCCGCCGCGCCGCGCAATGGCCTGCGGGGCAGTCGGTCAGTACGGCCCCGCATCCCATCTTATCTCCGTGCGAAATCCAGACTAAGTAGGTGTTGGTAAGTTCCTGGGAGCGCCGGCTTCCAGCCGGCTCCGGTCGGCAGGCGGGCAGCGACCGTGCCTGCCGCAGAGGTTTGCCGGCTGGAAGCCGGCGCTCCCAGGACGGGGCCGGCTGGAAGCCGGCGCTCCCAGGACGGACGGTTCGCCGCCCACACACCCGTCATGAATCATCCAGGCTAGGGGTCGGGGCCTGTCAGCCCGTGGGCTGGCTGCGGTCGATTGGGATCGGCCGGACCGTTGGACATCGCCACGCGTGCGAGCAGGTGTCCCGCCACCCCCTCGTCCTTTCGTCCTTTCCTGACACCGCAGTGTCCGTGGTTTGCCATGCGACCGCAGTCGCAGGCGGCGAGTGAGCGGGCCGGCCATCGGTGGCCGGCCCGTTCATCATGCCGTGACAGGTCCTCGCCTGTCCCCGCGGTTTAGCGGGCCGCGCTCGCCGCGCCCGTCCGCTCTACGGCGGTGAGACCCGTGTGGATCAGCGACGGCTGGACGCGCAGCAGGCGCGCCGGGAACGCCGGCAGCCACCAGTTCCAGCGCCCGAACAGCGAGACCATGGCCGGGACCAGCAGCATGCGCACCACCGTGGCGTCCAGCAGGATGCCCGCCGCCAGCCCCGTGGCCATCACCTTGGTGTCGGTCATCGGGATCGCGGCCAGCGCCACGAAGGCCAGCGTCAGGATCAGCGCCGCGCTGGTCACCAGCCGCCCCGTGTGGCCGATGCCCCCGACCACCGCCGCGTCGGTCGCGCCCGTGCGGTCATACTCCTCGCGCATGCGGGCCAGGATGAACACCTCGTAGTCCATGGACAGCCCGAAGAGGAAGGCGAAGACCATCAAGGGAATCCACGCGGAGACCGAGCCCGTGGCCGCGATGCCCCACAACTGCGATCCGTCGCCGTGCTGCCAGACCAGCGTCATCACGCCCCAGGCCGCGCCCACCGAGATGACGTTAAGCACGATCGCCTTGAGGGGTAAGAGCAGCGAGCGGAAGGCGCGTACCAGCAACACGAAGGTCACCAGCGCGATCAGGCCGACCATCAGCGGGAAGTTTCCGTAGACCGCCGCCACGAAATCCCTGTCTCCGGCGGTGATCCCGCCCACCCTGGCCGTTGCCCCTGCGAGGCCGGCGTGCGCTGCCTGGCGCACCCGGTCGAGCGTGGCGTGCCCGTCCGCGGAGGTGCTATCCGCCGCGGGCAGCACGGCGATCAGCGCCGTCCCGCCGCGCTGCCAGGTCGGACCGACCGGGGCCACCGCGCCCCGCACCCCGGCTACCTGGCCCAGGCGGGCGGCCAGCGCGGCGGCGTCGCGCGGCGTGGCCAGCACCTCGATGGGATCGAGTACGCCGGCGCCGATGCCCGAGGTCTCCAGCGCGCGCAGGCCCTGATAGGCCGGGCCCGCCGTGGTCAGCGCGTCCGCGGAGGGCATGCCAAGCACGAGGGAGCTTAGGGGAGAGAGCAGCGCGCCCAGGATCAGCGCGGCCACGCCCGTCGCCAGCCAGCGTCGCCGCACCACGCCGCGCGCCCACGCCGACCACAGCCGGCTCGGCCGGTCGTTGTGCCGGTGTCGGGGCCAGTCGAGGGTGGGGCCGACCGCGGACAGCAGCACCGGCAAGAGCGTGCCGGCCACCAGCACCGTCACCAGGGGGATCAGCAGGCCGCCGTAGCCCACGCTGCGCAGGAAGGGGACGGGCAGCACGACGAGGGCCAGCAGGCTGATGGCCACCGTGGTACCGCTGAAGACCACTGAGCGGCCGGCCGTGGCCATGGCGCGGATCACGGCCTCGTCGTTGGCGTACCCGTGGGCGCGCTCCTCGCGCCAGCGCGTGACGATCAGCAGGGAGTAGTCGATGGACACGCCCAGGCCGATCAGTGAGATCAGGAATTCGACGATGAAGGAGACCTCGGTGACGGTGGTCAGGCCCCACACCAGCAGGAAGGTGGTGGGGATGGAGACCATGGCCATCAGCAAGGGCACGAGGGCCATGAACGAGCGGAACACCAGGATCAGGATTAGCAGCGCGCCCAGGCCGCCGACGAGGGTCTCGGCCAGCACGCCCGGCGTGCCGCCGCCGCCATTGCTCCACGAGGCCAGCGCGTCGCGGCCGGTCACGCGGACCCGCGTCCCCGCGATGGGATGGGCGGCCAGGGCTCGCGCCACCGCGGGCACGGGCGGCGCCTGCAACCCCGCCCGGACGGGCGGGTAGACCAGCGCAAAGGTGGTACGCCCGTCGGCGGAGACAAAGGCGCGGTCGCCGGTCGAGGCGTAGGAGACGACGCGCGCGCCCGGCAGGGCGGCTCCGACCGCCGCGAAGGCCGCGGCGAGCTGGCGCTCGATGCCAGGGGTGGTAACGGTCGCGCCGCGGGGCAGGACGATGACGGGGACCAGCGGGGCCGCGTCGCCGCCCGTGCCGTAGGTGTGGAGGATCGCGTTGTTTGTATCGACGCCTTCGTATCCCGCGGGCGGGGCAAACTGCTGCGAGAGAGCCTTGCTGGCCGACGCGGACGAGGCCATGCCGACGAGGGTGACGACGATCCAGAACGCGGCGACGATCAGCCGATGCCGCAAAATCCACCGTGTGACGCTTGCCATGCTGCTACCCTTCCTTTCCTATCCTGGCGGGACCCTACCGAGCGGGTCCCCGTCCGTACACAGCCATTGTCGCGCGACGGTGATCGGCGCGGTAGTGTGCGCAGTCAGGACGTGCGGGTGACATTTGTCACCCGCGTGCCACCTCGCCGGGATCTCGCCCAGTCTCGTCAACCCGGTATAGTGAAGGGTGGGCACGACCTGCTCCACGGCGGCGGTGCGCGCGGGGACGCGGGGCCGCGGCCAATCGGAGGGCATGAGAAAGGGAGACCGCGCGATGTACTTCCACGTTCAGAAGCTGATCAATGAGATCGTGCCGGACGGGCCGGATCCGTTCGCCGCGAACGCCTTACAGGAGGGCCTGGGAGGCCAGTTCGGCGAAATGCGCACCATGATGCAGTACTTCTTCCAGAGCTTCAACTTCCGCGGGTCCGCCACGCAGTACAAGGACCTGATCCAGGCCGTCGCGGTCGAGGAGATCAGCCACGTCGAGCTGATCGCCACCACGATCGCCCGCCTGCTTGACGGCGCGCCCGGCTACCAGCCCAACGGCGACGGCGGCGTGCCGGGCGCCGGCGGCGCGACGCCCCTGCACAACATCCTGCACACGGGCAACATCCACCACTTCCTGGTCGGCGCGCAGGGCGCCCTGCCGGTCGACGCGGCGGGCAACCCCTGGTCGGGATCGTACGTCTACAACAGCGGCAACCTGGTGCTCGACCTGCTCTACAATCTGATGCTGGAGTCCACCGGCCGGCTGCAGAAGTGCCGCATCTACGAGATGAGCGACAACAAGACGTTGCGCTCGACCGTGGCGTACCTGATCGTGCGCGACGAGGTACACGAGAAGGTCTATGCCAAGGCGCTGGAGAGCCTGGGCATCGACTGGGGCAAGACGCTGCCGATCCCCAACTTCGACGCGTCGCAGTTCCCCGAGGTCAAGGCGCTCTACGACAAGGGCATCGGCGACGTGCAGTACACCTTCCGGCTCGACGGCTCGCGTTTGGGCGAGATCTTCAACGGCAAGTCACCGTTCAACGACGGCAGCACGGTCAGGTCCAGCGACCAGGCGCCGGACGGCTACCCGATCCCGCAGGCGCCCGAGCGGCTGGAGGAGTTCGCGCCCGGCCTGACGCCCGAGTTGATGGAGTTGGCGCAGGCGGCGGCGCGCATGGCCACGACGGGCTCCACGGCCAACGGGAGCGGCGTGAGCGTTGGTACAGCGCCGACGGCCTAGGGCATGACCGGCGCGTCGGGAGCGGCCAGCGCGACGGGCGACGACCGCGTGGAGATCAATGTCTGCGGCCTCGTCCACGACGTGAGCGCCGACCCCGCGTCGTAGCATAGCCTCTTGCAGCCCCAATCACAAAGACGCCCGGACCGATTCGTCGGTCCGGGCGTCTCCGCGCCTCCACGCTGGTGAGGCCGCTCCAGGCCAGTGATAGGGGCGGGGACGCCTGGCAGGGCTATGCCGTGCCAGGCGGGTGTGACGCCCTGCTCCCCATGCCCTATATGCTCGGCGCCGATGTCATCTCCGGATTTCAAAGCAAAGATGCTGCCGTGGTGTCGTGCGTCGTGGCAATCAGTGGTTCCCGGGTATTCGTCACCGTTGTCTCGTGCGTAGAACGGATCGCGGGCCGGCTCAGCGTGCTCTGCCCTACTCGGCTCTGGCCTCGACAGCCGTACTATCCGCCATGGGCGAACACCCGCAACGTGGCCGGCCGGACGATGTCGACAACGTCGATTGGGGCGTCGAGGTCGCGCCGCACGATCACCCGAACCTCGGGTGCGGCATCGAGCGTGTAGTAGGGCTCCGGTAGATCGAGGCGCTGACCACCTACCCCGTCGCGCGCAAAGGCCTGGATCGCGCCGTCCGCACAGCCTCCTGCTCCTCGGCCGTCAGGTGCTCCAGCGCCACAAGAACACGGGTCGGCAGGTCGGCCACTAGCGGCTTGTACCCGTTCCGCACATCTATATCTTGCACGTCCAATGTCCTTTCCCTTCAACTCCCGTGGCTACATGACGCCTCTCCCGATAGCAGCACGCTGTTATTTCAATCGCAGGCTGTCCTACTACGTTGTGCTTGGCTACCCTTCCTCCAGGGTGATACGAAACTTATGCCCGTCAGCCGGAACTATCCAACTGTTTCGCTTTCCCCACTCTATGAGTTGCAAATACGAATATCGGGGAGGAGCGGCGGCAAGATATTGGTTGAAGACGCTAAGTACCGCGTCTTGCAGCTGTTGATAGTTGTCGAACACTCGTCCGTCCAACGGCTTGAAGAGATCGCGCGAGGAAACCTGTTCCATTTACCTGTCCTCCTTCTTAAGTTGTACGATAGGGAGACGATTAATGACGTCTTGCGCCGACAGCGTGCAGTCCTGTGTAGCGAATGCATGCAGCTGGACATTCTCCTTCCATACGTCTTGTAGGATCCGCACGAGCGGCGATAATTGACTCACTGCTGTCAGTGTTCCATGGCGGTCGTTTTGCTGGATGCACAGGCGGGATGCCTTTGTGTTACGGTCAATTTTCCAGGGTGCAAAGAAATGCCGCATGACGAGAACTCCCTCCGTCTGTAGAACCGACACCGCTTTGGACCAATTGCTTTGGGCTCCGTAGTCGTCGGGATCGGGCAGCCTGCTATTCCATTCCTTTAACGCTTCGTCTGGTGATGTCGCCGAGATGCTTGCCGCGATTGGGAAACCCTCCGGGCGCTTCCAGAGACTGCGAGGGCCAGACTGTCGCCAACAAACGAGATTCAACCACTCGTCGGCCTGCGATTGCGCTTGTTGCCGCATGATATTCATCCACCATGTGTCGTCGTAGAGAGCGAACCTGTTCAACAGGTCCGACTCGTCGCTAACTGCGCCATTCGTGATAGTGCCGAGATCAGCGATGAATGCTCGAACCCGCTCATCCTGAACAGGACCCAGGATACGGACAATGGAGTGGCGTAGCGCAGCTCCTACCTGTGCTACCTTGTGATGCCACACCCCATATTGGTAGCTCCTGAAGCGAGCGAGAAGAAACGTTTCGACGGCGGCGAGCCCGAGTGGCTTCAGGGCCAAGGTGAATGGCGTGTTCGTGCCCCGGGCCGCCACGAGATTGTCGAGTAGACGCCGTAGGTCGTACAGCGCGAACTCGAACCCATAGTTGCGCCCATCACGCAGGATGTAATCGCACCTATCCGCGTCTACTTCGCCATCCATCAGTGAGTGTAACCAGAAAACGACTGCTTCCCGTGGCGGCGCATCGGGAGCTTCGACCGATGTGAGGATCTTACGAGCAAACTCAAAAGCAATTCTGACAGCTTCGCCGCCGAACTCCTGGCCGGCGTGAGCGAATATATCTCGAAGTAGGAGCTTCGCGACTTCGTGGCTAAGTCGCTCGTGTATCTGGGATTGCCCTTGTCGCTGCGCCATGAGTTTAGCCAAGGGCGATGTCTGCTGCTCCGTTTCAGATAACCCAAGCCACAACTCCCCAATCGCTGTTTCGAAGTCGTGGCTGAACGGCAGGTGCCCCAGATCATGGAATAGGGCGGCAAGGCGCAGACTTTGTTCTGAGAGTAGCACATATGGACGGTGAGACTGATCGCAGTAATGGTGCGCTATCAGCGCCGGTTCCAACGCCAACTCCTGTCCCGCGTGCGCCGGATTCGCAACGCTCCCGGCGGCATCCTGGATCGCCTGCGTTATGGCGTCACCTACGTCAGTGCGCACATCTGGCGCAGCGTTTCGGAAGCAACTTGCCAGGAACTCCGACGCGAGGTGCATCGCGCCAAGGCTATGACTGAATCGGGACGATCTGACTTCCGGGTAGACCAGATGGTTGAGACCGTTCTGAGAGACATAACGGAGCCGCTGCGCGACACGATGGTCTAGAATCCTTCGCTCGATGCTCGTAAAGTTTACGTAGCCATGGACTGGGTCGGCGATGCGGCCAGAGCGGGACATTGACGGCATCGGTGTGCTCCTCCATCATGTCAGGGCCGGTGAAGGCTTGGACTAACCTTACCATTATCTCTTTCTATATCCTAACCCTAACACAGATGTTCTACAACGCGTCCGCGGAGGAGAACAAGGTCAACTGTTGGCAACATTACTGAGGATACGGATTCCTATTCACACCATTATACGTGGCTGTAGAACTTTCATCAGCCTGCTATCCACTCCTATCTCAGTTCTAGCCGATCAACTGACAGATGAATGTTATATTTGTCAAAAAACAATACGACTTATAGTGTATTACTGCGAGACCTGTGCCCTCAGCCCGACACGGCAGTGTCCGTACGCTTCTATGCGACCGGTCGCGGGCAGGCCCGACCCTTACGGCGCCGGGTCGAGGACGGTGGCGTAGGGGCGGCCGTCGCGGGAGGCGATGGCCATGGCGTCGTAGACGGAGAGGATGCGGTCCCTGGTGCGGTAGTGGCCGTGGCGCGCCTCGTCGTCGCGCCGCACGATGGGGAAGGTGTCCATGATGTAGGCCGCGTCGTCGCGGGCGATGCCGTAGAGGTGGAAGTAGGCGGCGTCGAGCTCGCAGCGCAGCAGGAAGCGGCGCGCGGGGTCCCAGTGGAAGGGCGCGCCGTCGTGGCCCAGGTCGCGCGCGAAGGGCGCCATGTCCCAGGCCGTGTAGACCAACTCCAGCACGCGCTCGGCAATCCACTGTTCCAGGCTGAGGCCGTTCGTCCAGCCCGTTGGCCCGACGTAGGTCGCCGGTGGAAGGACGGGAATCTGCTTGAAAACATGGTATTTGAGGTGCGTGCCGCCTATCTTTTGCCGCGTCGCATAGTCGAGTACAAAGCTGTTGAAGTTGGCGAGTAGAGCGCCGGTAAGAGCAGCATTACCCGCTTTGGGAAAGGCCAGCAGAAAGGTATCACCGGAGCCAACGCGAGGGAAAAGGGAAGAGATTAGAGTCCGCTGGTCAGTACCACGGCAAATATCTCGCCAGCCAAGGAGCCACCCGTAATCCCATCCCTTATCGCGCAGGCGCTTCTGGACCTCGGCGCGCGGGACCCAGTAGCGCGGGGTAACGGTGCAGGCGGGGTCGGCCTTCTCGGCGTCGCTGAGGTCGCGGGTGTCGCCGCCGTTGTAGGTGGCCCAGCGGTGGTCGAACTGGTGCAGCAGCTTGGCCTCGTAGAGCGGGACGAGGTCGGGCGCGGGGGCATCCTGAAACAGCTTGCTGTCGTTGGACATATGAAGCATGGCCAGGAACGAGATGCCCCAGGGGTTGGCTCCGCTCGTCTCATCCACGAGCACGGGGACGCGGCGGTAGATGGCCTTGGTCAACCCGGCGTCGCGCGCTGTACGGAAGATGGGGCACGTCTTGGTGTTGGGGTTGAGCAGGGCAATGTCGTCGGGCGTGAGGGCGAAGCGCCGATTGGGAGCTGTCAGGTCGGCGGTATCAGTGCAGAAGAAGGCGAAGTCGGCTTGCTTGATAGCCGCGCCGCTCATCGTGAGCAGGCAGAACTTGTAGCTGCGATGCACGCCGGGGAAGATAGCCTTTCTGTTCTCGAAGTCGTAGAGGCTGGCCAGCGATTGACGCGTGACGAGGTCCCCGAAGAAGGCTTTGGTGCTGTCGTCGGTGGCGATGCCGGTGGGGCAGATCAGGCCGGCGCGCCCGCGCTTGCTGAGGAGAGATCGGAAGGCCTCGGCAAAGATGGCGTAGGTGTTGACGTCGCCCACGGCGGTGAGCGGGTAGCGGCCGGAGTCGCGCACCAGGTGGCTCTCCCCCTCGGAGCGGCGGCGGTCGGCCAGGAAGGCGGCGTAGAGGGCGGGATTGTAGGAGGCGGGCGCGGACAGGTCCGGGTTGCCGCGTTCGTGCAGCGCGGCGATCATGCGCTGGCGGTGCGCGGCGTTGGCGGCGTTGGCGATGTCGGGCCGACCGTGGTCCTCGAACCACTCTTTCTCTTGCAGCTTGATGCGCTCCCAGGGCGGGTTGCCGAGCACCACGTCGAAGCCGCCGCTCCAGCCGGTGGCCTCGTTCTCGGGCCGCTCGCCGGGCGGCGGGACGCGAAAGACGTCGGGAAAGGCCAGGTGCCAGTGAAGGAAGTTGTAGTGTCGGCTATCGGCGTCGGCGTCGGCGCCGGCGCCGGCCAGGCGCTCGATCTCTTCGCGCATCCAGGGGGCTACGTCGTAGGGGTTGCGCTCGATGCGGCGGTAGACGGCGTCGGTGATGGGGTAGTCGAAGCCGACGGGCTCCGGGCTGTGGGCGGGGGCCGGGGCCGGCTGGAAGCCGGCGCTCCCAGGAGGGGGTGGCGCCAGTGGGTCGCTGGTGGCGCCAGTGGGAACGGGGGCCGGCTGGAAGCCGGCGCTCCCAGGGGCGGCGCTCCTAGGGGCGGCGCTTCCAGGGGGAGGCGCTTTGGCTTTGCGCCAGACGAAGGCCGCGCACCAGGCGTCCGCGCGCAGACGGCCGAAGCGGTAGTCGCTGGAGCGCACGAGGGCGGCGTACCGTTCCTCCTTGCGGTGGACGTCGGCGATGCGGTCGTCGCCGAGCGCCTCCAGGCCGGCCATGGCGGCGGCGAGGTCGCCCAGCCGCTCCCACGGCGCGTCGGGGTCGGGCAGGGTCTGCTTGCCTTTGCGCTCGCCGTCGTTGACTTTGCGGAAGGCCTTGCAGTAGGCGCGGTCGTCGCCCTCGATGGGCTCGAAGGCCGCGTTGGGGATGCCGCCGTCGAGCAGGCGCGGGGTGGCCCCCAGCAGGCTGTTGCCGCACTGGATGTGCGCGTCCAGGAAGTTCAGGGGCTTGCCCGGCTCCAGCGCCTCCAGCCACAGGCTGACCCGGCACAACTCCACGGACATGGGGTTGACGTCCACGCCGTAGATACAGCGCCCGATCACGTCGCGCAGGGCGGCGCGCACGGCCTCGGGGGCCGGCTCCTCGTCGCCGCTGCGCACGGCGGCCAGGCGCTTGGCCAGACGGTTGGCGGCGGCGATCAGGAAGTGGCCGCTGCCGCAGGCCAGGTCGCAGACCTTGAGGCGCAGGATGGCCGTCTCGGGGTCCCGGCGGTCGCGCGCGGCCTCGTCCAGCACGGGCTCCAGCGCGCTGTCGAGCAGGGAGTTGATCAGGCTGGCGGGGGTGTAGTAGCTGCCGCTACGCTTGCGGTCGTTGCCGCCGGCGGTCTTGAGGGTAAAGGCCGCGGCGTCGGCGTTGAGCACGGGGTGCAGCTCCAGCAGCGACTCGTACACGCCGCCCAGCTCCTCCGCGCCCAGGTTGCGGTAGTCGACGGGCAGGCGGATGCGGCCGGACACCGTGTAGGCCAGGGCGCGCACGGCGGCCAGCAGGCCGCCGTTGCCGATGTCGCGGCCCCGCAGGTCGGGCATGGCCGCCTCCGAGAACAGGAAGCTGCCCAGCGCGGGCAGTCCCAGTTCGGGACAGCCGCCGTCACTGCCCAGTTTATCCATCACCAGGCGCAGTCCCTGGTAGAGGTCGTGGTGGGCGGCGCCGATGCGCCGCCCGGCCAGGTGGCGCAGGCGCGCGGTGGCGTAGTAGCGGGTGTAGCGGTCGCGCGCCTCCGGCGGCGCATGAGGGTCGAGCAGCAGGCCGCGGTCCTCGGCCACGAAGAGGAACAGCAGGCGGTAGACCAGGCGCAGCAGTTGGCGGTAGTAGTCCTGCGCGTGCAGCGCGCCGCTGTAGAGCCGCTCGCGCAGCGCGGCGTTGGCGGGGTGGGCCAGGAAGCCGCTGCCCAGCGCGGCGATGGCCGCCTCCACGCCCCGGCGCAGGTCGCTGTGCAGGCGCACGCCCTGCTCGCGGCCCAGCCGCGACCACTCTTCCAGCCAGCAGTCGGCGGGGCGCGCGGCCTCGACGCGCGACTGGTGGCAGAGCAGCCACAGCGCCACGAAGTCGGCATAGACCTCGCCGTCCATCATGGCCTGCAGGTCGAACTCGACATAGGCCTGGCGCGTCAGGCTCTCGTTGTCGCGCAGCAGGCGCAGGCGCAGCCCGTTGGAGACGAAGCCCCACAGGCGCTTGTCGGGACCCTGCGAGCGGTTGAGCAGTTCCTGCACCAGGCTGTAGGGGCTGCTGCGCGCCGCGCCGGCAACGCCGGGCGTGCGCCGGTCGATGTCCACGCCGCGGCCTACCAGGTGGATGGGGCTGAGGTGGTAGCCGTGCGAGACGGGGTAGGCCTTGCCCTCGACCTCGACCGGCCGGGCGGGCGGCAGCCGGCCGTAGCCCAGTTCGGCGAAGAGCGGCAGCAGCCAGCGCTCGCGCGTCACGCCCGTCCCGGGCTCGCCCGGCCCCAGCGCGTCGGAGGCGCGGCGGAAGGCGCCCCAGGCGGCCAGGAGCGTGTTCCAGGAGCGGTTGGCGGCCTCGCCGAGGCGCTCGCGCGGCGGCAGGTGATAGCTGTCGGGCGTCAGGCCGGGGATGCCGCTGTTGCCGGCGCTGATGCGCTCCAGCAGTTCGGCGGGCAACAGGCCGCCCTCCGTGCGCACGGTGACGAAGGGGGTGCGCCGCGAGGCATACGGACGTGTTGGCATGCGGAACTCCTATTCCATCTCCATTATAGCCGCTATAGCCGCCATCACCCCCTGGGAGCGCCGGCTTCCAGCCGGCCCGTCCCCGCACATGAGGGGGGCGTCCTGGGAGCGCCGGCTTCCAGCCGGCCCATCGTGCTGGGAACGATCCTGGGAGCGCCGGCTTCCAGCCGGCAGACCTCCGTGGCGGATTCGCTCGTCATGCACAGGCGTCCGTGGCAGGGCCAGGGGCCGGCTGGAAGCCGGCGCTCCCAGGAGGTGCGTGCGCATCAGGGGGACGGCTGGAAGCTGGCGCTCCCAGGATGCCCTTAGATGGTTACAGGCTCTCGTATGCGTGCGCCGCTGCTCCACGGCCAATCCTGGACGCGGGCGCACAATCCAGCGCGCACCGGGTTGCCCTCTATATAGGTGATGGCCGCGGTGTAGTGCTTGTCGTTGCGTATGTAGCGATCGACGTACTCGCGGTACCAGAACTCGCCGGTCCGTTTCAATAGACGGTTGGCGGCCGTGGACGTGTACGATTTCCAGGAGTGCATGATGTCCGGCAGAGGATGCCCTGTCGTAGGGGTTAGCATGGCATGGACGTGATTGGGCATGATGACCCACGCGTGGAGCTGGTAGCGCGCCCCATCGAAGTGCAGGAGGCTATCCTGCACGAGGGCCGCGATGCGGGCGTCGTGGAGCCATGCCGTTCCCGTACCCCTATCCAGGTAGCTCTCGATCCGTTTGCGTCGCTCGGCATCCCGTGCTGTGTCGGAGAGGTGCGCTAACTCCTCGCGCCAGACGGTGAGCAACTGCAACGGGAACGAATCGGCCAGCCGAAAGGTGACCATCTGCACGGCGTTGCCGCCGTCGAAGTGAGGCAGGTAGCCGCGGGAGCGCCACTCGTTCCTATACGTCTGTTGCGTCTGTGCGTCGTGTCCGCTTCCCTCGCTCGTGCCCGCAACGGGCGTCCGTAGCTGTACCATCTAAAACCCTCCACGCTATGACCACGATAGTCTACTATACTCCCGCCCGTCGCATGGGGACGGCCTGGGAGCCTGGGAGCGCCGGCTTCCAGCCGGCCCGTCGCGTGGGGGCGTCCTGGGAGCGCCGGCTTCCAGCCGGCCCGTCGCGTGGGGGCGTCCTGGGAGCGCCGGCTTCCAGCCGGCCCGTCGCGTGGGGGCGTCCTGGGAGCGCCGGCTTCCAGCCGGCATCCCTGCGCGGCAGGCCCGGTCGCCAAGTGCAGGCGCGTGGCCGGCGACCGGGGCCGGCTGGAAGCCGGCGCTCCCAGGGGATGCGTGCGCGTCAGGCGACCGGGGGCCGGCTGGACGCCGGCGCTCCCAGGAGGTGCGTGCGCATCAGTGGGGCCGGCTGGACGCCGGCGCTCCCAGGGGGCGATGTTGGTTCATGCTGGCGCCGGTAGGTAGACGTAGAGGCCCAGGATGTCGGGCGGGAGTTGGGGCTCGATGGCGTAGCGGCCGCGGGCGTTGGCGGCGTCGCGCACGCGGCGGTGCGCGGCTAGCAGTTGTTCGCCGCGCTCGCGCGCCACGTCCTCCAGGTGCGGGCGCAGGTGGTCGTAGCCCTCGACAACCTTGCGCAGGAACTCGCGCTTGCGCTCCTCGTGCAGGTCGGCGTCGGGACGGGCGTCAAGCAGGGCCTCGGCCGCTCGGGCGTCGAGCCACTGCGCGTTGTGCGGCGGGCCGGCGAAGGCCAGCAGCGCGGCGTCTTCGGCCAGCAGGGGCCGCTCGGTTCCGCCGCGTTGCAGGATGATGTGGTAGCGGAAGCGCACCAGTAGCAGGGTGGTGCGCCGGGCCACCGCGCGCGTGGAGATCACGCCCGAGCGGCGGGCCACGGCCCCCGACAGCGGGTCGAGCGCCGTATCCATCACGTAGGAGGCCAGGGCCTCCACCAGGGGATGCGTGCGCTGCAAGTAGAGCTCGCCGTCGCCGACCGGCTGCTCGAAGCGGGCCGCGAAGGTGACGGACGGCAGGTCCAGGGCCTCGCGTAGCGCGGCGGGCGTCTCGGCGAGGTCGACGCGGATGCGGCCGGAGGGGTCGCGCTCCACCACCGCGCGCAGCGTTTCCAGGGCGCCGGCGGTGAAGCCCGCCACGTCGACGCCCGCGCCGATGGCCTCGCGCATGGCCGCCAGTTCGGCCGCCACCTCGTCCGGCTTGATGGCGCGTTGGGCAAAGACGGCTTGCGAGGCCGCCTCGCGCCGGGCGGCGACATCCCAGGCCCCGTGCAACTCGTCGATGGCGTGCCGCGTGTTCAGCTCGGGGAACAACTCGAGCTGCCGTGCCCCGCCGCGCCGTTCGCGCAGCCGCAGCCCCTCGAACACGGCCTGCACCACCTGGGCCGAGTCGACCGGCAGCGGCACCGAGATGCCCAGCGAGGTGCGGATAGTGCGGCTCTTGCGCAGCAGCACATCGAGCACAATGCCGTCGATGGGGTTGTCCTGGCCGAAGAGGGTGGTAATGCGCACGCGCGGGCGGGGCTGGCCGAAGCGGTCCACGCGGCCCTCGCGCTGCTCGTGGCGGGTGGGGTTCCAGGACAGGTCGTAGTGGACCACGGCGTCGAAGTGGTGTTGCAGGTTCAGCCCCTCGCTGAGGCAGTCGGTGCAGACCAGCACCCGTTTGGGCGCCCGCGTCAGCGCCAGCACCTGCTGCTCGCGCGCCTCGGCGGCGGCCTCGCTGGTCACGGCAACCGTCTCGACGTCTCGGGGCAGCGCGGCGCGCAACTCGCGCGCCACGTACGCGGCGGTGGGGATGAAGCGGCAGAACACGACCGGACGGTAGCCGTCCTTGACCAGCGCGGCGACTAATTTCAGTGCCCGCCGTAGCTTGGCGTCGTGCTGGGGGCCCTGGAGAGCGGCCGCCCTGGCGGCCATCTCCCGGAGCAGCTTGCGGTGCTCGGCGGCGGCGCGGCCCTCCCCGCCGGCCGCGACTGCGGTGTTGGGTACCACGTCGAGCCCCTCGGCCGCGCCCTCGTCGACGGGGTCGAGCAGGGTGAATGGCAGGCTCTCGGCGGCCTCGATGTCGAGCTCGGCTGTGTCATCCGTGCCGTCCGTGCCGTCGCCCATATCCTGGGTCGCGCCCTCGACGGAGGCGGCGGAGCGGTTGTCCAGCGTGGCCGCGGCGGCGGCGGGACTGGAGGCCAGCGCGCGCAGTAGAGCCAGGATCGACCACCAGCGCAGGCGCTGGCGGCCGTTGCCGCGGTTGCCCTGGTGGTCCCCGATGTCCTGCGTGGGGTCGCCCACGCGAGTACGGGCGTACTCCAGCACCTCGTCGAACAGCGCGCGGTAGGCGGGGGAGAGCTCGTAGGTCGCGTCGCGCTCCTCGCGCGTCGGAAACGCCGTGGCGGCGTCGGCGTAGAGCTCGATGTTGGCGCGGCGGCGCTGCACCACGTGGGCGGCCAGACGCTCGCGCAGGTGGGCGTTGCGGGCGCCGGAGAGGTCATCGGGCAGCGCGGCGAAGGCGGGGTCCAGCAGCGCCAGCAGCGATCGGAAGGCCTCTTCCTTGCCGCTGTGGGGCGTGGCCGTGACCAGGATGACGTGCCGCTCGCGGTCCGCCGCCAGGCGCGAGACGAGCTGGTGGCGCTGGTGGCGGCCGCCACGCCCTTCGCCGGCCGAGACGCAGGTGTGGGCCTCGTCGACGATGACCAGCTCGGGGCAGTGGCGCAGGAAGTCGTCGCGCCGGCGGTCCGACTTGATGAAGTCGGTGGAGACGATGACGATGGGGTACCCGTCGAAGACTGACTGGCCGGGACCGCACTCCCGCTCCAGGCGGGTGACGGTGCTGGGCAGCACGAGCTCGGCGTCGAGGTGGAACTTGTCGCGCAACTCGGCCTGCCACTGCTCGGCCAGGTGCGGCGGGCAGAGCACGGCCAACCGCGTCACCTCGCCGCGGTCCATCAGTTCGCGGGCGATCAAGGCCGCCTCGACGGTCTTGCCGATGCCAACGTCGTCGGCGATGAGCAGGCGCGCCACGGGCAGCTTGAGCGCCAGCAAGAGCGGCACGAGCTGGTAGGGACGCGGCTCCACGGCGATGCTGCCGAAGGAGCGGAAGGGGCCGGCGCTGGAGCGGAAGCCCAGGCGCACGGCGTCGCGCAGCAGGCGGCAGGAGCGGTAGTCGCCCGGCGTCTCGGGGTCGGGCAGGGCGAACCGGGCCGGCTCGACGGTCTCCAGCGGGCGGTAGACGCCGGCGATCTCGTCCTCGCCGCCGCCCAGCGGCCGCAGCACCAGCATGTCGCCGTCCGACGCGGGCAGCACAACCCACTCGCGCCCGCGCGCCCTGACCAATGATCCCACCGCGAACGACATGAACCTACTCTCCTCTCGCGCCCCTATTCGTTATTTGTTATACACCTGCATCATAACCACCGTGGCCGGTGGCGTCAGGGGAATGTCCGCTGCCATGTAGGCCCCAGCCCCGTCCCCTGGGAGCGCCATCTCTCGCCGCGCTGCCAGCCGGCCTCGTACTCCCTGGGAGCGCCGTCTCTCGCCGCGCTGCCAGCCGGCAGACCTCCGCGACGGACCCGCCTGGCGCGCATAGGTATCCATGGCGGGGCCCGGGGCCGGCTAGAAGCCGGCGCTCCCAGGAACGCCTGCAGCGTCGGTGATGCCGGCTAGAAGCCGGCGCTCCCAGCAGCTCCCAGGACGTGCGGGCGCTCCCTGGACGTGCGGGCGCTCCAGCAAGGCCTGCAGCGTCGGTGATGCCGGCTGGCAGTGCAGCGAGAGACGGCGCTCCCGGAATGTACCATCGCTCCCAGCAACGTACCGGCGCCCGCTTAATCGCTAATCGCCTGGCAGGAAGCGGCTGCGCCGGTCGGCCCAGGTCAGGTAGACCTCGTCGCGGGCTCGCGTGATGCTGACGTAGAGCAACTGCTTCTCGCGCTGCAGCGCCTCCTCGCGCGCGACGGGATCGGTCAGATGGCGGTAAGCCTGGCCCTCGGGTATCAGAGTGTCGGAGACGCCGACGATAAAGACGGCTTTGTACTCCAGGCCCTTGGCGCGGTGCATGGTGGCCAGGGTCACGCCGCCGGGTTGAGACGACGGGCCCTCATGGCCCGCGCCGAGCCTGGCGCAGGGCAGCCGGGCCGCGCGTAGCCGCTTTCGTAGCTCCTCGAGTTGGCTGTTGCGCCGGGCGAACACGGCGATCTCACCGGCGTCTAGCGGACGGTCCTGTTGCTGGTCGAGCAGCCGCCCGATCTCCCCGACCACGTAGTCGTATTCCGCCTCGGCGTTTGCAAAGCCGCGCAAGACGGGCTCCGGCCCGTCGAATAGATTGCGCACGCCGCTGCGGTCATCGCGCTCGCCGTCGAGGTTGTCGGCCTGTTCCCGCACGATACGGTCGGCGAAGCGGCGGATCTGCTCGGTGGTGCGATAGTTGAGGCGCAGCACGTGCGAGCGCCCGCGCACGTCGATACCCAGCGCCTTGAGGCTCGTGGCACGGCCGTAGACGCGCTGGCCGCCATCGCCGACGAGCGTGAGGTTCAATGGCGCGCCGGCCGCATGGTCGGGACAACCGGAGCCGGCCAGCGCGGCAACCAACAGCAACTCCTGCGGCCCCAGATCCTGCGCTTCGTCGACGATGACGGCGTCGTACGGGCTCGCAACGACGCCGGTCTGCAACAACGCGCGGGCGCGTCGGCACAGCGACGGGAAGTCCAGCACGCCATGGTCCCGCAGCGTTGTTTGCAGGCGTTCCAGCGCCGCCCATACCTGCTGGCGGTCTTTCACGCTGAGCGGCGTGCCGCGGCCCGCCCGGCTGGCGCGGCGATAGTCGTCCCAGGTGGTCAGCCCCTGAGCCTGTACCACGTCCACCCACTCGCTCTCCAGCAGCTCGAGATCGAACGCACAACCCGTGTGGGCGCGCGCTTGGCGCATCCACGCGCGTAGCTCGTCCTTGTCCTTGTCCTTTTGATCCTTTTGTGGCGTGCGCCAGTGTTCCCCGGCCGCGTCGAGCAGAGCCCGCGCCTGGCCGTGGACCGTGCGAACCGTGACATGGGACAATTCGTCCGGTGAGCACAGCAGCCGCAGGCCGTCGTCCAGGCGCTCGCACATCGTGGAGACAAAGCTCGTGACCAACACGCGCCGACCCTGGGCGGCCAGGTGTCGGGCGCGATGCAGCGCGACGACGGTCTTGCCGGTCCCGGCCGAGCCGGTCACCTTGAGCGGGCCATTGGCGACGCTGGTGGCGAACCTGCGCTGCGACGGGTGCAGGAACACGAGCCAGGTGGCCAGCGGCGCGGCCAGCAGCTGGCGTAGCTCCGTCTCGTCGTGCAGTTGAAAGAAGCGCCGCCGCGTATCCGGGCTTGCCAGGGGCGGCTGGTGCGGCGCTGGGGGAACGGGCGGCGTGACCAGCTTGCCGCACGCGACGTCGAGCAGCCGCTCGGCGACCTCCTCGGGCAGCCTGGCGAGCACGTCTTCCAGTTGCTCCTCGGCATCAAGCGCGATTTTGCGTATGACGGGCAGCCACGTCGTGGGGAGGCCAAGGCTGATCAGGTAGGCATCGTCGTGCGCGTCGAAACGGCCAGGGACGCGCGCCGGCAGCGCCGGTACTTGTTGCGCGATGACCTCGGGCGACTCAACGATCTGCAGCACGCCCGTGGCCGCGTTCCGCTCGAACGTGTGGGTGCTGGCCCAGGCATAGGCGTCGTCATGCGGCCCGGCATAGAGCACCACGCGCGTCTCTCCATCCTGGTGGAGCACGGCGCGCAAGCTCTGGCTGATCCGTCCCGACCAGGTATTCTTGTCACGCGCCTGGGTAATCCGCTCCAAACTCAGGCTGGGATGGGCGGGGTTGTGCTCGTATTTCTCGTAGAACTCCCAGGCGCGCCTGGCGTCCGCGGCCGACAACCGCGTGGCCGAAGAGATCCAGGATTGCGCGATTAAGACGTCCATAGGCGCCTCAGTGGACGCTGGTACGTTCCTGGGAGCGCCGGCGTCCAGCCGGCAAACCACGGCCGGCTGGACGCCGGCGCTCCCAGGAGGTACTCCCATATGCATCAGGCTAACCCTACGAGGGAGGGCTCAAGGAGCAATTGATAGGTATTGGGCTTGGTTTTGCGGCGGTTGAGGCGGCAGCCCGCCGCGACACAGCGCTGGACGACAGCGAGGGCG
>JAABUQ010006044.1_pt1 | contig 18709 bp, 18 predicted proteins | sample 5560001 | NCBI WGS metagenome assembly JAABUQ01 (sample SAMN10711888, study PRJNA513371) | rock metagenome | isolation source: Antarctica rocks | place: Antarctica: Victoria Land, Finger Mt nord | collected 2015-12-18
ACCGGCCGACTGCGGTCGGGTGGGGTCCGCCACTACTCTGCTCCTGGCCCGTCCTGACACCGCAGTGTCCGTCGTGTGCCATGCGACCGCAGTCGCAGGTCGGATTCCACAATTGTAAGGTGCACCCCCCTGGTTGCCGAACATGCTTGCCATGAGGTTATGCAACTTGCTAGACTGTAAAGCATCGGGGCGTGGCGCAGCTTGGTAGCGCGTCTGAATGGGGTTCAGAAGGTCGGAGGTTCGAATCCTCTCGCCCCGACCAGTTTGTGAGCGTGAAAGACGGCCCTGTCGGGCCGTCTTTCCGTTTGTGCAGCGCCATATGTCACGGAAATGTCACGAGTCGCGCCGAGGCATGTAGCGGCACCAGCTGATATCGCTCGACATGATACCTCGACTGTGTTCGGCAACATCAAGCAGTGCATTCCGCGCAAAGAAAGACGGCCAGTATGCTGGCCGTCTTTCTTTGCGCGGAATGCAGTCGGTCAAGGGATATCACACATGGTCTGGGCCTGCCCCATCCATGGGGACGAACAGGGCAACTCCCACCTTGTCGGCCAGATCCGCCCGTTGGGTTGGCAGCACGTGCGTATATGTGCGCAGCGTCGTGGAGATGTCGGCATGTCCCATGCTTTCGCTGACCACCTTGAGCGGGATGCCCAGTTGTATTGCCAGCGTGGCGAACGAGTGGCGCAGATCGTGGATGCGGATGCGCTTGATGCCAGCCCGCTTCACTAGACGGTCGAAGTCGCGGTCCAGGTTATCCGGGTGGATTGGACCACCGTGTGCCGCCGCGAACACCAGATCGTGGTCATCCCACAGCGCCCCTCGCTTGGCGCGCTGCTCGGCCTGGCTCCCCTTGTGTGCGCGTAAGGCCTCAACCATGTCCCCTGACAGATGCACCTCGCGCCGACTGGTCAGCGTCTTGGGCGGCTTGATCTCGATCTTGCCGCGCAACGTGCCGACCGTTTGGCGGATCGCCACCACGCCACGCTCGCTGTCCACGTCACGCCACCGTACCCCAAGCAGTTCACCCTTGCGCATGCCGGTCGCCAGCGCGAGCAGCCAGATCGGCCCGTACACGCTCTGGCGTGCCACGGCTAGGAAGCGGCGGGCCTCCTCGACGCTCCACGTCTGCATCTCTTTGGCCTTGTGGCGCGGCGGCGTCACGACATCGGTCACGTTGCGTGATACCCAGCCGAGTTTGACCGCTTCGTCGAGGGCCTGTGAGATGTGGAGGTGGCAAAGCTCCACCGTGCGGACGCCGCAGCCGGCGTTCATCTTCTCGGTGTAGAAGGACTGCACGCGCGCCGGGGTCAGCTTCTGGATCGGGACGGCACCCAGCGTGGGGACGATGTGGCGGCGGACGGTCGCCGCGTACCCATAATAGGTCCGGGCGCTCACGCGATGGCGAGCATAGTTGTCGAGCCAGAATGCCAGCAGATCGGCCAGGCTCTGCGCGGAGCGATCCACCGCGACGCCCTTGTCGATGTCGGCGAGCCAGGCGGTGAGGCTCGCCTGCGCCTCCTTGCGCGTCGTATAGGTTTTCTTGCGCTGACGGCGCTTGCCCGTGACGGGATCGATACCCAGATCGACGACCACATCGTAGCGTGTGCCGCCCTCTACCTGGCGCTTACGAATACTGCCCCGTGCCATGAGTGTTCCTTTCGTGACCCAGATCTCGATAGAACGCAGGAATAAGGGGGCGCGGCGTGCTCGAGTCCTCGGCAGCCTCTTGAGCGGGGGCCGGTGCCGGGGCGCCGGCGAGTCGCTCCAATGCGCTCCGGGGGACAAGCACGCGGCGCCCCAACTTGACGCTCGGTATGTCCCCTGCCCGCACCAGTTCCCAGGCGAACGTTGTTCCAATGCCCAGAAGGCGCGCGGCATCCGGGACGGCGACCAGTAACGGCGTATCGACAGGATCGTCGAGACGTTGCCGGGCGGGGGGAGTGGGATGTTTTGGTGTGCCGGACATGACGCTGCTCCTTGTGTTGTCGTTCGTCCTATGCGTCTCATCGGGGCGTCCACATGCCATCGCCCCTGATCGTGCGACCACCCGCACGAGTAGCTCCCACTCTACGGCACGCGCCTCCGGGAAAGTTCCGGACCGGGTCCAACCGATCCCTACCGCCCGATGCCGCTGACGACTGAGGACACGGCGATAACCGAGTGCCGCATAGCCAGCCTATGACGCTGTCGCAAAGAGTTCCATCTGCTGTAGGTCGGACTCCAGCTCGGCTGGCTCGGCTGGCTCGGTTGGCTCGGTTGGCTCGGCTGGCTCGGCTGGCTCGGCTGGCTTTGCCACCGCTGTCGACTGTTGATTGAACAGGTCGAAGAGCAGGAGTTGCGCGGCCGGAGCCGCCTTCGCCTTCTTGCCCTTGCGCTGTGCGGATGCTTGGGTCGCCATATAGTCGAACAGCGAGACAGTTGTGGTTCCCATAGCCGCTTGCTCCACGTCAGCGGACTCTATCGGCTGAGGCAGCGTCATGGTAGGTTTGAGTAGGGCGTCGTCCGCATCCTCGCCGGCCACAGCATCCTCTATCGCCCGGGCATCAACGATCAACTCTGTATCGGCCAGTTCGTCGGCCCGTGCCTGCGCCAAGATCTCCTCGGCGCTCTCCACGGCCGCTGCCGGGTCGCCATCGACGAGCGAGCGCGCCAATTCCTTGAGCAACCCGTCGGTCTCGACCTCGGCCACCAGCCCGTCCTCGTCGAGGTCGCCGTCGACCAGCTTTGCCGCGCGCCGCTTGCGCGCCACCAGGCGCAGGGCGTTCTCTTGCGCGCTGTCCTTGTAGACAACGTGGTAGACATGAACTTCGTCGCGCTGCCCGATGCGCCAACTGCGGCGCGACGCCTGGCCAACGACATAGGCCGAATACTCACATTGGTAGAACACCAGGGTGGGAAAGGCGAGGAGGTCGAGGCCTGTTTGCACGCACTTGGGGTGCGTGATCAGCACTTGCACGCCCTCTTTGAGGCGGGCGTCCACCCATGCCTCGCGCTTCTTCGCATCGACCGAGGAGTGCAGCACGGCGCTCGTGACATGCCGCTCGGCGAGCAGGCGCGTGAGCCGCACGGTGATGTCCCGGCTCCCCGTGTGCTGGGCGTACACCAGGACCTTGCGGCGTCGTTCCAGCTCACATGCAATCAGGTCGAGCAGCGCGCGCTCTTTCGGGTAGACCGTGCCCGCGTCGAGCGCCGGCGCCGTGGCGATGACGCGGCCGTCCCGGGGGTCGGCGACCTCCTCGGCTCGGTAGGGGGCGTCGGGGTAGGCCAGCAGGCTTTGCAGGTAGGCGCCGAGGAGGCGCTTGCTGCCCTTGACCAGCGCCTCCTTGAGGGCCGCCAGCAGCGCGCCCTTAAGCCGGTCATAGGCCTGCCGCTGGTCCGGCAGCATGGCGACGCTCGTGACGTGCTCCGCGTAGGGCGGGAGGTCCGGCGCGACATCGGCAAGGCGCAGGAAGACCGTGGCGCGGGCCAGGCGCGCGATGAGCTGGGGCATCAGGCCGGGGATCTCTCGGCGCGTGGTGACGCGGTTGGTCTTACGCCGGGTGTAGTGGCCAATCTCGTCGCCGTCCCGCTCTGTCTCCTTCTCCGTGATCTCGTAGAGGCCGTAGGTCTCGATCCAGGGCACGAGGTCACGGTAGCCGAAGTCCTCGCGCACGTGGGGGTCGAGCCGGTACAGGAGGTGGAACAGCGAACTGGCCACGCCACCGTAGAGCGTCCCCGTCAGCGCCAGGACCTGGGGGATCGTCGCGGCCAATTGGCCGGCGACGATCCCCTGGGCCGAGCCCTCCGCCTTGAGTTCATGCACCTCGTCGAGCACCAGCACGTCGAAGGCGCCGCGCAGGCGCTTGGCGACGTAGGCGCCGAGGGGCACGCGCCGCGGCTCGCCCGCGCAACTGGGTTTCGCGGCCTTGCCATTGGCGAACAGGGCGGTCGGCCGGTTGCGCGGCTGTAATCCCGCGAACTGGCCACCAGGGACGCGCAACAGCGTCGTCTCGGGCTGCCACAGCGGCTCGCGGCAGGCCTCGTTGGCGCAGCGCAGGCGGTAGCGGACGCAGACCTGCGCGTCGGTGATCGGCACGCCGATCCTCTCCTTGCCGTCCCGCCCGCACGCCTCGCTGTAGCGGATCATCTCGCCGCAGGCAGGGCAGCACAGCCGGCGCTCCTTGGTCCAGGGGATCAGCCGGTCCCACACGGCGGGCCGCCGGGCATGGCCGAGCTTCGCCCGCTCCTTGCTCAGCACCAGGACGAGCGGGGAGGCGTCGTGTGCCCGCGTCAGCGCGGCGTCGAGCTCGGAGATGCTGTCGACCGCCATTGCCTGCACGCCGGGGATCGTGGCCGTGGCCTCGCGCACCCATTTCGGCGCCAGGTGCGTGGGGCACATGACGAGGGCGCGCATCCGAGCGTGCGGGTCGCGCTCCCGCCTGCGTCGCCAGGCCGCGTAGAGCGCGCCAAGGGCCATGTAGCTTTTGCCCGATCCCATCTCAGCCGAGAGAATGGTACAGCGGTTGCCCTGCTCCAGCGAGAGGGCGGCCCCGGCCAGGGCGTCGGCCTGCCGCCCGAGCGGCTGACGCGCTAGCCGCAGAACGAAGGGCCGGTAGTCGGTGTAGCGCGCGGGCGTGTAGACGGGCGGGCACATCTCCAGGATGGCCTTGGTCAGGCTGGGGCCGAACTCGGCGACGAACCAGGCCAGCGAGCGCTCCTTCCCTCCGGGCCGCACGTCGATCCAGTCGCCGGTCCGCAGGTTGAGTAGGGTCACGCCCGTCTCGGCGCTCTCACGCGTGACGCGCACATGCACGGACGCGCCCTGCACGGTCTCCTCCTCCCACGCGCGCACGGTTCGGGCCTTGATGGCGCGTCCCTTGACCAGGTAAGGCGTGCCCTCTCGATCGTGCAGCACGGTGTTGCGCAGCAGGCCGCTGACGCCGAACTGGGCCAGGTGGCCGCGCGCTAGGGGCATCAGCGGGCGCAGCAGCGCGGGCGCCAGCGCCGGCCACAGGCGCTTGGTCACCTCCGGGTCGTCCCACAGGCCGCCCGCCGCCGGCACATCCTCAGCCGCGCGGAGTCGGAACACGGTCGGACCCTGCGTGTGGGGCACCACGTAGCGGTAGCCGTGGGCGCCGAGCACGGGCAGGTCGGCGTCGAGGTCCGCGAACCCGCGCACGCGCTCGGCCAGCGCCGGGTTGCCGATGGGCGACGCCTTACGCTCACCGAACAGGACGACCTGCTTGTAGGCGTGGTACTCGGGCTCGGGGAAGCGGTAGCAGGTGATCGTGGCGTACCAGGACGCGATATACTCTCCGAGCAGCCTGAGCGCCGGTTGGGGGACGACCAGGCAGAGGATGCCGCCGGCGCACAGCAGCGGCGTGTGGGCCATCAGGAACGCCAACTCGAGCTGCCCCACGTGATAGGGCGGATTGAGCCACAGCAGCCCGAAAGACTCGGGCGAGATCTCGACGCCGGTGAGCGCGTCGGCGTGCAGGACCATTCCCTCGCCCAGCAGCGCCCCCGCCTGTGCCGCCCGCTCCGCGTGCAGCTCGATAGCGTGCGCGTCCGCGCCGGCGCCGAGACCGTCCCTGATAGCGAGCAGCGCCTTGCCCTCGCCGGCGCAGGTGTCGATGATGTGGGTGCGCCCGTCGCCATAGCCACGCTGGAGATAGGCGCGGACGGGCGCCATGAGCTGCGGGACCATCGGGAAGTATCCCGCGACGGCCAAACTTTGCTCGCCAAGGCATGCTCCTTTCACAGAGATGGACGAGCCGCACGGCCCTTGTCCGTGCGGCTCGGTACGGGTATATAGATAGAGAGAGCGACCGTCAGGCTGCCGCGTTGCCCTCCGGATCGGGGAAGGGCAACGGGCCGTAGGATGACTCGCCCGCACGAGCCGCCGAGATGTCGGCGCGCAGGGTGCGGGGCACGTCACACTCCCAGGCCTCGCGCAGGACGGTCCCCCACACCGATAGGGGGCGGGCCTCGCCCTTCGCCTGGGCGCGTCGCCACAACCAGTCGGCCCAGGATGGGTCGATCGGCTCGTCCAGCAGCGCGATCAGGAAGGCGGCGTAGACCGTCTCCGCCGTTTGATTGGGCCGATCCCGGCGCACCGTGAAGGTGAAGGTACGGTCGCTCGGGTCCAGGCCCGTCGCGTCGCAGTGGCGGTCGATCAGCAGCGTGTGCGAGAGGCGGGTCGAGACGCCGCATCGTAGCCGCTTGTATGCGCCGTCCTGGGCGCCCCACAGGGGCGTGAACGTGCCCAAGGGCTCCATCTGGATCTGCAGGCGCTTCCCCGTCGCAAGTTGCGCGGAGAGGTAGCGTGCCGGAGTGGCGGGTCCCCACAGGCTCAGGAGCCGCACGATGCCGTTCGCCTGTAAGGCGCCGCCGTCGCTCTCGCTGTCGATGCCATCGCCGATGACCACCGGGAGCGATGGCTTGCGCTCCTTCTTCGTTTTCTTGTCGCGCGCACCTCCCTCCGCACGACCCCCGGATGCCCCGCTGCCATCGCCCTTGGGATCATCGACCCCTGCCAACTCACGTGCCCGTTCATCTTCCGCGGTCATATCACCCTCCTATCGTCTGTCTGGCGCCTGTATGTCCTGTATCTGCTGCGCGGGCGACAGCGGGTCCCCAGTGCCTCACAACATGCAGTAGCCGCCGTCGCATGCTCCCTCCTCCAGGAACGCGAGAGCGAGAGGGAGCTGCTTCCCTCGCTCCCACAGCGCCGCCCACTGCTCCAGGGTTCGTTTGGGCAGCGCGTCGACGAAGACGCAGGCGAGGCCGCGTCGCGCGATCACCGCGCGCTCCCACTCCACGGCCTCGTGCCAGCGCCCATCGGCGCGCGCCTCGTAGACCTCGCGCCACTGCGCGGGCCGCTGGTACTTGCAGAACCAGCAGCCGCTCTTGACCGGCGCCGCGCCGAACTCGGCGTGGCAGATGCGAACACAATCGTCGCGGAACAGGCGCGCCTCGATCAGCGGATACCGCTTGGCCTCCCAGTCCTCATCCTGACCACTGCGCGCGCGGTGCAACTCGTCGAGGCTGATCCCGATGTGCTTCTCGACGCCCGGGGAGCGATGCCAGCCACGCCGCTTGCATTCACGCCGCATCACGTTGATCTTCCACTCGATCGTGCAGACGCGGTTCGAGCGCAGCGGGTAGGCGGCGCGGCGCTGGTAGGCCTCGCGCAGATCGGGTCCGCGCGAGGGCGACACGTGCCGTTCGAGGGTCACGAACGGCACGCCAATGCGGGCGCAATACGGCTTGGTGACGCGCTCGATGAAGGCGTAGGTCTGCGGACGCTCGTTCCGGGGGTCGCAGAACCACACCTCCTGAGGCGGCAGGCCGGGATAGCGCCCCTGCCCGAGCAAGGCGAGGAGCGCGTGCGACTGCACCCCGCCGCCGAACGACAGGATGCGATGCTGCTCACTCACCGCTCTCCCTCCGGCTCCCGGACCTGCTCTGTCCGTGCCTCCGTCAGCAAGAGGTCGATCGCGTTGTCCAGCTCGCCGAGCGGCGTGACGGCCAGCACAGCGGCGAACTCGCGTGTTAGCTGATCGGTGGCACAGGCGTAGGCCGCCTCGTCTCCGCTTTGTGAGAGGCAGAGCAGCGCGGCGAGGGTTTCCCGATCATCATCTGGCACGAGCGTGCCTATGTCGGCCGCCAGTGAGCGGACGAAGCGCTCCCGCTCGTCCGGCGACCGGAACGGCAGGCTGTACGCGGTGGAGACGCCGCAGAACACCCATCCGTACTGGCGAAGCGGTGGCTGCGTCTCGATCGTGACCGTGCAGCGAACAATCTCCAGGTTGGGCATCGATCCTCCTTATCCTTGCGCATTCATGTGGATGCTGTCTCCTACGCGGCATAGCACTGTCGGCTCAGGACGGCCAGGTCGCGGCGCACGTGAGGCTCGCGCGTCATGATCCGCCGGATCTGAGCGGCGCCATGCATGGCGGTCGAGTGATCACGCCGGAGCAGCCGGCCCACCTGCTCATAGGTCAACCCCTCCTCGCGCAGGAGGTACATGGCGACTTGCCGGGCCAGCGCCACCGTGGCCGTCCGGCGGCGCGACAGCAGCGTCGCTCGCGAGAGCCCATAGTGGGTGGCCACGGCATCGATGATCGTCCAGGCATCCGCCTCGCTCACGCACGGCCCATCGTGCAGGCAAAGACCGACGGCGTCGGTCAGGCACGCGGCCAGCGTGGGGCTCCAGGCGCCCAGGTGTCGGAGATGGTCATGTCCGGTCAGGATGACCAGGCGGCCTGGAGACACCAGGCGTGCCAGTTCCGCCTGCGCGAACGGCTCTGCCCGCAGGGCCTCCACATCCTCGACCAAAACGATGCGCTGGCGGGCGAGGGCGCGGCGGACGAAGGGTGTCAGGCCGCGCCGCAGCGTATCGCGCCACAAGCCAGCGAACTCGCCGCCGGTACAGGACAGCAGGCGTCTGCCCTGCCCCTGCCGTCGCGCCTCCGCGGCCGCTATGGTCAGGACTGCTTCAGCGCGACCCGGTCCTCTTACCGCGAGGTAGAGCGGCGGGACATGCTCGCCGCATGCATGCGCCCGAACCGCCGCGAGCACGCGTTGCGTGCCGGTCGCGGCGATCGGGACCTCCGGTCTATGCCCGTTCATCCTGCCCTCCCAAGTTGTGTTTATCATCGCTCCAGGCCGCGCTCGCGCAAGCGCGCAAGCTCGTGAACGAGTTCCTGGCGATCACGAGGTGGTCGAGGACATCCACGTCCAGGAGACGGCCAGCCTGGACCACCTCGCGCGTGATCCGCATGTCCTCGGGCGACGGCTCGCTGGCCCCCGACGGATGGTTGTGCAGGAGGATCAGCGCGACGGCGTTGCGACGCACCGCCTCGCGGAACACCTCGGCGATGCGGACGCGGCACTCCGACACGGTGCCGTTGTAGAGCGTGACGGCGGCGATGAGCCGGTTCTTGGTATCGAGCAGGAGGACGCGCATCTGCTCCGCCTCCAGCAGGCCCATCTCGGGCAGCACGAGGTGCGCGGCGTCTCTCGGACTCCGCACTTGCGGCCGCTCCTCCCGCGGCTCGACCAGCAAACTCGTCGCCAGGTCCAGGGCCTCCCGCAGGCGGCCGACCTGCCGTAGGGTCAGGCCGTGCCCCACGCACAGGACGGACGCGTCGACGTGCCGCAGCGCTCCGAGCGAGCCGTACCGCTCCAGCAAACGGACAGCGATGGTCGGGGCAATGCCGGCGATACGCGCCAGCACCGACGCCGACGACTGTGGCGCCGGCAGCAGCGCAACGGGACCGTCCGTCCTCTCTTCGGTGAGACAGCGAACAGCAGTCATGCATGTCTCCTTTCCACGATCCTTGACGACGATAGGGGCGTCGAACGTCGGCGTCGTGCGCGTTCAGCCCTGCTCGTGGGCAACATGGGTACACGTGAGCGGATCGCAGCCGTGGTGAACGATGGCCCGTTGATCCTCCACGTAGGCCTCATGAACGAGGTTCTCCGCGAACCGACGATAATCGTAGGGACCGTCATCGTCAGCCAGCGCGGGCAGGAGCCGCCGCGTATGGTGGAGCAGGACGCCGCGCCAGAAGAGGAGGTCGGCGCGCGCGTGCTCCAACGCATGCCTGTTGTCCCCGGCGCTATCCAGGGATGCCTGTTGGCGCAGCGACTGGGCAACCAAACCAGCAAGGGCGCGCAAGGTCGTCAGGATCTCCCGAGGGTCTTGCGCGGACGTGTCGGCGTTGGGCATGGACATCTCCTTCTACTCAATTCGCCGTCGATGGCAACGCGCTGCGACGCGCGAGGCGGCCGCCTCGCGCGTCATCGACGCGACTGCCTCAATGTGGGGACAGGAACCGGAGGGGGCGCCGCATGAGCAGCGCCCCGTCGTTGGCTCGCAGTAGTCGACGCGGGTGGACGGGTCGCCCGCGGTGTAGACGGCGAACAGGCCCGCGATGGGCAGCGGCTGGACCGTGATGGAGGGGGCTGAGATGATGCGGTACGCCGTCGCTCGCCGCCGTGGCGCGTTCTCGGTCCTTCGGCATTCCGTCGTGGCCACGCTCAGCGACCCTCGTCGTCGGTTGGGCCGGGGATTGGCCGGAACAGGACGTCCAGCCGCCCGTCCGCATCCGGTGTTCGCTCCGCGCAGAGCTGGTACAGGTCCGTGTTGATCTCGGCCACCACGTGGTCGACCACCGAGCGGTGCTGGCCCAGGATGTAGTGGCCGGCCGGGAGCGCCACGACGCGAACGCCGAGGCAGCGCAGGCGGCGGAGCAGGGCGCGTTGGGTGAGTTCGGGCCCCGAGGGGCGCATGGCGTACAGTACAGGTGTCACGATCGAAACCTCCTGGATGGTGATGACGAGAGGGAACGGAGCCGCCCTGTCGACGACGGGCGGCCCCATTCGATGGACACTAAACGAGGGACGCGGCAAAGAAAGTCCGTCCCGCTGCGCCGCATTACCGACGGTGCACGTAGACCGGCTCGCCTAACGCAACGAGACCGCCTCCCGCACGGAAGTACTGTTCGGCGTTGCGACGCCAGAAGGTGAAGGCGGCGAAGGCATCTTCGGGGGTGAGGTCGCTCTCCACCACGTCCATCACAACGGGGACGACGCCGCGCCGCAGGGTGTCGAGCAGGTTGGCGACGTAGCCCTGGCAGCCGCGCCCGCGCGTCGTCACGTCGATGGGCACCGGCGTAGCCTCGCCGCGCACGGTCACCAGCGCGTCCACGCCGAGCGCCTCGTCCTCGGCGTGCGTCGTGTGGGCGACGCCGGCAACGTGGGGGTGCGCGGCGATCGCCGCGAGGAACACCTGTTCGTCGAGGTGGCCGTCGGTATCGTGGCGATGGCGCAGGGTGTAGGCGCCGGGTGCGACCTCGCGCACCCGGCGGATCTCGTGGCGCTGGGCGTAGCAGGTGACGGCGTGAACAATCTCTTCTCTCACCACCGTGGATGTGCTATCGTTGAGATGCATGGGTTGAAGCTCCCGTGTAACGAACGAGAGGGCTGTAGCGCCAACTACAGCCCTCTCTCTTTTTGTGTCGAAATGTCCTGTCTTTCCGATCTCGCGGGCGACAACTCCGTGTCGCAGGTCACACCTTCATAGGCCATCACCTCCTTTCATCCACCCCGTCGGCATCCATGACAATGTGCCGACGAGGATATCCGTGGACGTGCCAACGGTGGAGCGATCGATCAATAAGCGTCGGGGATCTCTGAATCCTCTTTCGTTCCCCATCGCGCCCGACGTTCGGCGCGCGTCTTCAGGGTGTGGCAGCAGGCGCATCGCCAAGCGACATTGCCGGGCTCGTTGCCCGCCAGCACACCGCGGATGTGGTCGCGCTGGACGCCGGGCTCGCCGCAATCGACGCACGGATGCGGGTCGGGGTAAAGCCGGCGGGCCCGGGCTCGCAGCCGGTCTTTCACACGCGCTTCCTCCGTCGTGCGCCGCAAGGGACCGGTGCGCTCGGGGAACTTGCGGAGGTAGGAGTCGCGCAGCAGGCGCCACACAAAGTCGCCGCCGTAGCGCCCGAGCGTGACGGCGAAGCCTGCCTGTCCGATGGCAGCGAAATGACTGGCGCCGAGTTTCTTGAATGTGGCGATACCGCCTGAGCGTCCCAGCGCGGCGAAATAGGCCCGCCGTTCCTCGGGCGCCGTCGGAATACCGGACATCGGTGACCTCCTTCGCGTGTCGTGGCGCGACCGGTTGCTGGCCGCTAGCGATCCCAGGACGAGCCGCTCGGCCTGGGTAGCCAGGGCGGCATGATGCGCGGCGCGCCCAGCAACTCGTCCGCCGTGTCAGGGAGCGTCGCCGGCGTCCGATCCACGGCGCCCTCGTCGTCCGCAATGGGCACGGGCAGCGGGACGAGACGGGGGGCAGCATGCGGGGCGACGGGAGTACGCATCGCGCGGGGATCGAGATAGACACGGCACCCGGCCTGCCCAGCGCCGAGGAAGAAGGCCACCGCCAGGTCGAGGCTCCGCGCCTGGTCGGCGTCGAGCAGGCGCCGGTACGAGCGGAACAGGCCGGGCCGGGTGTGCGTGCGGCGGAACCGCGCCAGCAGGGCGGCCAGGTCCCGCGCCGCGTCGGGTGTGAGGCGCATCAGCAGCAGGCCGCCGAGATCGGCCGCGCCGTGCTGATGGAGCAGGGCATGTAGCGTCTCAATCTCAATCTCCGGCGGCAACTCCGCATCGACCTCGGGATCGCTTGCGCGCGTGCGGCGCACGGTCACAGTCATCCATGTCCTCCCTAACGAAAGAGGAGGGACGCCTGGCGGCATCCCTCCTCGTCTATCGCTGTCGTGTCGCGCGTGCCGGTCTATACGGCGCGTACGTACATTACGCCTGCGATGGCCTCACCTCCTTTCGTCGCGGAGTGGGAGTGGACGCTTGTGGCCGAGCGGACCGCGTCTTGGTGCGCGGCGCGGGCGGCCGCCCTCCGGGCGTCGTAAGCCGCGTGGCAGGTTGCGGTCAGGCGCTTGAACCTGGCCAGGTCGATCCGCCGCGCCCCCGCTCTCACGGCCCGATAGATCGCCGCGCCGTCGGGCCGCTCCGCAAGCGCGCCCGGGTCCTTGACGTCGCGCGGCAGATCGGCGAAGGCGACGCAGGCCGCGGGCGGCAGGTCAAGCCCGGCCAGCGTGCGCAGGCGTCCCTTGCGCCCCGCGCGGTCCCCGTCGGCCAGCATGATCAGGCGCGCGGTCCGCGCCAGCGCGCGCAGTTCGCTGGACATGCCCTCGCTCGGCTGGTTAGAGCCCAGGAAGACCGCCGCGTCGCCGAAGGACAGCACGGCCAGGCGGTCGAAGGCGCCCTCGACCACCACGACCTCGGCGGCGTGGCGGCTGCGGTCGAGGGCGCACACGAAGCGGTCGCCGCGGACGTTGAGGTACTTCCGGGACTCGTCCCACGCGGCGCCCGCTCCGTAGAGGCGCGCCGTGACCCAGACCGGCGCCCACAGCCCATCGACCAGGCGCCACTCGACGACGGTGATGCGGCCGGCGAAGGTCTCGTGGCCGTCGCGGCGCAGCAATCCGAGCAACTGCGCCATCTCCAGCGAGAGGCCGCGCTCCTGCAACGCGGCGCCGAGCGTGTCGGTCGAGACACCAATCCCCTCGGCGCGGATCACGGCGTCCGGGATGCCGCGCCCGCGCACGTAGGCCAGCGCGTCGCGGTTCATGGGATGCCACAGGTTGGCGGCCCACACCTCGGCCGCGGCCCGGTACACCGCGCGGGCCATCCGGTCGGGCAGCTGGGGAGAGACAGCGGGCTCGACGTGGCCAGGCGCCCTCCTCGGTCCAACGGGCAGATAGGCGTTCTCACCGGGCGCCTCGCTGCGGGCGCCGAGCCGCTGCAGGACGAGCGGAAAGTCGTGCGGCCAGGACAGGTCCCAATAGGCGCAGGCGAAGCGGATCACGTCGCGCCCGCCGCGCCCGCAGCCCATGCACTTCCACCAGCCGTCGGCGATGTGGTAGCGGAAGCTGGGCGTGCGCTCATCGTGGCCGGGCAGCGGGCAGCGCGCCACCAGGAAGGCGCCCTGCCGCTTCGGGCGGATCAGGAACGCCTCGACCGACACCTCGCGCTTGATGCGGTCGATCTCGGATTGTGGAATACGCATCGATGGCCTCCTCTCGCATCAGGCGACCCGGACCAGGGCCGGGTCAATCAGGCTAAACAGGCGCGACGGGCCGCCGGCACCCTGCTTGGGATCGGGCTGCCACGAGGCCGTGAGCGCCTGGTGGGCGCGCGACCGTGTGCAGCCGACGTAGAAGGTCCGCACCTCCTCCTCGAGGCCGGCACGACCCGCGCGAAGCGCCGCCGGGTGCGGGATGATGCCCTCCTCGACCCCGGCGACGACCACGGCGCGCGCCTCCTGCCCCTTGTAGCCGTGGATGGTGTGGACCTCCACGGCATCATCCTCCGTGGCCGTCGTTTCCTCGGCCAGGAGGTGCTCGACCGCGCCGATGTCGCCCTCCTGCGCTACCAGACCGCGCAAGGCGACGATGTCATCCGCGGCCCCGGCGACCTCGGCGCGCAGCCACTCCTCGACCCCCGTGCGCTGGAGGACCGCGTCGAAGACAACGGTCGCCTCCTCCGTCCGGGCCAGAGCGCGCAGCCCCGCGTCGAGGCGGATGACCGCGCCGAGCTCGCGCTGCTGCCAGTCGGAGAGCCCCGACGGTCGCTCGGTTCGCAGGCGTTCCACGGTCCAGGGGCCGCTCGCTGTGAGCGCGAGGCGCAGCGAGCGCGGCGCCGTGCGCTGCCTGCCGCGAGGCGGGGCGTCGAGCGCGTGGAGCAGGGCGGCGCTGTCGTCGGGGTCGCGCAGCATGGTGAGCCAGGCCATGATCGCGGCCACCGCCCGACAGTGGCCGAGGGTCGGGCTCCCGGCGCGGACGTTGACCAGACCGACGTCGCGCAAAGCGGTCGCCAACCGGGCGCGTTGCGCCCGCGTGCGCACCAGCACCACCGCCTCGCCCCAGCGGTCGAGGTGCCCGCGGGCGCGCAAGTCAGCCAGGTACGCGGCGATCCACGCCGCCTCGTCGGTGCGCGTGCGGGCGATATGCATCAGAGGCAGGGGGCCGTCGGGCTGGTGGGCCCTGCCCGTGATGGCGCCGCCGGGGATGTGCGCGGCGATGGCGCGGGACAGGGCGAAGATCGGCCCCGTCAGCCGGTAGCTCGTGCGCAGAGTGACGACGCGCGCCTCTGGATACACCGCCGGGAACTCCAGGATGAAGCGGGGCGAGCTACCGCCGAAGATGGCCTGGCGCGGATCGCCGCAGGCCGTGCCGTAGCCCTCGGGGCCGGCCAGGTAGGCGAACAGCGCCGCCTGGTAGGGCGACCAGTCCTGGGCCTCGTCCCCAACGACACACGCGGCCCGGTCGCGCAACTCTCGCCGCAACGCCGGGACCTCGGCCAGCAGATGCACCGGGCGCACCAGCATGTCGTGAACGTGGATCAGGTCGCGCCGCGCCAGCAGGTCGTCGTGGACGGTGAGCGCCGCCGCGACCAGGGTGGGGTCGGCGGCAGAAACGGTCAGGCCCAACTTGGCGTCCGCGATGAGGCGGACGGCCTGCCACGGGGCGACATCGAGGCCCACGGCGCGAGCGGCCTCGGCGGCGGCGTGCAGGGCCTGGGTCTGGGTGGCGACGCGGACGCGCGGGCGGTTGTCGTAGTCGCGCGCCCAGCCATTGCGGTAGAGGTCGAAGCCGAGGGCGTGGAAGGTGCGGATGTCGTATCCTTCCACTCCCTTGGCGCTGGGGTGGGCGGCGAGGCGGTCGCGCACCTCGCGCATGGCGTTGCGGGTGAAGGTGAGGGCCGTCACCGCGCCCGCGCCGCGCTGTCCGAAGGCGCCCTCGCGCCGGGCCTGACGCAGGAGCGCGAGGCGCTCGATCAGGGTGCGCGTCTTGCCGGCGCCGGCATGGGCCAGGATGAGGAGCGGGCGGAGTGGGTCGCTGTGAGCGGCGTCCCGTTGGTCGGGATCGAGCATGACACCTCCGAGCCGAAAGAGTGGATGACATCATTGAGACGGGTGAGAGGGAACTATCCAGCAGGAGAGGCCGCTGTCCGCCATCCTCCGTGCCAGGTTCCAGCCAGCGAAACGGTCGTCGTCGGAGCAGGCCGGAGACGGGACGCGCGAGGAGGATGGCGATCTCCGCGCCGGTGAGGGCGCGAACCTATGCCGTCTTGTCCGTCGTACGTTGCCGCAGCCCCAGTTCCGTCGCCAACTGCACGCCACTCCGTCGCCTTGGTGGCGTAGGGAGCGTTGCCGAGTCGGTGGCCGTGGACGGGCCAGCGGTCAGATACTCCGCCGTGCAGCGCCGTGCATCCCGGAGGCTCGCACCGAGGACACGGAGATCGATCGCCGCGCCATCGGGTGAGGACGCCTCCCGGAAGATCCAACGGTCGCCGCAGTCCGGGCAGCGCACCAGCCAGAACGTGCGGAGGACCAACGGGAAGCAGTGGACTCGTGCGCCGCGATGGCCGAGGTCTGCCATGCGATGCTCGACCGGGCCGAGAAGGGGAGCGACCAGGGGATAGCGGCGGTTCGCGCAGAGCAGCCCGATGGACAGCGCCAGGGGACGCCCCACGCCGGTGGCGAGCCAGAGCAAACCGCGCACGACACGAGCGACGATGCGACGGACCGAGCGCCGGTTGCTCCCGCGCCGCGGCAGATCGGTTGTGCGATTCCTATCTGCTTTGCGGCGACTCCAGCGTCTGAGTCCCGCGCCCATGAGGGCCAGTCCGATGCCGTACCCGACAATGTGAGAAAGGGCGATCACGTGGTCAGAGCCCATGACACCTCCTGCCTGTGAAGGAAAACGACTTCAGGTCTGAGCGGAGACAACCCGATGGTGAGAGAACGGTGGTCGTGGATCGGATCGCGGTGGACACCTCCTTGCTGCTGAACGGCATCAGGTCGATGCGGCGGCTTGGTCATGCGGACGAGCCATGCTGTCGGACCATCTGTGGCGGAATCCGACCATCGCCAGCCGGGACGTTATGGTGGCACCCGGCGTCACCAGGGGTTGTCATCGCTAAAGAAACCCCAAACGGACGCTCTCACCGTAGCAGGGTAGCCTCCGTACAATCTCCGCACGCGGCGTGAGGCGGTTCACCATAGGCAGCACCGGTGTCCTGCTCCTGGCGAGGTGACGGAGAGCACGTACGGGCCATGTCACTGGAAAACCCAATGCCACTTTCGCATGCTATCCCCCTTTGCCCTTCCTGGGCGCCAACGCTCATACAAGCAGGGGCTGCATGCCATGAGGAGCGGCGGTCTCTTGCAGCACAAGGACGGCAAGCACAACGTGAACAAACAGCGGCAAAGACAACCATTGTTGCGTTCCACCGCTCGGCATGCGCGACAGGGATGCACTCATGGTGCTTCGGACGTCCACCCGTGGGTCGTGCTGCTGGAGGTGAGAGGCGGTCGGCTCGACCCTTGTCGTCAGCTCCAGGGTCAGACGGGGCGATCCGGAGAATGGCCGGAGGTCCGAGAGACCTCCGGAAGAGGCGGGATTGATGGCCCGTGCGGACCCTACGACGCGACGGCTGCCCGAGGGCGCTGGAGAGCCCGTTTATCTCTGGTGGAGACCCATTCTCCGGGACCATGGGGAGGCCTGACGTTCTAGCATTCTCATTCTCTTTCGTGAGCATCTTCTCGCTTGCCGCATCCGCTCAGCCTGGTGAGCGCGCCGATGTCCGGACCATGGGGATGACGACCGCGGCGTCAGTTGATGATCCGCTCCAGGAACCAGGCGCCGCGTTCCTCAAAGATGTCCCACAGCACGATCCCGTCGAGGAGCACGCGGTAGTAGGCGCGGTCGCCCCAGGGCTCGTCCAGCGCCAGGGCCAGCCGATGCTGTACCCAGGCGCGGACCACGCGGGTGACCTGCCGCCGCTGGTTGCCGCTGCTCAGGGAGCGGGGCGAGCCCTCGCCGTCGCACGACACGCTCAGCGGGTGCGGCGGGCGCAAGAGGCGGGTCACGGACGCTCCACCGCGTCCCAGGTCCACCCGTCGTCGGACCACGCGTCGGGCCTCCAGCGGCCGAAGAGGGGCGACCCGTGGCGACGCTCGTGCGCGGCGGCAAGCGCGGCCAGACGCTCGCGGCGCCGGTCCCGCGCGTCCAGGAACAGGCCCGGCTGGCGCGCCTCGGGCGGGCAGAGGTCCGATGCCTGCACCGCGATCTCCGTGAGCGGCGCCGTGACCGGGCACGGTCTGGGCGGCCTGTGCAAGTGATTGGGCTGTGTGCAGGGGCGGCCAGCAGCGCGTCTGGCCCGTGCGGCAGGCCCCGTCCTCGCACAGGAGGCGCACGGTCAGGGTTGCCGCAGCCAGCCCGTCGGCCTGCAAGCGCGCGTGCAACTGGGCGCAGAGGTCCCGCAGCACGGCGTCGACGACGGCGCTGTCGTCGACGACGTCCAGGCGCCGCGCGACCTCGTGGTGTGGGGGCGGGGTCCAGCGGGTGAGGGGACGGTCGTCCGGGCCGGTGAGGCGGCGGCAGGTCGCGCGGAGGGCGGGGCCGAAGCGATCCGCGACGGCGTTGGCCGGGAGGTCCAGGAGGGCGCCGACCGTGGCCACGCCGACCTCGCTCAGCGCGCGCGTGGTCGCCGCGTCCAGGGCGAGCGCCGGAGCGGTGAGCGCGACGGAGCGCAGCGCCCTATCCCGCTCGGCGGGGGAGAGCGTCAGCGCGCCGTCGGGAGCGTGGGCGCACAGGAGGTGGGCGGCCAGGCGCGTCGGACCACAGGCGGCGCGCGCCCGCAGGCCGTGGCGGGCGAGGGCTGCGACCGCCGCGCGCGCCACCGGCGTGCCATCCCACTCCTCCTCGCGCGCTCCCCATCTCGCGCGCTCCCCATAGAGAGGCCAGTCCGCGCGCGTCGAGCGTGGCGTGTCCGTGGGCAGGGTCCGTGGCCTCGACGAGCGGTGAGAGGGTGGAGAGGACGTGCAGCAGGTCCTCGTATAACGCGCGCGCGGCGGCCGCGTCGGGCGGCGCGAGGGCGAGGGCGGGGCAGCGCAGGCGGGCCTGGGCGATGGTGTGACCGGCCGTCACGCCGGCGGCGTGGGCGCGGGGACAAGCCGCGAGGATGCGCCCGCCGCCTCCGGGGGCCGCGATGGCGAGCGGGCATTGGCATCAGGCTAAGCCCGCGAGGGAGGGATCAAGGAGCAATTGATAGGTAGTGGGCTTGGTTTTGCGTTGGTTGAGGCGGCAGCCCGCCGCGACGCAGCGCTGGACGACGGTGAGGGCGTGGT
>JAABUQ010006045.1_pt1 | contig 18709 bp, 13 predicted proteins | sample 5560001 | NCBI WGS metagenome assembly JAABUQ01 (sample SAMN10711888, study PRJNA513371) | rock metagenome | isolation source: Antarctica rocks | place: Antarctica: Victoria Land, Finger Mt nord | collected 2015-12-18
TTAGGATATCGCACTAAAATGGGGTAAATAGAAGCATAAGTTTGCCATGAGTCAAACTAGGAAGCATAAGCTTGCCATGAATATTAGTCTATTGTTAAATACTAAATCAGGAATCGAATAAGTTTTTCTGAAAAAAGTTAGACTAGGTAAGGTAAGCTGTAGCAGTATTAAGCATATACTGCTCTGGGGAAGGATAGCTAAATTATGTCTACTGCTCATCAGATCATAGCGCTTATAAAAAGCTATGTAGAAGGTGAAGAGCAGCAGTTCTATTCTGCCGCCCTTCAAATGGCGGCACATGAAGCGAGGCAGGGACATGGGAAACTTGCTCAAGAAATTAGAGCGTTAATTGAGCAAGCTAAAGCTCGTGGCTCCGCAATCGAGCGGAAAACGGGCCCAGTTCCGTTAGTTCAACCCAAAGGTGAATTAGCTAACTTGCTGTCAGCACGCTATCCAGATACAAAACTGTCGGACATGGTGTTATCACCTGAGCTTGAATCCCGATTCAAGCGCATTCTTATAGAACAGAAACAGCGAAATCGTCTCCAATCTTACAATCTGTCTCCTCGTCGCAAGGTTTTATTAGTGGGTCCTCCTGGTTCTGGCAAAACAATGACTGCCAAAGCTTTGGCTGGTGAACTACAACTTCCTTTGCTTACCGCCATATACAGTAGTCTTATTGGTAAGTTTATGGGGGAAACTGCCAGTCGCCTCAAGTTGATTTTTGATGCCATGTCACTAACACGAGGTGTTTACTTTTTTGATGAGTTTGATGCAATCGGAACACAACGTAACAGTGCCAACGATGTCGGTGAAATTCGCCGTGTTTTAAACTCCTTTTTGCTATCTATAGAGAATGATGAAAGCGATAGTTTAATAATTGCTGCAACTAATCACCCCAGTTTATTGGATGAAGCTCTTTTTCGAAGGTTTGACGATGTAATCGAATATATGCTTCCAACCGTCGAAATGATTCATTGTCTTTTGAAGACACGACTTTCAGTATTTGAGGCTCATTGGAGTGATTGGTCAAAAATTTTGAATGCTGCACAAGGTTTGAGTTTAGCTGAGATTGCCCGTGCTGCGGATGAGGCAGCGAAACAAGCTGTATTATCCAATACTGAGAAAATTGGCGAGGAAACGTTGCTTTCGGCTATCTTGGAACGAAAAGACGTTAATATTCAAAGACTGAAAGAAGCTTAGTTGTAGCATGTCTGAGCAGTCACGCAGCTTTCCTCATATTTATTTGCCTAAAAATGGTAAGAGCGAGAAATATACATCACCAGGCACAAATGTTTCGCCACCTTCTCCTGAGCGAAGCAGGGCAGCACATGCGCGAGCTTTAGAGATTGCAATTGTACGGGCAATTCAAGAAGCTCGCCAACAGCTAGACTCTCGTCAACCAAAGGTCGCTGCTGGAGTACCTGGGTTTTACCTTGAATTTCAAGTTCAAGCTGATAAAGCCAACGCTTTTGAGAAATTAGAAAACCTTCAAAAAAAGATTGAATTGGTTACAGTCGATCAAATCCCTGGACTGAAAGATATGGTTAAAGCAACGGTCTTTGTTCCGGAGTCAGCTATCGACTTCTTTTTACAGAAAGTAGAGGACTATCGTGATGAAGATACATCGACGGGTAAGCCTAAGAACGAAGCACTTGTATCGCGTTTAGAAACTGTCCAGATAGGGACAGTAAAATCCCTGTTTACAGATGATGCAAATTTATTTCCAGAAAATGGACAAGAAGTTTGGTGGGAAGTTTGGCTCCGACATGAGCGGCGCGAAGTGTTTGATCAAGTTTCTCAAAGGCTAAATATTCGGACTAAACCTCATACTATTGTTTTTCCTGAACGGGAGGTTGTTTTGGCGATGTCTAATGCCGAGGCAATGGCACAAATCATCAAAAATTCTGATGCTGTGGCAGAGCTACGCATTGCAAAAGATAATCCATCAATATTTCTTGAGATGTCACCGCGAGAACAATTTGATTGGGCTGAAGATCTAGCCGGAAAACTGCTTAAACCAGGGCAACACGCAGTGGCGGTAAGTTTGTTAGACAGTGGCGCAACAAGGATTCACCCACTACTTTCGTTAGGGCTTAATTCAAATGATATGCACACTGTTAACCCTTCCTGGGGTGTGAACGATAGTAAAGGTCATGGTACGGCAATGGCTGGCATATCTCTGTATGCTGACGAGCTTGACCAGTTATTGGCATCTACATCTAGTCAGCAAGTGAAGCTTTTACACCGTCTTGAATCAGTTAAAATACTTCCTCCAAATAATATACAAAACGCTCCTGAACTTTATGGCGCAATCACAGAGCAAGGAGTCTCTTTACCTGAAATTCAAGCTCCCGATCTTCGTCGAGTTTTTTGCATGGCTGTTACAAGCAGTATAGGTTCTATGAACAGAGGAACTCCATCGTCTTGGTCGGCAGCGGTAGATCAGCTTTGCTTCAATGACAATGAATTCCGGCGATTGATAATTATTTCCGCTGGTAATATTCATCAAGACATTTCTTCAAATGATTACCTCAACATCAATGATATTGAAACCGTAGAAAACCCTGGTCAAGCCTGGAACCCTCTAGTTGTAGGTGCTTACACTGAAAAAGTTAATATTCTCGATCCTAGTTACATCGGTTGGCAACCATTAGCTCCTGGAGGCGATTTGTCTCCTTGCAGTCGCACCTCAGTAACCTGGGAAACTCAGTGGCCAACTCGACCGGACGTAGTTTTTGAAGGGGGAAATATGGCGCATGATGGGCACAACCCACCAGTGCCTATTGACGATCTTTGTGTTCTTACAACTTACTACCGACCGGAAGTGCGAACGTTTGACTACATGCGTGATACAAGTTGTGCTACTGCCCTCGCTAGTCACATGGCAGCACGCATTATGTCGGAACAGCCTACCTATCGCCCAGAAACGGTACGGGCACTGATTGTACATTCGGCTGAATGGACTCCAGCCATGCGCACGCACTTCGTTAGTGCTTTTTCAAAAACTGCTAGACGTAAGCTTATGCGACGTTACGGTTATGGAGTTCCTGATCTAGGGCGTGCTCTTCAAAGCGCTAGTAATGATTTGACACTAATTGCTGAGGATGAACTACAACCGTTTCGCTTAGATAGACTTGGTGGCAAAGTCAAAACTAAAGATATGAACCTCCATAAGTTACCTTGGCCAAGTGAAGAATTAGAAAGGCTAGGAGAAGCTAACGTAGAGCTAAAAATCACCTTATCCTACTTTGTTCAGCCCAATCCTGGGGAGCGCGGATGGGCATATCGGCACCGTTATGCTTCCCACGGGTTGCGATTTAAGGTTAAAGGCTCTTTAGAAACCGACGATGATTTTAAATGGCGAATTAATGAAGCTGTTCGGGAAGAGGAACAAAAAAGAACAACCTCAGCTTCTGAAGAAAGTTGGTTTCTTGGACCCAAGACAAGAGATTGTGGCTCAATACATTGTGATATTTGGAAGGGTACTGCCGTCGAGCTTTCACAAAAGGATGCGATCGCAGTATATCCGGTTGGTGGATGGTGGAAAGAGAAGAAGTATCTAGAACGTTATAATCAAGTCTCTCACTACACTTTAATCGTATCAATCCGAGTTTTAGGAATAGATGTTGATATATATACTCCAGTTTCTAATTTAGTTAGTACATCTATTGCTATCAATACGTAAAAAATAGTGCATTTGAAGGTAATAAATTTTACTTAATAAAAACTGTCTACTGATTGAAACCAAACATCCACCAATGTTTTAGACGCTTGAACAGGAGAGACAAGTAAAGTAGTTTTTCAAGTATATAATCATGTCAATAAATGTTACTTTGTTTAGCTAATGCCTAGAACAAGAACTGAGCATGAAGAAACTCGTTTACCTGTAGTACAACGACTAATAACTTTAGGTTGGCATCAGGAACAAATTTTGTATCAACCGGAGTGGCGTGTGCCTAAAACACCTAGCGAAGCTAGTAAAAGAGAATTAGGTCATTCTTTCAGCAGTTACCCTGTGGATATTGCTATTTTTGACGAGCCAAGGAACGTTGGAGACTATCAACACATCTGTATTATTTTTGAAACAAAAAGCCCTGGAAGAGAAGAAGGGCTTAATCAATTAGAGATTTACATGAGTCTTGAACCAAGAGTGCTATTGGGTATTTGGACAAATGGTTCTAATATATGGGGTCTTTATCGAGCACCTAACGGAAAATTTCATCCCAAAAGAATTACTGACTTGCCTAAGCCTTCTGATAATTTGATAGAGCCAGGAAATATCAGGCTAGCGTGGCAAGATCTGACTCCTGTTAATGCGAAAACTCTTAAACAAAGTTTTGAAAGATTATTGAATTATATTGTGGCAACAGATACAAAAAGTACAAGACGTGACGATCAACTAAATCAATTATGTAATATGCTTTTAATCAAACTAGAAAGTGATAAAAGAGGAAAGCTAGTGCCTTCAGATCATGTTATTTTTCAGGTATGGAAAAATGAATCTGAAACAGCAGATAAAATCACAAATTATTTCAAGACGTTGAAGTTATTGCATACGGATTTATTTCCTTCACCAGTAGATCAGACAATAAACCTCGACGTGCGAACCATTCAAAAAATAGCGTATGAACTGGCGGCGATCAAATTGATGGATACATCTATAGATGTGATGTCTTCAGCTTTTCAAGTATTTCGAACAGCAAGTCTAAAATCTGAGGAGGGACAATATTTTACCCCTGGTCCTGTGATTAGAACTGCTGTAAAACTTATGGAAATAGATTATGATGATAAAATTATAGACCCAGCTTGTGGAACTGGCGGATTTTTGATTGAATGCTTCAAACAATTTAAAGAAAGATACCCAAACTTAGATGAATCAGATATAAAAGGTTGGGCACAACAGCACCTTTACGGAGTCGATAAAGATTTCATTAATATTAAGTTGACGAAAGCTATGATGATGATTTTAGGCGATGGTTCTGCTCACACTCATATCGGTGATTCTCTAAGAAGTCACCTCTGGTCTGGTAATTGGTCTTTCTTGAATACTGTTCTAACCGATGAAGCCTACACCTGTATCTTAACAAATCCTCCTTTTGGTAAGAACTTGAGAGTTGATGGAATGGATGCTCGTTTTTCTGGACTAGGCATAGCAATGAAAGCGGTGCAAAATGACGATGGGTCTTATATCTTTGATGAAAAAAATTACGAGAAACGTGAAATTGGTATAGTTTTTGTTGAAAGATGTTATAAATTACTTGTAAAAGGTGGCAGACTAGGAATTGTTTTACCAGAAACATATATGTTTTCAAAGTCTTACATCTGGTTTCAGTACTGGATTGAAAGCCGCTTTATTTTAAGAGGTATGTTTAATATTCCTATGGAAGCTTTCCAAGGGTTTTGTCGAGCTAAGACAAATTTTTATATTTTTGAGAAGATTTAAGATCATGCCATATAAGCCTTCTTGGTTTAGAGATAATAAAATAATTATTTCTAACGCCCCAACTTGTGGAATTAACAAAGATGGTGTTGAGCAATATAAGGTAGATCCTATTTCTGGGAAACGCTCTAACTCGGAAGTAGATGATAAGCTTTTTGAGGATGCAACAAATCTAGTTGACAATCAAGTAATATCTGGCTATTTATCTGAGTGCGATTTAGTAGAAGTTAGACAGTCAAAAGTTATGGTACCTCAATATCATGACTTATCGAGTGTCACAGCTTTTGAAGATTTTGTCGCTCAACTTGATGGCTTCACTTCTATATCATTTAGAGAACTAATTGAAAAAAGGCTAATTCAAATTAGAGGTGGACATGGCAGTCCTAGTTCCGATCAGCGATTAGGTGATATTCCATATATTAAGGTTTCGGATTTAAGAGCTAGTCACGTAAATATTAACTCAAGTAATATGATTCCTTTAGAGCTAGCAATTCGATACTGGGGTGGAGAAGATTCAGGATTACAAGCTTATGATTTAATTTCTCCGGAAAGAGCTAGCAAAAATATTGGTGAGTTTTGTGTTTTAATGCCCGGTCAGGAAAGAATAGTATTAACAAAAGAAGTTTTGATTATGAAAGCTACCTTAAACACTCACTTCGATCAATTCTTTTTGATGTGGTCTTTGAGTCTAGCTCAAGTCAAAGAGCAGTGGAGAAGAATTATTCTAATGCAAACTAATCGAGAAGATATTAGCGATAGAGTTCTTGAGATTAGAATTCCTTTCCCCTATAATAAAAATATTGCTGACTCTGTCTCTCTTCCCTTTAAAGAATATTATCAAGAGTTACAAATTGCTAGAAGAAAGTTTTTACATCGATTAGATAGCTCTTGTTATGAGCATCATATATTCCTAGAATAGTCAAGTTGATTGCTCATCCAAACATAAGAAAGTTTGGATGAATATATCTATTTTTGAACACGTTAAATTACCTTACTATAGTCGCCGCTAAATGGCAAGAAAATAGATTTTTTTCGAGTCCATCATCTTATCAGAATTCATCAACTTCTTAATTCGGTTGCTGGTAATATCCAAAACATTATTTAGCTCAATGGTACATTCAGAAGATTGTCAAGAATCATGCCCCAATATTATTCAACTTCATTCCTGCAAATTTAATGTGAGAACCAGCTATTATCTGCCCCAAGTTAAAATCTCCGTCACCTAATAACAATGAAACTGCGATGAATTTGTTATTTTAACTGAAAGCGAATACAAAGCGTTGAGAAATAAAATATTTTAATCTACTATTTGTATCAATAACTAAAAATATAATAATCTATTTTAATTTTACTAACAAATAAAAATATATTTTTAACGATCAAACAAGTTAATTATTTGAATATTATTTTAATTTTTAGTTGATCTTAATTGTAGATAGGTCTTGATATAAAAGTCAAGGATTGAACATGAAATTTAACTTAATTATTCAGTCTAATAGAACCAACTATATAGTTGATTGAGTTATAAATTTTAGATTTTGAATTTAATTTGAGAAGTAAATATTATTCCTACCAAAATGAAAGCGTTTCTTCCGTTTCACATTATCCGGCTTAATATTTAAGATTTCTATTGCATTCAAAGACCTTTTATAGTACATTTGTACTTATATATTACAAATAGGTGAAAAATTTAAGGCAACATAAGGGAACCTGAATGCTGCTGGAAGAAGAGTTTAATAGCTGGTGTCATCGTGTCAAGCTATCGGAGAAAGCACGTGGTTTAATTGAACGAATTCGTTCATCAGAGCCATCACGTCGCGTAGGAGGTGGTAGAAAAAATGTTTCTGGACGCTATCCCAGTCAGAAGATGGGAGTGACGATCCAGTTTGAGTCTCATCGCGTCGAACTGCCAACTATTTATGAGTTTGAGACTGATGAGGATGTCTTAGAGTTTTATGACCAACCACCTCAGATCAAGTTAGATTATCAAGCTTCTAGCGGTCGAAAATTGGGAGTATTGCACACGCCTGATTTCTTTGTTGTTAGAACCAATTCGGCGGGCTGGGAAGAATGCAAAACGGAAGAAGATTTAAAAAAGCTAGCTCTTAAAAGTCCGAACCGCTACCAAAGAGATCGGGAAGGCTCCTGGCACTGCCCACCTGGAGTGAGCTATGCTTCGGCGTTCGGGCTATATTATTGCATTCGCTCAGATGCCCAAATTAATTGGGTACTACAGCGCAATACCATATTCTTAGAAGATTATTTCCGAGCTGAGTCACAAGTCGTAGAAGAATCAAGTCAAGCATCTGTGATGAAGCTGGTTACAGAAACGCCTGGAATTACCTTAGCTTCTCTACTCCAATCCGACACTGGAATTCTGGCTGACGATATTTACACTTTGATTGCCAATGGAGAGTTATACGTTAACCTCAGTACCTCCCTTCTAGCTGAACCAGAGCGAATGAAGGTCTTTCGCAATCGGCAGACTGCCACCGCTTACGGCTTGATGACTCAGGCTCAAAACGAGAATGTTGGTACGAGTTCCCCAGTCATTAACCTAACTGCTGGAACCAAAGTGTCTTGGGATGGTAAAGGCTTGAGTCTGTTGCATATTGGAGAAACGGAAGTAGCCCTACGAGGAGAAGATGAGCAACTGATTCATCTGAAGAAAAATTTGTTTTTCGACCTGGTGAACCAGGGGAAGATCAAAAGTCTTGAGACAATGCTCACACCTGCCATTAGCCCAGAAGGGTGGGAACGCTTCTATAAGGCAAGTCCTGAAGATCAGGCAGAAGCTCTGGAACGCTACAAGGTAATTGAACCCTACTTGAACGGACATTCAAGGGAACTTGAAACTGTTTCACATCGAACCATTAGAGACTGGAAAGCTAAGTATTTAGCGGCTCAAGCGCAACAAGGTTGTGGCTATCTTGGGTTACTCTCTCACCGTGGTGCTAAAGGGAACCGTAACCGGAAACTACCAGAAGAAACTTTAGCTCTGATGTCCAAGTTTTTAAACGAGGACTACGAGACGATTAAACAAAAGAAAATGTGGTCGGTCTACTGTTCTTTAGTTCGTGCCTGCGACGAGTGCGGTGCGATCGCTCCAAGTTATAAGTCATTCACTTTTGCCGTTCACGAACGCGATAACTACGAACAAACTAAAAAACGTCGGGGTCATCGAGCGGCATACAAACAAGAACCTTTTTATTGGGAGTTAGAACGAACCACACCAAGACACGGAGATCGTCCATTTGAAATCTGTCATATCGACCATACGGAGTTGGACGTTGAATTAGTATGTTCAAGAAATGGCAGTCCTTTGGGCAGACCTTGGGCAACATTCTTAGTAGATGCTTACGCAAGAAGACTACTTACGGTTTACATCACTTTTGACCCCCCTTCATATCGTTCCTGTTTAATGGTGCTGCGGATCTGCGTTCAGCGCCACGGACGATTGCCACAAATTGTTGTGGTTGATAATGGAGCCGAATTCCATAGCGTTTACTTCGAGACACTTCTAGCCACCTTCGTCTGTACTAAGAAGAACCGACCTGCAGCCAAGGGACGCTTTGGTTCTGTGTGCGAACGTCTTTTCGGTACTTCCAACACTCAATTTGTCCATAACCTGATGGGCAACACCCAAATCACGCGCGATGTACGACAAGTAACCGAATCTGTGAATCCCAAAAACCATGCGATTTGGACGTTGGGGCGACTATACGAGCATCTGTGTCAATGGGCTTATGAGATTTACGACACAGACGAACATCCAGCCCTTTTTGAGAGTCCAAGGGATGCTTTCGCCTCTGGAATGCTGTTAGGTGGCAATCGAGTTCATCGGCTAATTCCTTATGACGAGAACTTTCTGATGCTGACTCTACCAACGACACCGAGTGGGATGGCAAAGGTTCAGACTGGTAGCGGCGTGAAGATTAACTATATCTATTACTGGAATAACGTCTTCCGTAGTCCAGAAATTGAAAATACGCGGGTGCCAGTGAGGTATGACCCATTCGATCTGGGAATTGCTTATGCTTTTGTCCGGGGTCAGTGGGTACATTGTGTTTCTCAATATTATGCCGACTTTCAAGGTAAGTCAGAGAAGGAACTGAAATTAGCCACGGCTGAGTTACGTAAACGTCATTCTAACCATGCCAAACAATCCGTTGTGTCAGCGAAAAAACTAGCAGAATTTCTGGCTTCACTAGAAGCACAAGAGGTTTTGTTAAGTCAGAGGATGCGCGATACCGAAGCGAGCGTTGTATTCCAATTGATTCAAGGAGGCAAAGCGACCTCTAAATATTGTGATGTAGATGTAAATGTTCAAACAAATGTAATTGAAATGAATATTGCATACCCGCGAACAATTGAAACTACTGCTGTTGCTGTATTTGACGAACTTGAAGTGTACGAGGAACTTTAGATGACCGCGAGCTTTCCACCCCTGTTACTCGAACAATCCACCTCTCAACGGCTGGCGTATTTTGAGACTTTCACAGTAGCACACCCACGACTCAAACTTGCACGCGAGACACTTCTGCGTGCAATTAAAGAACCCGCCGGAGCCTCCCTCATTTTTGTTTATGGTCCTAGTGGTGTTGGTAAAACGACATTGCGGTTGAAGGTTGAACAGACATTGCTCCAACAAGCACTGCCGAATTTAGAAGCTGATCGGGGTCGTGTCCCTGTAGTTGGCATTGAGGCAGTAGCACCAGAGTCCAGAAATTTTAGCTGGAAGGATTACTATACTAGGGCACTGGTAGCTTTAGAAGAACCATTGATTGACCGGAAATTCAACTACGGCGTGCGGGGCATTTATCGCAACCTTTTAGGGCAAATGGTGATTGAACCCAAAATCGTCGCACCCGCTCTACGCCGAGGTTTAGAGCAAGCTTTGCGTCACCGCGCTCCAGATATTTTCTTCATTGATGAAGCGCAACATATGGCAAAGATGGCGAGCGGTCACAGACTCCAAGACCAATTGGACTGTCTTAAATCTCTTTCTAATATGAGTGGTATCCTGCATGGCTTAATCGGGACTTACGAACTGCTGACATTTCGTAACCTGAGCGCTCAACTCAGTCGGCGTAGCATTGATATTCATTTTCAGCGTTACCGACTCGATCTCCCCGAAGACGTTAAGGCATTTCAGAGTGTAATCCTAACCCTTCAACGCCAGATGCCACTGGAAGAGTTGCCTGATTTAGTTACCCATTGGGAATACTGTTATGAACGTACTTTGGGTTGTGTGGGCATTCTCAAGAACTGGTTCACTCGCGCTCTTAAAGGTGCCTTAGAGTCAGGAGCAACTACTGTAACACTTAGTGACTTAGAAAAACGTGCTTGGTCTGTTGCTCAGTGCCAGAAGATGTTCCAAGAAATTCAAGAAGGGGAAAAGCAGCTTGCAGAAACTGAATCAGACCGTGACAAACTACGTGTTGCCTTGGGGCTGAAACAACCAGATACATCAATTCAGTTACCAGAGGTTTCCCCCAATTCGCCTCGTCGCCAAGTAGGTAAGCGTCAACCAAAACGAGACAAAATTGGAATTGAGCAGCATGTCAGTTCCTGATTTAACTACTTATGAAGGGTGGGACTTACAAAAACCTGCGATTCCAACTCGTAGTCGTCTTTATCAATTAGAACCGATTGGAATGGGAACGCCTTATGTGGAGAGTTTAACAAGCTATATTCAAAGGTTGGCTGAGGCTCACTGCGTGTTGCCAGGTGTTTTGATGGAGAGGGAACTTGCGCCATTTTTAAAGAAATTTGAAAGCAGTACTGAACTCTTAGACCAGAGAGATAGTCGCACGGGTGTTTTTGGTCATACGGGAACACTTAATGGGATCGGTATCATGGCAATGGATTGGGTAAGAGCACTTCATCTACTGAATCAGCGAAGTGATTTACACTTTCTCACAATGCTGACTTGGGATCAAGTATTTCCCGCTAAAGGTTTGCTTCGTGACAGGTCAGCTTATTGCCCAGACTGTTATGAGGAATGGCGCGCTCTGGGGTTAGTAATTTATGAACCTCTTTTATGGGCACTTCAGGGAGTTTGTGTTTGTCCGCGCCATCATAAAAGCTTGTATTTCCACTGCTTTCACTGCCAGCAAAAACGAATACCTTTGGGCTGGTATTCTCGTTGTGGATATTGCTCCTCTTGCGGACAGTGGCTTGGTAGCTTAGGAGATACTGAGTTTTTGACTCAGAGAGTCTTGACACAAAAGCAGTTTTCTCTAGAACTTTGGGCAGCAACCAAGATTGGAGATTTGATTGGGAAGAGTGACAAGTTACCCTGTTCTCCAGAAAGAGAGAGAATTGGGAGAGTTTTTTCTACTTATATTGATGAATTGACCGATGGGAATATAGCATCCTTTGCCCGCTTGCTCGGAAAACCTAAGAATACAGTATGGATGTGGAAATCTGGTTCATCCTTACCTCAACTTAGTGTCCTCACGGAAACCTGTTACCGATTAGGAATACCACTGCTAGATTTTTTAACTGGCGATCTTCTGGCTCCGAACTTGAGTATAGTCAATGGAAACTCTCAGGTTTCATTAGCTAATGTGGAAGTGTCAACTAAACTTAAAACCAATTACGATCTAGATCTTAACAAATTAGAACAAGCACTTCTAGTAGTTAAGAATGGTGGCGAGTATCCTCCGCCAAGTATTGCAGCAGTTGCTAAACGTCTTAATTATAATGTTCGCTTTCTCCGCAGACATTTCAAAGATTTATGTGCTGCGATCTCAGCGCAATATCTTAATTATCGTCATGAACTTCACAAAAATCGAGTTCAGCAGTCCTGCTTATTAGTTCAGCAGGCGGCTTTAGAAATATATACTGAAGGGTCAGATCCTACCCGAAGTCGAATCTCTCGCCGTCTAAAATCGCCAGCATATTTTCGGGAAAAAGATGTCTGTGCCGCCCTAGATGAAGTTCGGTATCAACTTGGACTGCCCAAGTAGAGTGCCCGTCATGATGTGCGATCGCCCTGTAAAATATTTGGAAGCATAACTTTGCCACTGTTAAATGGAAGTATAAGCTTGCCGTTGCGGCAAAGTTATGGGTAAAGTCACAGCCGTTGCGGCAAAGTTCTGAATATTATTCATGCGGATGAAAGGACTTGAACCTTCACACCTTACGGTACTAGAACCTAAATCTAGCGCGTCTGCCAATTCCGCCACATCCGCATATTGGCTTTACCATGATAGCAGATGCATAACGAATACGCACGTCAGAGTTCAGATTAAACTTGTTAATTAGCTACTCTGCGATTTTTAGAGCGATAGAACGGACGTTTAACCACAACTGCTGGGTAAGCCTTACCTCTAATTTCTACCTCTAGCGGTTGATCCAGAGTTGCTAGATGAGTTGGAACGTATGCAAGAGCAATTGGATAACCGAGTGTAGGAGATAAAGTTCCACTAGTTACCTCTCCTACTACTTGACCGTTTGATAAAACTTGGTAGCCGTGACGAGCAATGTTACGACTTGACATCGACAGCCCCACCAGTCGGCGCGATAACCCAGCAGCTTTTTGCTGTTCTAAAACTGAACGTCCAACAAAGTCGCCTTTAGTATCCAGGTGAACTAACCAACCTAGTCCAGCTTCTAGCGGTGTAGTGGTCTCGTCGATGTCTTGTCCGTAAAGTGCCATTGCTGCTTCTAAACGCAGAGTATCTCTGGCACCAAGTCCTGCCGGGATTACACCAGATTGCACAAGTTGCCGCCACAATTCCATCCCTACTAAAGGGTCTACCATCACCTCAAATCCATCTTCTCCGGTATAGCCTGTCCGGGCAATAAAACCTGGCTGCTCCAGTACCGTTGCCTCTAAATGCTCAAATGGCTTTAACTGCGTTAAGTCTTCCTGAACTAAGGGTTGTAGGTGAGCAACGGCTTTTGGTCCTTGAATGGCAATTAAGACTTTGGCTGAAGATAGATCCTGTAATTCCACTAGATTCGGGTCGAGATGTGCTTGCAGCCAAGCTTTATCTTTTTCGGTAGTGGCAGCATTGACAATGATTACCCCCCGTTGTTTACCACTGTCGTCTTGACCTTGATAGTAGAAAATTATGTCGTCAATGATTCCTGCTTGGGAGTTTAACAACACGGTATATTGTGCTTGACCTGGTTGCAACCGATTTAAGTCTGACGGCACCAACGGCTGGAGCTGTGCTATTAGTTGGGTACTTTGGAGGGCAAACTTGCCCATGTGGGAAACATCAAACATCCCTGCTGCTGTTCTAACGGCTGCGTGTTCGCGCCCAATCCCAGTAAATTGTACTGGCATTTCCCAGCCGCCAAAGTTGGTTAGGCGTGCCTTTAGTTCTACTGCCAACTGAAACAGAGGAGTTTGAGCTAGGGTTAGGGCAATTTCTGGTTCTAATTCTGATGCCACAAATATGCTTTCAGTTATATATTTTTACTTCTAATATCGTAGTAGAACATTGACATACTCACGCCCACTAAAGTATGGTGGCTGACGCTTCATCGGGCTGTGCAACCGTTGTCGTCTTTCCATCCCTCCACGTCCATTTAAGGTCGTGCTGATGCCCCATAACGACCATTTCTATATTTTGAGAGCAAGTAGATTTATTTTTCTCCCTCTCTCTTCAAAGATTGGTGAAAGTCTTCCTGCACTTTGTAGGTTAAGCGGCGAGAAACTTGGCGCACAATTTGATGGAGCAAGCGATCGCCTGTTTTTTGCACTAGGGATTTGGGCAACCGATGAATAAATTTGGGAAAATAAATTTCAACGGTTAAATCCAACTGCCACTCGACGCGAGTAGTTGGGTGCTGTGATTGATCCTGAGACACTGCCGCTTCTACTAATTTCATCGCAGCTTTAAAGTCTACTTCATAACCGCTCATCTCATAATTCGGTACTGAAATCGTGTTGATGTGATAAGTGCCTCGATCTGAGGGTAAAAGTTCTAAGCCGACTTTTGGCTCTACCTCATATCCAAAAGCACCAAAACGACCGATTGCTAGAGCGTAGCCATTCTCCCCAATCAGTTCTACCTTCATTGGCTGAGCGCAGCGACAAAACCACGCTTGATGAGCATTGAAATACTCACTTACCTTTTGAGCGTCAGCGTGCAGCTCCATACAGTCAGTAAAATGGCTGTAGAAGTGGGTTGGTAGGTTAGTCGATCGCGAATCGTTATCTGATGACGTTGAAGCTTGCGAAAGTGCTTCTGTCGCTTCCAACGATTGATATTCACGCTTTTGTGACAGCATAGAAGCCTTCCTGTTTTGCTTTATCTATTTTCAGGATTCCCATTTTTGGTTCAATGTTTCACCTTGACCATTCATTTTGCCGAAAAGATTCAGAATCTGCTACTAACTGCCGACATCTACAATGAAGAAGTAAAGATTTTCTGACATCCCAGCAGATTTTTTTGTTTGATATAAAGCGGATTTTGTGATATGAAAGCATTTGTAGCAGGAGCCACAGGCGAAACTGGTCGCCGGATTGTACAAGAACTAGTAAATCGAGAAATTCCCGTCCGAGCGTTAGTGCGTGACTTAGAACAAGCCAGAAAGATTCTTCCCGCAACGGGGGTCGAGTTAGTATTGGGAGATCTGCTAAACCAAGGTAGCATTACTGCTGCTATAGCTGACAGCACGGTTTTACTTTGTGCAACTGGTGCTAAACCCAGCTTCGATCCGACAGGACCATATAAAGTGGATCTTGAGGGAACGAAGAATTTAGTTGATGCCGCTAAAACTAAAGGCATTGAGCATTTCGTCTTTGTTTCTTCTCTTTGTACTTCTCAACTATTCCATCCGCTAAATTTGTTTTGGCTGATTCTAGTTTGGAAGAAGCAAGCAGAGGAATATCTGCAAAAGAGCGGTCTTGCCTATACTATCGTGCGACCTGGAGGACTGAAGAATGAAGACAATGCCGATCCAATCGTCATGTCCTCGGCTGATACGCTGTTTGATGGTAGCATCCCTCGCACGAAAGTAGCACAGGTGTGTGTTGAAGCACTGTTTCAACCAGCAGCTCGTAATAAAATAGTGGAAATTGTTGCCAAGGCACAGACACCAGAGCGGAGTTGGGCAGAACTATTTGCTGCTGTAGCTTGAACAATGGAGTGGGGTATTAGTGCGGATGCAGCGTCTAGGAATTAAAGGATACCAATGGATTTTGCAGCAAGCAACTCGAAAACAGGCGATCGCACTTGTAGCCGCATTGTTGCTCTGTTTGTGGTTCCTCTTACCTAGACAACTGCACTTCGAGCCAACATTTAATCAAAGTTTTCCCCCATTGGTAATGCGTGGGGGAGATCCTTTTGTCCGCGCTCTGATGCGAACCATCTCAGCAAGTGAAGCTAATGACTCTCAACCCTACTCCATTGTGTATGGTGGTCAACATGTCCACGATTTAAGCCATCATCCGGCTTTATGCGTGAAGATTGGTATTAGTCCCAATCAGGGAAAATGCTCTACAGCCGCCGGTAGGTATCAGCTATTAGACACTACCTGGATTGAACTCGCCCAGCAGTATCACCCCAGGCGATCGCGTTTTTTTTGGGAATCTTATAGCTTTGAGCCAGAAGATCAGGACGCGGTTGTTTATGCTTGGCTGAGCGATCCCAGAGCTTGGGGAATAGACATCCCACAACTGCTACGGCAGGGAAAGTTAAATTTAGTGCGGCGACGGCTTTCTAGTACCTGGACGAGTTTGGGCTATGGCATCGAAAGTAATTCGATTACTGGGCGACTGCCAAAGATTTATCAGAAGATGTTGCAAGAGGAATTGTTGCTTGCGCCAAGTTGAATTTGATTCGGGAAAATTTAGATGACTACTACGATCGCACTCTCATCTGACTCAATTAACCACTTAGATTTATCACCTGTCCAAACGATGATTGACACCTGGCTGTTGTCGGGAGCGATCGCAGCATCCGAGCAGCAATTGCATTTCAAGATCGATTACGAGCGGGAACCAGAAGATCCGCGCGAACTCTCAGAAATTCCAGAGGTGCGGTTGTGGTTTATTCGCTTGGATGTCCGTTATCCTTGGTTGCCATTTTTACTTGACTGGAAAGCGGGAGAACTTGTCCGCTACACTGCCATGCTCGTTCCACATCAATTTAGTGCTAAAGCTGGTATCCAATACAATCCTGAAGCATTGGAGATATTTTTGATGCAGAAATTATTCGTTTTGAGTGAGTGGCTACACCAAATAGGTATCCCTAGCCAATCGCGGTTAAAGTCGATGGCTCAACTACTAGGGTACGACTTGGACGAATCGCTGTTTGAACTGTTTGAGAATGCGGCTGCTCCCAGCATCCATGAGGAAGCAGCCAATTCTTAATCGACTGTTCTTAGCATTGACATCCTTGCCACCGAGTTGATAGAAACAATCGCCGCGTTGCTGGCGCTTCCTGCATGAATGTCAGCCGCATATGAGAGCAACGAACTTTGAGCCGAAAAGCGGCGATCGCGGTCATGTGGCAAATCAAAGTCAATTTTAGGTCCTACTGGAATCACCCGATTGGGGTTCAGTTCTGGTAAGCCTGCATAATACAACTGCTTCACATGATCGACGCTGCACATCTGCTTCACTCCAGGCTGCTGATACAAGTCCCGGAAGTAATTCCACAGATTGGGATAATCAATTAATCGCTTCAGATTGCACTTGAACAAGCCGTAGTAAGCCAGGTCAAATCGAAATAGGGTGGTGAACATACACCAGTCCGCCAGTGTAATCTGAACACCGCACAGATAACGCTGTTGGTCCAAAATTACTTCCCAGTAGTCCAGTGCCTCAAACAATTCTGTCACCGCTTGTTCATAGGCAGCTTGAGATGCGGCAAAGCCACTGCGATAGACACCATTGTTAATCGGTTGGTAAATCCGATCTTGAGTTTGCTCGATCGCACTCTGCAAAGGCTCTGGATAAAAGTCAACCTCTGATTTGGCAAAGGCATCGAACTCGGAATTGAGCATCCGAATGATTTGGCGAGATTCGTTGTTGACGATCCTCTGGGTATGCTTGTCCCATAGAACGGGAACCGTCACGCGCCCCGTGTAAGTTGGATCGGCTTTGACATAGATTTGCCAGAGATAGTCCGCACCATTGACGCTATCAAGAATACAGCCTGGTTTGTCGTAAAATGCCCAACCTCGATCGCCGATCGCGGGATCGACGATCGACAACCCGATCGCGTCTTCCAATCCCTTGAGCTTCCATAATAGAGCAGTACGGTGTGCCCACGGACAACCAAGCGAGATGTAAAGGTGGTAGCGACCAGATTCAGCTTTAAAATCACTAGAGCCATCTGCCGTAATTTGATGACGGAATTGAGTGGGCATCCGTTGGAATTGGCCGCTTTCATTCCGCTCTGTCCACTCTTTTGTCCATTGTCCATTGACCAGTTGACCAAGTGCCATGATTTGTCTCCTCTGAAAACTAAAGTTGTCGATTTAACGAAATGCGTAGGCTGCCATGCTGAACACACCGTAGGTAAAGCTGGCGTGCAGTTGAGTTCCGTTTGTCTGCTCACTGCCTGCGCCCAACGCGACAAATAGCGGCAGCAGATGCTCTTCGCTCTCGTGATTTTGAATGGCGTGGGGAGCTAGTTGACGATAATCGAGTAGCGCGTCAATGTTGTTACGAGCGATCGCCGCTGCTAACCAATCGTCAAACTGTTGCACCCAGTCTGGCGGTGTAGCATCAAAGGCGTACTGACCAAAAGCGCGCAAGTTATGCGTCGTTGTGCCACTTGCCAGAATCAGAACGTTTTCCTGTCGCAAAGGAGCCAATGCGCGTCCGAGTTGCAGATGGTAGCTTGTGCCCAAGTGCGGCTGAATCGAAAGCTGAGTCACTGGAATATTGGCTCCTGGGTACATCAGCATCAGCGGTTCCCAAGCGCCGTGATCTAAGCCTCGACTTGAATGGACATCTATTTCAAAGCCAGCTTGTGTTAGTAACTTATCGGTTTGCTCTGCTAATTGAGGTGCGCCTGGAGCTGAGTAATTCATTCGATAGAGCGCGCTAGAAAAGCCTCCAAAGTCATGGATGGTGGTTACTTGAGATGCACTGCTCACTGTGGGGACGCGAGTAAGCCAGTGAGCAGAGACAACCAGAATAGATTTTGGTTTTCCCAGTTGTGCCCCTAATTGACTCAGGAAATCACGAGAGGGACTGGGATGAAGCGGCAAATCGGGCGCACCGTGGGAAATAAAGAGAGCCGGAAAGGTAGACATAATCAACACCTTGATGGACAGAAGGTGGATAAG
>JAABUQ010006046.1_pt1 | contig 18708 bp, 17 predicted proteins | sample 5560001 | NCBI WGS metagenome assembly JAABUQ01 (sample SAMN10711888, study PRJNA513371) | rock metagenome | isolation source: Antarctica rocks | place: Antarctica: Victoria Land, Finger Mt nord | collected 2015-12-18
CCAAATCTGGATCGGCACTCAACCGTTGTTTGAGCCCGACCCCGAAAATGAAGATCCTATCAACGAACGCCGCTTAGAAGCGCAAATTCGAAAGCGGCTATCAGACCTTACGACAGTCCATCGCCATCTCGCCTCAGTGGCCGAGACTGCAATACACCTAATGGATCGTGGCGTTCATGTTCCGGAGGTTGCTGAAGCATTAGGGCTTCCACCCGTCCTGAAACGTCCAGCCACGGCTTCTCGAGGGCCATGGAAGATTCGGGCCGGGAGCAACATGGCGCTCATCGCCGACCTCATCGAAAAGGCCGGTAAGACCGGCATAAGTGAGATGAGGCTCGTCGAGAATCTACGCGCCCATGGCCGCCTCAATACCGCTAATGAACCTCGCCGCGCCGTTCATTGGGCAATCACCAATCTCGCAAAGCGGACAAAGGCAGTCGTTCGCGATCCTTCGACCATGAAATGGAGGGCACTCAACAGCTTAAATCACTTCAGATAAGCCTGAAGCACGAATATCGAAAGTCGACAAGACTTCTCATTCAAAGCGCTTCCAGGTATAATACCAGACCGAGCTGATCAGAATCAGCTATAAACCCATAAAACACCTCACCCCGCCCATAGCCTGACCCTAGAAAAGTTGGCTATGGAACGGGGCGCCGGCGACCCCATATTACCTCGATCCCATACGGATTGTCGAGTGATAGGGTCGCAGACTCGGATATTTTTCAATGCATCTCAAAAATACTCGTATTTCGTTGTGCCCAGCGCGGCTGACGATCGTACGCCATCAATGCAACATCAAAGTCTCAGAAGCTGCCGTAGTCACCGGGCTTACCGAGCTTCAACTCCGGTACATCGAGGATCATACGAAGCGCCTCGACGTCACGACGTGGGCCGATATCATCGTCTCATTTAATCGTTACGGGTGCCTCGAAACACCGACTAAGCCCGACGCTGATTTACAAGTTGTCGACTCAGGTCAGGCCTCAGAAAACGGAGGTCAGGCCTGATGCCGAGGTTACCAAAAAAAGCTGACGTCGGCGTCATCGTCCCGGTCCGAATCTCAGCCGATGAGCTCAACGATCGGCAGATCAAGGGTGCTGAGCTCCACAAAGACGGAGAACGTTCGAACGGTAAGGTTATTCTTCTGAATGACACCACGACGCTGTACTTTTCGTCAAAGTCGAACAGCGCATATCAGGTTACGCGCGAAAGCCGAAACTTACGTGGAACACGACAGACAGAGTATCGCTGTGACTGCGGCGACTTTAAAAAGAACGGTCGAATTCCGTGTTACCACATCTTCGCCGAACAACTGCGGCGCGCGGAAGTGGTCATCCTCGGACCAATTAATCATCGTCGGACGGTTCACGCCACGGCTGGTCGTCGTCCACCGCGTAAGCGCGTTGCCCATGATGGTAAAGCCGACAAGAGTGTCCAGCGGGATGCCCGATCGCAGAATCCGAGACGCGTCCCCGAGCTGATCACAGACGTGAAACGGTTATACATCCAAGCACCGACCGACGCTCCAGACTGCGTCCCGCTTACGTCACGTAAGGACAACAAATCAGCCGTAAAGGCAATTTCGCTGGTTCATAAGATTGCCAACGGGAGTTCGGCTGATGCGATGGTCCCCGTGTTTGGAGATCTCATCGAGCGTGGCTTCCTTCCCCTTTCTCGCCCGCCACATCAGAACACGCTGACGAACTGGATGAACGACCCATCGCTCACGCCGGTCCTGCAGCGGATGCTGCAGATTACCGCGCGACCATTTCGAGCAATCGAGATCGCGGCAATCGTCGACTCATCGAAGGTGTCGCAAATGCGGAGCGCTCACAGCCGCTATGTCGAGTATGGCAACGATACTCGGGATCAAGCGGACTGGGCAAAGTTGCATGCGTTGGTCGGTGTCGAGACCCTGGTCTGCATGGCTGCGGAGATCTCGGGTTCGATCGGTGCCGATACGCATGACTCGAAATTCGTCCTGCGTCTCGTCGAACGGGCGAACAAGGTCTTCCGCCTGAAATGCCTGCTCGGCGACAAAGCATATCTTTCGGAAGAGATTGTTGGCGTTCTGAGGGAGTGGGGCATTCAAGCCACCATACCCTTAAAGAAAAACTCCGATCCATCAACTAAGAAAGACTACTACGAGGCCTACGCAGACCTCGCCGAGCGGTTCGACAATCGTCAAACTGAATTCCACGAAATCTATCGGCTTCGACCGAAAATCGAGTCGTTCTTCTCGATGATGAAGAATGTCGCCGATGGTTATTGCTGGTCAAGGGGTCGACGACACGCAGGTCTCGCGAATGCGAACACGCCATGCACAGCGTGGGTCAACGAGTCATTGTGCAAGCTCATCTACTGCAACATGCGGACCACAGTTCGGTATGAGCTCTTCACTGGGTACACCATGAATTATCTGACCGACACATTCTTCCGTGAACTTCCCAAAGAAGATAAGCTGATCGCGTAATCGATCGGCATCGCGATCGCAAAGAGCTCGAACCATCATTGGTTCGAGCTCTTTGAGTTTTCCGTGCGATTTCAAATTTGTGAAATGCATTGCAATTCGAGTCCAAAATTGTGAAATGTCGAGCGCCCAGCAAGATTCCGTTTTTTCGCCGGCGCAGCTGCATGTTCGGAAAGGCTTCGTTTACAAAGGAATTTTGGCTCTGGTTCGACCGCGCGCGGCCGAATCAGTTACCATTTCACAATTCCCGGACATTTCACAAATTTGAAACGGATGTTATTAAAAATCGTGAGGTCGCCTCAGAAAGGAATCTCGTCGTCCATGCTGTCTTCGTCCAAGCCGCCGCCGCCGCCGACGGCAGCCGGCGCCGCGCCGCGATTAGCGCCGCCGCCGTTATAGGATCCGCCGACGGACTCACCAGTGCCGCGGCCCTTGGAATCGAGCATCTGCATATCGCTCGCCACGACCTCGACGGCTTTGCGTTTCTCGCCGTCTTTATTTGTGTAGTCCCGAAGAACGAGCCGGCCTTCGACGAGTGCCGACATGCCCTTCTTCAGGTACTGATTGCAAATTTCGCCGAGGCGATCCCATGCGACGATATCGATGAACATCGTCTCGTCGCCGCCTTTGGTCTTGCGGTTGATCGCGAGGGCAAATTTCGTGACGGCCTTACCGCCGCCGTCGACGTAGCGAATTTCTGGGTCGCGCGTGAGATTGCCGACCAGGGTGATGCGATTGTAACTTCCAGCCATGCTGCCGTACCTCCCGAAAGCGGTTCGTGGAGCGGGCGTCCCGAGTTAGGCGTCCGCGGTGAGATTGATCAGGAGCTGGCGCATCACGTCTTCGTTCAGGCGAAGCTGGCGCTCGAGCTCTTTGGCTTGGGCGGCTTCGCTCTTGAACTTCATGACGACGTAGTAGCCTTCCCGAAGATCGTTGATCTCGTAGGCCAAGCGGCGCTTGCCCATCTTCTCGATCTCGCCGACCTCGGCGCCATCGGCGGCGAGTGCGGCAGAAATCGCGTCGACTTTCGTATCGACTTCGGCTTCTTCGAGATTCGGGCGTACGATGTACGTCACTTCGTAATCGGTCGTCATGAATCGATCCCTCTTCGGACGTCGCCCACAATCGGACGAACGGCCCATGCCACAGGGCGGCTCGGGCAGTGGGCCGTGCTCGGGTCGCCCCCGCACGAGCAAACCGGCAAGATCACCCTGCCGGAAAACTCGGCAATGATATCACGCCGTCGTAACCATCGGCAAGGGTAACAGTCAACCGAAGGATCCTCTCCAAGATGAGTCACAGCCTGACCTGGCACACTTTGTGGGCCGCGACGCGGCACGACCCATGAACGCAAGGAGCCTGCCCTGACCTACGTCGCCCCTGACGGCCGCGCGTGCCGATAGCTCGCTTCGCGGTCACCCGGCGAGTCTCCGTCGCGATGCTGGCAATGGCCATCGTGGTGCTCGGGATCTTCGCGTTGCCACGTCTGCCGGTCGATCTGCTGCCGTCATTTCAACCGCCCGTCGTAAGCGTGACCGTCAATTACGGCAACGTCTCGCCGGAAACGATGGAATCGACTGTCACACGCCCGATCGAAAACGCGGTCGCCCGCGTCGCCGGCATCGACTACTTGCAATCCAATTCGTTCCAAGGCCAATCCTCCGTCCGCGCGCAGTTCAAGTTCGGCACCGATATCAACGTCGCGGTCAACGATATCGAACAGCAGGTCGCTCGCGCGCGCGCGCAGTTGCCGAACGATCCGAATCTGCAAGAGCCTCAGATCGCCAAGGCCGACTTTAACGCCGCACCCGTCGCACGCTTCTACGTCACCGATTCGACTCGCACGCAGCGCGACCTCAACGATCTCTTCACAAACGTGCTCTCCGACGAGTTTTCGGCGGTGCCCGGCGTCGGAAGCGTTCAGATCGATGGCGGACAGATCCGTGCGATCATGGTCGCGCCGGATCAAACGAAACTCGCGGGCTATGGCCTCACCAACAGCGATATCATCAAAAAGGTCGCCAATGAGAACGTCGATTTTCCAGCCGGGCTGGTTTCGATAGGGCCGCGTGAATTCGGCATTCGAACCAACGCACTCTATAAGTCCGCAGATGAAGTCGGCGATGCCGTCGTGACGGTCCGCAACGGCGCTCCGGTGTATCTCCGCGATATCGCGACCATTTCCGACAGCATCGAAGAACAGCGCGTCTTTTCGCGGATCGACGGCACGCCCGCCGTCTCGATGATCGTCACCGCGCAGCCCGATGCGAATATCGTCGCCGTCGCCGACGGCATCAACGCGAAGATCACCGCCGTCAAAAAGCAGTATCCATCCATCGCGTTCGGTGCGGTCTTCGAACAGCGCGACTTCATTCTCGATGCGATCAACGCACTCGAGCATACGGCGATGCTCGGCGCGGTGCTCGCGGTACTCATCATCCTCCTCTTCCTGCATTCGTGGCGTTCGACGCTCATCGTTTCGGTGTCGCTGCCGGTCTCGGTACTGGGCACGCTCTTCGCGGCGTACATCACGCATCAGACGCTCAACACGATGACGCTCGGCGGCCTGGCGCTCGCGATCGGCCTCATCGTCGACGACGCGGTCGTCGTCATCGAGAATATTTTCAGACACCTCGACGAAGGCGAAGCGCCACTCGATGCCGCGCGCAACGCAACGTCGCAAATATTCTCAGCCGTCTTCTCCTCGACGATCACGGTCGTGACGGTTTTCGTGCCTTTACTGCTCATCCCGGGGTTGCAGGGGCTCATCTTCGGACCCTTCGCGCTCACGGTGATGACCGGCGTCGCGATCTCGCTGCTCGTTGCAGTCACGACGGTGCCGATGCTCTCGAGCTTCGTGCTCAAGCCGCAAGAAGCGCACGCGGGCGGACGCTTCGCGCGCGCGTTCGACCATCAGTACGAACGCTTCGAGCGCCGCTACCGAGCTGCGCTCGCGTGGACGATCGATCGGCCTGCGCTGGTAATCGGCACGGGGGCGCTGCTGCTCGGCGCGACGATTCTCGCCCTCAATCTCGGGGTCGTGCAGACCGAAGTGTTTCCGGCCTCAGACTCACGCTTCGCGCGCTTCAACCTGCGGACACCCAACGGTTCTTCGCTTGCATATACCGATCGCGTATCGCGTCTCGTGGAAGCCGCGTTCCGCGCCGATCCTCGCGTCGTCAACGTCGGTACCACGGTCGGGTCCGGCTTCGGTGCGGGCGGTTCGCGGCCGATAACCAATCAATCGTCGCTTTCAGTGACCCTCCAGCCCGGGCTTACGGGCGACGCAGCCGGAAGATTCGTCTCGGAGTGGCAAGTGCGCCTCGGCGGCCGGTCGCGCCGGCCCGTCGAGCCCTCGGCAACGCCGACCGCGCAACCGCTGTCCGGTTCACCCGGCGCCATCCGACGCGCGCAATATCGGGCGCTACGGCGCGCACTCGTCGGCACGGTCGTGGGCGGCCGCACGATCGATATTTTGCAGCAGCAGATCGCGCAAGGCTCCGATGCATTGACGGTTCAAATTTACGGTCCCGATATTCGCAAGCTGTACGACCTCGCACAAGCCGCCTTGCCGAAACTCGCCGTCATTGCGGGCGTCATCCGGCCCGATACGAACATCACGGCGAGTGCGCCCGAAATCGACGTTCGGATCGATCGGCGTAAGGCGGCACAACTCGGCTATTCCACGGGCGATATTGCCGCCGATATCGCGACTGCGACGAGCGGCACCGTGGCGTCGTACTATCAAATCAACGGCATCCAATATCCGATTTTCGTACAAGCCGCACCCGCGCAGCGTCGCTCGCTGAGCTCGCTTGCGGAGTTGCCGCTCGTCCCGCCGAGCACGCTCTCCGCGGCGTCGGCGACTACGACGCCCGTGCGGTCCTCGCAGTCACTCGCGAGCATCCCGCTTGCCGCAGTCGCAACGATCGTCGAGGGGACCGGTCCGTCGCAGATTTCGCGTCAAGATAAACAGCGCCGCATCGATATCAATGCGCCCGTGCAAGGCCAACCGCTCGGCCTCGTGATCGCCGCAGCCCAGAAGATTATGGACACCTATCCGCTGCCCGCGGGATACCGCTGGCAATTCGGCCCGGAGATCGCGCAAAATAACAACACGTTCGGGGCGCTCGGGCTCGTCGTGATCCTCGCGATAGCGTTGATTTATATGCTGCTCGCCTCGCAGTTCGAATCATTTCTCGATCCGCTCGTGATCATGATGGCGGTACCCCTCGCGCTCGTCGGCATCACGCTCTCCCTCGTGCTGACGCATCGCGCGTTCGGCTTGACGGCCTTCATCGGTTCACTCATGCTCGTCGGCATCGCGGTCAAAAACGCGATTCTCGTCATCGAGTTTACGAAGCAGCTCCGCCGCGACGGCCTCGATCCACGCGAAGCCTTACTCCAAGCGGGCCCGCGGCGCTTGCGGCCGATCTTGATGACGACGCTCGCGACGATCGGCGGCATGTTGCCGCTCGCACTGGGCATCGAAGCCGGCAGTTCGACGCAGGCGCCGCTGGGCACCGTGGTCATCGGCGGCCTCATCAGCTCGACGGCACTCTCGCTGCTGGTCGTCCCGACGCTTTATCTCTGGGTCGCGACGCACGTCGAGCCGCGCTTCCGAGCGAAGCCTCCGCCCGGCTTTCGCAAGCCGCTCGCCCGCGTCGCGACGGCGCGTGAACCCGTCGGCGTCTAGTGCCCTAGAACCAGTGCTTGAAGCGGAAATACCCGATGAGTGCGGCCAAGGCTGCGACCTCGCTGCCGACGCCGAGCCACCAAAACGACGGCTCGCTCGTGATATGCGCGACCAAAAAGCCGAAGTTCTGTCCGAAAAACCCCGTGACGAACGTCAGCGGCAAAAATATGGTCGCGACGATCGTAAGCTGCTTGGAAACTTCGTTCTGACGGTTTGACGCCAGCGCGATATGGGTGTCGCGCGCGTTGTTGATCAGATCTCGCGCGGCGTCGAGCTGCTCCGAAACGAGCGCGACGTGATCGTACACGTCGCGATAGTACGGCAGCTCGTCGGCCTCGCCCGAGAAGAGCACGAGATCGCCGCGCATGATCGGCGTCAGGATATCGCGCAGGGGCACGACCGCGCGCCGGAACGTCGCGAGCTCTTTTTTCATCGCAAAGATTTCGAGCAGAACTTCGCGCGTGCGCGCTTCTTCGCCGAGCAATGCCGCTTCGAGCCGTTCGACGTGATCCTCGAACGCTTCGCCAATCGGCGTGAAGCCGTCGACGATCGTATCGAGCAGCGTGTGGAGAAACGCGCCACCGTCGATGCGACCGGGAGCGCGCTGATGCGACCAGCGGCGCCGGAATTCGTCGATCGAATACGCGGGCTCGGAGCGTACGGTGACGGCGAAGCGCCGCCCGATGAAGATCGCGACTTCGTGTAGCGCGAGCTCCTCATCGTGTCGCGTCGCCGCGTACACCACGGCGAACCACGTCTCGCCGTACGCTTCGATTTTCGGGCGCTGATGGAGGTTGATCGCATCTTCGATCGCGAGCGGATGCATGCCGAATTCTTCTTGGATCAGCGCGAAGTCTTGGGCGTCGGCGCCGACCACGTCGAGCCACACGAAAGCATCGGGCTCGTTTGCGAGGACGTCGCTGATATCTGCCGCGGAGGCAAGCGGCTGCGAGACGCCTCCGCCGCAAAACACGGTCACCGTCGTGTGTTCTCGATGCTCGCCGGGCACCACGTCTTTCGTCCCGGGAACGATCACGCGCGCCCCATCCGCGAGCTAACCGCTCGCGCGCGCTTCGCGTTTGGTCACGCGATACACGTTGCGCACGTCGCGCAGGGTGCGCAGCTTTTCGAGCACCTTATGTAGGTGATCGAGGTTGTTGATCTGTAGGGTGAGGCTGATCAGCGCGCTATCGCGTTTGACGCGAGCGGTCACCGACGATGCCGACGTTTTATACTCGGCGCACACGCCCATCACGTCTTGCAGGAGGCCCGCGCGATCCATCGCTTCGACTTCGACATCGACGGAGTGCGTGGCGGATTCGGAATCGGCCCACGACGCCTGCAAGATACGTTCCGGCGTCGCCGACATGTAAGCGACGTTGGGACAATCGGCCCGATGCACGGAGACGCCCTTGCCGATCGTCACGTACCCCATGATCGGATCGCCGGGGACGGGACTGCAGCACTTCGAAAGCCGCACGAGCACGTCGTCGACGCCGGCGATACGAATGCCGCTCGAATTTCGCGCGATACGCCGGGCGGGTACGCGCTGCACGGCGCTGAGATCGATGAGGTTACTGGTTTTGGCTTCGTCTTTGAGTTTCGTAACGACCGAAATCGCCGACGCATCGCCGAACCCGATCGCCGCGAAGAGATCCGTTGCGCTCGAATAGTTCATGCGCTTGGCGACCTTGGCGATCGTCTCGCCGCGCGCGAGATCGACGCGCATGTGTTCGCGGCTCAGTTCCCGTTCGACGCTCTCTTGACCGACCAGCACGTTCTCGTCTTTACGATCCTTGCGGAACCACTGCTTGATCTTGTGCTTCGCACCCGACGTGCGAACGATCGAAATCCAATCCAGCGACGGCCGCGAACTCTTATTGACGAGCACCTCGCAGATGTCACCGTTCTTGAGCTGGTAATCCAGCGGCACGATCTTGCCGTTGACTTTGGTCCCGACACAATGATTGCCGATATCGGTATGTACGTGATACGCGAAATCCAGCGGCGTCGCCGCCGACGGCAACGGGAACACGTCGCCTTTCGGCGAGAAGATGAAGACCTGATTCTCGAAAAGATCGAGCTTGAGATTCTCCATGAACGCGCGCGAATCACGCATGTCGTTCTGCCACTCGAGCAACGACCGCAGCCACGTGAGCTTATGCTCGAACGCGTCGTTCTTGCCGCCTTCTTTGTAGCGCCAATGCGCCGCGATACCGTACTCGCTCGTGCGGTGCATCTCGAGCGTGCGAATTTGAATCTCGAGCGGATCGCCGGCGGGCCCGACGACCGTCGTATGCAGCGACTGATACATGTTGGGCTTGGGCATCGCGATGTAGTCTTTGAAGCGGCCGGGAATCGGCTTCCAAATGCTATGCACGGTTCCGAGCGCGCCGTAGCAATCTTTGACCGATTCCACGATCACGCGCACGGCGGTGAGATCGTAGATCGTCGAAAAATCGCGACCCTTCTTCATCTTCGTGTAGATCGAATAAAAGTGTTTCGGGCGGCCCGTTACGTCGGCGACGATCGCCAATTTGTCGAAGTGGGTTCGCAGCAGCGCCACGACGCTCGTGACCGCCGCTTCGCGTTCGCCGCGTTTTTTCGCAACGCGCTCGGCGATCTCGCGGTACATCTCGGAATCGAGATAGCGTAAGCACAGATCCTCCAGATCCCACTTGACCTTCCAGATGCCGAGGCGATGGGCGATCGGGGAGTAGATCTCGATCGTCTCGCGCGCGATCGTCTGCTGTTTGGCCGGCGGCAAGCTCCCGAGGGTACGCATGTTATGCAGCCGGTCGGCGAGCTTGATGATGATGACCCGGATATCTTGGGCCATCGCCATGAACATCTTGCGCAAATTTTCAACTTGCGCGTCTTCTTTCGACTGATACGGAATGCGCGTGAGCTTCGTAACGCCTTCGACCAGCTGCGCGATTTCCGGGCCGAACTTCGCCGACACTTCATCGCTCGTAACGACCGTATCTTCGACCACGTCGTGCAAGATCGCCGCGGCGATCGTGGCGCGATCCATCTCCATATCGGCGAGAATGCGCGCGACGGCGACGGGGTGCTCGATGTAATCTTCGCCGCTCGCACGGAGCTGGCCGTCGTGCGCGGCGTCGGCAAGCTCGTAGACCGATTGCAGCCACGACCCTTCCATCGTCGGATCGTACGATTGTATCTTGGCTACGAGTTCGTGGAAGTGAACGGTCGGCATAATGGATTACCGCCTATAATGCCATAGACGGGGGGAATTTGAAAGGCGCTCCCAGGCACTAATACGAGACGAACGTCGTCACCTTGTGACCGGCGAGCGCCTCGCGACCGCGCAGTGCGGCCAGTTCGATCAGGAAGCCGAACCCGACGACGTCCGCGCCGAGCTTAGCGAGAAGCCGGGCGGTCGCAGCCGCCGTGCCCCCGGTCGCGAGCAAATCGTCCACGACGAGGACCCGCTGGCCGTTTCCGACTGCGTCGTCGTGGATCTCGAGCGTATTAATGCCGTATTCCAAGGCGTACGATTCCACAAAGGTCGTAGCGGGCAGTTTCCCGGGCTTTCGCACGGGGACGAAACCGGCGCCGAGCGCATACGCGAGCGGCGCTCCGAAGATGTAGCCCCGGGCTTCCATGGCCACCACCAGATCGACCCGATCGGATTTATAGCGTTGGACGAACCGGTCGATTGCCGCACGAAAACCGCCCGCGTCTTTAAGCAGCGGTGTGATATCGCGAAACAAAATGCCGGGAATCGGAAAATCGGGGATCGCACGGATCAGCGATTCGATCTGCAGTTGTGCCTCCTCGGGCGCGTTGCGGCCGCCTGCATCGCGACGTGCGCCCTTCGCTCTCGCCCACCCTGCGCTCACGCGACGAAACTTCCGCCTCGAAGCGACGGGCAAGCGTGCGAAACCGCACGTCCTCGGACGATAGAATCATCGGAGGGCTTCCCTTCGTTACCTAGATGCATTCCTGGCACCGCTTATCTGATGTACCAGCAAGCAAGCCACCGGGAAGAAAGAGTCCACATTGAAAAACACCTTTATCGCGGCTGCACTTGCTGCCACCATGGCGGCCGGCCCGCTCGCTTCGCCGGCCTTGGCGGACGGCAAAGCCAGCACGCGCAATATCATCCTGGGGGGCGCGGCGGCGGTCGCGGGCGGCGTTCTCGTCACGAATTACAACCACAAGAAGCGCCTCAAGCGTGAGGAAGATGCCACCCGCGCACGCCGGCAGGCCGCGTACCGCCAGCGTTTCTATCGCATCCACGGCTACTACCCGCAGTAAGAACCGGTTCGCACCGGATGGAGGCGACCCCGAATCGATATCGTCGACATCCGGGATCGAGGCTTTCGGCAACGCGCGCTCGTCGCGCTCGCCATCGCCATCGCGATCCATGAAATAATCGCCGGACTATGGCCGCGTCACGACCGTTCGGTCGCCGAAGAGCGCGTGGTCACGCAGATCGTCACGATCTCGAAACGGACGCCCGCACCGACCCCCGTCCCGACGCCGCCGCCGACGCCCGTCCCCACGCCCAAACCGACGCCGACGCCGAGAATTACGCCGACGCCGCAGCCGCATTACACGCTGGCCCCGAGGGTCGTCGTGCGCGCTCCGGCCGCGAAAGCGGCTGCTGTGCCGACGAAGAAACTGGGCGGGGCGGCCGCGCGTAAGGCGATCGCTCGCGCCAAACCGCGCCCCCGCACCCATGCGGCGGTATCGCATCCTCCGGCGCGCTCGCTCGCCGACGGCAGGGCCTCGGGCGTCCAAAACGGCGGCAGCGGCACCGGGGCCGGCCCCGGCACCGGCACGGGGGGCCTTGGCGGGACGGGGAGCGGTACCGGGACGTCGGGGACCGGAAACGCCGGCGACGTGGCCAACGCCCCGTGCGGCGACGTCTTTCTGGAACCGGGCCATCTGAGCTACCGGCGCGACGGTACGGTCGTGCAGCAAGTGCTCGCGAAGGTCGTGACACGCGACGGCACGGTCTCCGTCGCACCGTTTCCCTGGCCGTTCGTCTATCCGGGCGAACGACAGAACCCGTTCGCGCACGACGAGGCGCTCAACGGGCATAACGGCGTTCCGGTTCAACCGCCGCCCGAAGGTACCGATGTCGCCTCGTTGCCACCGGCCGTGCAGGTGGTGCTCAAGCACACGGATCCCGTCACCGGGTTTACCACGCTTCCGGTCTGCCGCGGCGTGTAGAGCGGGCGGCGAAGCTCGAGGCCGATAACGCAGAAGGCGCGTACCCTGCGGTACGCGCCTAGCGCTTTGTATGTCGAGCCTGCTAATTGCGGGCTATGGGCGTGGCGATGCGCTGACGAGCGGGCCCGGCGTATTGGGTACGGGCAACGACGGTTGCGGGTTCGGCGAACTGGAAGCCGCTGCCGATGCAGAGGCCGACGTAACCGGCGAAGCCGATGGATTGGGGACGATTTGGCCGCCGTTCTTACTGCCCGCGGATTCGTTTCCGCCGGGCGGAATTGGCGCGACGCTGGCGCTCGCGGTCGGGAGCTTGGCCGGCATCATCGCCAACGCGTTTTCCGCGGTATCGAGATGCGACTGCACGATCGACACTTGATCGCTCGCATAGGCCTTCAAAATCGGATTTGCCCCTTTGCTTGCATACGCGGTCAGGACCTTCAGCGCGTCTTTATGCGCGGCGACCTGCTGCACGAAATATTCGCGATCGAGCGATGCCCCCGTCGCTGTCTTTAAGGACGCCGGCTCCATCGCCATCGCACGCTCGCTCTGGGGAAGCGCGACGTGGGCGTTGCGCGAGGTCGTCTGCAACGAGACTTCTGCCGTGGAATGGTCCTGCACCATCATCGTTGCAAAGCCGCGGACGGGTGCGGATTTGGTCGTCTTGAGAACGTACCGCGATGCCGCGATTTCGTTGTCGTTCGAGCGCTGAACGGCGCGAACGAAAATATCGTCGGGAATCAGCGGTGACGCTTTCGGATCGGGCGTTGCGGCCGTCGACGCCGGCATCGACTGCGACGTCGCAAGCCCGCCCATGCTTACGGCAAGAATCGCCGCTCCGAGCGCAATTGCTTGAGGATTCTTCATAACTTTTGCTTTTCCAATTTGGGTCCATGCGTAAGCACGCTTGCCAGAGAAACAGACTAACAGGCTTTGGTCACTCGTAAGACTAAAGGCAAAATGCATCTATCCGCACTATATCCGGGTTAGGAACCGATAACCGACCATGGCCATCAGCGTCCGACCGATCCGGCCCAGCGACGAAGCCGCTTACCGCAACATTTTGGAGCGCACCGATGAAGACCGGTACTGCCGGTTCTTCCACGTCGTCGACCACTTCGATCCCGCAGAGGTGCACCGGTACGTCGAGGAGCGCAGCGATACCATCGGTTTCATCGCCCTCGACGACGGCGTCCCACTCGGATCGGTGCACGCCGTCGCGATCGACGCGCGGACCGCCGAACTCGCCATCGTCGTCGCACACGATGCGCGCAAACGCGGCGTCGGCCGCGCCTTGATCGAGGCGCTGACCGCAGAGATACGCCGGCGCGGAACGCACCGTCTCATCGCCCTCTCGCTCTCGCAGAATACCGCCTTCGCGAAACTCGCCAAGTCGACGGGGTTCGTCATCGAGCGCTCGGAGGGCGCGACGCTGTTCTGGCAATACAACCCCGCCGCCGCAACTCTAGCGGCGCAGGTGCGCCGGGCGCAGGAGCAGCCGGTCTAGGAACCGACTGGTCACCGAGTTCGCAAACCGATTCGGCGCTACTCTTTCTCGCGAGAGAACATCGAGCGCAGCTGTTCCGCGTTGCTGCGCACTCGGTCGAGCGTGATCTCGTACATCTCGGATTGCGATTTTTGCGTGGCTTCGGCCATTTCTTTCATGCCCTCGACCGTACGCGACAGCGTATTTTGAACCATATCGCTTTCGCGTTTTACCATATCACGAAGGCCGTTCTCACCCGCGGTAGCGGCCCGAGCTTTGACGGCGTTGTTAATCTCGCCAAGCGCCGATTTGAGAAGTTCGGCCTGTTTTTCGGTCAGCGACTGCGCGCCGGAAAACGCGACGGCCGTCGCGCTCGACATCGCATCGATATCGGCTTGGCGCGCTTCAATGAAGGCGTCAAAATTAAAACCAGGCACTTTGGCCTGCTCGAAAATTTCGCGCATTTTCGACGTCGCCGCTTTCGCTGCGTCGCGCGTGGCAGATGACTTTTCGTCCATCGTATTCGCTCCTCATGCGGTTAGGCTACCGCGGTTCTCGCAGTACTGTACTCGGTCGTGCGGCCCCCAATTGCCTCTACGTACCCGAACCGGATCGGGCCGATCGGCCCGCTTCGAAGCCGCTCTCGCAGCGCAGCGCTTTTTCCGGAGCGATCGCTATCGACGGTACCGGCAACTGGCTTGCTCTGAACCAACTGGCCGCGGCGAACGACGCGCCGGAATCTGCGTACATGGGCCCCGCCGGTGCACCGATTCCGGCACGGCGCGTGCGTCACCACAAGCTGTAGCCCCCGTCGGCGACGAGGATCGCGCCCGTCATGAAACTCGAGGCGTCCGACGCGAGATAGACGACGGTCGGACCGAGTTCTTCGGGCTGGCCCGCGCGCAGCATCGGGGTGTCTTCGATCCAGTAACGGCGGAATTTTGGATCGTTGACGGGCGCCATCGCCGTCGCGATATAGCCCGGCGCGATCGCGTTGACCCGCACGTTAAACGGCGCCCACTCCGCAGCGAGCGAACGCGTCAAATGGTGGACGGCGGCCTTCGAGGCGTTGTACCCCGCTTGAAACTGCGGCCGATTGACGATGTGCGCCGACATCGAACCGATGTTGACGATAACGCCCGTTCGACGCTCGACCATCGTCCGTCCGATGATTTGCGAGCAGTACCACAGTCCGTGTACGTTGACGTCGAAGACGCGATGCCATTCCTCGTCGGGCACGTCGATGGCCGCGCGATCGTAACAGACGCCCGCGTTGTTGACCAAGATGTCGATCGGCCCGAGCCGTTCGCCGACATCGCGCACCAGCGCTTCGATCTCGTCGCGATTCGTCACGTCGAGCGGCGCGCCCAGCGCAGTGCCTCCGGCGGCGGTAATTTCCTCGGCCGCCGCGCGACAGCCGTCGACGTCGCGCGCGGCGATAACGACGCCGGCCCCCGCTTCGGCGAGCGCGCGAGCAAGGCTCAAGCCGATCCCAGTGCGACCGCCGGTGACGAGTGCGACTTTGCCGGTCAGTCGGAAGCTGTCGAAGAGCGCCATCGTTCCTCCCCTGGCGTGACGTGCCGTAAGCGGCGTGCGGGTGCCGTCAACGCGTGAAGCGCAGTCGGCGCGACGCGGAACTAGCGTTGCTGCGGGTGGACGATCGCCTTGACGGAGTTCTGGACGCGCTCGGCCAGCGTCAGGGCTTCGGCCGTCTCGTCGAGCGTAAAATGGTGCGTGATCAACGGGTTGACGTCGACGCGGCCCGAGGCGACGAGTTCGATCGCGATCGGCCACGTGTTGTTATAGCGGTTGACCGTGCCGAGCGTCAATTCGTTCGGGTTGAGCTGGGAGAGCGGGAGCCCGATCAATTCTTCCTTGGACACGCCGACCATCGCGGCGCGGCCGGCCGGCCGCAGGCGACGCATGCCGGCAGCGAGCACGCCCGGCGCACCCGAACACTCGATCAGCACGTCGAAGTCCGCATCCGACGCGGCGTCGCTGCGCTCGGTCGCGAAGCCCATGGACGCGGCGAGCGCGAGCCGAAAGTCCGAGATGTCGGTGACCGTCACCGTGCGGGCGCCGAACGCACGCGCCGCGGAGGCCGACACGAGGCCGACGGGGCCCGCGCCCGTCACGAGCACGTCGTCGCCGGGCATGAGGTTTGCGCGTTTGCAAGCCCATATTCCGACCGATAGGGGCTCGAGCAGCGCGGCCTGGTCGAACGTCATCCCGTCGGGAATGGGGAAGAGGTTGCGGGAGTCGATCAGCATGTGCTCGAGCAGCGCGCCATCGTACGGCGGGGTTGCGAGGAAGATGAGATCGGGGCACAGGTGGTAGCGGCCGAGCCGGCACTCGCGGCAGTTCCGGCACGGCGTACCGGGCTCGATAGCGACGCGCTCGCCCGGCGCGACGTTGGTAACCGCGGCGCCGACCTTTTCGACCACGCCGGACACCTCGTGGCCGAGGACGATCGGCCCCTTCACGACGTAGTCGCCGATCCGGCCGCGGACGAAGTACGAGTGGTCGGAGCCGCACACACCGACGGATTCGATACGCACCACGGCCTCACCAAGGCCGGGTTCGGGTATTGCCCTGTCCTCGATCTTGATCTCGTTGAGGGCGGTCATCACGGCTGCGCGGTTCGGCATACCAGTCCTTCTGCTCGGCTCTGAGCGGTCGACGGTCAGGCGCGACCGTGGGAAACGCGGGACTTCCGCGCCAGGGAGTCGACGATGACGGCGATGGCAAGTACCGCACCGGTGATCATGTAGCGCAGCGACGACGACAGGTCGAGCAGCGTGAGGCCGCTCGCGATCGACTGGATGACGATGATGCCCAGCAACGCCGAATATGCGTTACCGCGGCCGCCGAACAGACTCGTGCCGCCGATCACGGCCGCTGAGATAGCGTTCAGATTGACGTCGCCCGTACCGGCCTGCTGGCTCGCGGACGCAAGGCGCGCGGCGGCGAGCAGGCCGCCGAGCGCGGCCAGCACCGAGCACACGATGAACGCGCTTGCATAGATGCGCCCGACGCCGATACCCGCGCGGCGCGCCGCCTCGCGGTTGCCTCCGACGGCCGTCATGGAACGGCCCCATTGCGTCCGGGTCAGCGCGTAATTCATCACAACGACGAGTGCGGCGAAGAGCCCGAACATCCACGGCACGCCGCGGTCGCGGTTAAGGTAAGCGACGATCAGTTCGAGCGCGACCAGGATCAGGCCGGCGCGGACGAGCAGTTCGGTCAGCGAACTCGAAGACAGCCCGGCGGCGCGACGGCGGGCAGCGGTACGATAGCCGGATGCGAACAGCCCGATCGCCACGAGCGCCGCGACGACGTACGCGACGACGTGCGGCATACAGTATTGTTGACCGAAGTTCACCATCCAAGAACCGTAGGGCAGGTTGACCGAACCGCCCTGTCCCAGGATGTATAGCTGAAGGCCGAGGACGGCGAGCAGACCGGCCAGGGTGATGACGAAGCTGGGCATTCCGAACCGGTTGTACAACACCGCGTACAAGCCGCCGATCGCGGCACCCGCTCCCAGCGCGGCGATCACGGCGAGCGCCACCGGCCAGCCCGCGTTGACCCAGAGAACGCCGAGCAGCCCCGAGGCGAAGCCGCTGACCGAACCGACCGACAGGTCGATCTCGCCGACCATCAGCACGCACACGATGCCGAGCGAAATCACGCCGACCGTCGAGCAGTCGAAGAGCAGGTTCACGAGGTTGTTGCTCGAGAGAAAGACGGTGTTGAGGCTCTGGAAGACGGTCCAGATGACGGCTAGGCCGACGACGACCGGCAGTGCCCCGAGGTCGCCGGAACGCACGCGGCCCAAAAAGGCCGCTAGTGTGTCTCCCATGCTGGTTCCGTGTTTGACCCGTTCGTCGCTGCGGTCCAGAAGCGGCTGGGCCGGGACGTCGCTCTCAATCACGTCGGGCACTACTGCTCTCCTTGCGCAAGACCGGCTTGCGCCTGCCGTCGCCCCGACCGGCGCGAGACGGAATTGTCGGAAGCTCCGGTGATGGCGCCGATCAGCTCTTCGCTGGAGGTGTCGGGGTAGAAGACGCCGTTGTTGCGTCCGAGGCGGAGGACGACGATCCGATCTGCGACCGCGCGGACGTCCTCCATGTTGTGGCTGATCATCACGACGCCGAGGCCGCGGTCCCGGACCCGTTCGATCAGATTGAGGACTTCGGCCGTCTGCGCGACGCCGAGCGCGGCGGTCGGCTCGTCGAGAATGATCATCTTAGGATCGAGCAGCAGTGACCGGGCGATCGCGACGGTCTGCCGTTGACCGCCCGATAGCGAGGCGACCGGAATACGGACGCTGGGGATGCGGGCGGACAACTCGCGAAGCAGCGTCCAGGCGCGGTTCTCCATCGCGACCTCGTCCATCCGCAGTGGGCTGATTTCCTGACCGAGGAAGATATTGGCGACCACGTCGAGGTTCTCGCAGAGCGCGAGGTCTTGAAACACGGTGGCGATGCCGAGCGAGAGCGAGGCGCTTGGGTCGGCGGCCGTCACCGCTCGGCCCTGGAACGACATCGTGCCCGCGCTCGGCTGATGAACGCCGGCGAGCACCTTTACCAACGTCGACTTTCCCGCGCCGTTATCACCGACGAGGGCGACGACTTCACCGGCGTGGACGTCGAGATCGATATCCATCAGCGCCGAAACCGCGCCAAAATGTTTCGAGATGCCGCGCAGGCTGAGTACCACCTCGCCTGAAGGTGCCGATCGCTGTAATGTGTCCGTCATGTATGCGAGCTTCTTCTCCCGCGTTCTAAAGCTGCGCGAGGCGCCGGCAGCGCGCGCACGGTCGAATTATGAGGCGATGCCGAGCTTCGT
>JAABUQ010006047.1_pt1 | contig 18708 bp, 14 predicted proteins | sample 5560001 | NCBI WGS metagenome assembly JAABUQ01 (sample SAMN10711888, study PRJNA513371) | rock metagenome | isolation source: Antarctica rocks | place: Antarctica: Victoria Land, Finger Mt nord | collected 2015-12-18
GGAATGCTGACAACGTAACTGTTCCCCGCTTTACGAATCCGACCCGCTATCATCGCATCTGTTCCTCTTGTAGCACTAGTATGGCGAGTATACCATGTATGACCCATCATGGCTCCCAGGGACTCGTCCCCACCCGACCGCAGTCGGCGTTGCGCTGCCATGCGACCGCAGTCGCAGGACAGGCGGCGGACGCGTCGGGGGGCCGCTCGTCACGACGAGCGGCCCCCTCGACCAGGATGGGAATGCCAGCGCCCGCGGCGCCTACGAGATGGGCACGAACACGATGGCGCCGGTGGTAACGGCGCCGGTCGCCTCGTTCTGGTGCGCGACATCGCTGCTGAAGATGACCGTCATGTGCGAGCCGTTCTGCAGCGTGGCCCACGTGAACCACGACGAGGGCTGGCCCTTTGAATCGAGCAAGCCGACGGTACGGATCAGGTGCGCGCTGCTATTGAACACGTGCAACGCCTGGCTATCGGCGGTGACGAGATACCCCGTGGCCTCGTCCACGGCGATCAGCGTGGAGGACGCGGCGCCGCACGGATAGCCGGAGTAGTCGATCATCGTCGAGCGGATGGCCGCCCTTTCGTTCGCCTGGTCCACGAAGCAATCGGGCGCGCCGGCCCACTGGGCATACCCAACGTTGCGGTCCGTATCCAGGGCGAAGCCGACCTGACTCCACGCGTCGGGGCGCGTGTAGCCCATCTGGATCTGGCGCGCGATGTGCCCCGTCGCCGCGTCCACCACGGTGACCAGGCCGCCCGGCGCGACCGACCAGATCTGCTGCGTGCGCGGGTTATAGACCTGGGCGAAGTTGGAATAGCTGGACAGGATGTACTGGAAGAGGTGCGACCAGTCGTGCTTCTCGGTCCGCGTGTCGTAGCCGTCGAACTGGCTGGTCGTGGCGGCGATACCCACCGACAGCGTCACGACCACCCGGTGCTGCGCGCTATCCACGAAGACGTTTTGCGGCGGACCCTGCAGGCTCTGGATGTGCAAGGACATATCGCTGGTGTCGATCATGGTCAGCTCGTAGGTCCCGCTGCCGGGGCGCGTCGAGGCCACGAAGATGTGACCTGTGGGACTGTCCACGGCGATGGCGTTGATCGTCTCCGCCTCGCCCTCGTAGAAGAGGCGGTCCGAGAGCAACTTGCCCGTGCGCAGGCTGACCGTCCACAGGTCGATGTGGTAGGCCGCGCCACCGCCGCTGAGGCGCGTGGGGACGGTAGCGACGGTCAGGTAGGCCACGCCGCGCTGCTCGTCGATCGCCGTGTTGTCGATGGTGCCGTTGGTGTTACGCCGCGAGAGCATGGTGTGGGTGGTGGTATTGATGACGGCATAGGTCGTGTTCGCCGCCACCAGGGGCCGCTGGTCGAGGTCCTGACCGACCACGATCAGGCGCTGCAGCGAGGCGCTCTGCGCCGTCACCAGGCCATTGACGTCGGTCAGTACGACCTGTGGATTGAGCGCGGCTACGTTTTGCGGCGGCGTGGTCGGCGGCGGGATGGCCGTGGCCCTGGCGCCGATGGTGGTCACACCAACGAGCGCCGCCGACACGCCCAGGGCAGCGATGAACTTACGAGTCATGCGCGGTTTCTCCTTGCTTTGCTACATGGCGCCGGCGTCTGCCCGCTCCCTGTCAGAGTAAGCGGCGCATCGCCGGCCTAATCCCCGAGTCCGCACAAGCTCCACATCAGGTAGCGGCATGTGCATTAAGACTCTCGCACGCATGCTAGCCACGCTTCGCAATGGGCGACAATAGGACTTTTGTGGGGGGCTGCGACCGCGATCGCATGGCAGCGCGCGGACACTGCGGTGTCGGAGGACCTGACCTGCGACTGCGGTCGCATGGCAGCGCGCGGACACTGCGGTGTCGGAGGACCTGACCTGCGACTGCGGTCGCATGGCAGCGCGCGGACACTGCGGTGTCGGAGGACCTGACCTGCGACTGCGGTCGCATGGCAGTGCGCGGACACTGCGGTGTCAGGATGGGGGACGGGAGTTGCAGTGATACGACCCTGGCGACGTGTGGACAGATGCCCGACGCCTTCCTATCAGACCCGACCGCAGTCGGCGTCCGCTGCCATGCGACCGTGGTCGCAGGTTCCCGTCCGACCGCAGTCGGTGTGCGCTGCCATGCGACCGCAGTCGCAGGCCTCGTCGCCTCGTTCCGACACCGCAGTGTCCGTTTGCTGCCATGCGACCGCAGTCGCAGGTCAGGTCCTCTCCCAATAGCCCATTTGGGCTAATGCGCGACGGCCAAAGACCCTCTATACCTGTGAATGTACCGGCGAGGCGCACCGACCACGACGCGTGGGAGGACATCAGCGGTGATAGCAGACGAAGGGACCGACACGATTATGGCCATGCCCGCGCGGGAGCAACTCGCGACCGACCTTGCTCCGCTCCGTCACTTAGTGGAGACGGAGCGGCCGGCCGGCGACGCGCCCAAAGTCGTCATCCAGCCCTCGCGCGGCTTCGTCTCGCTCAACCTGGGCGACCTGTGGCGCTACCGCGACCTGCTCTACATCCTGGCCTGGCGCGACGTCAAGGTGCGCTACAAGCAGACCGTACTGGGCGCGGGCTGGGCCATCATCCAACCCGTCTTCAACATGGTCATCTTCACCGTTATCTTTGGCCACCTGGCCCACCTGCCCAGCGATGGCGTGCCCTACGCCCTGTTCACCCTCGCGGCGCTGCTGCCCTGGACCTACTTCTCCTACGTGTTGCAGAACTCCGGTGAGAGCCTCGTCGGCAACGCCAATATGATCACAAAGGTCTACTTCCCGCGCCTGGTGCTGCCGCTCTCGGCCGGCCTGGCCGGGCTGGTCGACCTCGCCATCGCCTTCCTGGTCTTCGTGGCCCTGATGCTCTTCTACCACGTCCACCCGGTCGCCCAGATCGTCTTCCTGCCGTTCTTCCTGCTGTTCGCGGTGACGGCGGCCATGGCGGTCGGCATTTGGTTCAGCGCGCTCAACGTCAAGTACCGCGACGTGCGCTACACCCTGCCCTTCCTGACCCAGGTGCTGCTCTACGCCAGCCCCGTGGCCTACTCGGCCGGTGTGGTCAAGGGGCCGCTCGCGTTCGTCTATTCGCTCAATCCTATGGCCGGCGTGATCGAGGGCTTCCGCTGGAGCCTGCTCGGCGTCGGCCCCACACCGGGACTCACCCTGCTGCCCTCGCTATTGGTGACCGTGGCGCTGCTCGTCGGCGGACTGGTTTACTTCCGCCGCATGGAACAAACCTTCGCGGACCGTGTCTAGCAAAGATAGAGAGATAGACAATCATGAGTGACGTCGCCATCCGCGTCGAAGGTATGGGCAAGCGCTACCGCATCGGGTCGGGTCCCACCGAGCCATACGGCAGCCTGCGCGACTCCCTGATGCGCTCCGTCAAGGCGCCGCTACGGAGATTGCGTGGCGAGAGCGGTGGCAGTGCGCAGCGCGACGTATGGGCGCTCAAGGACGTCTCCTTCGAGGTCAAGCATGGGGAAGCAGTCGGCATCATCGGCCGCAACGGCGCGGGCAAGAGCACGCTGCTCAAGCTGCTCTCGCGCATCACCGAGCCGACCGCGGGCAAGGCCGAGGTCTACGGCCGCGTGGGCTCGCTACTGGAGGTCGGGACCGGCTTCCACCCCGAACTGACCGGCCGCGAGAACATCTACCTCAACGGGGCCGTCATGGGCATGAGTCGCGCCGACATCCGGCGCCGCTTCGACGAGATCGTCGACTTCTCCGGCGTCGAAACCTACCTTGACACCCCCGTGAAGCGCTATTCTAGCGGCATGTACATGCGCCTCGCCTTCGCCGTCGCTGCCCACCTGGAGCCCGAAATCCTCGTCGTCGACGAAGTGCTCGCCGTCGGCGACGCCGGGTTCCAGAAGAAGTGCCTTGGCAAGATGGGTGATGTTGCAAAGGGTGGGCGAACCGTATTGCTTGTTAGCCATAACATGGCCGCAGTTAGCGCCCTGTGTCGCCGCAGCCTTGTTGTGGAAAGAGGGCGCATAGGATACGACGGCACCAATCACGAAGCCATTGTACATTACCTCGACTCCCAAAATTCGATTAAAGGGGCGTCGATTGCAGAGCGTTACGATCGACGCGGCAATGGTGCTATCCGTTTCTCTCGATTCTGGCTCGAGGATATCCGAGGCAACATAGTCGACACCGTATGTAGCGGGGATGATGTTCGACTGGTGACCGAGTATCAAGCTAGAGACTCACAATCTCTTGGTGCCATTACGTTATCGCTAGGTGTAAACGGGCAAATGGGTGAGCGTCTTACCACATTGTGGAGTGAAGCGACCGATACTGTGTGGAAAGATGCACCGGAGGCCGGTCGCCTCGTCTGTCGACTATCCAAGCTACCACTGAATGCTGGACGGTACACTATGACCATTTTTGGTTGTGTTAATGGTATCATCGCGGACTGGGTAATAGAAGCTGCAGCGTTCGATGTCGTGCAGGGTGACTATTATGGCACGGGCCGCATACCTCATCAAGAGAACGGACCGATCTTGTTCGACCAAGCATGGCTGATGGAGCGTTGTTGACGTTAAAGGAAGCCTTCGGCAACGCATTTTGAGGCTTGAAGTACATCATAAGCCGGACGGTCAATGTGGTAGAAAGACAAGCTTTCGCAAGAAAGTATTGCAAAGGAAATGGTTGGAAGAGTGTCTCCATATCTTAAGCCACTAGATCGAACAATCATTCTAGGAGTAGCTGTCTCCCTGCTAACATTATCCATTATCGGCTGGTTAGTGATAGGGCAGTTTGTCCTAGTATTTGTGATAGTCGTGATAGCTGTTTTGTTACTGGCGCTTCAGCTGGTCGCCTTTCGGCGTTTGGATCTTCGACTGTACAACGGCGAACGCGCATACTTGCAAACTGAAGCCTTGTTCTCTTTGTTTTCGGTAGTGCAGCTGCGGTACCCCTTACCGCCCATGAGGGGATGGGCTATTTCGCCGGATTTCGCCAATGTCATCGTTTCCTTGATACAAGAGCGTAAGCCTAAGTTGGTCGTTGAGGCAAGTAGTGGCATATCGACCATCATCACAGCCTATTGTCTCGAAGCTTTAGGCGAAGGCAGAGTTATTTCGCTTGAACACGATGCCCACTTTGCTGCTTTATCCACCTCTCTCATTCACAAGCATGGCCTGAATGCCCAAGCTCAGGTAATACATGCTCCCTTAAAGAGGGTGAGCATTGGTTGCAAATCGTGGCAGTGGTACGACTTGGTAAGCCTTCCGACGATTCAATCAATTGACATGCTTATCGTGGATGGCCCGCCTGCTGACGGCCATGAAATCACACGCTATCCTGCCTTGCCCATTTTGTTCGACCAGTTAAGCTCGGATGCTGTCGTACTACTTGACGACGCTAACAGGCCAGAAGAAAAATCGCACGTTACAGCTTGGCTCACAGCTTACCGGGAGTTCGATGTTGAGGAAGTTCCAACCGAGAAAGGTGCTGTTATTCTAAGAAGGCATCCTCAGCGGCGTCATGTTGAGTCGGTGAGGTATGTAGGCGAACAGGAAATGGTTGAACGAGTATGGAATTCTTGATACTCAATACCGACTATCCCGCGTTTCTACTTGTGCGCTTGATAGTCGGCCAACATACCGCTATAGAGACTGCCGAAGTCCAACGACTATACGCGTTACGATCTCGTCGGGCTTTCGTTCCCTCCAACCGTAGATTACGTTGACGGAAGGCCATGGCATGCGTGCTAACCAGTGGTGCGGGTGCAACAGGGGGCACTTGCATCAGAACGTCTCTCTTACGTCCCCCGTCGAGATCCTAGCAACTGGCTGATAAGTCCGCCTGACGTGTAAGGCTGACCACCCATTTGGGCTATTCCCTCGGATCGATTATTACCCTATCTTTTGACTGTGACAGCAGTGTTTGATCACTTGAACCTTGTCTCTTGGAATACACTCTCAACTATAGATTGGTAGAGCGCGATGAAGTTCTTGCTCGTTGATACATACTACGCGTCATTTATGGATTCTCTTTATGCTCAAAATCCTGATCTAGACAGCCGGTCATACGGCGATCAGTTCTCAGCCTTAATGCAGCAGTCATTCGGGACTGCAGATTACTACTCGCACAACTTGCGGTTGCTTGGTCACGAGGCTCAAGATATTGTTGCTAACTGTGCATCGCTACAGAGGCAATGGGCGAGAGAGCATGAACTGAGGGTTGGTCCGAGTTGGCTACGACCAGGTTTTGGGCGATACAATGGTATCCCTATACCAACCTTACGACGCGATGCTCGCATCACCGACTCAATACTTGCAGCGCAGATACGCGCGTATAGGCCGGATGTCCTGTATCTTCAGGACCTTCACATGCTTAGTGAAGCTTTCATCCGAGAAGCGGTTCGGCCGTACGTCAAACTGGTGGTAGGCCAACATGCGTCTAAACTACCGCCCGTAGAGCATTTCCGTGGATGCGATCTCATTATTTCATCATTGCCAAATCAGGTGGAGAAAATCCGTGAAGTGGGTGTGAAGGCTGAGTACTTGCCGCTCGCTTTCGAGGCCCGTCTCGTCGATCAGGTAGGCCTAGTGCCAAAGCAGTATTCGGTTGTTCACACAGGGGGATATGCAGGTATCCACAAAGAACGTACGCAACTGCTTGAACAAGTAGCTGAGCAGGTCGACCTGGATTTTTGGGGATACGGCGTCGAGGCATTACCGAAGAGTTCTGCAATACATCGTAAATACCATGGCCAAGCCTGGGGAATCGACATGTATCGAGTGCGCGCCTCTGGGCGCGTAGTGTTGACCAAGCATATTACGTCTGTTGCGGGTCCCTTCGCAAACAACATGACGCTGTTCGAAACAACTGGGATAGGAAGCCTTCTTGTTACCGATCACAAAGCGAACCTTTCTAAGCTCTTTGAGCCGGGCAAGGAGATCGTGGTGTACAACGGTGTACAGGATTGCGTGGAAAAGATACGTTACTACCTTGAACATGACGAGGAAAGGGAGTCCATCGCTAAGGCAGGACAGAGACGCACGTTACGTGAGCACACGTATCAGCATCGAATGCAGGAACTGTTGTCCATCCTAAAAAGGCACATGTAGTCACGCTATTCTTGTTTGCATCTAGCTTGAGGATATCAATCCATGTTCAATGAGAAGTCGATGGAGCGGGTCAGGAGTCTGTTAACAACCATTACGCCTCCTGGCGCCATCAATTTGGCTTTGTACGCCAAGCACATAATCTTGCATGAGCCAGTCGAATGGGCTTACATGCCCGACGGGTGGAGGAGTCAACTTAATCCTAATGTCAAAGGATGGAATGTTGAGTCCGTCTTGCATGCATACGAGGCTAATTGGTCTTCGTTTGTAACAAGCCTCGAAGGTAGCCAGCCGCTTGGTGTTACGTTGACTCGGCCGTTGCCAACTCACTTGGATTTTTTGTCTCATAATACATTAGTGAGCTACGGATACGCCCTGGCTATAGCTTCCCGCCGCAAGACGGCTATCTCAATGCTCGACTGGGGCGGAGGTATCGGACACTACTATCTCATTAGTCAGGCTCTACTCCCTGATCTTCAGATCGACTATCACTGCAAGGATGTTCCATTACTTGCTTCCAAGGGACAATCGTTGTTCCCAGACACTCACTACTATGCCGATGACACGTGCCTCGCGCGTCAGTTCGACTTTGTCTTAGCCAGTTCATCCTTGCAATATTCCGAAGGATGGACTTCTGTGCTCGCCAAATTGTCTCATGCCACAGGCGGCTACATATTCGTCACGCGCTTGCCAATCATCCATAAAGCAGACTCGTTTGTCGCTATTCAACGTCCATATCGTTATGGATACGGTACCGAGTACCTCGGCTGGTGTTTTAACCGGGTGGAATTTCTCGAATGTGCCAAGACCCAAGGCCTCGAACTCATTCGCGAGTTTATTATTGGCGAGCAACCCGCTATTCGGCATGCTCCTGAGCAGTGTGAGTATAGGGGCTATCTATTTCGTTCCCAAAGCCAGGAGATATCTGGAGTGTCTACCGGCGGTGACGCAAGATCGGCAATTTGAAGAAACGGAATGAGGAGACATGGACACCACTATCGATTTGCGAGATATGTTTGGTAGCAGGAAGGTTCTTGTAACCGGCGGCCTGGGCTTTATCGGCTCGAATCTGGCGCGGTGTCTCGTGACTTTAGGCGCGCGCGTAACCTTGGTAGATAGTCTGGTCCCCGAGTACGGCGGTAACCTGTTCAATATCGCGGGGTTCGAAGACTGCGTCAAGGTGAACATCTCGGATGTGCGCGATGAACATAGCATGTCCTATCTCGTCCAGGGCCAGGACTATCTGTTCAACCTGGCCGGCCAGACAAGTCATATGGACTCGATGCGCGATCCGTACACCGATCTAGAGATCAACTGCCGCGCGCAGCTCTCAATTCTTGAAGCGTGCCGCAAGCATAATCCCGACATCAAGATTGTTTTTGCCAGTACCCGCCAGATCTACGGCAAGCCGGACTACTTGCCGGTCGACGAGAAGCACCTGCTCCGCCCCGTCGATGCCAATGGGGTTAACAAGGTGGCCGGTGAGCAATACCACATCCTCTACAACAATGTCTATGGTATCCGCGCCTGTGCCCTACGTCTTACCAATACGTATGGACCCCGTATGCGTGTGAAGGATGCGCGTCAGACGTTCCTGGGTATCTGGTTGCGACTGCTGGTACAGGGACAATCGTTCGAGGTATGGGACGGCCAGCAATTGCGCGACTTCACCTATGTCGACGACGCTGTATCCGCGCTGCTCCTCGCCGCCGCCAGTGACACGGCGAATGGGCAGGTCTATAACCTCGGCGGCGACTGCGTAATCAGTCTCAAGGATCTGGCCGACCTCTTGGTTGAGGTCAATGACGGTGGCGACTATACGCTACGCTCGTTCCCCTCTGACCAAAAGCGGATTGACATCGGCGACTATTACGCGGACTGGCGCTCCATCCAGGACACTCTAGGCTGGCAGCCATCCATCTCTATGAGGGAAGGGCTCGCGCACAGTCTGGCGTATTACCGCACCCATCTTGACAGGTATTTGTAGGAGAACTCTCGTCATGGCAGTCCCTATCGCTCAGACCAATCCCAAAGCAAACTATCACGCTCACAAGGAAGAAATCGACGCGGCAATCGCTCGTGTCCTGGAGAGTGGTTGGTACATTCTGGGACGTGAGGTCGAGTCCTTCGAGCAAGAGTTCGCAGCATACGTGGGGCTAAACCACGCTGTTGGCGTCGCGAACGGCACAGACGCCCTGCATCTGGCTCTACGAGCTTGCGCTGTTGGTATCGGTGATGCCGTTTTCACTGTCTCGCATACAGCTGTTGCAACGATTGCGGCGATCGAGATGTGCGGCGCTACCCCGGTGTTTGTGGATATTGATCCCGTTACCTTCACGATGGATCCGAAGGACTTGGGTCGCGCTATCGACGACACGGATGGGTTGACGCGCAAAGCGGTAATACCTGTGCATCTCTACGGGTACCCGGCCGATATGCCCGCCATTGTAGAACTCGCGCGGAGCTACGGATTGCGTGTCATCGAGGATTGTGCCCAGTCCCATGGCGCAATGCTGCAAGGCCATAAGTCAGGGACGTGGGGGGACCTTGCCACCTTCAGTTTCTATCCTACCAAGAACCTGGGGGCACTGGGCGACGGCGGCGCGGTTGTAACGAACGACGCACAGTTAGCGCAGCGGATTCGTTCCTTGCGCGAATACGGTTGGCAAGAGCGGTACGTGAGCCAGATGCCCGGGTTCAATAGCCGGTTGGACGAATTACAAGCAGCTATCCTGCGTGTGAAACTCCCTTATCTAGATGCGGACAATGACGCGCGGCAGCATCTTGCCCACATGTACGATACGCTGCTCGGCGAGAGTAATCTGACCCTCCCCCACGTGCAACTCCAGGTCTCTCACGTCTATCATCAGTACGTCGTGCGGACGCCGGAGCGCGACAGCCTCAAATCGTACCTTCGAGATAATGGGGTCGGAACACTTATCCACTATCCGATGCCCGTTCATCAACAACCTGCTTATAGAGGGCGGGGACTAGAAGGCAGAGCGCTGCCACACACCGAACAGGCTGCCCAACAGGTGTTGAGCTTACCCATGTATCCAGAGTTGACCGAGGATCAGGTCCGCCTCGTAGGCCGCAATATTGTCGCCTGGACAAGGGGCTAGTGTTGTGCGCTACTTCTGCACGTACTTCGACCGACACTATCTCACGAGAGGGCTGACTCTCTACCGGTCCCTCCAGAAACACGCGGGCGATTTTGTGTTGTGGGTGCTCTGCCTTGATGACGTCAGCTACGATGCTCTGACGAGGTTGGACCTGCCAAACTTGCGCCCGATATCGTTGCCGCAGTTAGAAAAGGCTGATCCCGGTCTACTCGAGATAAAACAAACCAGGAGCCGCATCGAATACTACTTCACCTGTTCTCCAGTGCTGCCGCTATACATCTTGAACAGTTCGCCAGATGTTGATCTAATCACCTACCTCGACGCGGACCTGTTTTTTTACGCTGATCCCCAGCCGCTCTATGACGAATTGGGTGATGAATCGATCCTGATTATCGAACATCGTTTTCCCGCGCGCCTCCGTTATCTGGAGTCGCGTGGAGTCTTCAACGTTGGTTTACTTGCCTTCCGAAATGACCCATCCGGCCGTCAATGCCTCGATTGGTGGCGTGAGCGGTGCCTGGAGTGGTGCTACGACCGTCTAGAAGATGGTCGCTTCGCCGATCAAAAGTACCTCAATGATTGGCCAACACGCTTTTCCCATGTCGTCGTGCTGCAACATAAAGGAGCCAACTTAGCACCGTGGAACTGGAGCAATTATCATCTTCAAGTTCGAGGTGAGCAGGCGATGGTCGATGGTCAGCCCCTGATTTTCTACCACTTTCATGGACTAAAGTGTATTAATGATCGTTTGTACGAACCTGGCCTCCTTGGTTACGGCCGTATGCCGTCATCAGTCCGTCGTTGGCTATACGGTCCATACATGCGTGTTCTGCACGATGCGACACAGTGGGCTCATCAGGAAGTCCCGAACATTACACTTACCGGTAGGGATACACGCGTCGGGCAATACGGATGGTTGAAGTTGATCTTACGCTTGTTCCAACGTCAAATTATGATGACGAAATCCTCGGGTGGTTAGGTAAGAAAATAGGCCTATGCAACCACTCACACGATCACCACGCGTTTCCGTTGTCACACCATCATATAACCAGGCGCGGTTTCTGGAGGAGACCATCCTTTCGGTGCTCAATCAGGACTATCCCAATATCGAGTACATCGTCGTCGATGGAGGCTCGACCGATGGGAGCGTCGAGATTATCAAGAAGTACGCGGACCGTTTGGCCTACTGGGTGAGCGAGAAGGATAACGGCCAGGCGCATGCGATCAACAAGGGCTGGCGACGCGCGACAGGTGATATCATTGCCTATCTGAACTCAGACGATATCTACTATCCCGACGCAATTCGGCAATCCGTCATCGCCTTAACCGAGCATCCCTCGGCCGGCATGGTGTTCAGCGATGCCTTGTTGATCGACGAGCATGGCGAGACGCTACGCGAATTGTTTGCCTCGCCGTTCGACATACTCCGCGTGATCGCTATGGAGGGGTTTGTGCCGCAGCCGACAGCCTTTATTCGTAGAGCGGCGCTCGACGAGGTGGGCTTGCTGGACGAGCGGTTGCATATGGTGATGGATTACGACCTATGGGTACGTCTTGGCTCACGCTACGAGGCTTGCTACCTCTCTGGGGTGCATCTGGCGGCACAACGTGAGCATGGGGAGGCCAAGTCGACCGCTCAGATAAACACGTTTGCTCTGGAGCGGTATCGCGCGTTGAACAAAATTTTTGCCAGATCGGACATCCCGGACTCTATTCGAGCCATCCGCTCGGATGCCTACGCGGCGGCGTCACTGACCGAGGCGGCACATGCCGCGTACGCCGGTGAGCCCGCCAGAATACTTCCCGCGTTGCTTCGGGCCGCGGCAACTTCTCCTCGCTACGCCCTTCGCCAGCCTCTGCCCTACGTGCTCCTGGGCATTCGGGGACTTGTTCCTTGGTGGACAGGCAAGCCATCCCCGGCCCTCATCGCCGCGTGGCGATTCCTCAGTCGTGCGAGGCAACGCCCAGACCCATGTGGTCGTGCGATATCGGCAACGGTGTCGGAGACAAGATTGTCACTCGAACAGCCGCATTCGGCATAGCGAGGCGTACAGATGCAGGATTTCGGTCGGCACTTGACGGTCACGGTCGTCATTCCTGCCTACAACGAGGAGGTGAATATCGCGCGCACGGTGCGTCAGGTGCTGGATGACGCCTGGACAACTCAACTTGTGCTAGGGAAGGTGGTCGTCGTCGACGATTGTAGCTCAGATCGCACCTCGATGATCGTCACGGAGTTGAGCCTCGAGGACGCGCGAATCCAGCTCGTCCGCAACAGTAATAGGCGTGGTAAGAATGCCGGTATCCGTCACGCCGCCACGATGCACCACTCCGATGTGACAGCGGTGATGGATGCCGATGTGCTGCTTGCTCCGCGGTGCCTCACACAGACCCTTAGCATACTTCTTACGCGGCCGACCATGATGGCGGCGTCGTGCATCGTCGAGCCATTGCCCGCACAGTCATGGCGCGAACGCGCATCGCGGTCACAGGCTCTCGGCGTGGCGGAGATTAAGCGTCTCGGACATGGGTACCTGTCTGTCCTCTATGCGATTCGCGCGCCCGCGATAGGCGCGCTTGACATTCCCGATGGCGTGGCGGACGATGCCTACATCACGTGCTGGCTGCGCGCCCACGGCTACCCCTACCAGGTGCATCCCACGGCAACGGCCTACATCCGTGCCGCGACAGGGCTCCGCGATTTCGCCAGGCAGACGCTGCGCGGCCGTTACGCCGAGACGGTGACGAGCCAATCGATAGGCAGCAACCCTACAATGCAATCAGGCCGGCGAGTTGCCCTTGCTCTGGCCCTGGCCCGTGCGTTGGCGCGAGATCCTCTCGGTTTCGCGCTGTATGCTCTCTGGTATGCCGTCATCATGGTCACGCCACGGAGCATGTGGTTGTCCGCCGTCAGCCTCTCCACATTCGATAGCGTGCAGTCGACGAAGAATATTGGCGCCTTGCCTTCCCGGTAAGTTTGGCCTTGATGGTGCGTTCGGTAAGCGCACGTAAGGTTTAGCCTGAGCCATCGCTAGTCCAACTGCATATGGACCGGACTCAGGACGGATCAGGGCTTGGCCCGACGTTGCGACAGACGGGGCGCCGCCGAGACGATCACCGAAGAATGCTGTGGATGCGCCGAACAGCGATAAAGGCTCCATGTCCCGACGGTCCAACTCACCTCGCATCCAGTGAGGCGCCACCGGCGCAAGAACGCTGCGTTGCTGTCGTGTGGTTGATCCGTCACGATATAGTCGAGTGCCGAGGGCGCTATCTCATATCGCCCGCCCGGTCTGATGGACATCACGAGCGGCTCTATTGTATGGTCGAGATGTTGTCCGAAGATCGGATAGTCCCAATCTCCGTCGTTCAGCAACGTGCCGATGCGCGCCGACTGTGGGACTGACGATGCGATACGACGGAAGATAGGTCCCATAGCCGGTTGGGTAATCGTCTGCATCGTCGTCCTGTCCACGGCCCACGCGCCGAGAGGCTTCCCACTGTTATTCGTCGCCGCCACAAGACCTGTGAGCGCCGCATAGAGGACCAGTAGGTGAGCCAGCGGCCGCCCAAACCGACGCTGCCACAGACGTTGTGCGAGGAGGCCGAGCAGAGGAGAAGCCAGGGCGACCATGGTAATCAATAGCCGCTGTTGGAAGGGTGACCAGCGTAGCAGGAGAGAAAACAGGAGCAGATACGACGTGACACCGGCGGCCAAGGTCCAGGCCGGGCCGATTCGTCGGGTAAACACGACTGCCGTGACTATTGCCAGGGCTGCAAGGACCGCGAGCAATCCGGCAACGCCGAACCAGGAGAAGTCTTCCTGGAAGAAGCACGTGGGCGCGGAATTGTAGGGATAACCCTCTACCTGGCTTCCCTGTGCGGACATCGGCACATGTAGTGCGTCGGCTAGCTGCGAACGTAGCGCGGCGGTTCGTCCACACAAGGCGGAGGCCGCGGCCGTCGGCAACACTGGACCTTCAGGATCGACAAGGCCAATCAGGTAGCGCAGAGTGTTGACCCTCAAGATTGTTGCCGAGAGTGCCGGAACCTTCTCTAAATTGCCGACAATCGGAGGCCCGCTGAAGCTGCCGTAGTCTGTCTTGTCGGCGATGTACCATGGAGCGCCAAGTGTACACAACAGAAATAGGGCAGCGCCAACGGCAACAATATTCTGCCTTGTGACATGCACATGCCCCATCTCTTGACGCCGTAACAAGGCGATGGCGCCGATGCCAAGGCCGGGCAAGGCCAGGAAGGCAGTTGGTTTCGTGCCGATAGCCAGGCCTAACGCGGCCGCCATGACGACAAAGCTACTCCACCGCCGTTGCTGGATGGCGTCGAGCATAAAATAGACGGCGCAGGTCATGAAGGCGGCCGCCGTCAGGTCGTTTTGGGCGGACGTACTCTGCAGCACGACCTCGGGCATCGTCGCAAACAGCCCTGCGCCAACCAAGGCATAGGCTGGTTTGAGTGCGAGTTGGCGTCCAAGCCCGTATATGGCGAGAGTGGCCGCGATATAAGCCGAGAATTGGACGAGGAACGCAAGAGCGTCGCTATGCGCGATGAGGAGCGTGACGAGCAGCAACACCTCGGCGTTCCCGGGGTTCGCGTTCTGGTTCCAACTATAGGTCGGAAAATGGGCCAGGGTATGCCACTGGCGCCAGTAGGCCGCGCGAGAGAGATGGTAGGTTAGCGAGTCCCAATTGTTCGGCGGGACGTGCCAGCCCAGCGCCAGGGATACGACGGCGATGATCGGCAACGCCGCAAGCAGTGGTACGACGATAGGGAGCGGATCGAGCACATGCGACAAGTGGACAGAACGGAGGTGGAAACGCCTAATTCGTGGATGCATGAATAAGGCCGCAACCCCTATCGCTATTCCCATACACGCTACTAGGGGTATTTCTGCAATAGCATGGAAGAGTGACAGGCATTGGACAATGAGGATAAGTGCTGCAGAGATACCTATGTACCAACTCAAGATTCGTCGAGTCATCTCTCACATCCAATTAACCGGATGGGCTACCACGCGGTAGTGTCCTCTGTTCACGTCAGCTTTTCGTTCGGAAGCCACAGAGCAAGGTCTGAGAGCATCGCAAGTACAGGTGAGTTGGTGGTGCGGGTGCTGACGGCAGCGGAGCATCCCACGTTTGCTCACCGGACACAGGGACATAAAGCGTTAATTCCTTCGATACTGTGATGGTGTGGAGTGCAGTCACTGGTATGTTGTAGAAGCCACCGTTTGGGCCGGGAGCGACAGGCAATGCTGCTACTCCTAGCGCAGGATTACTCTGAGCGATGATCACGGCCAACAGCAGGACAGCTGTCACAAGCTGGACCTGTCGCACACGGCTGAATACGGTTAGCGCGATTGATCCGGTGGCTAGCAGCCAGAATAGAGCGCCGGCAAAGCGCGGGTCTGGCGCTGTTGCGAGCCATGCTGCAATGCCGACGACTGAGGGAACAAGGAACAGCCAGAGTGCCTTCCGTGGGTTGGCGCCAGTGCGAGAAAAGACCGGTGTGAGCGCGACGACGATGAGGGTCACCAAAAGCGGAGGCATGAAGTCCCGTTGATTGCTGACAAACCAGGGCTGAATCCAGTGCCAGTTCCCGAGCGATTCCTGCCATGTCAATCCTGGGAAACGCGCCCAGCCGATGATAGAGTTGCCCTCGGCAATAGCATGTGAAGTCGGAACGCGCCAGTCGACAGGTACGGAGAGCCAGGTGTTTGGATAGGCAGGATAGCCACTCAGGATGATTCCCCGTACTGCCCAGGGCAAGATCGCGCATATCATGACGGTCAGTGACAGTACGAACGGAATGCTCCAAGACCTGCGCTCGCTTGGTTGGAGACGGATGAACGCCGCGATTGCGATAGAAATGGCGGTCAATCCGAATGCGCCAAAGCTCAATTTGACCAGGACCCCCATTGCCGCCAGCAGTATGATCGTGAACAGACACATTCTCCTGTCCGTCGTGCTCATATCTCTCGTGGCCAATAGCTGTAGCACCTGGATCGAGACGATCACCTGAAGTATAAAAACGATCATATCGTTGCTTGTGCCCGCGACGCCACCGCCTAGAGTGAGTGCGAATAAGACCGTCGGTAGTGTTAGCAGCGCCAGAACGACATCGGTTGGGGCGGCTTGGGAACCCTCGCGTGGGCGGAGTATACGGGTAAGACTGATCACTTCCTCCGCTAGTAACACGACTAGGAGCAAGCTATTAGCAAGGGAGTGTGCTTTGCCAATCCAGGGCCCGACATTGAGCAGCGCCATGTAAAGGTAGGCGGAACTGTTGAACGCTAGTCGCCCGTGCAGGTTTCCCAAGCCTGGAATGATCGGATATGAGTTTTCCCAACGGATCGTGGCGAGATGGTACAGCCCAGCATCATAGTTGATGAGAGGCGCCATGGCGTGGTTGGCCGTCCAGAGCGCGACGAGCACGAGGAACAGGGCAGTCATGGGGCGATGCGTCACGCCGGCCCAGATGATTGCGCCCGTACCCTGGCCGCATCGGCACAGGCCGTACCCGGCAAGGGCTACAGGGATTGCCCATGCCCACATGTCGATGGGGAAGAAGAGTTGCCACAGCTGCGCGTAGACGATGGTGATGGCCCATCCGATCCAGAAGGATGAGAACACGTCGCCGCCACGACGCGGCGAAACGCCGAACAGGATACTCCGTGCCAAGGCGCCGATCCCTGTGAAGACCGCCCCGACGACACACCAGGTCAGCAGGATAAAGCCCAGAGCCTGGAGCAGGGCCAGCATGTCAGGCCGTGCCCTGTATGATGCCGACAAGGTGGCGGGCGCGGTGGGCGAAGGTGTGCTCGGCCAGCAGGCGTTGGCGGGCGCGCTCGCCGATGGCCCGGCGCTCGTCCTCGTGGTCGATCAGCCAGCGGTAGCGTTCCACGGCCTCGTCCTGGCTCTCCACGACCACGATCTCGCGGCCGGGCTCGAACCACTCCTCGACGCCCGCGTAGGGGTTGGAGATCATGGTGGCCCCCAGCGCGGCCAGCTCGAACGGTCGCGCCGTCGAGGAGGCGTCGACCGAGGCGTGGGCCTGCCGCGTGATCACCAGGTTGAGCCGGCTGCGGCAGCAGTACTCGCGCAGCTTGGCCACCGATAGATAGGGCAGCGTGCGCACGCTGCCGAGCGGCGCGGCGAACCCGCTGCCGCGCATGGCAAAGTCCAGCTCGGGCAGCCGCTCGCTCGGCGCGGCCAGCATGTCGCGAATCCAGCCCTGGCGATACTCGGCGCCGTGACCGTAGAAAAACACGTCGATGTCCTGCCGCACGTTAAGCGGCGCGAAGACGCCGGGGTCGGCGCCGTAGTAGAGTACGTGGACGTTGGGCGCGCCCATGGCCCGTAGCTCCGCCGCGCCGCCCCTGGAGTTGGCGATGAAGCCGTCGTACTCGCGGAGGTCGGCGCCCTGGTAGATGCGGAAACCGGACCCGAAGCCCTGGAAGCGCGGCAGGCTGGCCGGCAGGTCGCCGTCGTAGTAGAACACCGGAACGTCGAAGCGGCGGCGCAGGTAGCCCGGCAGGCCCGCCAGGTGGTTGAGCGGGACCGTCAGCACCAGCACGGCGTCGAAGGGGCCGTCGCGCCGCATGATGCGGTCGAGGGCGGCGCGCCAACGCGGCATCACCCAGCGATGAGCCAGTTCGCGCGTCAACCGGTCGGAGAGCCCCTCCGGCTGCGCTCCATCGCTATCACCATCGTCGTCCGCGGCCGTCCGTTGCGGCCGTCGGCCGTGCTGGGCCGCTGCCGCGAGAGGCAGGTGGCGCGCCAGGCCGCGGGCCGCGGCGAACACAGTCCCTTCGGTCTGGCAGGGGTTAGGGTAGGCTGTCCACCATAGGCTCTCCACCGCGTCGCCCGCGTAGGGGATGGCGGCAACGTCGACGCCGATCTCGGCCAGTCCCTTCAGCAGTTGCCACCAGGCGGGCGTGCAACTGTAGGGCAGGCGCAGGTCGAGCGACGAGCAGATGGCAAGGATCTTCATGCGACTAGTATGGGCTGTAAGTGGCGTGATGGTCAGGTATGCCGTGTGCCGCCTCTTACGACTCTCCCTTCTCGAACTTGTCCGCGATGGTGGGTTGCAGCAGCGAGGTCAGGAGCGCCCGCACCGAGTGCAGGATCATGCCGGAGAACAAGGAAACCGCGCCCAGGATAACGCAGAGCACGCTGATCAGCGCGTAGCCGATGGCCAGCTTCGCGGTCGAGGCGTAGATGGAGACGACGAGCAGGCCCATGAACAACCCGGCCAGCAGCGCGAGCATGCCGGGCACGCCCATGAACAGCAGCGGCCGCGTCTGTCCCACCAGCCGCAGCACGCCGTTGAGCACGTCGAAGCCCTGGACGACGGGGTTGCGCTTGGCCGGGTCCTCGTAGTCGGCGCTGATGGCGACCTCGGCCACGCTCAGCCCGTGTTCGCGGGCCAGGAACTGCATCTCCGACTCCACGGAGAAGCCGGCGCCGCGGAAGGTCAGCAGGT
>JAABUQ010006048.1_pt1 | contig 18703 bp, 16 predicted proteins | sample 5560001 | NCBI WGS metagenome assembly JAABUQ01 (sample SAMN10711888, study PRJNA513371) | rock metagenome | isolation source: Antarctica rocks | place: Antarctica: Victoria Land, Finger Mt nord | collected 2015-12-18
AGCCAGACGAATTCATCGTCATCGACGGAGGCGGCAGAGTTCCCGGCTTTCGTGAGATGGTCCGCTTCTGTGCCGACTTCATCTTGGACTATGCCGCCAACGGAGACCACGTGTTTTCCGCCCCGCCTACTTAGGGTCGAAATCGGTGGATTATCGATCTCTGGGCAGGACTGGAGTGAGAGTTTCACGCCTCGGCCTCGGTTGCGCCGGCTTTGGAGGTGTCGGATCGGACGCCGCTCTCATCGGCCGGGGGGAGGATGAGGCAACAGCCTTTGCCTTGATGGATCATGCGCTCGAGTGCGGGATCAACTACTTCGACACTGCAAACTCCTACGGCGGTGGCACCTCCGAGGCGATGATTGGACGCTGGCTTGCAAGTCGGCGTACTCGCGCCGCAGTTTTTCTGGCCACCAAGGTGTCTACGCCGATGGGTCCCGGAGTCAATGATGGAGGCCTGTCGCGACGACACATTCTGCAACACGTCGATGCATCGCTCCGCCGCCTCCAGACGGAATGGATTGACCTGTACATGATGCATCAGGTGGACGATCGAACCTCGCTTGAGGAAACGCTGAGGGCACTCGATGACCTTGTCCACTCGGGCAAGGTCCGTTACCTGGGTGCCTGCAACATTGAGTCGTGGAGGCTGGCAAAGTCGCTCTGGATCAGCGACCGGCTTCGGTTGGCAAGGGTGGAATCGGTGCAGCTCGAATACAACCTGCTGCGCCGCGGGGCGGAGGGGGAGATCTTTCCGCTGGCCCTCGATCAGGACCTCGCCGTGACTCCCCACAGTCCTCTGGCGGGGGGCTGGCTGACCGGCAAGTATCGCGCCGGCGAAGACGCTCCGCCCGGCTCGCGCATGGCCCTCCGGCCGGGTCCCTATCTGCAGCTTCAGAACCATGCGACCTTCCAGGCGCTCAACGCACTGGAGACGCAGGCGCGTGAGACGGGAGAGTCGATGAGCACGCTGGCGCTGGCCTGGGTCCTCTCGCACTCCGCTGTCACAGCTGCACTGATCGGCCCGCGGACTTTGGGGCAAATCGACCTCGCCTTGCACGCACATGAGATCACGTTCACCCCTGCTGAGCGCGACCGTATGGCTCGACAGGTCGAGGAGGCTCGCCTGGGCGGGCTCGGCTAGCTTGCACGACTCCCAAGATGAGGCGACAGGTGCGGCTGCTCATCGCGGACTGCAGGCGCCCGCGAAATCTGAACAAAGCTGATCACGAAACCTGAACAGATCCGGGACAGGGCCCGGAGCGGTCGGAGTCGTCGTCAGCAAAAAGGTCCCCTGCCAACCTGTGGGTGATGTCGACGTTGCAGCCGGAGACCCCGCCTTGCAGTCCGGAGATCGGCCCAGCCCCGTTCCGATGAGCGATCTCGTATTCGAGAAGCGGTGCTGAATGCCACCGTTTAGTAGCATTTCGCGTGCCAATTGCTGTCAGATCAGGTTGTGCCGACGACCCCAGCATCGGAGGTTTCGCGGCGGTGACAAAGACTCCGTCTCGGTGAAGGCCGCGGACCTCGTGGAAGCGATACGCGCGGTGCCAGCGGCCACCGTCTAGGACGTGCATGCGCCAGAATCGGGACTCCTCGCTTCGACGTGTGCACCATCGGGGAGGTGATGCTCCGGTTTCCGTCAGACCGGGAGACCGACTTCTGGACGCCTCTGCTTACGATGTCAACGTTGCAGGCAGCGAGGCCATGTGGCTTATGGACTGGCGCGGGTCGACATCAACTCGGCATGGCCTCGGTCCTGCCTCGCAGCCGCCCTGCGGAGCGCATCGCCACCACGCTCAGGTCCGGAGGCGTCGACCTCTCCGCCGTGCACTGGACGGAAGGCAGGCGAGTTGGGGGGTATTTGGTCGAGCTGGACAGCCCACCCCGTCCAACACGAGCCGGTCTACCTGACGCTGCGCTGGACCGGCACGGCTGTTGGCGCCTCGGCGTTACTTCCGCAATCAGCTCCAGATCACGGCAGGCCTGAAGCGGTTGCGAGCTCCTACCTCAGCTCTAGCCACAACGCGAGGTAACACTCGACGAGTCGTTCAGTCAGGTGCCTCCGGGTGGCCTGCCACGAACCCAAAGCAGTTACTGGGGAGCGGCTCGACAGGGGAGCCGTTCAGGCCGCGCAAGGTGAGATTTACGGCAAGGCTCGCTGCTGAGGTCCAGCACGTGGAGTCGCCGATGGCGAAGGGCTCCGCGCAAGTCTTAGACCTGTTTATCGGCTACTGTTAAGAGTTGATGATCGCAACCAATGAAGAGGGCAGGGGGCAGATGAAACTAGGTCTGGGCTTATACAGACACATGCTGACCAAAGACAATTACCGATTCGCTCGGCAGGCCGGATGCACGCATATCGTGGCGCACATGGTCGACTATTTCGCCACTGGTCACTACTTCTCGGGCGGCGATATCAGCGAACAGGAATGGGGAGTGACCCAAAATCAAGGTCGACTCTGGTCGTTGGAGGAACTGAAGGGGTTGCGGTCTGAGATCAACGAGGAGGGCCTGGAACTCGCAGCGATCGAGAACCTCGATCCCTCCCATTGGTATGACGTGCTCCTAGATGGACCGAGAAAGCACGAACAGCTGGAGGACCTGAAGACTATCATCCGACGAGTCGGCGATGCCGGCATCCCCATCATCGGCTACAATTTCAGTATCGCTGGCGTTTGGGGCCACACGGTCGGCGAGTACGCACGTGGGCGCGCCAAGGCCGTCAGCTTCTCGAGAGAGCATGGGCCCAAGGAAACCCCGGTTCAGCAGGGGCATGTCTGGAACATGGTGTACGATCCGGACGCTCCATCTGGAGCGATCGGTTCGATTACATCGGAGCAGCTCTGGAATCGATTGAGACGTTTCCTGCAAGCCGTAATGCCCGCCGCCGAAGAGTCGGGAGTCGTGCTCGCCGCGCATCCAGATGATCCTCCGATGCCCAACCTGCGGGAAAGTCCACGTCTGGTCTATCAACCTCATCTCTATCAGAAGCTCCTCGACGCGGTACCCAGCCGGTGCAACGCGCTCGAATTCTGCATAGGTACCGTCGCAGAAATGACTGACGGTTCAGTATACGACGCGATTGACCAATACAGCGCACAGGGCAAACTGGCCTATGTGCACTTCCGAAACGTACAAGGCAAGGTCCCCGAGTACCGTGAGGTGTTCGTCGACGAAGGTGACGTTGACATGATCAGGGTGCTGACAATCCTGAAGAAGAACCGTTTCGACGGAGTGATCATCCCCGATCACACCCCCCAAATGACTTGCGCAGCCCCATGGCACGCGGGCATGGCGTACGCACTCGGATGGATGAGGGCGGCGATGCGCGTGACCGAGACGATGGACGAATACTGAAGGCGCCCGATCCGCGAGCTCAGATGGAGGATCGCCGGCTCCCGGAGTGCTGGTCTAGCATCGGGGGACACCGGACTCTGCTTCGCACTCAGCGTCTTGAGCACATCCTTGGGGGCACTCTCCTCATGCGATGCGAGGTGCTGATCTGCCAAGCGAGAGCTTGGGACTGGTCCCGTCTTCTCGCCGGACGGTGCTGAAAATCATGCCCTCTTGGCTTGCACAGCTGAGACAATAGGGGAACAGGTCCTTGGCCAGAATGGGGGACGCCACAGTCCAACTGCGTGGAGTGACGTGGGACCACCCGCGTGGGTATGACCCTCTGGTTGCCACGGCTGAGGACTATGGTCGGGTTCATCCGGGTGTAGAGATAAAATGGGAGAAGCGGTCCCTGCAAGCATTCGCGGATCAGTCTCTCGACTATCTAGCCTCGAACTACGACCTGCTTGTCATCGATCACCCGCACGTTGGCACCGCCGCTCACCAGAACTGCCTTGCTCCGTTGGATCGGTATCTACCTGCTGCGGCGCTCGACGTCTTACGCCGGCAGAGCGTAGGCAGGAGCCACGATAGCTACGAATGGGACGGAAGGCAGTGGGCGCTCGCCATTGACGCAGCAGCTCATGTGGCTGCATGGCGTCCAGACCTACTGTCCACACTACCGAGCACCTGGAGCGAAGTCCTCGACCTCGCTCGCGAGGGACGTGTGCTTTGGCCCCTGAAGCCGGTCGACAGCATCTGCAGTTTCTTCACGCTCGCGGCCAATCGAGCCACACCGTGCGCCACCGGACAGTCCCTGATAAGCGAAGAAGATGGTCTGGTCGTCCTGGAAACGATGCTAACAATGGTCTCGCACCTGCCCAGCGAGTGCCTGACAATGGATCCGATCCAGGCGCTCGACTGGCTCAGTGACGGCGACACCTATGCCTATTGCCCACTACTGTTCGGTTACTCCAACTACTCCCGGCCGCGCTTCCGCAAGAACCTGATCCGATTTGGCAACATCCCGAATCTGGCCGATCAAGACTCGCGTGGTGCTATTCTCGGTGGGACGGGCATCGCGATATCGGCAAGCTGCTCTTCTCTCGAAAGTGCCATCGATTACGTCAGCTGGATCGCAGGCGCCGACTGTCAGCGCGGTCCTTACTTCCGCTCAGGTGGTCAGCCAGCCAACGATGCGGCCTGGGATGACGATACGGTCAACTCTGCTTGCTCCGACTTTTTCCGAGACACCAGGAAGACACTTGATGGTTCGTGGCTAAGACCACGCCATAAAGGTTTCATAGACTTCCAGGACCGGGCTGGAGACATAGTCAACCACTTGCTGCGGAGTTATGGAGGCAGTAGGGAAGCAGTGCGAACCTTGAATCAGGAGTATCAGCGCTTAGCTTCGCCAGGGACCGGTGCCGCCATCTGAGCGATGGCAGACTCCTCGCGGTCGATCAACTCCGCGATGAGAGCCGCCCGCTCCCGACCAGGAACGAACTCGAGCCGCCTAATGCCGAGGGGATCAATCTCAGTCCTCAGCACCGCAAGCTCCTCTCGCTTCGGCGGGTCCATAACACTCAGCTTCGGTGCAACTGACAGCGGAAATCCGGTTGCCTTGGCAACCTGGTCGAGGCTGACTCCGGGCAAGATTGAGCAGAGTTCCAGCAGCCCCGACTCCTTGTTGAGCTCGAACATTCCGAGGTTGGTCACTAGCCGCACGTAACCGGGTTGCCAGCCGGCAGCCGCTCGCTCTTCGTCGGCGACCAGCCCACGGGCTGCGCTGACGTGGTCCACGTTCGCGACCAGCGTGCGCGGCGAGTGGCGCGTGAGGTAGAGCAGAAAGTTCCGATGCGTGTTCGCGACGTCGGCCATTCCACCTTGCCCAGGGAGCCGAATAACAGCCCCGCTCGGCGTGGTGATCTCAAGGTTATTGGTGCGTCCATAGCGATCGATCTGGGCCGCGGTGACCACTTCATGGGTGACCAGCCCTGGCTGGTAGTACCAGTGATACGTGTCCTCACCGCCGCAGTGCAGCACAGCGGTTCGGAAGTCCACCGCCTCGGCCAGCATGATCAGCATTGGACGCACGGCCACGTCGACAAAGCCGCTACTCATTGTCATGAGGACAAGTTTGTGAGCATGCAACCGCTTGGCCAGTAGGTAGGAGACGATGGCAAGCGGTGACACCGCACCGGCTGCGCAGACGCTGTCGTTCCCGTAGTGCCGTGCCAGGCACGTCACCATCAACTCGTCGACCGAGGCCGGTGCGTCGAGCTCGATGCGGGGTGAATGGTCGACCAATGCGCGATGGCTGATGGCGGAGGGCTGCAGGCCCGCCGCCTGCTTAACAAAAGCGGAACGATCGAGAGCAGGTTCCGGGACCTGGATCGGCACTCGTGCAGTCGCATCCAGGAGCGCTCGGTAGTCAGTCACGTAGTAGGGTAGGCAGGAGGTGGGATAGGCTCCAGAGGGGCATCGTGCGATTGCCGACACCAGTGTGCGAGGGACAACCGCGGCGCGCGGGCCGGTTTGGAAGGTACCGCGAGGGACGATTTCCTCCACTGTCACAAGGACCTTCTTCGCCGCTCCGAGCGCGTTCAGGTCTAGGCCGCGCGCGCCTTGTATCTCGACGTTACCGTCTTCATCCGCGCGCTGCGCGTGGAGCAGGAACGCGTCAAGTTCGAGCCGTCGGGCGGCGCCCATGAGTTGCTCGGTGTACGGATCAGGGAAGGTCCGCACAAAGGGTGACCTGTCGAGCATGTCGGATCCGATGGGGAGTTGAAACGGCAGCGACGGCAGTTTCTGCTGTGCGGCGTGGAAACCCTGGATCATGGCCAGCGCCGTCCATTCCTCGATCTCGACCGCCCTATCTTCCAGCGCCTTTCGGAAGAGAGGGGCAAGCCCGAACATATCGAGGCTCGAGAAGCAGAATACTATCTTGCGAATGGCGCCGGCAGCTAGCAGCAGTTCGAGGGGGAGTCCACCGCCCCAGCTCACGTATGCGAGATCCTTGCGCCGACTCGCCACGAGGGCCTTAAGGAGGGCCACCGGGATCCGTACGAAATGCAGGCCTCCCACGCCGATGCTTTGGCCGTCCTCGACCGCCTCCGCCAGGTCAGACAGCTTAACGAAGTCAGGCTTGTCCTTTTCAGTCATCCCCAGCGGACACTCCGGCTTGCTGCCGACTCACGCCTTGGAAAAGAACTCCTGAGTGTTCTGGCCAGCTCGGGGAACGCCGGAGCGAAGCGCTGCCGGTGTTTCCGAGAAGTAAAAGGGGGAACCGACGGTTTTGAAGCTCTGGCCGCCGTCTCCGACAGGCACATCCCAAAATAGGCCTCGGTAGTTCAGCTGCGGATCCCTTTCAACCTGTGGGTAGCCTTGCACCTCGGCGCACCACACATCGTGCGACCGAAGCAGCTCGAGCCACCGGCTGGTCGAATCGACCTCGAAGTGCCTGGAGAGCATCTCGTGAACGCGGTCACGCTCGAGGTACATTTTGTCGTCAGTATCGAATTCGTCGAGCCAAGAGACACCCAGGATCTTGCCTAGCTTGGGGCAGGGCATCATCGCCAGAGTGATGTAGCCATCGCTGGTCGCGTAGATACCGAAGGGAGCGGTGCCGCCCACGTGACCAATGTTCGCTCGACCGCGCCTGAGCTCTTGATGATGGTTCAGGTAGACGGTGAGTTCCTGCTGCTGGGCGGCAACCGTGCACGACAAGAGATCAACCTCGACCTTCTGACCCTTCCCCGTGTGGCGCCGGTGCTCGAGCGCTGCCAGGATTGCGATTACCAGGTGCAGGGCGGTGAACTCGTCTCCCACGCCGATCCCACACGCCGTAGGTGGGTCTCCATCCCGTCCCGTAAGATGCATGACGCCGGACAGTGCTTGCACGAGCATGTCCTGTCCAGGCCATTGAGCGTAGGGACCCGCCTGTCCATATCCACTGGAGCTGGCGTACACGATGGCTGGGTTAACCGTGCTGAAGTCGTCATAGCCCAGGCCCAGCCTCGCCATGACGCCCGGTCGGAAGTTCTCCACCACAACGTCTGCATCCGTGGCCATCTCGAGAATCCGGTCGACTACCTGCCGATCCTTGAAGTCAACGACGACGCTCTTCTTGTTGCGGTTGAAGGCGAGAAAGGAATCGACCTCGCCGTGGGACCGACTCGCGAGAATCCCCCAATGCCGCATCCACTCACCGCCGAGCTTCTCAAACTTGATTATCTCGGCACCGAGGTCTCCGAGGATCTGAGTTGCCATCGGCCCCTGAAGGAGCTGCGTGAAATCGAGTACCCTGATATGAGACAAGGCTCCCCGTGCTGCGGCTTCTTGACCCAGCTGTTGCGGCTCTTGATCAAAATCGTCTGTGGCCGCACGCCTTTTCGTCGTTTCCTCTTCGTGCATCAGAACACTCCGTACTTCAAATATGCTTCTTGAGGATCAAGCCCCTGTTGTATTGCCTTGCGCACCAGATTCTCCGTCTGCATAATCTTCTCTACCTGGACGACTACTTCTTCGCTGATCCCTTGGGGAATGATTACGATGCCGTCACGATCGGCAAGCACATAGTCGCCCGAAGCGACGGTGACTGCACCGATAGTGACTGGCTCACCTAAGGTATCGGCAATCCAGCGGCCGACGATATCCACCGGGGTGAAGTACCGACAAAACACGCGGAATCCGATCTTCAGGATAGAATCGCTGTCACGGCACCCACCGTCGACAATGTAGCCTCTGACGCCTCGCAGATGTAAGGTCTCCGCCGAAAGCTCTCCCATGTGCGAAAGGGTTGAGTCATTGGGTTGGCAGACGACAACACTGTCGGGCGGAGCCTTGGAGAGTAGGGCGGTCCATTGCATCAGCGTCTCATGCTCATCCGCCATGTCATCGAAATGACCGCTTACCGTATAGATCCGGCCCGCCAGCTTGCGGGATGGGTCCAGCGGGCGGATGGCCGGCGGCAGCGCCTGCCGACTATGACCGAGGGTGCGCAGGACATCGTAGACTGCTCCGCTGTAGGCCTGTTCCAGCCGGTCGGCCAACGTCATTTTGTCACCGCCCGGAAAAGCGAGGGGGTCGCCTGTCTTGAAAGGCTTGGATACCTTCCTGCTTGTCGGCTGTCACGAATAGATGTGCCGTCGAATCCATTTCTAGGCTGAGCCCCGTCGCCAACGACGATTCAAGTCCCTCGCCGATGAGACGCTTGCCCATCCGGACAGCCCTGGGGCCGCAGGCGAGGATCTTCTGGGCCAGGTTTAGGGCCGCGGCGAGCGCCTGGCCCTGAGGCACTACCTCGGTGACGATGCCGAGCTGATAGGCCCGCACTGCATCCATCGTCTCCCCACTGAGAATCAGTCGCTTAGCAACGTAGGGTCCGACCGCCCGAGGTAGCCGTTGAGTGCCACCCCCGCCGGGTAGGAGGCCCAGCTTCGCCTCCGGCAGACCAAACGTCGCGTTTTCGGAAGCGACGATGATGTCGCAGGCCAGCGCGACCTCGAAGCCGCCGCCCAGCGCATAGCCGTTGACGGCTGCGATGACTGGACAGGATACCGCCTGGATTCTGTCCGTCATGGCTCGCCCCAACCACTGGAAGGCTGAGTACTCGGCAAGTCCCATGTCGACGTAGTCGTCGATGTCTGCTCCAGCAACGAAGGCCCTGCCCTCGCCTGTCAGGACCAGCGCTTCGGCCTCCTGCTGACCGTCCTGGGTCCGGTCCAGGTAGTGGCTGACTTCCCTGAAGGTCGTGGCGCTCAGGGGATTCAACTTCTCAGGGCGGTTGAAGCGGAGGATCGCAACCCGGTCCTTCGTCTCGGTTCGGATCGTGCTGTACTCTTGCTGATGGCCGGACCGAGCGTGCGCTCGTCGTTCAGTCATGCGCTAAACCGATCGAACTTCTGGCTGCATAGAGGCCAGAACCGCCCAGCTCATACGCTGAGCCGGGCCAGCAAGCCGCCGTCGACGAAGTAGGGGGCACCCGTGACGACACGGGCCTCATCACTCGCCAGGAAAAGGACGACCTCGGCCACGTCCTCGGGCTGGATCAGCCTGCCAATGGGATGCTTTTCGCCCCATTCCTGCATCGCCGCTTGGGGATTCTCCCGTGCGAAGGTCTCAGCACCGTAGACGAGCATCGGAGTCGCGACCGAGCCGGGGCAGATGCAGTTGACACGAATGTTGTCTTTGGCGTGGTCGAGAGCCATGGTCCTCGTCATGGCGACCACGCCGCCCTTCGACGCCGAATAGGCGGCCACCGTTGGCTGGCTTGCGAACGCTTGCACGGAGGCCGTATTTACTATGGCCCCTCCACCGCGGGCTCGCATCGCCGGGATGGCGGACTTGGACATGAGAAATTGACCCTTCAAATTGACGTCAAGTACGAAATCCCAGTCCTCCTCCGAGAAGTCCGGGATCTCCCCGTAGCGAACCACGCCGGCGTTGTTTACAAGGACGTCCAGGCCACCGAATGCATTCACTGTGTTCTTGATCGATTGCTCAGCATCCCTTCCCTTCCGGACGTCGAAGTTGAGCGGGATGGCCGTACCCCCGCGGCGCTCAATCTCCGTGGCGACCCGCTCGGCCGCGTCGGATTGGTTGTCGAGAACGCCAACCCTCGCCCCCTCCTGCGCAAAGGCCTTCGCGATCGCCGCACCGATCCCCATTCCTGCGCCGGTCACCACGACAACATTGTTGACGAAACGCTCAGCCATTGGAGGCCCTCCTATCTTCTTCTGCGAAAACTACTGCTCCGTCTGGATCGATCCGCACGGGAGGCTTCTGGCCGCGATAGAGCACAGCCTCGAGGAGGACCTCCTGTCGCCCGCCCCCCGGCAGCGTCAAACCGGAGCCTCCCTTCAATCGTGCGGCCGCGAGTCCCTGTGGCGGAACGGTGGTGCACGGCTCGACGGCTGCAACATAGGCACGGCGGAACCATGGAAAGCCAGGGCTGGAATGGACCTCCTGCCAGAACCAGGCCTGAGAGAAGACCTCCAGCGGCCAGCGAACTCCGATGCCAAATCCCAGTCGGGGATTGGTGAGGGCGAAGAATCCGGAGTCGAAATCGCTGAGCCATGCCAGGTGCGCGCGTTTCTCACTAGGGCCTGGGATGGCACTCAGATCGACGCTGTGGCCCTGCACCGTACGAGTCTCTGGCCAGGGGTGAACAGAGCCTGCCTTCAGCAGGGTCCCAGGCGTCAGGTCGTCGGCAGTGATCGAGCGAGCGCCCGTGGTTAGGATGCAGCCGGCATCCAGGAATGGAGCTCCGAAGGCGGGATGGTGCCCCCACACGAACTCGACTGGGTCGGGGGCCTCGTTGATGATGGCCTCCTCGATGCGAAGGAGTGGGCCCTGTATGACAAGGTGACGCTCGATGCGGAGCGGTGCCCGGAAGAGCCGAGTACCGAGTCGGGCTTCATTCTCACCAACATGCTCGATTCTCCAGGGCACTAGACACGCTTCCCCGTGGAAGCCCCACTCGATTCCCGCTTCGACGCTTGGGCCACCTCCATTTGGGCACAACAGCTGCCAACCGCCCGGATAGTACTCAAGCCACTGGGCCGCCGAGTTCGGCGGATGTGAGCCTGGGCCCGGCCTGCGAAGACCCCACGGTGTTTTGAAGAGAAGGTCTATTCCGCTCTGGCGTTCGACGAGCGTGTAGATGTCGCAACCCTTCTCGGGCAGGACCGTCACCGACAGCTCGTCGCTCTCCAGCGTCAGCCCCGGCACGCCAGGCGCGACGTCATGTGTGTGTACGCTCATCCACCTCTATCCAACGCTGGCCTCCGCTTCCGCTGCCATTTTTGTTCCCCGCGCCAGCTGCCGCCGCCGGCGCGCCCAGCGTTCTCGGATCCCATAGCCGAACACCGCCAGCATCATGAAGAGTCCGGTCGCGACCAGTTGATAGGTGGTGTAAACGCCCATAAGCCGCAATCCTTTGCCGGTCAGCGCGATGATGAGGACCCCCAGCGCCGCACCGTAGACGGTGCCCCGGCCGCCAGCCAAGGCTACGCCGCCCAGAACGACTGCCGCGATCACGATGAATTCGAACCCCTGACCGGCATCAAAGTAGCCGCTTGCCGTTTGGGCGGTGATCAGGAGACCGGCGACAGCTGCGAGGGTCGAGCAAATCACGAAGCTGAAGAACTTGATGAGCCTGACGTTAATGCCCAGAGCCCGAGCGGCGCCCTCGTTGCTGCCAATCGCGTACACAGCGCGTCCCATGTTGGTGTTGCTCAACAGCCATCCACCGACGATGAAGAGGATCAGCGCCACAACGCCCGGTATTGGGAAGCCGGCAGCGGTCCCGTAATAGAGGTTCTGAAAGTCAACCAAGTTGTGCTTGTCGGTGACCGTAACCTGGCGCGTCCAGACGTAGATCAGCCCGCGGATGAGGAACAAGGAGGCGAGAGTAGTCATCAGTGAATTGAGCCCCTGATAGACGACAAGATAACCGTGGATGCTTCCCACGACCACTCCACACGCCAGACCTGCGAGCATGCCGAGTGGGATGGATGCGGTCGAGTTGAAGACCGACACGGTGACGACTCCGACCAGCCCGAGCATGGAGCCAATCGACACGTCGAACTCTTTCTGAAGCATCAGGACGGTGACACCAAGGGCCGCAGTCAAGTTGAGGGAAGCCTCCGCGACCAGGTCCGCCAGAGTGGACGGGTTCGCCAGGCCCGGGACCAGGATCGTGAATATCATCAAGAGGAGTAGCAGGAAGATCACGAGGAAGCCCTCGTCCCGACGGATCACTGCACGAGCCAGCAATCGTGGGTTGCGCACGGTAGTTGCCATCAAGCCGCGTCCTGGCCGTGGACGCCGGTTGCCGCTTCGAGCAGCGCTTCCTGCGTCAGGCCTCGGCCTTCGAGCTCGGAAACCAGTTGGCCTCGCCTGAGAACGATGGATCGGCTGCAGATGCCGCTCACCTCCTCCACATCGGTGGACAGAATGAGCACACCCATGCCCTGCTCGGCTGCCTCGGCAATGATCTTGTATACCTCAGCCTTGGCGCCAACATCGACACCACGGGTCGGTTCGGTAAGCAGTAGGACCCGCGGCTCCGTGAGCAGCCAGCGGGCCAGCAAAACCTTCTGCTGGTTGCCGCCTGAGAGAAGGCCGACATCGTGGGCGGGCGATGGCGTGCGGATTCGCAAGCGCTCGATCATCTGGCGGATGCGCAGTTGCTCGCGGCGTCTACGAATCCAGCCTGCAGTTGAGACAGATGCGAGCGCTGCTACGGTCATGTTCTTCCCGACAGACAGTTCCAGGACCAGCCCATCCTGCTTGCGATCCTCAGTTAGCAGGCCGAGCCGGAGGCTGCGGGCAGCTCGCGGGCTAGGGTGACGGGGCGAACGTCCAGCCACCGTGACCGAACCGTTGCTTGGGTCCACGGCCCCAAAGACTGCTCGAGAAAGGATTCCAAGCCCAGAGCCCACGAGTCCGAAGGCACCCAACACCTCCCCGGCTCGTAAAGAGAACGAGACGTCGGTCAGGCCGGAGCCGGTCGACAGATTCTGGACCTGCAGCAAGATCTCGCCCGGCGCTGCTTTGGTGCGCGGGAAGAGCTCCGACACATCACGACCCACCATCGCCCGCACGAGCTCGCGCTGGCTGACCTGATGCCTATCCACTTGCATCACTCTGTGACCATCACGCAGCACTGTAATTCGGTCTGCCAGCGTCTCAATCTCTTCCATCCGGTGGGACACATAAATGATGCCCACATCATGCTGTTTCAGGTCCTGAATCACCGCAAAGAGCCCTTCCGCTTCGCTCTGGCTCAGAGCAGCAGTCGGTTCATCCAGGATTAGGACCCGAACCTGACTGGAGAGAGCTCGCGCAATTTCGACTAGTTGTTGCTCGGCTACGGTCAGATCTTCCACCAGGTCAGCCGGATCCGCTTCCAGCCCAACCTTTGTCATCACGTCCAACGCCCGTCGTCTTGCGGCCGTCCAGTCGATATGGCCATTCGTCGTCGGGAAGTCTCCTAAGCAGATGTTCTCCGCTACGGTCATGGGCCCCACTAGGTCCAGCTCCTGGTACACGACCTGGACTCCCATGGCTCTTGCAGCGGCGGGCTGGGCATGGGGCAGCGACTGACCAGCGACAGCGATTTCGCCCTCGTCGGGCGCATACACCCCCGAGATGAGCTTGATAAGCGTCGACTTGCCGGCGCCGTTCTCGCCAATGAGTGCGTGGACTTCCCCGCCGCGAACATTGAAGTGGACTCGGTTGAGAGCGCGGACGCCAGGGAAGCTCTTGGACACGCCCCGCACCAGCAGTAGCGCGCCCTCACCGTCCCCGTTCAGTGCATCATTTGTGTTAGCCATGTCCCGCCTGGTCATCACCGCCCTCCCAGTCCCAGTGCTGATCGCCGACGAGCATCAAGCAGCAGCGCGAGCATGATCAGGAGGCCGTTAAGTACAAGCTGCCAACTGGAGCTTATCCCGAGTAGATTGGTCCCGTTGTTCAGTGTGCCGATCAACAGCACCGCCAGTCCCGTGCCGATCAAACTGCCCCGACCACCGAAGAGGCTGGTGCCTCCGAGGAGGACGGCCGCGATGACCTGGAGCTCGAATCCGAAACCCGCATTGTTCTGACCGGAGTTCAACTTGGAAAGCAGGATCGTTGCCGAGAGGGCGGACAGTATCCCAACGATAACGAAACAGGCAAGTTTCATGGTCCCGACTGGAATTCCGACGAGCCGGGCAGCTTGGGGATTGCCTCCCACCATGGCCACGTAGCGACCAAATGTTGCATACCGAAAAAGTAGGACGAAGACTACGAAGACCCCAACAGCAATCAGCAAGGGCCAGGGCACGCCGAGTAAAAAGCCGTTACCCAGTTGGGTAAAATTCTTAACTCCACTGACATTTTGGACCGCGGCGCTCGTGGAGGCGTAGGCGGCGCCTCTGATGATTGAGAACATCGCCAGTGTGACGATGAAGGAGTTGATCTTCAGGCCAACGGACAGGCCTCCGTTCACAAATCCCACAAGCGCCCCAAGGGCCAGGGCGAAGGCGATGGCAGCTACCATGCTACGGGTCGCGTTTAAGACCTGCATCGCCAGCACTCCGACAAACGCCTGCTGCGATCCAACCGACAGATCAATTTCACCCGCGATGATCAGCAGGGTCATTCCAACAGCAGTAATTGCGACAATCGAGGTCTGGGCGAGAAGGGTCTGGAGATTACGTCCCGTAAGAAACGCTGGGCTTGCAACGCTGAGCACGGTGCCCATGACCAAGACGGCCAGCAAGATCAGTGCTTCCTGCGAGGTGCCGAGTCGCCGAGCGGATGCCCAAAACTGCCGGCCGTCAAGAACGGGCGCGACCGCCGCCTGCCGACTCATGCGGTGCTACACGGTCCCCGTATCGTGGTGCGTTCGGTAGCCTGACGCCCCCCTCATAGCGGGACTACTTGGGTGTCTGGTCGTGGGAGAGCTGTGCAACCGCGTCGAAATTGATCGCGTACCCTCCATCCGCTTGCTTCGTGTAGTACTTGGCTAGCAACTGGGCGTCGACGGGAGTCGATGGCATCACCTCATGCGCCGGCAGCTTCTGCTTGTTGAAGTCAGCGATGGCCGCTCGTATGAGCATCGTGCCCTGGAACTCCGGAAACATAGCTGCGGAAACCTTGTAGGGTCCACCGGAGTTGAGGGCATCCTTACAGGCCTTCCCTTCGCAACCAAAGCCGGCGACCAAAAGTTTCGACTCGTCCAGTCCCGAGGCGCGGTATGACTGGAGTCCGCCCAATGCTGAGTCATCGTTGATGCCGAAAATCACGTTGATATCCCGGTTAGCTGTTAGCGCGTCAGCTGAGACCTTCACTGCCTGGTCCTTGGCCCCCTTGCCGTCCACAGAGACGACCTTGGCATCAGGGATTACCGAGTGAAGGCCGTCGACAAAGCCTTTACTCCTGGCGACCGTGGTGGAGAGGGCAGGCAAGCCGACATCGAGAACTTTAACGGTTGTGGTTCCCTGCTTCTTCAAGTAGTCGCCGACCCACTTGCCTTCCCGCTGGCCGGCGGCATAGTCGTCGATTGAGACGAGGGTGTCGCAGCCGTCGGTCGGTGAGCTCTCACACACGATTGGGATGTTCTTAGCCTTCGCCCTCTTTACCGCGGGTCCCGATGCCTTCTCGTCGACCGGTGTAAACACGATTGCACTCTCCCCTTTAGCCAGATAGTCGTTGAGCGCGGCCAGAGACTTTTGAAGGTCCAGGTTCGCGTCGTCGATGGAGAAGTCGATACCGAACTTCTGCGCCTCGAGTTTCTCACCCTTAGTCAGATTCTGATACCACTCATGTATCAGGTAATTGGTGACGTGACCCACCGTCTTGGGCTTGTCCCAGCCACTTGGAAGTGAATCGGACTTGATTTCGAGCAACGACTTGACGGTCGCCTTATTCCCACTACCGCTGCCACCGGCCCCACTACTACCACCACCGCAGCCCACGGCAAAGAGAAGCACCACAGTCACGGCCGTTGTCAACCTAAAGTATCTGTTCATGATATCGCACCTCCCCCTAAAAAAGAAAAAAGCATCTCAGCCAAACTTCGGATAGTTCAAGGCGGCTCCCCGGACCCCGAGGCTGGCTCCGGCTAGGTGCCAGCGTCCGAGACTTCCAACCACTACTAGATCCCTGGAGTCACCCGCGAACGCCAGATTTGTGGGTGAGGCCAGAGTTGTGTGCGTCCAGTCCTCGGCGATTAACTCTAGCCTCGCTGCCGAGTCGAGCGTGAAGATTCGATCCGGGGTGTAGCAGGCTATCCATAGGGTCCCGTCTTCGGCGAAGGCGATGCCATCCGGTACGGTCTGTGGAAGGTCGACAACAACCTCATGTTCGCCTGCTGAACCGTCGGAATTGACGGCAATCCTCGACACGCCGGGGAGAAGCGACTCCACGACATAGAGGTGGCTCTGATCTGGATTGAGCGCCATACCGTTGGGAAAGCGATGGGCCGCTCGCGACCAAATCGTTGTCTGGCCTTTGGCCGTGACTCGAAAGATCACCCCATCATCGGCCTTCCACTCTCCGGAGTCAGAGTAGTAAAGGTTCCCGCCGGAGTCGAATACCGGCCAGTTGGGAGTCCGGGCGGGAGTCTCGGCGCTGCCCCGCGAATAGGTGGTCACCTTTCCTTCGGCCAAGTTCACCCTCACAATCTCCTTTCTGGCCGAATCGCAGAGGTAGGCATTCTGATTGCCGTCCAACGCCAGACCGAGCACGAAGCCATTGGTGTTGGCAATCTCCTCGAAGGTTCGCCTTTGGACATCGACCCGATAGAGCTGGCCCGCCTCGCCGCCAGCGTATAGCATCCCATCGGGCCCCCAGGCCACTCCCTCGGGGTGATCGAGCCCATCGACAAGAATGGAAAAACTGTCGAGCTGGTTCATGGGACCAGGGCTCTACCTCCTGTGTCCCCGTACCGCGGCCGAGATGACGGGTAGGTCATAACCGCCTACGAAACCGTCGGTCCGGGACAAAAGGAGGAAAGCGCCTGTGCCGTCGCTACCCGCCGGCCACCAAGTCCCCACGTACGCCAGTACTCAACCGCTTCTCTCCGGCTACACCGCACATCCACGGCGGATGGTGTGCCGCTCCACCGGCCAGCCTGGTCTGGTAAAACCATTCTCTAAATCGTAGTCACTTTGACTGCGGAACGTCAAGCCAGACTGCTGCAAAGCTAGCCGGCCGACCTCGGAGTCCCGGTCGAGCCACGAAGCACTAACTCGGGGACGGGGGATAGGACGCGCTCGTCGGAGGGCGCCCCGCCGGCCATGCGGCCGAGCAGAAGCGAGACGGCACGGGACCCCAATTCGTAGAGTGGCAGCTTGACCGCCGTCAGCGGCGGTGAGGTGTGGGCGGCGAACCAGGTGTCATGGAAGGCGACCAGCGACAGGTCGCGTGGCACCTCGACCCCTCGTTCGCGGGCTGCAGCCAGCGCACCGATGGCAGCGATGACATTGGCCACGACGGCGGCCGTGGGCAGCGACGCGTTCTGGAGGAGCAGCTCCATTCCGGCACGTCCAGTGTTGGTATCGTAACCACCCGGCACAAGCCACTCCGGCCTCGGCGCGATTCCCGCCCGCGCCAGGGCGTTAACGAAGCCCACGCGCCGCCGGCCGGCCCAGTCGACGCTTGACGGCCCAGCCAGCAGCCCGATGTCGTGGTGGCCGAGAGAGAGGAGGTGGTTCACAGCGGATTCCATGCCCGCCTCGTCGTCAAGGATCACCGACCCGCAAGTACCCTCGATCCGCGAGTTGATGAAAACAGTAGGAAGTTCGGTGTTGGCCAGGCGGCGGAAGGCTTCGTCGTCGATCAGACTGCTGCGCTGAAGTAGGATGCCGTCGATACGTCTCTCGCTCACTAGCCGCTGGTAGAAATCTGGATGGGACTCGACCTCGTCTCCATTGGCGAGGAACATCAGATATCCGGCCTCACGTGCCGCAGCCTCCGCTCCCTGTCTCATATCAGCGTACACGGGGTTGGTCAGCTCGGGGATTATGAGGGCCAGCACGCCAATACGTGCGCTGCGCAGGGCCCGCCCAGCATGGTTCGGCGCATAGCCGAGACTGTCTACGACCTCCAGTACTCGGGATCTGGTCTCCGGGCGGATGCGCAGGCTGGGATCGCTGTTGAGCAGCCTAGAGACGACGGACGGCGCCACCTGAGCCTGCCTAGCCACATCCACTAACGTCGGCTTGCGCTGAGCGTTCATCTCGTCATGGTGACGGTGGGCGTACGATCGTTAAACATCGGACTCGATATCCATGTCCATTATGCGCATCGCGGCCGCCAGGCGGCTCCGACGCGGGATAAGAGTCTGGCTTCGGGGCGTCTGCTGGGTCCTGTTTTGGCCTGTTTTGTATTGCGGAGCAGACATCGGAGTCCTGTCTCGTGGGGCCTACTGTAGCCATCTCCGGCCCACTTGGCTACAGTAATGGCTACAGTACCCGAGCGTTCGCCTAGACCGCCGCGCGCCTTTCTCCACGGTGGCCCGGCCGCCACTCCTAGGGCCGGAAAACACAGGCAAACCAAGGACGGAAGCTGCTCGAGAGCCATGCGTTCGTCGAAGGAGTTCACCATGCCCGGATCCGGGCCCAGCGGCAGCGCTGCTGCGACGTCGACCGCGTCGAGCGACCGCAAGTGGGAGTGCCCAGCAGTCCCGCCTCACCGTCCACAGCGATTCCGGCGATGCGCCCATCAAGTGCGTGTCACAGATTGTGATCGTGGGGATTGGTGTGCCACCCCGGATCGTGCCGAAGCAGTCCAGAGGGTCACCGGCTTTTCAGTCGGCGCCGGCCAACTTCAGGACCGCGCGCATCCGGTCTACCGCCACCTCGGGGTCGCGGAG
>JAABUQ010006049.1_pt1 | contig 18700 bp, 20 predicted proteins | sample 5560001 | NCBI WGS metagenome assembly JAABUQ01 (sample SAMN10711888, study PRJNA513371) | rock metagenome | isolation source: Antarctica rocks | place: Antarctica: Victoria Land, Finger Mt nord | collected 2015-12-18
TCTGGTAGTTGGCGTCGAATCAACGGATACCAATCGATCACACTTGCAAACACCGAGGCTGCGTAAGATACTAACCATGCCGATGCTACGCCGCTAAACGAATGTCCCCGATAATCGGCTCGACCTCTGATCCAATTGCCAAGATGCGATGTTGTACTGATGCTGCAATTGAACGTCTGTCCTATGGTTTGATTGTTAAAATCGCTTTCGTCTGGGGCCACGGAAGAAATCTGTTTGGGCGGAGGCGTAGGCCCTGGATCAGCGCCGGATCCTGTAGCACACCCATCTAAGCTGCACGAGAAGCCGCCATTAAAGTCACAATCAGCGGTAAAGGCGATAAGTCCGAGAGCTAGGCTGCAACAAACGGCAGGCATGAGCCAAGTCTTCATTCGAACTCCGCAAACGAAGGACTAGAACGCATCTCATAAATACCTAAATAGGTATGGCAATGTACTATGTAATACGCTATAATCGTCGTAATGGACTTGACGGACGCACAGTGGTCCGTTCTCGATCCGCTGATTCCTCAGCCTCGTCGTCGCGACGATGGTCGAGGCAGGCCCTGGAAAGAATCCCGCTCGGTTCTCAACGGTATTTTGTGGATCTCGAGAACGGGCGCGCCATGGCACGATCTTCCCGAACGCTATCCATCCTATCAGACGTGCCATCGACGATTTCAACAGTGGGTCCGATCCGGCGTATTGAGACAGATACTTGAAGAACTCACGCGCGATCTACACGATCGTGGTGGAATCGACTTGCGAGAATGTTTCGTCGATGGCACTTTTGCCTCGGCGAAAAAAGGGGCGCTTGTGCTGGGAAAACCAAGCGGGGCAAGGGAACCAAGATCATGGCAGCAACAGACGGCGCTGGTCTTCCTATCGCCATATGCATCGAAAGTGCTTCGCCGCATGAAGTAACGCTCGTCGATCGGCTCCTGCAAAATCGTTTTATAGAAGAGATGCCGCAACGGTTGATCGGCGACATGGCGTACGACAGCGACAAACTCGACGCCCAAATGGCCGAGCTCGGCGTCGAGATGATTGCGCCGCATCGTTCCAATCGTGTTCGTCATGCGACCCAAGATGGTCGTCCAATGCGGCGATATCGACGGCGCTGGAAGGTCGAGCGTCTCTTCGCATGGTTGCAAAACTACCGCCGGGTTCTGACGCGCCACGATTTCCACGCCGACAACTATCTCGGCTTCGTTACCCTCGGCTGCATCGTCATTTTGCTTAGGAACTTATTATGAGATGCGTTCTAGCCAAAGTGTCAGCGAGTAGGGCTAGTTCGCTTTCCTAGAGTCATTAATTTTGTCGTCAATGTCTAATTCCTGCTGAGACGCGAGTTAAGCGCGGTCGTCGATGATGGGGAGGAAGAAGCGGCGCCCATCGTCGCCGGCGGGATGCTCTACGTTTCGACCGCGCACGACAATGTGCTGGCGATCGACGGAGCGAGCGGCGCGCTCAAATGGGCCTTCCCGTACGGTCCGTCTTACGAGTTACAGTACGCCGTCAATCGTGGCGTTGGGTCGATGCGCGCAACGTGTTCGTCGCAACGCAGGATTGCCGCATCATCGCCATCGACCGGGTCACCGGGAAGCAGGCCTGGAACGCGCCGGGCTGTCGCGACACATCGAACAGCTGGTATTCGATGCCCGCGTATGTGTACGGCAACCACTCGTTCTTGCACCTCGGGCGGCGACATGGGCTGCAGCGGCCTCGTCAGCGGATTCAGTACGAAAGATGGCCGGCGGCTCTGGGAATGGCACACGGTGCCGCAGCCGGGCGAGCCGCAACACGGGTCCTGCCCGGTGATTCATGGAAACACGGCGGCGCCGCGGTTTGGAGCGGGCTCTCGATCGTGCCTACGATGCGCACCGTCTACGTCGCACTCGGTAATGCCGGGCCGAACTTGACGCTCGTTGGCCGCAAGGGTCGCGACCTGTATTCCGACTCCGTTGTCGCGCTGGGCGTAACGCGTTCAAGTGGTACTACCAAATTCTCGAGAACGACACCCACGATGCCGACCCCGCCATGCCGCCGGTCCTCTTCGAGGCAAAGGTCGGTGGTCGGACCGCGCCTTACTTGCCGTCGGGGACAAAGCGGGCGATTTCGTCATCCTCGATCGCACGAGCGGTGCGGTGCTGTATCGCATGGCGGTGAGCCCGCAGACGAATCTCTTGACGACCTTGCCTTCACCGCACGGTTCGTTCGCCTGCCCCAACCACGGTGGAGGCGTGGAATGGAACGGCGGCTCTTACGATCCGGCGACCAACGCGTTCCTCATTCCGAGCACGCTGGAATGCGCGACGTGGAAAGTCACGACGACGGCACCCGTCCCCTACGTTGCGGGACAGCCGTACTCCGCGGGGCCGTTGCCGAAGCGTCGCAAGGCGACCGGCATGTTGACCCCGATCGATATCGGCACGGGAAAGTCCGCTGGCACACACCGTTTGCGTATCCGGCGCAAGGCGGCGTGACGATCGTTCCCGGTGAACTTGCGTTTACGAGCGACGTTCGTGGCCGCATCTATGCGATCGACGCCGCGAGCGGTAAAGAGCTCTGGCACGATGATACGGATTCGGCGATCGTGGCGCCGATATCGGCGTATCGCATCGCCGGCAATGAGTATCTGGCGGTGTTCGCGGGCCGTTCCCGACGAGCGACCGGCCCGAGTTCAAGAGCGCAACGCTCGGCGGCGCAAGCTGTCACCTTTAATCGTACCTGCCGCCCAACACAAGGCGCCGCGTTCGCCGGAACGTTGCGAGCTTACCGATCCTCATGCCATGTCTGCTGAACGGAGCATCACAACGGCGAATGTCCAGATAGCTTTAGGGCAGGTCTGATCTGAGAACGTGCCGCAGTGCGGTTGTCAGCATCGCCGCCGCTTTGGTCACGTTTCGTGCAGTGCCTTGCCGTTTTCGAAGTGCTCCGAAGGACGTTCCCGCGTTATAGAGACGGCTACGCTAGGGATAGCCGCAGAAGTTTTCTCTTGCAAATCACGATGTTCGCAAGAGCTGCCAGAACGTTGAGCTTATTGAGGTTCTTCGCTATCCCTCGATATCGAACTTTGCGAAATCCGAATTGACCTTTGATAATTCCAAACGCGTGCTCCACGTATGAGCGAACCGAAGACTTGCGTCGATTCGTTTCTCGGTCGGCTTCGGTGAGAGGTCGACCTCGATACGAGCGTGCATTGGTAAAATCTCTTGCGTGCTTCGCCTTATTGCGCATCACCTCGCGCTGTCCTCGGTACGCCGAGTCACCATACACGCGACGCTCCTTTCCGTGCAGAAGGTCGCTGAGAACCTTACTGTCGTGAACATTGGCTGCAGTTGCCTTGATCGTATGAATGGTTCGTTGCCGGCTGTCGATTCCGATATGCGCCTTCATACCAAAGTGCCATTGGTTGCCCTTTTTCGTCTGATGCATCTCGGGGTCACGTTCTTTGTTGGCATTCTTGGTCGAACTCGGGGCGCTTATGATCGTCGCATCGACGATCGTCCCTGTTGAAATCTTCACGCCGTTCTTGCGCAGATACGCATTTACCGCGGTAAAAATCGATTCGCCAAGCTTATGCTTTTCGAGCAAATGTCTGAACTTGCAAACCGTGGTTTCATCGGGCGCACCTTCCTTGCCCAAATCGATTCCAACAAATTTACGCATCGATATGCTCTCGTAAAGCGCTTCCTCAACCCCGGGATCGCTCAAATTGAACCACTGCTGAAGGAAATGGATCCGCAACATCCGCTCAAGACCGATTGGGACTCGGCCGACTTCGCCCGTCGGATAGTGGGGGCCGCACAATCGAGACGATCTCTTCCCACGGCAAGATGCGATCCATCTCATCGAGAAAGACTGCTCGTCGCGTTACCTTGGCATAGCGATCGAAGTTCGCACTCGCAAAAGACATCTGCTTATCAGCCATCGTTATTAGTATACCAAAAAGCGAGACTAAATCAGAGATGCCTTAGAGTAAATCTTTAAAGTAAAATGATAAGGGAGAGAAGTGACGCGGAATGCGGCGCAAAATGAAGCGGAAGCGGCAAAAAGAGAACACATGCGGCGATGCCAAGCATGATGTAGCGACCATGCCTCCGCAGGCCGAACGAGGTCGGAACGTGGGAGAACCGTCGCTTCTTATGCGCCGGGTGGTGTTTCCGCATGCGCTAGCCGATGCTTGGAGCATGCGCGCATTTCGTTGCCTCGTGGGAGTCGGGCTCGCGCTCGTCCTGGTCGTACCGCTCGCGAACGTCGCGCGTGCGAATCCGTCGTCCGATAGCGGCGTCCGCGCGCTCGAGCGTGCGCTGCGCGCATGGCAAGCGGCACGCTCGTGGCGCCTGGACTTCACCGCGGTGAACGGTCGCCACGCGCGGGTTATCTTCGAGAAGCCGCATGCCTTTTTGATCGACGACCGGCGCAACCGCGTGCCGCACGGCGGCATCGTTATCGGTCCGGTCCTCTACCAACGCGTGCGCGAGCATTGGACGCGCAGCAGCAGCCGCACGGTGCCGAGCGAATTCGGCCAATCGACCGGCGAAGACGTGCTCGAACACGTCCATACCTTTGCGGTCGCGCGCGATCGCATCGACGGTCAGGCGGCGATGCGCTATTCGTTTCGCAATCCCGATCTGCCGGGCGGCGTCCTGCGCCTCTGGATATCGTCCGCCGACGGCCGGATGCGGCGTTTCGAAACCGCCGCAACCAACGGCGCCACGACCCGGCTGCGGCTTCTGAACTACGACAGTTCGAGAAATCACCTGCGGCCGCCGGCGCGGAGCTTTCCGGCTTCGGTCGGTCTTGCGAAAAACGGGATCGGGCGCGGCCGGGGCCGTCATCGATTCGAGTTTTTTCGAATCGACAACAGCTCCGAAATCAATGGCGCACAAGGCGCGTAACGGTTCAGTCGTACGTCCCGCACAGAAACCAGCCGCCGCGTTCGCTGACGATGCGGCAGAGCGCGCCGTCGTCGAGAAGCACGTCGTAGGCGTCGTTTGCGATCGGAAGACGGCCCGTATCGAGCGCTTCCGCCCACCACGCTTCATCGACTCGCCACGGGCCCGCGACTTCGAGCACCGCGCGCGAACCGACGAAGGCCGGACGACCGCCGCGCACGCGCACGTCGATCGCGCGCGGTGCGAGGATGCGATAGGCGAGCGTCCCGGTTTCGGCCTCTGCTGCAACGAGCGCGGACGCGGCGCCCGCGAGCGCGGCGCGCGTGGAGCGCACGACCGTGCTCGCCACGAACGGTTCGTAGGCGATGCGTGCTTCGTACCGATTGCCCGCTGTGATGCAGGCGCGCAGCGTCGCGTGTGGGCCGAGCGCCGCTTCGAGCCGGGCGAGTGCGATGCCGACGACCTCGGGGTCGGGATCGCGGCCCGCGAAGAGCGAGAGTTCGCTGCCGCCTTCCTCGAGACGCTCGGCTGCGAGCCGTAAACCCGTGACGGGCGACCGCAAGACCACGCCCTCGAGCCGCGCGCGTAAGAGATCGAACATCGTCGCCGGCTGCGATGTCGGTTGCGCGAGCGTCGTCGCAAGCGTCATGCGTTCGCCGTCTTCACACTCGAGTTCCAGCCGTAACGCGCCGCAGCGTTTGCCCACGTACGAGACGTCCTCGGCGATGCGCGCGATGAGCGTGCGCAGGGCGAAGAGCAACTGGCCTTCGCGTTCCGCGGTCCCTTCGCCGTAGAGCGAACGATCGATCGTGATGCAACGCGCGCGTGAGACGAGCGGCGCATCGTCGACGCCGCCGGCGAGCGCGTGCCAGCGCGCGGCCTCGGGCCCGAAGCGGCGCACGAACGGTCCGTGCGGTAAGGCCGCGAGCGTGCGCAAGTTCGCAATGCCGAAGAGTTCGAGGCGTTCGATCGTCGTACGGTCCAGATCGAGATAGCGGAGCGGTAGCGGTGCGACGAACGCGCGCTCGTCGCCCGCGAAGATGACGTTGCCGTCGCGCACGAGCGCCGCTGCACGAGCGACGAATTTATTCGGTGCTATAGCGACGTGCAGCGGCAGCGGTGCGAGTTCGGGTTCGTTTGCGAAGGCGTCGCGAACGCTTGCGAGCCAATGCGACTCCGTGCCGGACACGCCGCGCATCTCGAGAAACGCGACGCCGTCGCCCGCATCTTCGACTAGCGGCGACGCGGCGTCGAGCGCGTCGAGGGCGCGTTCCCACAGGGCGCGATTGCGCGCGGGATCGTCGACGGCGATCGCGGCCTCGCGTGCGCATGCCGCCGCCTGCGTGATGGTCATGCCCGCACGTGCGCCGAGTGCATAGGCGCGTTCGTCCAGTGCGATCGCATGCCCGCGTTCGAGCGTATCGACGACGACGAGCGGCACGTCACGCAACGTCGGATCCGCCAGACGTGCTGCTGCGACGCGAAACGCCGGCACGAGCGTGCAGAGAATCGGCACTACGCTTGGCGTACGACGTGCGTCGCGTTCGTCATAGCGCGAGCCTCGCGCAAGACACCCAGCGGCGCGCCGCCTTCGAACGTCGCGCATGCGAAGTGCGCGCGTTTTCCCGGTGCGGCGCGTTTGTGTTTGAGAATCGTGGCTTCGCTCTCGAAGCCGGCGAGCGCGCCGAAGAGGCCTTCGCCGCCCGCGAAACGGACGCGCGCGGGTTCGAGCCGCACGCGTAACGACGCGAAGTAGCGCAGTTCGTCGGTGGCTCCGGTGCCGAGCGCGATCAGCACAGCGTTCGAGCGGTGGGTGAGGCTGGCCAGGCGCGTCCAGACCGTCGCTTTGAGCGCAACGGCCGGAATGACGATCACCGCGAACGCTGCGGCGCGTAAGAGGATGTCGGTCGCGCGAGCGATCGCGACGGGATCGGGCGCCGGTACGACCAGGAGCCGGTCGAGATCGACGCCCGCTGCCGCGAGCGCGGGCGGATAGAAGACGCCCTCGGGTCCCCGCGGTGACTCGACGAGGGCGGCGAGGCCACCATGGGCGGTCGCCGTTGCGAGCAGCCGGGCCGCGAGCGCCGAGCGTCCCGAGCCCGGCGCGCCCTCGAGGGTCGCGATGATGCCCCGCGGGAACCCGCCGCTGAGCGCACGATCGAGGTCACCCAAACCGCTGCGGACGACGGCGTCTTCATTGAGGGTAAACGCTTCTGGCGCGGCATCCCGGTGCGTCGCCGACAAGGCCACGCGAAGCCCGGCGAGGGCCGCACGGCGCGAATCGAGCGGAGTCGGGAAAGCCATGGGAGGCCATCCTAATCGAACACATGTTCGATGTCAACCGAGGCCTTGGTCCGACGGTCACGTTCCGATACGCAGTAGGCTGTCGTTGCCCGGGTCTTCAATACGTTGGCATGGCCATGACCGTCTCGCCGCCGAACGCCGCTTCGCTGCGGAAGATCGAACATTTCATCGGTGGGGCGTACGTCGATGGGACGAGCGGACGCTTCGGCGACGTCTACGATCCGAGCGCGGGACGCATCGCGGCGCGCGTGCAGTTCGCCGGTACAACCGATGTCGAAAGCGCGATCGCGAGTTCGGCCGCGGCGTTCGTGGGATGGTCGAAAACGTCGGCCGTTGCGCGCGCACGGGTGCTCATGAAATACCGTGACGTGCTCGACCTACACGCGGCCGAGATCGCGCGCACCGTTTCGAGCGAGCACGGCAAAGTCATCGCGGATGCGCGCGCGTCGCTCCAGCGCGGTATCGAAGTCGTCGAGTTCGCGACCGGCATCCCGCATCTGCTCAAAGGCGATTTTTCCAGCGGCGTCGCGACGGGCGTCGACATGCACTCGCTGCGTCAGCCGATCGGCGTTGTGGCAGGTATTACGCCATTTAACTTTCCCGAGATGGTGCCGCTGTGGATGCTGCCCGTCGCGCTCGCGTGCGGCAACACATTCGTGCTCAAGCCGTCGGAGAAGGATCCGACGGCGTCGCTGCTGCTCGCGGAGCTCTTCGCGAAAGCAGGCGGACCGCCCGGCGTTTTCAATTGCGTCGTCGGCGATAAAGAAGCCGTCGATACGTTACTGAACGATTCGCGCGTCGTCGCCTTGAGCTTCGTCGGCTCGACACCCGTCGCGCGCTACATTTACGCGACGGCGTCGGCCAACGGCAAACGCGTGCAAGCGATGGGCGGTGCGAAAAATCACGCAGTCGTCATGCCCGATGCGGATCTCGATGCCGCAGCCGACGCGCTGATGGGTGCGGCGTACGGCTCTGCGGGCGAGCGTTGCATGTCGCTCTCCGTCGTCGTTGCCGTCGGCGATGCGACGGCGGATGCACTCGTCGACCGACTCACGGCGCGCATCGCGACGCTGAGCGTCGGCGGCTCGCATGAAGCCTCATCCGAGATGGGCCCGCTCGTGACGCGCGAGCATCGCGAGAAAGTGCTCGGCTACATCGACCTCGGCGTCAGCGAAGGCGCAACGCTCGCGGTCGACGGCCGCGCGCAGCAGGTCGCCGCGTATCCTGGAGGTTTCTTCGTCGGCGCGACGCTTTTCGACAACGTCACCCCGGCGATGCGTATCTATCGCGAAGAGATCTTCGGACCCGTGCTCGGCATCGTGCGCACGAATTCATTTGACGAAGCGATCGCGATCGTCGATGGTCACGAGTACGGTAACGGCACCGCGATCTTCACGCGCGACGGTGATGCGGCGCGCGAGTATGCGACGCGCGTGAACGTCGGCATGGTCGGCGTCAACGTGCCGATCCCGGTTCCGATGGCGTTCTTCGGTTTCGGCGGCTTCAAAAATTCGGCGTTCGGCGATCTCAACCAGTATGGCGAAGACGGCGTGCGCTTCTATACCAAAACGAAGAACGTTACGACGCGTTGGCCGAGCGGCATCCGCGCCGGCAGCGAATTCGCGATGCCGACGTTGCGTTGACGTTGCTCCCGGTCGTTTTCGTGCCGAGTGAGTAATAGTGCGCCGACAGACGTTGAAGCGCTCGCTAGCGCTTTGAGGACATGCCGCGGTTCGAAATGAATTACGTCGTAAGGACGACGTCCTCCAGTGCCACGACGCGCGGACGCATGCCAGGCTTGTCTGACGCTGTCCGTTGGCGCCGATCACGGGCGGCTGTAAAGCGAACTTGGCGAAAGAATGGTTGAAGGTCGCGCGGCCTTCCCCCGATCGACGATCGCCCGGCTCGACGTCAAGGTGCTGCGGCCCGAATTTGCTATACTACTGTCATGGAAAAGCCGAACGCGCGCCGTCTGTCGCTCGATGAGTATCTGGCCCTCGAGGCGGTGTCAGCGGATCGCCTAGAGTACCGCGATGGTTTCGCCGTGGCGCTGGCCGTTCCAACGGGAAACCACATGAGGATCGCATCGAATCTGATGATCAGCCTCGGGGCCCTTGCGCAAGCGCGCGGGTGCGACATCTCGCGCGGCGATGCGAAGGTGGTGACGCCCAAGGGCGATCACGTCATCCCGGATCTCGCTATCACCTGCGATGCACGCGACAAATCTGCACTTGATGACGAAGGCGAAGCCGTTATCCGGCACCCATGGCTCGTCGTTGAGATTCTCTCCCCGGCGACGGCCGTGGACGACACGACGTACAAAGCGGATGTGTACCAATCCATCCCCGACCTAACGCATTATGTCGTTATCGATTCGCGACGTCGCGCTATTCGCGTTTATGAAAAGAACGACTCCGGCCGCCTAGAGAGCGGGCCTGTAGATCGTCTTGTGCTGCCCAATCTCATCGACCGCGGTCTTTCGATCGATGACATCTACCGCGATACAACGGTGCCGCGGCTGCACGACATCCGGCTACCAGGAATCTAAGTGTTACGCCACGCTCCCGCGCTTCGCCAAGGCTAACTGCGGGAGTTGATAACCCGTGGCGCGAGTATGCGACGCGCGTGAACGTGGGCATGGTCGGCGTCAACGTGTCGATCCCGGTTCCGATGCCGTTCTTCGGTTTCGGCGGCTTCAAAAATTCGGCGTTCGGCGATCTCAACCAGTATGGCGAAGACGGCGTGCGCTTCTATACCAAAACGAAGAACGTTACGACGCGTTGGCCGAGCGGCATCCGCGCCGGCAGCGAATTCGCGATGCCGACGTTGCGGTAACGTTCGCTCGCGGCATGAGATTGGGCGGCCGAGCGCCGCTCCGCTCAAGCTCGCGTTCATGTCGGTGCCGGCGATGCGTTCGGCTAAAAACGCTGACTGATTGTAAGACGCACAAGACGGCGTTCGATCGGATGGAAGTGGATATCGCCAACGCCTGCACCGCACGTTGCCACCGGGCAGGCTCCAGCGTACCCGGGTTTGGTATAGGCCGGATCGCTGGGAATCGATGAAGTGTAGTAGTAATCGATGTCGCTGGCCTTGGTGTTGAGCAAATTGAAGACGTCCAAGCCGATCCGCATCTTTTTGGTTGGTTTGACGCCGACCTCGAAATAGACAGTCGTCGTCGGATGCGAAGTTACCGTTCCGTCTCCAGAAGCGGGCGCGGTCCGAAGTAGCGCGTCCGAAGTCCCGCAAAGGATCGCGTCGTTTCCGCGCTCACGCCGAAGGTCAAAACGTCCTTCACCGAACCCGGGACGAGTTGGCCGACCGGATCGTAGTTGGTGAATTTCGCTGAAGACGTCGAGTAATCGAGATCGAGCGTAAGTTCCGGAGTCGGTGACCAGAAGTTGGCGAATTCAAGTCCGCGACGGTGGCTCGGGCGTCCGGGCGACGTCGTCCCGGCGTCACCCTGAAAGACCAGCTCTGATCCGAGAAGCAAGTTCCAAAGCGATACCGTGGAGCGAAGTCGATTGTTGAACGCAAAACGAGCTCCGACTTCCGCGCCTTGCGCTCGCACCAGCGGCGTCGCGCCTTGCACGATTTGACCGGTTCCCGGATCGGTCAAAGCTCCAGTACCGGGATCGACCTTTTCGCCGTAGTTCGCGTATACCTCAACCTTGGAGCTCGGCTCGTACGCGAGCGTAAATTTCGGACTTATGATGGCTGCCGCAACGCGACCGGAGTTCTGGGGGCGAAGATCAGTCACTCGAAAGTTGTAGAGATCTCCGCGCAGCCCGGCGGAAGCCCGCAGGTTTTTCGACACTCGGATGGAGGTTTGCGCGAAGAGCGCATCGTTCGTTTCAACGACCCGGTCGGAGCGCGTGGTCGAGAGAACGCGTCGAGCGCGCGAAGCAAACAAATTGACCGGTGTGATGTTGTCATTCCGCAGCTTGTATCCGACCGTGGTCTCGGTCGCCGGCGCCTTGAACGTATGGCTGGCATTCAATCCTGTGACGAGACGTTGATCCGTCTGCTCGAACTGGTCCATGTTCTGCGGGTCATTGAGAAAGTAGGTAAAATCCGAAAAGAGATGCAGGCTATAGTCGATGGCGTAGGCGCTGATCTTCGTGTTCGAGCGATCGTTATCGCGTTCGTAGTCGCTCGAAAGTGCAAAGCGGTGGGTGCGCCCTCCGTCGGTTGGATCTAATTGGCCGAAGCGATCGATATTTCCGTGCTGCACCGCGCGGAGCGGGATTTGATCCGATGAATTCCAGCGCGCATCGTACCCTTGGAGCGTGACGCCGACGATACCATCGCGGGCAACGTGGCTGTACCGGACGAGCGCATTATACTTGCGATAGTTGTCAGGGGCGATCGCCGTATTATCCTCATGCTCGTATTCGAGGGCGTACAAGAGGTGACTTGCGTTGCCGATACTGGGCGACGACGCGACGAGGAAACGGGCCTGTCCATACGGCCCCCCGCTAACGCTCGCGATGTCGTGCGGCGTATTGAAGTAGGTCATGCTTAGCGCGCCGGCTGTCGAAAATCGCCCTGCTCCGCAAGATATGTGCCTTTGCTGTAGTTGATGTAGTTGACGGTTTCGGGAATCAGCCAATTAAGATCGCTGTACCCTTGACCATGCGCGTGCGTCGGCATGTTCGCCGGAACACCGCCAATCGTGATCGCGATGTCGGTTCCGTGGTCGAGGTTGAAGCCCCGGAGATAGTACTGGTTCGCCTGCCCTCACCGCTGTGTTGGGAAATGACCACGCCCGGAACCGTCTCGAGGAGTCACCTGGACTGAGCCCGGGTCGGCGTTTCGACCTCGCTATGGCCCACGAACCCCTCGGACGCTGAAGATGCTTTCCCGATGAGATTGGTGATGCGGCTTTGCGTGCTTACTTTGCCGATCTCTTTGAAGCTACCGGGCACGCATGGTGCAGGGGAAGGCGTCGCTGAAACTACTGCCGGACTCGCGCTAGCCGGCGTTGCCGAGGGACATGGGGCCGGCGAGGCTGCCGGCACAGAGACGTTCACGGCAGCGAGAAGACCAACAAGCAAAAATGAAAGCACTGGATCACCAAGCTACACGGCGGAGCGCGTTGCCGGATGCTTTTCGAGAAAAACGTCATCGTTGTAATTCGAGATCTGATTGCGCCCCGATGATCGGAGCGAGCGCGTCGCGCAGTTGCTTAGCGAATGGCAAAAGGCCATGCCGCGTCTAAAGCATGATCAGCCCGAGCCGCACGCCTTGCGTGACGGCCTCGGTGCGGCTCGCGACCGCGAGCTTCGCGAAGATCGAGGCGACGTGGAATTTCACCGTATGCTCGGAGATGCGCAGGCGCGCAGCAATCGTTTTATTCGGCACGCCGCGCGCGAGTTCGCCGAGGACGTCGATCTCGCGCGCGGTGAGGCGTTCACCGCGCGGCGTCGCTGCGTCGCCCGTCGCGCGGCCGTCGCCACTACGGGCGCTATCGGACGTAACGAGCGCGCGCGGTTGCACGGCGATCAATCCCGCCGCGACGGCGACGATTGCCGCGACGATCTCTCGCGGCGACGCGTCGCGCGCGAGGATCGCGTGCGCGCCGCCTTCGCCGCGCGCATCGCGTGCGTGCGTCCAGGCGGCTATCGGATCGTCGACGAGTGCGACGCTCGGTGTCCCGAGCGCGGCAGCCGCCGGCTCGCGTTCTTCGAGAACGACGTCGGGATCGAGCGCGCGCACGCGTGCGGCGAGCGCTTCGGGCGTCGCCTCGCCCGCGACTGCGAGCCGCGCGTCGCCGCGGACGATCGCGCCGAGCCCCGCGCGCGCGAGTTCGGACGTCGCGCAGACGAGGGTTCGGATCATGCCGCTCGCGTCGTCGCGGCGCGAGCGTCGGAGAGGTCGATCGTCGTTCGTCGGCCGCCCCGCAAAATCTCCAGGGCGCGCCGCACCGAGCGTTGCGGCGACGTCGCTCACGTCGCCAATCGGCGTACGTTCCGCCGCGACGATCGCATCGCCGATCGTAAGTCCCGCTTGTTCCGCGAGGCTTTCCGACTCGACCGCCGTCACGACCAGCACCGCGGTACGCCGGCCCGACATAACGGCCACGCCGCGCGCGACTGCAATGCCCAAGCGTCGCGCCGGACGCGCGCCGAGGAAAACCGCGACGGCGTCGCTCGGCACCGCAAAGCCGCGTCCACCGGCGACCATGCTGTTGATGCCGACAACGCGCCCCGCCGTATCGGCGAGCGGTCCGCCGGAGTTACCGGGTTCGAGTCTCACATCTGCTATAACCCAGCGCGCGTTGCAGCGCGCAACGAGTCCGGTCGTCAGCGCGCCGACGAGTCCGAGCGGATTGCCGACGGCGGCGACGAGTTCGCCCACGACGAGCGAACGAGATTCGCGCGTCTGCGCCACAAGCATACTGCTCGGCGGAGCAAGGCGCAGTTCGGCAAGATCGCGCGCATCGTCGCGCCGTACGACCGTCGCCTGCGCGGAGCGGCCGTCGTCGAAACGGACCTCCGCCGTGCGGCCGCGTACGACGTGGGCGTTCGTCACGATCCGTCCGTCGCGATCCCAGACGACGCCCGAGCCCGCGCCACGACCATGTTCGTCGATCACGCGTACGGTGACGGCGCGCAGCCGCGCGGCAAGGTTCGCGAGTTCTGCATCCAGCTCAGTCGTCATCGTGCGGTCGCTCCGCGATCGTGACGGGCAATTCGCGTGTCTCGCCGCCGCGCAAGAAGCGCACCTTCGCGACCGTTCCGACGCTCGACGTGCCGAGCGCGCGCTGCAGGTCGCCCGCATCTTCGACCTCGTGCTCGCCGAGCGCGAGGATGACGTCGCCTAAGGTAAGCCCGGCCCGTTCGGCCGGACCGTCGCTCGCCACATCGACCACGACGGCACCCGCCTGCTGTGCGAGCGCGTGCGCGGCGCGCAGTGCCGCCGGCAGACGGACCGTCTGCAACGCGACGCCGAGATAGCCGCGCGCGACGCGACCGCCGGCGAGCAGCGCCGCGACGACACGCTCGATCGTCGCGATCGGCAACGTCAGCGCCATGCGCCGCGAAAGTCCCCACGTGTTCATCCCGATGACGTCGCCTGCGACGTCGACGAGCGGGCCGCCCGAAAACGACGGATAGACGTTGCAATCGGGACGGATGAAGCGATCGACTTCGCCGCCGCGCCACGTGCGCCACGGGCCGTCGAGCGAGCTCACGACGCCGAGACTTGCGCCCGGAGCGCCGTCTTCATCGCGACCGACCGCAAGTACGAGGTGTCCGACGGCGATCGCCGCGAGCGATGTACGCGGCGCGGCTTCGAGGGTCGCATCCGTACGCAGCAGCGCGATATCGGTGGAAGCGTCGCGCGCAACGAGCGCTGCGCGCGCCGTCGCACCGTCCGCCAAACGCAACTCGATCTCGTCTTCGCGATCGATCGCGTGATCGACCGTGACGACGTGATGCGCGTCCCAGGCGAAGCCGCTCGCATCGCGCCGCGGATGCGCGTCGACATACGCGACGGAGGGTCCGATTCGCGCGACGGCCTGCGCGATATCGGCGGAGAGGGCGGCGAGCGTGCCGGTTGCGGATGCGTTCATCATCGCAGTATGCGCTCGCGCGTCGGCGCACGCATCGCCGATTCGGGTGGTTCGATCGTTCGGGAAGCAGCAGCAACTTGCCCGTTGTCGCGCGTGCTTCGAGATCGCTATGCGCGCGCGCCGCGGCAGCGAGCGGATAGGTGTGCTCGACGCGAAGCTCGAGCTCGCCCGCGAGCACGCTTGCGAAGATGCTCTGCGCCCGCTGCGTGAGATCCTCGCGCGTCGCGATGTAATGTACGACCGATGGGCGCGTCGCGAACAGCGAACCCTTGGCATTGAGCATCTGGAGATCGAATGGCGGCACGGGGCCGCTCGAAGCGCCGAAGAGGACGAAATATCCACGCGGCCGCAGCACGTCGAGGCTCTTCTCCCACGTCGTCTTGCCGACCGAATCGTACACGACGCTCACGCCTGCGCCGCCCGTTATCTCACGCGTTTTTATCGCGAAATCATCGCTGTCGTAGCGAATGACATGATCGGCGCCGGCGCGTTTGGAGAGCTCGGCTTTCGCATCTGTCGAGACGGTCGTGATGACCGTTGCGCCCTTCGCCTTGGCGAGTTGCGTGAGCAGCAGACCGACGCCGCCGGCGCCCGCATGGACGAGCGCCGTTTCACCCGCTGCAAGCGGATAGGTGCTATTGACGAGATAGTGCGCGGTCATGCCTTGGAGCATGAGCGCGGCGGCATCATGCGATGAGACGCCATCGGGAACGCGTACGAGCCGGTCGGCCGTGACGCACGCGTACTGTGCATACGCGCCGCGGGTGTCGGCGTACGCGACGCGATGGCCGACCGCAAGCGACGTGACGCCCGCGCCGAGCGCTTCGACGACACCTGCGCCTTCTTGCCCGGGAACGAACGGAAAGTGCGGCACCTTGTAGGCGCCGGTACGGTAGTACACGTCGATGTAATTCACGCCGCACGCGTCCAGCCGAATCAGCGCTTCGCCCGCTTTGGGTTGCGGCGTCGGCAGATCACGCAGGATGAGGACGTCGGGGCCGCCGTTGCGGTCGATCGCAATCGCTTTCATGTCGCGCATGATCGCGCTTACCAGCCCCAGGTTCCGGGTGCACCTTTGAATGGACCGACGATATCGCGCGTGATCCAACCACCGTAAAAGTCACCGGCTTGCGCGTGCACGCGTTCGTCGTCGACGTAACACGCGTCGACGCGGGATGCATAAAATGCGAGATGATTCGCCAGTTCGGCAAAGGCACGGGTCGGCTGCGGATAGGCCCACGCGATGCGCGCGATGCGCCGGGATTCAGTCACATAATCGAAGTACCGGGCGTGGCCCTTGAATTCGCAGAAACTCGAGCCGTCGACCGGCACGACCGCGGCCATGTCGATATCGGCGGGGGGAAAATAATAGACCGGCGGGTGGCTCGTCTCGAGTACGCGCCAGCCCACGCTCGTATCGGCGATGACGAGGCCGGCCATCTCGACGCGCAAACGGCGAGGCGTTGCCTCTATGCGGGGCGGACGCGGATACGCCCAGACGGATTTCTTGCCCGGGTCCAGGTTCCTCGGGTCGCATGCGTGACATCGTTCATAGGTTCCGCGCGCGAGCAGCCTTCACACAGCGTCGTGGTCCTTGACTTCTCGCCATCTTGTGCTACTGTACTACTGTAACAGTACAACAGTACGACAGTACATTAGGAGAAGCCGATGACGAAGTATGCGCAGCCCCGCGACCGCCAGCTACCGCAGGCGCCCGATGAGCGCGGCGACCGCCGGACCGTCATTGCGACCCCTCGCGCGAACGGCATCTTCGCGGGCTGGGGGGTTCGGTTCTAGCGACCGAGCCGACGTGCCTTCGCTCTTCTCCGTCGACTCGCGCAGCGGCGTCCCGATCTATTTGCAGCTCATCGACCAGGTGAAGCGCGCGATAGCCCTCGGCACGCTCGCTTCGGGCGAACAGCTACCGACCGTCAAGGCGCTCGCGCTCGATCTGACCGTCAACCCGAACACGGTCGCGCGGGCGTATCGCGAACTCGAACGCGATCGCGTGATCGAGACGAGCCCGGGCCGCGGCTCGTTCGTCCGTGCCGATGGGACGTCCGCCGACGCGCGCCGCTCGATCGACGGTGTCGCCGCGCACGTGCTTTCGGAAGCCGTTCGCGAAACGCGGGCCCTCGGCATCGACCGCGCTCAGATCCGTTCGCTCTTCGAAAGCGCCCTCGAGCGCTGGATGCCGCAGGAGAAATCGTGAAAACGATCGTCATCGATCATCTCACCAAACGCTACGGCGAGCGCCCCGCCGTCGACGACTTGAGCCTCGCCGTCGACGAAGGCTCGGTGTGCGGGCTTTTGGGCCCCAACGGCGCCGGCAAATCGACGACGTTCAGATGTTTACTCGGGCTCGTCCGCTTTCGCGAGGGCAGCATCAGAATCGGCGGCGCACCCGTCGGCCCCGCGACCTTCGAGACGCTCGGATACGTTCCGGAGCGGAACGCGCTTTACGATTGGTTGACCGTGGCCGATCATTTCATCATCGCGCGTCGCAGTTACAAACGCTACGATGCCGACCGCGCCGCCGAACTCGGCGCCCTTTTCAAACTCGACTCTCGCAAAAAACTTAAGACCTTGTCGAAAGGGCAGCAGACTGCCGTCGCTCTCGCGCTCGCGTTCGCAATCCGGCCACGCGTCCTTGTCTTGGATGAACCGGCAAGCGGACTCGACCCTATTTTTCAACGCTGCGTGCTCGAGCTCATCATCGAAGCGGCTGCGGGCGGGGCGACGGTTCTGTTTTCCTCGCATCAAATCGGCCAAGTCGAGCGCGCCGCGGACCGCGTTGCCATTTTGCGCGACGGGAAGCTCGTCCTCGATGGCGATATCGATCGCCTCAAGGGCTCCGAGAAGATCGTCGAAGCGATCTTTGCAGGCGACGTGCCGCCGACTCCGGAGCTCGATTTCGACCGGCGCGTGCGCCGCAGCGAACGCTCGGGCCGGATCGCACGCTTCTACGTTCGCGACGATGCGCGCGGCGTCGCGCGTTCGCTCGAAGCGCTGAACCCGCGAGCCGTGACGATCGTCGATCTCGGTCTCGAAGATATCTTTCTCGGCGCCGTCGGCGCCGACGCTTCGCAAAATGGAACGGTGTAATGGACTACGTTGAATTCTTGCGCGTCCGACGGGCGCTCATCATTTACGCGATTCTCGTGGCCATCGCCGCCATCGTGACGGTCGCGAGCGTTTCCTTGGCATCGGTACACACGGTCGGCGCAAACGTTTCCATTACGATCGATTCCAACGGGAAACCGGAGCCATTTCTGCCGCACTTCGCCGTATCTCATTGGCGCGTTCCGCTCGGACTCTTATTCGGGCTCGCCGGCTACGCCGCGGTTACAATCGCAACGGTGTTCGCCTCGAGTCTCAACAAGGAGAACGATGGCGCCAACTTCGTGTTTACGAAACCGATTTCTCGCGAACGGCTCGCGCTGCAGCATATGGCGATCGATGCGGCGGGAATCTTAAGCGCCTTCGTCATCGCGTGCGTCGCGATCTTCGGCTCCTTTGCGGCGCTCGGTTTGCTGGACCACATCGCCCGTGACGCGCAAGCACTGTGGATCGCCGCGCTGGGCCTCGGTATCGGGTTCATGTGGTACGGCATCATGCAGGCAGTTACCGCATCATATCGTGGCAAGGGCGGTACGCTTGTGGCGTGGAGTTGGGCCGGCTTCGTCATTTTGGCCGGTGTGTCGGGGGTAACGTTTCTCGGCTCCGCCGTGCATGCGCTCGTCGGCGCCCTAAATTTCTTCAATCCGATCGCATATTTTACGACACTCGCCTCGTCGGGTGGCAACGTAACGGTCGCTTCCGTCGTCGGAATGTCGCTCGAAATGCGCGTGGCGATCGCGTGGTGCATCGCGCTCGTTACGTGCGCTCTCGCTACGCGCATTTGGAAGAACGTCGAGGTTTAA